>Ga0209702_10002808_pt1 | contig 29191 bp, 27 predicted proteins | sample FRY01_FD_187210 | JGI IMG/M metagenome (GOLD analysis project Ga0209702, IMG submission 187210) | Freshwater microbial communities from Lake Fryxell liftoff mats and glacier meltwater in Antarctica - FRY-01 (SPAdes) (version 2) | ecosystem: Environmental > Aquatic > Freshwater > Ice > Glacier... | reverse complement strand
CATACCACCATTCATGAAGTCAAAGTTTACAAACCCAGAATCTTCAAAATCTGTTAAATCTTTGTGATTAAAATCATTCATTTTAGATTGAATATTTTCAATATCACCGAATAACCAATAAAGAATATCTATGAAATGTGAAAATTGTGTAAATAAAGTTCCCCCATCTAAATCTTTTTTTCCATGCCAACTATCTTTCTTGTAATAGCGATCATCTCTATTCCAGTAACAATTTAATTGAACCATGAATGTTTTTCCTAATTTCCCAGATTCAACAAGTTCTTTTATCCATTGAGAAGGAGGGGAGTACCTATTTTGCATTACCGCAAATAGTTGTTTATTGACATGTAGTGATTTAAAAATAACCTTTTCTGCGTCAGCTTTGGAAAGCGCCATTGGCTTTTCAATAACAACATGTTTTTTTGCTTCTAAACATTCTAATGCTTGTGAAGCATGAAAACCATTTGGTGTACAAATGTTTATTACATCAACTTCTGGATTTGTTTTTAAATATGACTCTAAAGATGAAAAGTGAGCTACATCATATTTATCAGTACCTAATTGTTCAGAATTTTGATAATCAATTAAAGCTACTAATTCAGCACCTTCATTTCTTTCAATCATTTCGGCATGTCTTTTACCAATATGTCCACAACCTACAACAGCAAACTTTATATTACTACTCATCTTATTATGTTTTTTTTTGAGGTATCTATGTTGTTTAAATACCAATTGTATGTTTTTTTAATACCTTGTTTTAATTCAGTAGAATACTCCCATCCTTCATTTTTCAACTTAGATACATCCATTAGTTTTCTTGGTGTTCCATCAGGTTTTGAAGTATCCCAAATTATATCACCCTTATGTCCTACAATATCTTGAATTAAATTTGCTAATTCTTTTATCGATAAATCCTCTCCTGTACCAACGTTATATAAAGTTTCTTCTAGTTTATTTTCTAAAGAATAAACTATTGCTTCAGCTAGGTCATTTACAAATAAGAATTCTCTTCTCGGTGTTCCTGAACCCCAAAGTGTAACTGAGGAATGGTTATTTAATTTTGCTTCATGGAATTTACGAAGCATTGAAGGTAAAACATGTGATGTTTCATAATCAAAATTATCTTCAGTTCCATAAAGGTTTGTTGGCATTAGACTTATAAAGTCCTTTCCAAATTGAGTTTTGATTGCTTCACAAGCTTTTACTCCTGCAATTTTTGCAATTGCATACCATTCATTTGTTGGTTCAAGTGAACCGCTAAGTAAATATTCTTCTTTTAATGGTTGTTCAGCAAACTTTGGATAAATACAAGAACTTCCAAGAAATATGAATTTGTTTACATTGTGTTTTAAAGAGGAAGAAATAAGATTGTTTTGAATTTGAAGGTTATCCATCAAAAACTCATAAGGAAAAGTTGAATTAGCCATAATCCCCCCAACTCTTGCCGCTGCATCAATTACAATGTCTGGTTTTTCTTCTTGGAAAAAATCGGCAACTACTTTTTGATTTCTTAAATCTAGTTCTTTTGATGTTTTACCTATAATATTAAAATATCCTTCAGACAGCAATTTTCTGTGAATTGCTGAACCTACCATGCCTTTATGACCTGCAATGTATATTTTAAACGTTTTGTCCATTCTTTATTTATTCAAAATAATTAAATGTTGTAAAACCGCCCTCTTTTAAATATTGGTCTTTCTTCATAAGCTTTATGTCGCTTTGCATCATTTCTTTAACTAGTTCCTCAAGTGAGTATTTTGGTACCCATCCGAGTTTGTTTTTAGCTTTAGAAGCATCACCTATTAATAATTCAACTTCAGTAGGCCTGAAATATTTAGGATCTACTGAAATTATCTCCTTTCCAATTTCTAATTGATAAGCTGGATTAGAGCAATTTTTAACATAACCTATTTCATCAACACCCTCTCCTTTGAATTCAATTTCAATACCTACTTCAGCAAATGACATTTTCACAAAATCTCTTACTGAAGTTGTTTTTCCTGTTGCAATAACCCAATCTTCAGCTTCATCAGCTTGAAGAATCATCCACATCATTCTTACATAGTCTTTTGCATGTCCCCAATCTCTTTGTGCATCAAGATTCCCTAAGTATATTTTATCTTGAAGTCCTAAAGCTATTTTGGAAGCTGCTCTTGTTATTTTTCTAGTAACAAATGTTTCTCCTCGAATAGGTGATTCGTGATTAAACAAAATCCCGTTACAAGCGAACATATCATACGCTTCTCTGTAGTTCACTGTAATCCAAAAGGCGTACATTTTTGCAACTGCATATGGACTTCTAGGGTAAAAAGGAGTAGTCTCTGTTTGTGGTACTTCTTGAACTTTACCATACAATTCAGAAGTAGAAGCTTGATAGATTCTTGTCTTTTTCTCTAAGCCTAATAGTCTTACAGCATCTAAAATTCTCAATGTACCAAGACCATCAGCGTTTCCTGTATATTCAGGTGTTTCAAATGAAACAGCAACATGACTCATTGCTGCTAAATTATAAATTTCATCAGGTTGAATTTCTTGTATTAGACGAATTAGATTTGTACTATCCGTCATATCTCCATAGTGAAGAATGAAATTTTTATTTTCAGTATGGGGGTCCTGGTACAAATGATCAATTCGGTCTGTATTCAATAAAGAAGATCTTCTCTTTAAACCATGAACAATATAACCTTTCTTTAGCAAGAACTCACTTAAATAAGCTCCGTCCTGACCTGTTACACCTGTTATTAATGCTATTTTATTTCCCATTATTAAAGCTTCATATTTGCTCGTCAATTAAACTTGATAAGTTAACTAAATTGACTTACAAAGTTAATTTAATTTCTCTAGATTTAATTAACTTTTTATTACATTAATAATAAAAATTAATATCTGTTTCTAGCATTTGTTTAGAATGCAAATATATTAATTTCTTAGATGAATAGCTGTTTTTGTCCGATAAAAAAACATTGTTTCAATCTAATCATTTAGTTTCCAACACCTATTTGGTAATATGTAAAGCCTATTTCACTTAGCTTTTCACCGTCTAATAGGTTTCTTCCATCAAATACAAAGGCTGGTTTTTTCATTTGATCATAGATCTTTTTCCAATCTAATGCTTTGAATTCATCCCACTCGGTTAGTATTGCTATAGCGTGCGCATCCTCACAAGCTTTGTATGCATCATTATTTGTTGAAATTAATCTTAAGTTTTCTTCATTCGATCTTGTTTTGAGGTAGTTTAAATCATTTAAGATTTGTTTTTCATGAACTTTTGGATCATATATCGAAAGTTTTGCTTGTTCATTTAAAAGGTTGTCAGCAACATAGATAGCAGCAGATTCTCTCGTATCGTTTGTGTCTTTTTTAAATGCCCACCCTAAAAATGCAATTTTTTTGTCTGCTACGGTGTTGTATAATGTTTTAACAATATTTGCTGAAAAACGATTTTTTTGATGGTCATTCATAATAATGACTTGTTCCCAATAATTAGCAACTTCATTTAAGCCGTAAGATTTTGAAATGTAAACTAAGTTTAAAATATCTTTTTGGAAACAAGAACCACCAAATCCTACAGATGACTGTAAGAATTTTGAACCAATTCTTTTATCCATTCCAATTGCTTTACTTACTTCGTTTACATCTGCACCAGTTTTTTCACATAATTCTGACATTGCATTTATTGATGAAACTCTTTGAGCTAAAAAAGCATTAGCAGTTAGTTTTGATAATTCTGATGACCAAACATTAGTTGTTAAAATGCGTTCTCTAGGTATCCAGTTAGCATAAATGTCTACCAAAGCATTTTGCGCTTCAATTCCATCTATTGAATTTTCACCACCTATTAGTACACGATCTGGATTTAATAAATCTTGAACTGCAGTACCTTCGGCTAAAAATTCAGGATTTGATAATATTTGAAATTTAACACCATTACCGGTTGAATCAAGAATGCTTTTAAGAGCTTCAGCTGTTCTTACAGGAAGTGTCGATTTTTCAACAATGATTTTGTTTGTAGTAGCTATTGATGCAATTTGCCGAGCGCATAATTCAATGTATTTTAAATCAGCCGCCATTCCTTTTCCCGCTCCATAAGTTTTAGTTGGAGTGTTAACAGAAATGAATATTAGTTCCGCTTCGTGAATTGCTTTATCTACTTCTGTAGAAAAGAATAAGTTTTTATTTCTTGTTTGAGCAACAACATCGCTTAGTCCGGGCTCATAAATTGGAATGTTATTTGTGTCATTATCGTTCCAGTCATTAATTCGTTGTTGGTTAAGGTCAACTACTGTTACTTTTATGTCTGGGCACTTTTGAGCGATTATAGCCATTGTTGGTCCGCCAACATAACCTGCTCCAATACAACAAATATTTTTAATTTTCATTTTATGAGTTATTTAAGGAATGAAGAGTTTTGTTTTTCATTCTATGTTACGAAAATAATTAAAAAGATTAAATTTGAGTTATAATTTAATATATGAGTTCTGCTAGAGTGTTTTTTTGTAGTCTGATTACCGTCCTTTTTTATAATGTTGTAGTGTCTCAAGATTACAAACCGTTATTAAAAGATTATAATGAATGGAAATTGAAGACCTGCTATCAAGGTGATTGTAGTTATGACGTATATTTTACTGATAGTGATACTCTTTTCGGAGGTTATAATTATAAAGTGTTAGACGGATTTCATTTTATATCACGAACTTTTTTATTAAGAGAGGATGTTGATACAAGGAAAGTGTATTTAACTAAAATTAATCCAAATAAGTCTATTACCTATTTGTTGTACGATTTTTCATTAGCTCTAGGGGATTCCTTTTTAATGGTAAACCCAATTTCACCGATTAATGAAAACGGAGGTTTTTTCTATTTAGACTCTATTGAATACCAGATTGAAGGAACGGACTCTTTAAAGTATTTTTATTTTTCGCCTACTTTGACGAATTCTTTTTCAGTAAATAATGCAATTTGGATTGAAGGAGTAGGATCTTTGTCCTTAATTAATACTCCCAGTGGTGATTCTGAAAATTTAGAAATTGGAAGGTTAGTTTGTTTTTTTTCTAAAAATGAGTTGAAATTTCAAGAAGATTTTTTAGTTAGTTATTGTGTGAATGATTATCAATTATCTTTAAATGAGATTGTTGAAACTACAATAAGTGTAGCTCCAAATCCTGCAAATGATTTTATTTTTATAAAAGGTGAAGCAGATTTTTATGAAATCGACATTCGTTCAAGCTTAAGTGAGTTATTATATGTAAATGAGAAATGTCAACCTAATCGTGCAATAAATCTTGATTTGAAACCTGGTATTTACTTTGTAACGATTAAAGAAATCAATTCTTTAGATTCAATAGTCGTCAAGCTTTTCGTTAATTAATTTTTGAGAAATTAAAGTTTTTTTGAAGTTGTAAGTGAATAAAAAAACTCTGTTTTTGAAAAAAAATCAAAATAGATACCGTAATAGTAGAATGAATGTAGTAACTTTGAGCCCCGTAGTTACATTTCATAAAATTCAGATGTCAAATTCAACAAAGTATATTTTTGTAACAGGCGGAGTAACATCGTCTTTAGGTAAAGGAATCATTGCTGCTTCGTTAGCTAAACTGTTACAAGCTAGAGGTTACTCTACAACAATTCAAAAATTAGATCCTTATATTAATATTGATCCGGGAACTTTAAATCCATATGAACATGGAGAATGTTTCGTGACGGATGATGGTGCTGAAACGGATTTAGATCTAGGTCACTACGAACGTTTTTTAAATGTTCCTACTTCTCAGGCTAATAATGTTACAACTGGAAGAATTTATCAATCAGTTATTGAAAAAGAGCGTAAAGGTGAATTTTTAGGTAAAACGGTTCAAGTAATTCCTCATATTACGGATGAAATTAAAGAAAGAATTCAATTAGTTTCTAAGAAAGGTGAATTTGATATTGTTATTACTGAAATAGGAGGTACCGTTGGTGATATTGAATCTTTACCTTACGTTGAAGCTGTCCGTCAAATGATGTGGGAGTTTGAAAATGATTGTATTGTTATTCATTTAACCCTTATTCCTTATTTAGCTGCTGCTGGAGAATTAAAAACAAAGCCAACACAACATTCTGTAAAGCAATTATTAGAGCTTGGTGTTCAGCCAGATATTTTGTGCTGTAGAACTGAGCATGATTTAGATTTAACTTTACGTAAGAAAATTGCTAAATTTTGTAATGTCAGCATGAATGCTGTAATAGAAGCAAGAGATGCAAATACAATATATGAAGTTCCTTTATTGATGCAAAAAGAAGAACTTGATAAAGTGGTTTTAGAAAAACTAGGTCTTTCAAGTAAATCGCTTCCTAATTTAGATAGTTGGAAAACATTTTTAGGTTTTGTAGAGAATCCAACAAAAACAGTAACAATTGGACTTGTTGGTAAATATGTTGAGTTAAAGGATTCTTATAAATCGATAAGTGAAGCGTTTATTCATGCAGGAGCATCAAATGATTGTCGTGTGAATGTAAAATGGATTCATTCTGAAAAGTTAAAGAAATCAAATATTGAAGAAGAATTAGGTGAGCTTGATGGTATTCTTGTTGCGCCTGGTTTTGGTTCAAGAGGTATTTCAGGTAAAATTGAAGCTGTTAGGTATGCAAGAGAAAATAAGATTCCTTTTTTCGGAATCTGTTTAGGAATGCAATGTGCTGTAATCGAATTTGCCCGTCACGTTCTTGGTTGGGAGGATGCACATACTACTGAAATTTCAGAGGATTGTAAGTATCCCGTAATCAATATGATGGAGGAGCAAAAAAACATAGCTAATCTTGGCGGTACAATGAGATTGGGTGCTTATAAATGTCAATTAAAACCTGGTTCTAATACTTATACGGCATATAATTCTGATTTAATATACGAGCGACACAGACATCGTTTTGAGTTTAATAATACTTATCTATCAGATTTTGAAAGTGCTGGTATGATTGCTACAGGGAAAAACCCAGAGACAGGTTTAGTAGAAGTAGTAGAACTTCCAAATCATCCTTGGTTTGTAGGGACACAATATCACCCAGAATATAAAAGTACAGTAGAAAACCCGCACCCTTTATTTGTTGCTTTTGTTAATGCAGCAATAATTCATAATGAAAAATAAAAATGGATAAAAAAAGTATAATTGGTTTAGTTTTAATAGGTTTAATTCTTTCAGTTTTTACGATTGTTAATCAACCAACCGCTGAAGAAAGAGCTTTGCAAGCTAAACAAGAAGCTAAGAAGATAGAACAGTTAGATGAAGTTAAAAAAGATGAAGTTCTTAGCGAAATAGAAAAAAAGAAGACTGATAAACCAGTACCTACATCGAAAAATTCTTCTATTCAAAAAGAAGTTTTTCATAGAATAGAAAATAGTAAATTAATAGTTGATCTTTCATCAAAAGGAGGGAAGATTGCTGCGGTGTATTTGAAGGAATTTAAAACATATAAAGATTTCAAAAAGAAAGATAGCAAAAACGCTCCTCTTTTATTATTTGCCAATGGTGACGCTGTTAATGAATTGAATTTCCCTGTTAACGGGGCTGATTTTAAAACAGGTAAATTGGATTTTGCTATAGCAAAAAGTTCTAAAAATGCGGTAGTTTTTGAACATGTTACAGAAGATGGTCAGCTAGTTCGTTTCTCGTATAAATTAAATAATGATGCTTACGATCTTGATTATAAAGTTGCTTTAAAAGGTTTTGAAAAAGTTACTTCTGCAAAAAACATTCAATTAGATTGGACAGCATCCTTAAGAAAGACTGAAAGATTATTCAAGTCTCAAAGAATGGTTTCTACTGTTTGCTACATGCAAGAAGAAAAAGGATTAGATTATTTAAGTGAGGCTTCTGATGATGATGATGTAGCTGAAGAAGATATTAAGTGGGTTTCATTTAAACAAAGTTATTTCTCCTCAATCTTAAAGCCTTCTAAAAGTTTTGGGAAAGAAGGTACGTCCTTTAAGATTAATAACTACAAAGAAGGTGATAAAAAGATTTATTCTCATTTGAAAGATTATAAAGCTTCAATGAATCTAAATTTAGAAGATGCAAGTAACATAAACCTTTCGTTTAATTGGTTTTTTGGACCAAATGACTTCAATGTTTTGAAATCATATGAAAGTGGTTATGACGATATCATTAACTTTGGATGGGGACTTTTTAGATGGATTAATATTTATGCTGTAGATCCAATTTTTACGTTGTTTAATAGTACAGGAATGGGGATAGGATTATCTATCTTGTTCTTGACTTTAGTGTTAAAATTAATTTTAATGCCTATTCAATGGAAAATGTATGTTTCTTCTGCTAAAATGAGAATTTTAAAACCTGAGATTGATGAACTGAACGCAAAGTTTCCAGATAAAGCTGATGCTATGAAAAAGCAAGTTGAAATGATGGCGCTTTATAAAGAATCTGGTGCTTCACCATTAGCTGGATGTATACCAATGTTAATTCAAATGCCAATATTATTGGCCGTCTTTAGGTTTTTCCCAGCATCATTTGAAATGAGACAAAAATCATTTTTATGGGCAGACGATTTATCTTCTTTTGATTCTATTTATGATTTAGGGATGAATATCTGGCCTTACGGTGACCACGTTAGTTTATTCACATTACTAATGTCTGCAACAACTTTAGTTTATACATGGTTAAATAGCTCGAATACTGTTCAGCCTCAACAACCTGGAATGCCTAACATGAAAGTTATCATGTATATATTTCCAATTATGATGATTTTTATTTTTAATGATTATGCTGCAGGGTTAACTTATTACTACTTTATTTCTACGTTGATCTCAATTTTATTAATGGTTGCAATTAAAAATTTCTTTGTTGATGAGGAGAAATTAAAAGCAAAAATGGCAGCTAAGAAATTAGAGAAATCTACTACGGTTAAAAAGAAATCTAAGTTCCAAGAGCGACTTGAAGCAATGCAGAAAATGCAACAAGATCAAAAAAATGCAAGAAAAAAATAATTGATCTATATAATTTGTTTTGAAAGCTGTCTTTAAAAAGACGGCTTTTTTTAATTCAAGAATATGTTTTTACTCCTTTCCTCAATTGTTTATCAATCTCCATTAAAAGAAGATGAGTCAGATTTATCAGTGACGATAATAATGACATTAATAATGATGTTTTTAGTTGGATTAACTGCTCTGTTGATTCATCAAAGGATTCAAACTTCAAAATGGCAAAAAGGAATCTTTCCTCTGAATTTAAAATATAATTCAGACAATCTTTTAAAGGCGTATATAAGTTTATCTGGAGTTTTAATACGGGTTAATCCTGAAGAAAGTAATCCTAAGTTTTATTACGCTGTTAGTTATTTTAATAAAAAGTTCCCCACTAGTAATTTGGATTTTAAATTTCTATTACGATTTTCATTAAGATACCCAATAAAAAGTAATTTGGTTTGTGAATGGCTGAATGATAAGATTAAAGAAGATGTATATAAGTTACATTTAATTTATTTTTTAACCGGCTTAGCAATGGTTGATTCAAGTATTAAGGTGTCTGAGTACAAGTTGTTATTGAATTTAGTGAATCGCTTAAATTTAAATGAAAAAGATTTCAGGTCTATAGTTGCTATGTATATGAAAAGTGCTGATGAAAGAAACGGTTCAGGTCAAGCAAGAAACGCAAATATCAAATTTGATTCAAAACGTAAGAAATCACTTAAAGTACTAGGGTTACTAGATGGCGTAAGTTTTGAAGATATTAAAAAGGCATATCGAAAATTAGCAATGAAATACCATCCAGATAAATTCGAGAGACAAGGACCTGATCAGGTAGAGATAGCCAAAAATAGATTTTTAATTATTCAAGAAGCGTATGACTATTTAGAGAAAAGTTTTAATTAGATACTTTTTCAGTTCGTCTGGTTCTCAATATGAAGGTTATCGTTGAAATAATGAGCGTTATGTAGGTTGTGTAAAAAAGTAAGCCATTTTTAAAATCAGTTAATGTGATGACACTTAAACATAATATAGTTATAGCTATTGATGTAATTCCAATTTTACCTAATAAAGTTGAAGAGTACTTCTTTAATTGAAAAACCAATGATAATCCGATAAATAAGATAATTGGAGTAATTATTTTAAATTCATACATTCTGATTGTTTCAGGATTGAAGATTGGGTAAATTGATAAGTAAGAAACGATTGTAGCTAAAGAAATGATAATTTTAATTTTTGAATGATTTTCTAATAATTTCAAACAAATTAAGCATAATGTAAGAGCGCTAAAGCTTAATAGTATATGGAAAGAATTAAAAAAATCAATTCGTAAAAGAAATAAAGTAAAATAAGTTAGTGTACTTAAAGAAGAGACTAGTAACAGTAAGGTTGTAGTTTTTTTTATTTGAACCATTTTTTAGATCTTTATGTCTTTTAAAAATTAAATGTGCTAATTATCAGTAACTATAATAATGTTTTATCGTTACTAATATAAATACTATTTGTTAAAATGAAAAATATACTTCTTTTATTATTATTACTGACTTGTCTAAGTGTCTTTTCTCAAAAAGATTCTTTAATGATATCTAAAGAAAATGAATTAGTGAAAGCATTGGCTGCGTTAAGGAAATCTAATAACGACAGTGATAAAATTTCAAATAATAAAAAGTTTAAGGCTTTATTGTACGAAACAATTCAACTTGAAGGAGCATTTGATTATTCTTTTTCTGGTTTAAAAACTTTAGGTGCAGTTAAGAGTGATGATGAAATGATTCGAGTTTTTAGTTGGAATGTTGAGATGGATGATCATTCTCAAAAATATTTTTGTTTTATTTTAAGAAAAGATGTTCGTAGAAGAAAAATTTATATTTCAGAGCTTGTCGATAATTCTCTTATGCTTCCAGCAAGGCCTGATGGAGTTTTAGATGCGAAAAATTGGTATGGAGCTCTGTATTATAAAATTATTCCTATAGAAAAGGGGAGTAAGGATATGTATACCCTTTTAGGAATGGATGCAAATAATTCGATGAGCAATATAAAAGTAATTGATGTTCTTTATTTTACAGGGAACAGTCCACGATTAGGTAGTCCAATTTTTAAAATGAATGATGAAACTGTTAAGCGAGTGTTTTTTGAGTATTCTAAAAAAGCTTATATGTCATTGAAATATGAAGCTGAATATAATCGAATCATTTATGATCATTTATCTCCAGAGACTCCAAGCATGACGGGTTTTTATTCTTATTATGTCCCTGATTTTTCTTATGATGCTTTTATTTATTACAAGAGTAAATGGATTCTGCAGGAGGCTGTAGTTGGAATAAATAAAAAAGGAAATGAAAAGTTAAAAGTTTATGTTCAGAATAAAAAAAATGGGAAACTAGAGTTAAAAGAAGTTAATAATAAATGGATAGATCCTTCAGATAAAAATTCAGTTAATGGTGGTAATACGCATGTAGCTAGAACACCTGAGTTAAATATGGATGATAAGAATAAAAAGAAATTTAAAATAAACTTATTTAAAGGTAGGCGAACAAGAAGAGCTCCTCAGTCTTATTCTACTATTCCAATGAAATGATTAATTCGATAAATATAGCGATAGAAGTTATAACGAATTGATTGTTAGAAAAAAATAAATTTTTTACTTAAGTTTATAAGTATATTTGTTTTGTTAACAATTTTGAACATGAGAAAAAACACTTACCTTGTATTACACGACTTTACTCCAGTTGGAGATGCAGCTTTGGATTATGCAGTTAATTTAAGTTCTAATTTAAATAATGAAATTAAAATAGTACACTTAGTTGATAGTGAATCTAAGATTAATGAAGCAAATGTTAAATTGGAAGCAATTATTTCTAACATTGATAAAGCTGAAAACACAATAATTTCTCCTCTAGTATATGTCGGAAGTATTTTTGAAGATATTGCTGTAATTGTAAAAAAAGAAGATGTAAACCTTATTATAATGGGTACTCATGGGCCTAAAGGAATGCAGAAAGTTTTCGGTAGTTTTGCCATGAAAGTAATCACAAGTTCAGATGTTCCTTTCTTCGTAATTCAAAAAGACACCGAAATTAAATCATTAAAGAAGATTTTAGTTCCTATTGATTTAGAAAAAGAAAGTCTTCAAATTGTAAATGTTGCTGGAGATTTAGCTAATATCTATAATGCTGAAGTTTTTCTTGTTGCTGAACAGCAAAATGATGAGCTTTTGAGTAGGAAAATAAAGAATAGAATTTTGATCGTTAAAAAGCAATATGAAGAGAGAGGTATTAAATGTACTATTGAATTAATTGATGAGAAGAGTGGTTCTTATAAATCTAAAATTATGAATTATTCAAGAACCAATAATATTGATTTAATAGCTATTGCTTACCATACTGCTAGTATTATACCTCAATTTGATACTTTTGCTCAAAAGTTGATAACGAATGATGAAATGTTACCTTGTGTAATTATTAATTCTAAAATGTCATCTTCTTTTTTCTTCTAAACTCAATTAATAACAATTCTAAATGATTTTAGGACAATACAATACTTTACGAATTTTAAGATTAACAACTGTAGGTATTTATTTAGGTGATGAAAACGATAATGATGTTTTATTGCCAAATAAATATTTGACACATGAAATGTCTGTAGGTGAGAATTTATCTGTTTTTCTTTACAAAGATTCTGAAGATAGAATTGTAGCGACAACTGAAAAACCTTTTATTTTTTTAAATGAATTTGCTTATTTAAGAGTAAAAGAGGTAACTCCTTTTGGTGCTTTTCTTGATTGGGGTTTAGATAAAGATCTTTTGGTTCCTTTCAGAGAGCAGACGAATAAGCTAGAAGAAGATAAATACTATTTGATTTATTTGAAATTAGATACGGAAACAAATAGATTAGTAGCTACCGCTAAAACAAATAAATATTTTTCAAATGATACTTCTAATTTAGAAGAGGGGCAAGAAGTTGAAGTTTTAATTTGTGAAGCTTTTGATTTAGGAGTGAAGATTGTTGTAGAGGGTAAATTTTTAGGAATTATCTATCATAATGATGTAAATCGAAAATTAAGAAGAGGAGATTTTACAAGAGGATTTATTTATAACATTCGTGAAGATGGAAAGCTAGATGTTCGATTAGATGTTTCTGGTTATGCTAAGATTGAGCCAAATGCTGAACGTTTATTGGCTATTTTAAATAATCGTAACGGAGTTTTGTTTTTAACTGATAAAAGTGATCCAGATGACATTAGAGATGTTGTAGGGATGAGTAAGAAAACATTTAAGCAGGCTGTAGGTAATTTGTTTAAGCAAAAAAAAATCAGGATTAATCCTGATTCAATTGAAGTTATATAAGTTCTATTTTCAATTTCGTTCTGTTCTAAATTCAAGCTCAACTAAACTGTTTTCACGTCCTGGTTTTATTGCTACTCCATAATCATCTGCAAAGATATTCGTTTTAAAAATAATATCCTTATCAGTAAAATACACATCAAATGTTACAGGTTTAATAAATCCTTTTAGGCTTAATTCTCCTATACATTTAATAGGAGCAATAGAGTCGTTTTTACTTTTTGTAAGTTGAAATTCAGTTGCTTTAAAGCTTATTTCTGGGAATAATTTCAAATTGAAATAAGTTTTAGATTTTAAATGTTTGTCTCTAACAGCATTAGAAGTCGAAATCATGTCAATTTGAGCAATACCTTCTGCTTTTGAGTTTTTAATTTCAAGCGTATCTATAGTTACAGAACATTTTATAGATGATATTTCTCCATCAGTATTTTCGCTAACATATTTAAATCGTAAAATAGCTTCTGTGCTTTCAGATTTGATTGTTTGGGAAAAACTGATATTGACGCTGCTTATGATAATCGCACTTGCGAAAAGTAATGTTTTCATCATGATTAAGATCCACATCCTACACAGTCAATGTGACTGTCCATTGGTTTTACACCTTTAATTTTCATCTCAAGGTTATGTATTTGATCCTTTATATCCATATCTTGAAACATATCCCCTGTAAGTTGATTGTTTAAATTTATCAACTCTTGTTCTAATGTCATTGTTGTTGCTTCCATTGTATTTTATTTCTTTATATTTTAAGCTAATTTCTAACAATATTGTGAAATATGAAAATTTTTCATTTAATAGTTATGAACGTAATGGTAGTAAAAAGTTTATATTTAAAATATAGTAAAGCTTGAAATGTCTATATGTCTTGTATATGTTGTAATTTTACATTGTTAAAAAAAATATAATGAGCAAAGAATTATTACTGAAAATTGGTAAGGCTAAAAACAATGATGAGGTAATTGATAATCCATTTATTTCTGACTATCACCTTGAATTATTTGTCGACGAAACTAACCATATATTTTTAACTGATTTAAAATCTATCGGGGGTACTTTTGTTAACGGTAGTAAATTGTCAGGGTTTGTTGAGTTGAAAAGAGGTGATGAGGTTTTTATAGGGAATGGTTATTGTTTAGATTGGGAAGGAATTATTGAAAATCACCTTAAAAATAAGCGTACTAAAAATTTAAATATTAAGAAAATTCAAGAAGGGCAGAAATCAATTTCATCCAATTGGGTTCAATCAAATTTAGATTTAATTTTAATTTATGGTTTAATTCTATTCTTTATTTTATACTTTTTTATTATGCTCTAGTTGTGTGTTGTTAAAATATATTAATTTGTAAAGGCATACATCATTATATTGACCCCCATTTTCAATGCTTCTAATCTTTTTTCTTTAGAATCATTGTGTACTTCAGCATCTTCCCATCCATCACCTAAATCTGTTTCGAATGTGTACATACAAACGAGTCTACCATCTATAATTATTCCGAAAGCTTGAGGTCTTTTGTCTTCGTGTTCATGAATTTTAGGAAGTCCATTGAATTTGTATTTTTGATTGTAAATAGGGTGATTATATGGTAATTCTATAAGTTCGTTGTTAGGAAATATTTTTTTTAGTTCTACACGAATAAATTGATCCATTCCGTAATTGTCATCAATATGGAGAAATCCACCTGCAGTTAAGTAGTTTCTTAAGTTTTCTGCCTCTGAGTTACTAAATACAACATTTCCATGCCCTGTCATGTGAATAAATGGATATTGGTAAATGGATTGACTACCTGCTTCAATATAGGGTACTTCTTTTGATATATTACTTTTAAATGTTTGGTTGTAAAAGGCAACAAGATTAGGGACAGCTGTAGGGTTTGCATAATAATCTCCACCGCCATTGTATTTTAGAACAGCAACTTTTAGATTTGACTGGCAAATTGAAGTGAATGAGATTATTGTAAAAAGAAATAGAAAAGTCAGTTTCATTTTATAGAGTGTTTAAAAGTAGTTGTGCCTCTGTTACGGCAAATAATGCAGCTGTCTCAGTGCGTAAACGATTCCTTCCTAATGTAATGGGCTTGTAATTAGCAATGAATGCTACTTGAATTTCATCTGAGGAAAAGTCGCCTTCTGGACCAATTAAAATTGGGGAATTCTTAAATTTGAACGAGTTAGTAATTGTTGCTTTTTCCCCTTCTTCACAATGCGCAATTAATCCGTTAGGATATTTTGAAATGAAAGTTTTAAATGGAATTAAACTGTTAAGTTTTGGGAGGAAAAGTCGCTTTGATTGTTTCATTGCTGAGATCAATATCTTTTCCAAGCGTTCTTCTTTTATGATTTTTCTTTCAGAATTATCACAATGGATAAGCGAAATTTCAGTAATTCCAATTTCTGTAGCTTTTTCGAGAAACCATTCAAGCCTGTCCATCATTTTTGTCGGTGCAATAGCTATATGTATCTCTTTGTTTGAGATTTCTTCAATGATTTCTTCAATGATGCAAACCTCACAGTGTTTAGGATGTGCATTTATTATTTTTGCAGTAAATTCAATTCCTTTTCCATTTAATAATTTAATTGAATCGCCTTCTTTTAAGCGCATTACTTTACATGCATGTTTTGATTCTTCTTCATTTAATGTATGAGAAGTAGTTCCTTTAATTATTGTGTTGTCGTAAAAAAGGTGCATAATATTTAATGTAATAACCTAAAAAGCATTTCTCGCATTAATTCACTTTGAGGAAAGGAGGCATTATTAATTCCTTTTGCTTTTAAATCGTATTCGTGAAGAATTGAAATATTAGAAGCGATTTTTTTAGGATTGTAGACTTTTGATGCATTTAGCATTTGAGAAGCTACAAAGGGGTGTATTTTTAATGCTGAGGCAATCGCTTCTTTTGATTTTGTTGGTAAAAAATGAATGCGCATTATTCTACTAAAGAATGAAAATGCTGCGGGAATAATCATGTTTATATCTCCAGCTTTTGGGTTGTGCTCAAAGTATTTAGCTATTTGATATGATTTATTAACATCTCTGACAGCAATCGCATTTATTAGTTCGAAGGCGTTGAAGTCTTTTGATATACCAATGTTTTCTTCTACATGAACTTCGTTTATAGTTGTGCCTTTTTCAAGAACTATGAATAGTTTTTTTAATTCATTGGCAATTCTGCTGAGGTCACTTCCTAGGAACTCGGCAAGCATTATACTTGCTTTAGTTGAAATACCGTATCCTGTAGTTTTGACGTAATTAGAAATCCAATCAGGTAGCAAATAATCTTTCACTTTATCTGACTTGAATACTAAGCCTTTTTTAGCTGCAGTTTTAGCTATTTTTTTTCGAGAATCAAATGTTTTATGATTGTAATTGATTACAAAAACAGTTAAATCTGATGGTTGTTCAAAATATGATTCAAAAAGCTCGAAGTCTTTGTCTTTTACTTCTTGTGCCTCTTTGAGGATAACTAATTTTCGATTAGCCATCATTGGATAACCTTTAGCTTCTGAAATTACATTTAATACATCGGCATCTTTACCGTAGATAATAGCTTGATTAAAATCTCTTTCATGAGGTTCAAGGACATTTTCAACTAAGGCATTGGTAATCTCATCAATAAAGTGTGTTTCTTCTCCGTGAAGAAAATAAATATTTTCAAATTTTTTATTTTGAATGTCTTTTATGATTGCTTTGTAATCCATTGAGAAGACTGAAAAAGAATTAATTAGTATGTAGTTCCCATATTTTAGTCAATTCAACCATTGTCTGGATTGCTTTCTGCATATCTTGGATGCTTACATATTCATGTCGAGAATGTATCGCCATTTCACCAGTGAATAAATTAGGGCAGGGTAATCCCATAAATGATAACCTTGAACCATCTGTTCCTCCTCTGATTATTGTTGGTTGTGATTCAATACCGATTTTAGCCATTGCTTGAATTGCGTAATCTGTTACAAAAGGAACATCATTCAAAATTTCTTTCATGTTCCTATATTGTTCTGTAACTATAAAATCATATTCTAATTGAGGGTAATTACTTAATATGTTTTCTAATAACAGTTTTAATGTTTCCTCGTGTTTCTTCAAATTAGCTGTGATGTGATCACGGATAATAAATTTAACGGTAGCTGACTCTAAGTGACCTTCAATAGAAGTTGGGTGTACAAATCCCTCTCTGTGAGAAGTTGCTTCAGGACAAAGTGTTTCTTTTGGTAAAGCAGCAACAAGTTCAGATGCTACTTTTATTGCGTTTACCATTTTGTTTTTAGCGTAACCTGGATGAGCGCTAATTCCTTGAATTGTGATTGAAACAGCATCTGCTGAAAAAGATTCATCTTCAATAGAACCTAATGTTCCTCCATCTAAAGTGTAACCATAATCAGCATTTAATTTTTTCATATCTAAATGATCCACACCTTTTCCTATTTCTTCATCAGGTGTGAATAAGATGCGGATATCACCATGTTTAATTTCAGGATTAGTAACCATATAGTTAACGAAATCCATAATGATAGCAATTCCTGCTTTATCATCAGCGCCAAGAAGAGTTAATCCACTTGCGGTAATTAAATCATCACCAATTTTTGATTTTAAATAAGGGTGTCTGTCAGTTGTAATGATTTGCGTTGTATCATCAGGTAGCGTTATTGGTGCTCCTGTATAATTTCTGTGAACAATAGGTTTTACATTTGTTCCGCTACAATCTGGAGCTGTATCCATATGTGCGCAAAAACAAATTGTAGGGACTTTATTATTCGAATTGCTTTTTATTGTTGCAAAAACATATCCCCATTCATCCATAACAGCATCAGATAAACCTAAGGTTTTTAATTCATCAACTAAAACGGATCCTAATGTCTTTTGACCTTCAGATGAAGGGAATGATTCTGATAATGGATTTGCAGTAGTGTCAATTTGAACATATTTTTTAAATCTATCTTCTACTGTGAACTTGTAATTTTCCATAATGGTATGAATAAAATCAACTATTAATTTGAATGTTTTCGTATTTATCGTTTGTCAAATATACCGATTAAAAAAAGAATGAAGAAAATTCAACTCTATAATTTGCATGTGATTTATCTGTCTGTCAATATTTCATTTTATGTTAATTAAGTATGTCATAATGTCCTAAAGAATACAATGGCAGTATGTTTGATAAGTAAAGTTATCAATTTAATATTTGAAAAAATGTCAAAAGAAAAAATAAACGAAGAGCAAGAGAGTCAAAATACTGAACAATTGAACGAAAATCAAGTAGATAATCAATCAGAAACTCAAGAGGTAGAGGAAACGAAAGAACTAACTTGGGAAGATAAATACAACGAAATCAATGATAAATTTGTTCGTTTGTATGCAGAGTTTGATAATTACAGAAGACGAACAAATAAAGAGCGTATTGAGTTAATATCTATTGCAAGTGCAGGAGTTGTTAGAGATATGATTCCTGTTTTAGACGATTTTGATAGAGCATTAGCTAATAATGTTACATCTGAGGATATTAAGGCGGTGAAAGAAGGTTTCGTTCTTGTTTCTACAAAATTCAGAAGTATTTTAGAAGGTAAAGGATTAAAAGCAATGGATTCTAAAGGTAAGCCTTTTGATAGTGAGTTGCACGAAGCGATTGCTAATATACCAGCTCCAGAGAAAAAGTTAAAAGGGAAAGTTGTTGACGATGTCGAAAAAGGCTATTTATTAAACGAAAAAGTTATTCGTTTTGCAAAAGTAGTTGTAGGTCAATAAATTCAACGAATTATAAAGTAATAAAGAATGAGTCAAAAAAGAGATTATTACGAGGTATTAGGTGTTTCGAAAAGTGCTAATGAAGCTGAAATTAAAAAGGCATACAGAAAGCTTGCTTTAAAGCATCATCCAGATAAAAATCCTGATGATAGCTCTGCTGAAGAAAAATTTAAGGAAGCTGCTGAAGCTTATGAAGTATTAAGTAACGCAGATAAACGGGCTAAATATGACCGTTTTGGGCACGCAGGAATGAGTGGTTCAGGTGGTTTTGGTGGCGGCGGAATGGATATGGATGATATCTTTTCTCAGTTTGGAGATGTGTTTGGAGGAGCTTTTGGTGGCGGTAGTTTTGGCGGTAGTAGAAGAGGAGGCGGAGGCGGTTCTCAGCGTGTAAGAGGAACGAATTTAAGAGTCAAAATGAAAATGACGCTTGAAGAAATTGCTGAAGGAGTTACTAAAAAGATCAAAGTAAACAAATTGGTGAATGCTGATGGTGTTACTTATAAATCATGTTCTACATGTAACGGATCTGGAAGAATTACGCGTGTTGCTCAAACTTTTTTAGGAGCGATGCAGACACAGTCAACTTGTCATGCTTGTCAAGGTGCTGGTAAAATGATTGATAAACGTCCATCAGATGCTGATGCACAAGGGTTAAAACGTCAAGAAGATGTGATTGAAGTTAAGATTCCGGCAGGTGTTGAGGATGGAATGCAATTAAGTGTTTCAGGGAAAGGAAATGCTGGACCATTTGATGGGATGCCTGGAGATTTAATTGTTGTAATTGAAGAAATTGCTCATAATGAATTGAGAAGAGAAGGAGAAAATCTTCATTACGAAGCGTTTGTGAATTTTGTTGATGCTGTTTTAGGTGAATCAATTGAAGTACCTACTGTTTCTGGTAAAGCTAAAATTAAGATTGAGCCAGGTACACAAAGTGGTAAAATGTTACGTTTAAAAGGAAAAGGTTTGCCTGTGCTTCAACGTCAAGGACAAGGTGATTTATTCATTCATATTAATGTTTGGACACCTAAAAAATACACGAAAGAAGAAAAAGATTTATTAGATAAATTAAAAAATAGTGAGAACTTTATTCCTAGCCCAGACGGTAATGAAAAAGGTTTCTTTCAAAGAGTAAAAGATATGTTTCAATAATTAATACATGTTAATTTATTTAAGCGATACATATTTTATGTATCGCTTTTTTTATAAATAATAAGTTTAAAATAAGACGATAACTATTTATTTTTCAATGTAATGTGTATTCGTTTAGCACCTATGTTGTTTTAAATATAATTCTCCAATCGGCACAAGTTGTGGGGTACGCTATGCTGTAATTTTCATCGATTTTTTACTGCAGTTGCTCGCTTCGAAGGTCTATTTTTTTAAGTTGACAAATATTAAGCATTTTCAAGCAGTAGCACCTCAAAATAAAATCAACTCTACAATTAATAAAAAATAAAAACGTAAATTTGTAAAATAAAAACGAGAATATTGAAAGTCTTTTTCTTTTTCATATTTACTAGTGTTATTTTGGGGCAATCGCTTCAAGGTTTTTTTACATTGGTTAATTGGAAAATAAATCAAACTGAAATTACTGAGAAGTATTGCGAAAATAAGAATACTCCAATGCTAAATTGTAATGGTAAATGTTATTTGGCAAAACAATTAAAAAAACAAGAAGATGTTTTAGCTTCTGAATTAGATCAAAACAATAAAAAAATACCAACTCCTAAGAAAGTAAAAGAATCAGATGTATCAGAAGAAATAATTTTCTCAAACTTAATCATCTCATCTGAAGAAAATAATTCATCTAAACATTGTTTTTATTTCAATTTTAAATATTCAATAGAATCTGTAGATTCATTTTTCCACCCTCCACAATTCGTTTAATTTTTTTTCAACTCACATATATTTGTTGAAGTTGTAGCTGTTTATTTTATTTTCTTTTCTTCGGTATGAGGTTAAGTAAAACAGTGTTATTAGAATTAAATTATTTAAAATCATAATCACTAACTGTGTAAGTGATTAAAAACGAATTAAAATGAAAAATCACAAGTTAACTTCTTTATTATTTATTGCTGCTTTATTATTTATTAACTTAACTTCTTGTAAGAAAGAAGAAATAATTGAAACTGTTCAAGCAGTTGCAGGAAAAGGTTCTCTAAAAGTTGAATTAGAGCATGTTTGGGGAATGTCTAATTCAACATTATTTGCGTTAGACACCTTTTTAGTTCATCCTAAGACAAGTGATTCTCTAAAATTTACAAAGTTTAAGTATTATGTTTCAAATGTTAAATTAAAAATGGCAGATGGTTCATATTGGATACATCCTGAAAGTTATTTTTTAATTGATTTATCTAATCCTGGAACTTTAGATTTAAATTTCACAGATATTCCTGTTGGTATTTATACAGACCTTGAATTTACATTAGGTGTTGATAGTTTACGAAATGTTTCTGGTGCTCAATCAGGAGCTTTAGCTATATCAAATGAAATGTTTTGGTTATGGAATTCAGGGTATGTTATGCTTAAAACTGAAGGGACATCTCCTCAATCCTCCGATGGAACATTTGTATTTCATTTAGGTGGTTTTTCAGGAGTAAATAATATTGTAACAGAACAATCATTAAGCCTGTTAACTACTCCTTTAACTGTAACTGCTAATAATATTAACATGATTCACATGCAGGTAAATACATCTAAATTATGGCATAGCTCTCCAAGTGTAAGTGAAATCAATAAAATTCATATGCCAGGAGAAAATGCTAAAAATATGGCTTTAAGTTTTTATAATAATAACGCTTTCATGATTCATCATGTAGAATAATATTATTAATTAGAGGTGGGTTGTTTTATAACCCACCTCTTTATTTTAAAACTATGAAACGGTTTATTATAGTATCGATTTCTATCCTTTTTTTGTCAGCATGTAAAAAGAAGGATACTGAGATAGCGATTTATGAAGAAACATGGGGGGTAACTAAACCTACTCATTTTCCAGAATCAGTTTATGATTTTGAGAACAACACGCAAACTCAATCAAGGTTTGAATTAGGAAGGTTTTTATTTTACGATCCGATTTTATCATTAGATAGTTCTGTTTCTTGTTCTAGTTGTCATGCGCAGGAACATGCTTTTTCAGATCATAATATTAAGTTTAGTACTGGAGTAAACGGTAATACAGGACATCGAAATGCTCCTTCGTTATCAAATTTGATTTGGTATTCTGATTTTATGTGGGATGGAGGAGTGAATCATATTGAAGTCCAACCTTTAGTTCCTTTAACACATCACTTAGAGATGGGGGAGACAATTCCGAATATTTTATTGAAGTTAAATAATAGTGCGTTTTATAAAACTAAATTCAAAGAAGCGTATGACGTACATGAAATTTCAGATCAAAAATTACTGCAAGCCATTACTCAATTTGTAGGTATGTTAACTTCATACAGAACGAAATATGATGATTATATTAATGGTCAAGGTTCTTATACTCAAAAAGAGAAAAATGGATTAAGTTTGTTTAGAGCGAATTGTGTTTACTGCCATCGAGAACCTTTATTTACGGATTTTTCTTTTAAAAATGTTGGTTTAGATTCTTTGAATGAAGATATTGGAAGAGAATTGATTACACAAAATAGTGCTGATAAAGGAAAATTTAAGGTTCCATCTTTAAGAAATGTAGCATTAACATATCCTTATATGCATGATGGTAGATTTTTTACGTTAAATGATTTATTGGATAATCATACAAATAATGCCGTTAACCATTTTTTAACAGACCAGTATATTCTAGGTCGTCCTCATTTCACAAATTCAGAAAAGGAAGATATAATTGCTTTTCTTAAAACGCTAAGTGATTACTATTTAATTGGTGACCCAGCTTTATCTCCTCCAAATCGTTAAATTTTAATTATATAACAACATGAAATTAATACATTATATAGATCTTTTTTTATTCTTGTTAGCTGTCAAATTATTTTGGGATATGTATTCCTCTTTAAGAAAGCTAAAAGAAATTAAAAGTCGTAAATAAATAGTATCTCAATGAATTCTATTAGTACTCTTTTTTTTGCTTTCCTTACCTTTTGTTTATTTTCTCAGACAGAAATTGAGTGTATATGTTCTACTGATCAGACTCCTTCAGGAGTAATGGTCAGCCATGTTCATCCAAAAAATGAATGGATGTTTTCATATAGGTATATGAATATGAACATGAGTGGTAATATTGAGGGAACTAATTCTATTGACGATGTTCAAATTTTTCAAAACTATTTAGCAGCACCTAAAACAATGGTGATGGACATGCATATGATTATGGGGATGTATGGTGTTTCTGACAAAGTTACAGGTATGGTTATGTTTAACTATTTAGATAAAAAGATGTCGATGAATATGCTACCTACAAATCCAAACTCAGGACATAACCATTCTTCAGTTGAAGGACATGAAATGAGGTCTAGTGGGTTAAGTGATATCCAATTAAGTGTTTTGTATGGTGTTATCTCTAATAAAAAGGAACAGTTAATTGTTAGTTCAGAAATAAATATTCCGATAGGCAGTATTGAAAAGAAAGGGGGGAGTGATGATATGATGTATCCTTCAAAGCGTTATCCCTATAACATGCAAATTGGAACAGGGAACTTCTCCATCACACCTCAATTAACATACTTGAGAGAATTTGGAGATAAAACATTTAGTGTTCAGGCTTCGAATTACTTTAATGTTTTTAATAATGTTCTTGGGTATAAATATGGAAATAGGTTTCATTTAACTGGATGGTATTCTATGCTTTTAGGTTCTAGTTTTAGTTCTAGTGTTCGAGTTTCTTATACTTTGGAAAATGATATTGTAGGTAGTGACAAGCAGCTTTATTCAATGACTGAACCTGCTTCAAATAGTGCGAATTATGGTGGTAGTAATTTGGTTTTTTTAATTGGAAGTAGCTATCATTTCGCGGAGAAGCATAGAGTAGCTCTTGAACTAGGGTCTTCGATATATCAACAAGTAAATGGAATTCAAATGAAAAATCGGTTTACATTAAATTTAGCTTATAACATTAGTTTTTAAAATTATGAAGTATTATATTTTACTTTTTATTCTGGGAGTCCTTGTTTCTTGTAAGAAAGAAGAAATTGAGATTATTGAAGAAGAATCAGCACCGACAGGTAAACTTTGGATGCATTTTCATTCAACTTTTGGAAACATAGACATTGAAAATTTAAATCAAATTTACACAAACAATCAAGGAAAAAGTGTTTCTTTTGAAAAAGCTGATTTAATAATTTCAGAAGTTGAATTAATTAAATTGAATGATGAATCAATTGTTGTGAAAAACATTTTGCTTAAAACGATTGGTCAAGAAAGTTATTTAATTGGAGATGTTCCTGTTGGGAATTACAAAACAGTTAAGTTTAAATTTGGTGTTTCCGCGAATTCTAATAATCAAATAAGTGATACGAGCATGTGGATTAATCCTTTAAATGAAGCAGAAGGATATTGGTTTTTAAATACGAAAGGAAGTATTGATACAAGTTCAAATAATTCGAATCAGTTTGCAAATTTCACCTATAAAATAGGAGGGATAGAAAATATTCAATCTATTAATTTACCAGATAATAACTTTCCTGTTTACGAAGGGATTATTTCTTATGTTCATTTAAATGCTAATTATTTAGAGCTGTTCAGAAATCTTGATTTAACAAATTCAACAAATTTATCTCTCGTTTTAAAAGATTATCAGGCAACAAATATTGCAATTGATATTAACTCAAAAATAAGTTCTTCTTTTTTTAGTTATGAGTAGAATTTAGTTTCTGATGATCGGAAATTGACTGTTTTAATTAGATCAATTTCCGACCAGAGACTCTTTTAGAGGAACTTCAATTTATCCCTTCTAAATTTAAAATAAATGCATATTCTTTTGCTTTCTCAATTCTTTCAATTGTTCTGCCTGAACCTCCACCATGACCAGCGGAAAGGTTACAGTCGAATAAAAGTGGTGCTTGATTAGTTCTAAAATCTCTAATTTTGGCAACCCATTTTAAAGGTTCCCAATATTGAACTTGCGAATCATGATAACCTGTAGTAATATACATCGCTGGATAATCCATTTTCTTCACATTATCGTAAGGAGAATAATTCAGCATATACCAATAATACTCTTCTTCATTTGGATTCCCCCATTCTTCATATTCCCCAACAGTTAAAGGAATAGATTCATCAAGCATGGTTGTTACAACATCTACGAACGGTACTTGAGCAATTATACCCTTCCATAAATATGGAGCCATATTTGTTACTGCTCCCATCAAAAGTCCACCAGCACTTCCGCCTTGTGCGTAAATTTTATCTTTAGCGCAATATCCTTTCATTCCCAAATATTCAGCAGCATTTATAAAATCTGTAAATGTATTTTTTTTATGTAAAAACTTTCCTTTTTCATACCATTCTTCGCCTAAATATTTTTCTCCACGGATGTGGGCAATTGCATAAACAAATCCTCTGTCAAGAAGACTTAATCGGTAGGGATTGAATACGTCAGGTATAGTAATGCCATAAGAACCATATCCATAAAGTAGGAGAGGGGCTTTAGCTAATTCTATTCCTTTGTTGTATATTAATGAAACGGCTACTTTTTGGCCATCATTTGCCGTCACCCAAATGCGTTCTGACTTGTAGTTTGAAGGGGAGAAGTTTGATTTAAGAATCTTTTTCTGAAAAAATAATTCACTTGTTTCTTCTGTAAGGTTATATTTAAAAACAGAAGACGGAGTAGTTAATGAATTATAAGTGAAGTATAAAAATTCAGTATTATAAGTTTCATTAACTGATAATCCTAAATAATAAGTTTCCTCTTTGAATTCGATATATTTTTCAGATAATGAATTGAGATCTACTATTTTTATTTTTTGAAGTCCATTTGTTCTTTCTTCTATGATTAAATGGTTTTTTAGTCCTAAAGTATTCTCAATTAAAGTTTCATCTTTGTGCTTTAAAATATCTTTACAAGTTTCTAAAGATGTTGGAATGTCTTTAGAAAAAACAATTTTATTATTTTTAGCTTCTTTGTTAGTCGTTATGAAAAAACCTGTTTCATGATGATCAATTGAGTAGAGGTGTCCAGTCTGTCTTTTCAAAAATACAACAGGTTTATCTTTAGGGCTGTCTGCATCTATTAATAAAGTTTCAGATGTTGTCGAGCTTTCACAATGAATTTCTATGTATTTATTTGTAATAGATTTTGATATAGCTACATAAAAACGTTCGTCATTTTCTTCAAAAACTAATTCATCTAACGAGCTGTCTGAACCTAAAACGTGCTTAAAAACTTGAAACTCTCTTAATGTTTCAGGGTCTTTTTTAATATAGTAAACTGTTTTATTGTCATTTGACCAAATAATTGATCCATCTGTATTTTCAATAGAATCAGTAAAATATTCATTCGTTTCTAAATTTTTAAAATAAATTGAATATTGTCTTCTGCCTATATAGTCTTCACTAATTGCTAAAATTGAGTTTTCATTTGAAATTGTCCAATCTGCTAAGTTGTAATAATCTTTATCGGTTGCTCTTTCGTTTAAGTCAAAAAAAACTTCAGAAGATTTATCGTCTAATATTTTAACTATTGTAGCATAATCTTTTCCTTTCGAATTGCGCATTTGAAAAAGTTGATTATTCAAAATGAAAGGAGAACTTTCATCATCAACAGGAATTGTGTTTTCAAATTCATTCAGAAGAGTATCCTTAAGAGGAGTTAATTCTTTAAAATAATTTTCCGTATGGTTGTTTTCTTCTGAAATATATTTTAAAACTTCTTCTGAGTCTCGTTCGTTCATCCAAAAATATTCATCAATTCTTGTATGATTTAAATGAACAAGTTCTTTTTTTAGCTTTAATGCTATAGGGTTTTTAGCTTCCATTATATAAATCTTAAATATCTGATAAAACTATAATTTTGGAATCATTTTTCAGATTCCTAATTGAGGTATTGTTATTACAAATATAAAAAACAAAACATGAGTATAGTTTAAATTTTAGATGAGGTCAGTTTTTACTTGTATTTTAATCAGAATATCAGGTTGTTATCTTTTTTTTTAAAAAAAGCGAAGGTAGAATTCAGTTAGAATAGTAAAAGCTTCAAAGCAGTAAAGTAATAAAAAGTCTAGATACGTTGATTTCCCTCATAAATATTGTTTCTGCTTAAAGTGTTTTTTTTCGATTTTAAAGTAATTGAAATTTATTCAGTGGAAATGTGTGTTTGATAATTCTTTCTGTTTTTTTTAAATTTAAAAGGCAACCATTAGAGAAAAACTCGTTATTATTGAGGTACTAAATAAATAATTAATTATATTTTTATTTGAAGGTTATAAAAAGTAATTAATTTTTCTGTTTTTCAAAGTATTAAAACATATATTTATCATGAAAAATCTTATAATAATTAGTATTTCTTCAGTGATTTCAATTTTAAGTTTTGGACAAGAATCAAACGTAGAATTAATATCAATATCCGAAAATGGGATAAAAGTTTATACTAGTGGTGGTATTGAAGGAGTAAGAAGCAAATCTATATCAATAGTTCAACAAGAGAACTTACAAGTACCTGTTTCAGATTACAATCAGGTTCAATGTGAAAGCGCCATTTCTGATATCAAATCGAAAATAATAGCTGTTGAAGGTGAGATCGATGCTCTAAAACAAATCGATTCCTACAGGAAAAAACTAATACTCTTAGAAAACAGAATTAATGAAATTAATAACGAAAGTCATGGTAAGTAAAATTAAAATTATTTCTCTAGTTTTTCTGTTTTTTTTCACATTTAGTGTTCAGTCACAAATAACACCAAATGGTAATACCGGTTCTACTACTACAGCTTATACAAATGGAGCAGTTAATCACCCTTTACACATTTGGGTGGCTTCTGGACTAGGAAATAATACTGCAAGTCTAACCGCTTCATCACCTTCTGGCACAGGACCTTTTACTTTTGACTGGTTTTACCATAATTCAACAAATTCATCATGGACAAGTTATCAAACTGACGCAGGAGTAGCTTCTTCAACTATTTCAAATTTACCCACTGATGGTTATAGAGTGCAAATATATGATGCTCTAAATAATTTAGTAGGATGTTATACAGCTTGGGTTTGGAATATGAATGCAGCTGTTGACATAGCTGAGTCACCAACTGCATGTGATGCTACAAATTTAACAGGGACAATAAGTACTCAAGGATCTTTGTCTTATTTTAATCCACCTCCTCCTGAATCTTTAATAACTTCTTCGACAAATGTTTCTGTATGTTTTTCGGCTACCCACACATATATATCAGATTTAGGTTTTTATCTAGTAGGTCCTCCGTCTTGTGGTAGCCCTATTATTTTATTAAGCCCTAATCCAGGTGCAATTGATCAAGATCCGATTTGTAATAGTAATAATAACATAGCTAATTTATGTTTTTCCTCAGCTTCATCCAATGTGTTTAATATGTGTACAGCAGCTGCTAATGCAACAGGTACATTTGGCAGATATGGTCCTGGTGCTGGGACTGCTATTAATTGGTCTACATTATATGGTTGTAATGCAGCTGCGGGTGGATGGTCTGTACAAATATATGATTGTATTGGTGATGATATTGGAAACTTAACAGGTTCGGATGTTACCTTCTCCAACTTAACTTCGTTTTGTGGTTCTCCGACCTCTATTTCATACTCTTCAGGAGTTATTAGTTCTGCTATTAATGATAATTCTTGTAATGCTGGTACTGCATCAATATTTCAAGTTCCTGTATCAGCAGATTTAACTACTCCTATAGTTGCAAATGCTATAAATAGTTATTTGTGGACTGCGGACAATGGAGTGTCCGTCCCTTCTCCTTCTAGTAGTTTAACACCATCTTTAACTGCTTTGCCTTCAGGAACTACAAATATTGAATTGACTACTACTTTAAGTTATAATGGTGTTTCAGGTACAGTGGATGACGTCTCTTCATTTGTTAATAGTTGTTGTACGGCTATAGCTAATGCAGGTTCGGATGTAACATTTTGCAGTTCAAATTCAACTCAAATAGGTTCATCTTCTCAAGTAGGATATACTTATTCTTGGTCTCCAACTACTGGCTTAAGTAATGCTACAATTGCCCAACCTAC
>Ga0209702_10002805_pt1 | contig 29227 bp, 25 predicted proteins | sample FRY01_FD_187210 | JGI IMG/M metagenome (GOLD analysis project Ga0209702, IMG submission 187210) | Freshwater microbial communities from Lake Fryxell liftoff mats and glacier meltwater in Antarctica - FRY-01 (SPAdes) (version 2) | ecosystem: Environmental > Aquatic > Freshwater > Ice > Glacier... | reverse complement strand
CGAGCGATGCTGGAAAGCCGCATTAAAAAGCGCGAGCGTGATCAAGTGCAGCGCCGGCGAAAAACCCGCGCCGACCGCCCACCACTATGGCCTGATGAAGAAATTTAAATCAAATGACAGAGTAGAGCTAAAGCCGGTACTACAATACGATGAGCTTCCGCGCTTCCGCCAGCGCTGCATCGACCTTGCTCACGTCCTTGCCGCCACCACGCGCGAAATCCGGCTTCCCGCCGCCTTTGCCGCCGACGAGGGGGGCGATGGCTTGGATGATCTTGCCGGCCTGGACTTTGGACTGGTGGTCTTTGCTGACGTTGGCCATGAGGGTGACGCTGCCGCCGCCGGTCGCGGCGAGGACGATGATGCCGTTGAACTGACCTTTGAGGGCGTCGTTCAGGGCCATGGCGTAGTCAGCATCGACATCGCCGAGGTTGGCGATGATGAGGTTGTTTTCGGCGGTGGCGAGGAGGTCTTTGGCTTTGCCGGAGGCTTCGCGCTGCTGCGCGGCTTTGAGGTGCTTTTCGAGGTCCTTTTGCTGCGTGAGGAGCTGATCGAGCTTCTTCTCCAAATCGGCCGAGCCTTGAGCGCTGACTTTGCCGGCGAGGAGTTTGAGCAATTCGGCATCGGCACGCGCGGCGTGGTAGGCTTCGAGGCCGGCGATGGCTTCGATGCGGCGGACGCCGGAGGCGACGGCGCCTTCGCTGACGAGGCGGAAGAGGCCGATCTCGCCGGTGCTGCGGGTGTGCGTGCCGCCGCAGAGTTCCATGCTGTAACCGTCGAGCTTATGGCGCTGGCCGCCGATCTGCAGGACGCGGACGAGGTCGCCATACTTCTCGCCAAAGAGGGCCATGATGCCGGGGTTGGCCTTGGCTTCGACGTAGGGCACTTCGCTCCAGGAAACGGGTTCGTTGGCGACGATGCGCTCGTTCACGAGGCGCTCGATGTCGGCGATCTGCTGCGCAGTGAGCGCGGCGCTGTTGAAGTCGAAGGTGAGCTTGTCCGGCGTGACGCTGGAGCCTTTCTGCGTGGCGTCCTTGTTCACGATTTCATGCAGCGCCCAGTGCAAAAGGTGCGTGACGGTGTGATGGCGCTCGATGGCGTGACGACGCGGCGCATCGACGACGAGCTTCACGGTGGCATCGACGGCGGGCGCTTCATCGCCTTCGAGGAAGTGCAGCCAGGTGTTGCCGACCTTGGTGGTGGCGCTGATCGGATAAGTGTTCGCACCGAGGATGAGCTGGCCGCTGTCGCCGACTTGGCCGCCCATTTCGGCGTAGCAGGTGGAGACGTCGAGCACGACGGCGGTCTTGTCCTTCATCTCGACGACTTCGAGCACTTTAACGTCGGCTTCGAGGTTGTCGTAACCGATGAACTGGGTCGGTGCCTTGGTTTCGATCTCGCTGACGGACACGACTTGTTTGTTCTTCTTGCCAGCTTCGCGGGCGCGCTGCTTCTGCTCTTCCATGAGCCTTTCAAAGCCTGCGGTGTCCACGGTCAAGCCGCGTTCGCGGGCCATGAGTTCGGTGAGATCGAGCGGGAAGCCGAAGGTGTCGTAGAGCTGGAAAGCGAACTCACCACTGAGAGATCTGACTGATCCGACCGATCCGACTTCATCTTCAAAAAGTGAGACCCCACGATCCAGCGTCCGATTGAAGCTCTCTTCCTCGATCTTCAGCACACTTTTGATCTGCTCCTTCTTCACCCGCAGTTCCGGGAACACGTCACCCATCTCCTTGGCGAGGATATCGACGAGTTTGTAGAAGAAGGGGTCTTTGAAGCCGAGGGTGCGGCCGTATTTGACGGCGCGGCGGAGGATGCGGCGGAGGGTGTAGTTGCGGTCGCTGTTGCCGGGCTGGATGCCGTCGGCGATGGCGAAGCTGAGGGTGCGGAGGTGGTCGGCAATGACTCTAAAGGCCACATCCTCAGCGATTTGGGCGGGAGTAGGGCCGCCCCCATTGGTAATGGGGGCGGGGAGATCGCCAATGGGGGTTCCCCCTTTTGCAATGGGGGCGGGAAGTTTCCAAATGGGGGCTCCCCCTTTTGCAATGGGGGCGGGGAGTTCGCCAATGGGGGCTCCCCCATTTGCAATGGGGGCGGGGAGATCGCCAATGGGGGTTCCCCCATTGGCAGGCTGCTCGCCGGGTTTTTCGGGGTTGCTGCCCTCACTGGGGAGGGCGGAGAGAGCATTGTGGGGGCCGGGGAGGGTGCTGCGGTAGGTCTTGCCGCTGAGGCGCTCCAGCTCGTCGAAGATGGGGCGGAAGATGTCGGTGTCGTAGTTGCTGATCTTGGCGTTCTCGAAGTCGGTGAAGTTCTTGGTGCCCTGGATGATGCTGCACACGCGCTCGAAGCCCATGCCGGTGTCCACGTGCTGCGCGGGCAGCGGGACGAAGCTGCCGTCGGGGTTGGCGTTGTATTGAATGAAGACGTTGTTCCAAATCTCGATGCACCTGGCGTCGCTGCCGTTGACGAGGAGGGCTCCGGCGCGCTGGCGGGCTTCGTCGAGCGCGATGGGGCCGGGCGTGAGGTCGATGTGGATCTCGGTGCAGGGGCCGCAGGGGCCGGTGTCGCCCATCATCCAGAAGTTGTCCTTCTTGTTGCCGTTGACGATGTGGATGTCGGGATCGAGGCCGATGCTGCGGAATTTCTCGGCCCAGATGTCCCAGGCCTCCTGGTCGCGGTCGGCGGGGTCCCCTGCCCCAGGCTGATAAATGGTGGCGAAGACGCGAGTCGCGGGGAATTTCCACCGCTCGATGATGAGTTCCCAGGCCCAGGAGATGGCTTCTTTTTTGAAGTAGTCGCCGAAGCTCCAGTTGCCGAGCATTTCGAAGAGCGTGTGGTGGTAGGTGTCGAGGCCCACGTCTTCGAGGTCGTTGTGCTTGCCGCCGGCGCGGATGCACTTCTGCGTGTCGGCAGCACGGGTGGGCAGGCCTTTGTGCAGCACGCCGGGCCAGGTATCCACGTCAGCGCTGCGCTCGCCGAGGAAGATGGGCACGAACTGGTTCATGCCGGCGTTCGTGAAGATGCGTGCGCCGTCGCGGCTGGTGTAGCCGACGTTGTCGCTCGGGACGATGGTGTGCTGCTTCTCCTTGAAGAAGTCGAGGAAGCTCTGGCGGATCTGGGCGCTGGTCATCATGGCAGGGGAAAGGGAGCGCGGATGGTAGCGGGGGATGCGAAAAGGTAAAGAGCGCGAGACAGTGAATCCCGGCTGCGGCTGGCGACTCAGCATTTGTGTTCTTGATGCGAGCATGCCATTCATGCCAGACGTAGCTGACTGGGAGCTGCCACCCGTGATTCGTCGCGGGCTGCGGACCAGCACATACCTTTGCATGGATCCTGACACAGAGAGCAACCGGGAAAGCGATGAGTCCATCCTGCACCAAGTGGCACAGGGCGACGAGCGTGCCATGGGGCGGCTCTATGACCGCTTTGCGGGGCCGCTGCTGGGCATGATCCGCCAGATGCTGGGGGACGAGCACGAGGCCGAGGACGTGCTGCAGGAAGGGTTTGTGTATTTATGGAACAAGGCGGCGGCCTACGACGCGACGAAGAGCAAGGCATTCACCTGGACGGTGATGATTTTTCGCCACAAGACCATCGACCGGCTGCGGGCGCGAGGCCGCAGAACTCGGCTGGGCGAGCAGGCCGCCGGAGAGGTGGAACTGTGGTACGGCCATGCCGCGCCGCAGGCGGATGACGCGGCCGAGGAGCAGGACCGCGCCACGCTGGTGCGCGAGGCGCTACACGAGCTGCCGGACGGGCAGCGCCGGCTGATCGAGCTGGCTTTTATCAAAGGACTCACGCATCAGGACATCGCCGACCAGCTCAGCCTGCCGCTGGGATCGGTGAAAACGAACATCCGCCGAGGTCTGCTGCGCCTGCGTGAGCTGCTAAAGGGAAGCGGCACCGGTTGAGCCGGAGCATCAGCTCTTGGCCGTGACTCCGAGCGCGCGGCCGATACGGCTGACGACGCGGTGCGCGATGCCATAGGCACGGGCGGCACTCGGCGAGTAGTTTTTGCGCGAGGTGATGACGAGAGCCTGGCAGCCTTCGGGCGTGTCCATCGCCGCATGCTGCGTACCGGCGTCCGAGTGCATGAAATCACCGGCATGCAGCACCAAGTCGCCGAACACCGCCTTACCGGAGAGGATGTATACGTCCTCCGCGCCATCATGATGATGCGGGGCGAAGGTGGCACCCGGCTGGCACTCCAGCATGAGAACGGCAAAATCCGGCGAGGCGATAGATAGCTCGCACATGCGCACGCCACGATACGGTGTGGGCATCCAGGAGCGCTCCGCCCCGGCGATGACCTGGAAAACGTGCGGCGGCATGGTCGCCACCAGACCACCATCTGCACGGATGGCGGCAAAGACACGCTCCTTCAGCTCCGGCGGCGGCGTGATGCCAGGCTGCGCGGCCAGAGAGACGGCGGCGATGAGATCGCGATGCTCGGACACCAGCGCTGTAGCTTGGCTGTGCGGGCAGGCCAGGCAGGTCTCGAACTGCGCACGTTCAGGGCCTTCGAGGGAGCCGAGCGCATGACGGAGCGCTAGGTCGTCGAGGGTGTCCGCAGAGAGGGTGGTGGGATCGTCGCTCATGGCTAGGTGGGGGTGAAGGGAGGCGGCATCAGCCGAGTTCTGCCAGCGCCGCTTTTCCGCGCTGCTTGGTTTCTGGATCGTCCTTTTCGGCGCTTGGCATGGCAAGACCCTGCCGCAGATATTTGTGCGCCTCATCCTTCCGCCCCATGACAGCGTAGGTGCGGCCGAGTTCGATGTGGTGAATGAGCCGGTCAGGCCGCAGCGTGAGCGCCTGTTGAAAACACTTCACGGCCTCTTCATTCGACGCGGCAGGCAGGCCGCCATACACCACCAGCGCTAGAGCGCGGGTAAGGCCGCCGATCTGCGCCAGCTCCTGGTGCCAGCGGCCCAGCAGATGCCAAGCGTAGTCGCTGCGCGGATTCAGCCGCACAGCGTTATCAGCCGCCGTCTTGATCTGGCGGGAGGCCGCCACGCTTTCCTTGTTGCTGAGATACGGCGTGAGCTTGCCCCAGCAGATGGCCACGGACAGATGCGGATCGCATTCATTCGGCGCGGCCTTCACGGCCCGCTCCGCGTAAGCCAGCGCCGTGCGGCCAGCGGCGATCTTATCGCTCTTTGAAGCGAGATCGGGCATGCGAAACACATGCTGGCGCGCGATCTTCACCAGCAGCGCCGCGTTGGTAGGATCGAGTTTTTCCGCCGGCAGATAATACCGCAGCGCTTCATTGGGCTGGTATTTCGCGTCATCGGCATCGCCCTGTCGCACGAGTTCAGCGAAGTCGCCCAGCGCGTGGGTGGTGAATACCAGCGCGGTGATGAGAATGAGAGGCCGGATCATGGTTTGATGAAGCGGTAATGGGACACGATCCACTCCTCGCCGCCGCGGTAGGCCCACAACTCGGCGCAGGCGAGGAAGAACAAGCGCCACCAGACCCACCACTTGGCGACTTGATCGGGGCCGTAAGTCTCAGCAAACAGCGGCAAAATCTCCGCTTTGTGCGCGTCCATGTTCGCCAGCCATGCCTCGCTCGTCTTGGCATAATGGCTACCGCTCACGCACCAGTGGTCCTCGATTTTGAGATCATCCTGAAAGTAAAGTAGCAGATCGTCACTGGGCATCTGGCCGCCAGTGAAGAAGTACTTCGCCATCCAGTCGTCCTCGCTGCGCACTTCGTAATGGTAGGCGTATTCGCGGTGCGTGAAGATGTGGACGAAGAGCTTGCCGCCGGGTTTTAACCATGAACTCACGCGGCGCAGTAGCTCCTGGTAGTTTTTCATGTGCTCAAACATTTCCACGGACACACAGCGATCGAACACGCCCGCGCCCACGCCTTCAAAGTGGATCATGTTCGCGGTGATGACGGTGAGGTTCGTCAGGCCGCGTTTTACCGCCTCGGCATCGATGAACTGCTTCTGCGTGCGCGAGTTGGAGACGCTGGTGATCTGCGCGTTCGGGTAATGCGCCGCCATCCACAGCGAGAGTGATCCCCAGCCGCAGCCGAGTTCAAGAATGTGCTGCCCGTCCTGCAGCTCAGCACGCTCACAAGTCAGCTCCAGCATCGCGGCCTCCGACTCATCCAGCGTGGTTGAGTCCTCGGGCCAGAAGCCGCTACTGTACTTCAAATGTTTGCCCAGCACGAGCTGGTAGAAGAGCGTGGGCACCTCGTAGTGCTGCTCGTTGGCCTCGTCCGTCGCGATGGCCACGGGCATCGCTTTCAGGTCATGCACATGGCGCAGCAGGGCGAAGCGCTGTGCGCTGACCGTGGGCAGTTTGTTCTCCCGCAGCGTCTCGGCGAGCCGCTGGCGGATGCCGAGGCGGATCATCGCATCGGGCAGGATGTTCTTGGCGAGAATGGTGTTGATGGTGCTCATAAATGATTGCTGTTGATGCGGCCCGGCAGCCGGATTGGATTCAGGATTTCGGCCACCACGGCACAAAGGCGCTGGTGGTGCGCTGATACTCACGGTAGGCGTCGCCCTTGCTCTTCACGGCGCACTCCTCGGTGAGCGGGATGCCGGTGACGCGGAGGAGGAAATACAAAATCATCAGCGGCGCATACACCGTGGCCCAGCCCCATGGGGAGCCGCAGGCGAAGAGCCAGAAGCCCCACCACACCAGGGACTCGAAGAAGTAGTTCGGATGCCGTGAGAAGCGCCATAGCCCGGCCTGGCAGACCTGGCCCTTGCTGGCGGGATCAGACTTGAAGCGCTGCATCTGCGCATCGCTTAGTGCCTCCCCGCTGAGACCCACGAGCCACAGCGCAAAACCGGCCCATTCGACGAAACCGAGCGTCGGCGCGGGGTTCAAGCATGCGAGCAGCACCGGCAGGGACAGCAGCACGATCAAAACGGCCTGCGCCTGGAAGAACAGGAAGAAATTGCGCGCGAGCTGCCCCTGCCACTTCTGCCGCAGCACCTCGTAACGCACATCTTCATGCGGATGATGCTTTTTGACGCGGATGAACAAGTATGTGCCCAACCGCAGGCTCCATAGCAGCGCCATCGTCACCGCGATGACCTTCCGCTGCGGGAGGCCCTGCCCCAGCCACGCATACACCGGCGCGATCACCGCCAGCGCATAAGACCACGTCACATCCACGAAGCTGAAGTTGTTCAGCTTGAGACTGAGCAGCCAAGTAAGGGCGAACAGTAGGAACGCCACTACGGCACCAATGCCAATCAAGAGCCAAAAATCATACGACATGGTGGGTGCGGGTGAGACGGTTGGAGAGCCGCCCGATGAGCGGCAGGCTGATGAAATAAATCGCGGTCAGCAGCAGCGGCGCGAGCATGAGCCACACGATCACTGCGTAGAGGCCGATCATGCCGAAGTCCGCCATGAACTGGCCTGGACTGGCAAAAAAACGCGCGGTGAGCGCCGGGATCGAAAGCTGCACTGGCTCTGCGCCAAACAAGGACGCCCCGGCGTGCATGAAGAGCAGGATGGTGGCGAGGTGCAGCGGGTAGCTCAGCTCCCGGAACACCTGTAGCACGGGCTGATTCAGCCGCAGCGGGATGCCGATGGCCAGCGACAGCAGCGTCGGTGTACCGAGCAGTGGGAACAAGCCGATAGTGACTCCGCAAGCGATGGCGCGGGCGATTTTTTCCGGCGAGGCACCCTGCGTGAGTTGCTTGATCACCGGATTCACCACCCAGCGTCGCCAGAGAGATTCGTGCTGTGCGGTGGTGGTCATGATTTACGCAGCAGAATGTCCTCGAACCGTGCATTTGCCTCCACCCGGCAGAGTTGGATGAGCATGTAGATCGCCATGGCGATGTTCCCGAGCAGCAGGATGCTCAGCAGCCAACCGATGCGGGCGAGCCAGTTCGTTTCCTTGTAGGCGACCCAGCAGTAGAAGGTCAAAAACGCCCAGTAGGCGTCGAACAACGTCGCAATGAACCACGGATGCCCGCCCACCGTACCGGGAATTTCCCACAACGCGCACTGCGTGGAAGCCCACCCCGTGACGCCGAACATCGACACTAGCACGAGGGCAAAAAAACAGCGTAGGAACCAGATCATACTCAGAAATTCTGGTGAAGGGTGGTGTTGTTTGGCTGGGTGTACACCGCTTGCACCACGCTGATGTTACGCGTGGCAAAGGCAGCCTCGCAGTATTGCAGGTAGTAGTTCCATTGGCGGATGAAGCGGTCATCAAAGCCCTGCGCCTTCACTTCGGTGATATTGGCATTAAAGCGCTCAAACCACAGCCGCAGCGTCTTCGCATACGAGGCACCGAGGTCTTCTAGCCCGTGCATAAAAAAATCGCCCGTGCGGTTGATCGCCTCGTTCACGCGGCCCACGCTGAGCAGCAGCGAGCCAGGAAAAATGTGTTTCTGAATCCAGTCCACGCCTTGACGCAGATCCCGGTGCTGACAGTCGGCCACGGTTATCATCTGGAAGGCCAGCAACCCGGCCGGCTTCAACACCTCGGCGCATTTGGCAAAGTAGGTCTCTAAATACTTGTCGCCCACCGCTTCGAGCATCTCGATGGAGGCGATCTTGTCGAACTTGCCAGTGAGATGCCGATAGTCCTGCAAACGGATTTCGATACGGTCGGACAAGCCCTCCCGCGCCACCCGCTCGGTCGCAAACTTGTGCTGCTCTTGCGAAATCGTCACAGCGGTGACGCGACAGCCGTAATGCTTCGCCGCATGGCAGCAGAAGCCGCCCCAGCCGCAGCCGATCTCCAGGACATGATCACTTTCCTTGAGCTGCAGCTTCTGACACAGCGCCTCGTATTTGGCGCTCTGCGCCTCCGCGAGAGGCTGGCCGGGATACTCGAAGCGTGCGGCGGAGTATGTCATCGTCTCATCGAGCCAGAGCGAGTAAAATTCGTTCCCGAGGTCGTAGTGTTCCGCGATGTTACGGCGGCTGGTTTTCACACTGTTCGGCCGCAGGACGTGCTGCGCGCGATTGCAGGCATTGAGCAGGTTCACAAAGGCTAGTTTGCTGGATGAGTTTTTCGAGCCCTGGGACTTTGCGAGGTTGAGAATGAACCATGCGATCACTGCCTCAATGCTGTCCGTCTCCCAGTCGCCATCCACATAAGACTCGCCGAAACCGACGTTGCCGAAGAGCACGCAACGTTTGAAAAAGCCCGCGTCACGAATGTGCATCTCCGCCGTGATCTCCGCGCCTGCCGCGCCGAAGAGGCGCGTCCGACCATCCGGGTAAGTCATGCGCATGCCGCCATGCACGAAGGGCTTAAAGGTTTGCAGCATCAGCCATTCATAGAAGCCGGTCTGCGTAGTCGCGGTCGTGGCCAGGATGGGGCTTTGATCAAGGGTCAGGGTGGTGTTCATGATTTTGCGGTGGCGATGGAAGAGTGGGGGCGTAGCACGCCTTGTTGCAGTTCAGGATTGGCGGTCTTGCGGAACCAGGGGACGCGCTTGACCCACAGTAGCAGAGCCTGCCAGTGGATGAGAAAAACGACGCGCAGCGTGAGCAGCGGATACTTCACGGCGCAGGCCAGCAACGCGCCATCCGTCAGCGGCCGACGCGTGCCGTGCAGCGCGGTGACGAGGATTTTTTCTCCCGCCTTCTCATCATCCACGCTGATGTGCAGCTTCTCGCCGGGCAGCCGCAGATGGAAATCAAACTTCAAGTCCAGCTCGAAGAACGGCGAGACGTAAAACAGCTTCGGCGTCACCAGCCGGAAGCTGCCATCAGCGGCGACAGCGCGGATCACATACAGCTTCTGCTCGCCAAAGGTATTCGTCACCTGCGCCACCGCGCACAGCGGTGCTCCAGCGGCGTCGAAACAATAGAAAAACGCCACCGGATTGAAGCCGTAACCAAACACGCGCGGAAACGCCAGCAGCTTGATCGTGGCAATGCGTGACACGTCCACCGCGTCGTTGGCGAGCACTTGCAACAATGCGGCCTTCACCTCCGCATGCCCACCGCCAAGATGATCGCGGTCATAAAACGAGAACAGGTTGAAGCGGTTCCGACTAAACAGCCGCAGCCGCGTGTCGAGCTGTGGGAGATCATCGAGATCGAGCCATAGATAGAACACACGATAGCTGAAGCCGTGACGGCGTGGCTGCAGCCGCTGGTGCATCACGTTGCATTCGTAAAAGGCGGAGGAGTCAGCCATCACCACGGCTCCTTTCCAAGGAGATCACGGCACAAGTTCACCGCCGAGCCGAAGGCGTCCTCGTGGAAGCCGTGGCGGAAGTAACTGCCGCAAAAATAGGTGGTCTGATCGGTGCCGAGCTGGTTCAGGCCCGGCAGCCGCTGCTGCGCGTCAATAGCCGCCAGGTCGAAGAGCGGATGCTCGTAGTTGATGCGCTTGAGCACCTTATCGGGCGCGATTTCATCAGCGGCATTGATGGAGACAAAGTAGTTCGTCGTATCCGACACACCTTGCAGGCAGTTCATCCAGTAATGCGTGCTCGGCTCAATGCCGCCGCCTGCCGTGGGTCTGATGCGATAGTTCCACGCGGCCCAGCAGCGCCGGGTTTTCGGCATGAAGCTCTCGTCCGTGTGCAGCGTGGCGATGTTTGGCTGATACTTGAAGCAGCCGAGCAGCTCTCGCTCAGGAGCGGTCGCATCACCGATCATGCGTAGCGCTTGGTCGGCATGGCTGGCAAAGATCACCTTGTCAAAAATCTCCGCCGCGCATTCGCGGGGAAACACCTTCACCCCATCTCCACCGCGCTCCACCCGCTCAATAGGGCAGCCAAGACGGATGCAGTCTTTAAAAGGCGCGGTGAGCTTTTTGACATAGGAGCGTGCCCCGTCCGTCACCGTCCGCCACGGATGCTGTGTGTTCAGGCCCAGAAAGCCGTGGTTGTGCCAGAAATGGATGAGCGTGAGCGCTGGAAACTCCAACATCTGCTCCGGCGGCGTGGACCACACGGCGGAGCCCATGGGGATGACGTAGAGATTCAAAAAATCACTGCCGTAGTCCCGCGCCTGCACATATTCGCGCAGCGTCATGCGCGCGAACTGCGGATCTTGCAGCGCCGCCACGGCCTCGGCGTTGAAGCGGTTAATCTTGAGCAGGAAGCGCCAGAAGCGTGGGCTGAGCAGATTCTGCCGCTGGCTAAACAGCAAATTGAGTGAGGTGCCGTTGTATTCGATGCCGCTCTCCAGGTGCGCGACGCTGAAGGACATGCTGGTTGGCTTCGTCTCGACATTCAGTTCGCGGAACAACCGCGTGAGATGGGGATAGGTGACGTTATTGAACACCATGAATCCCGTATCCACCGGCAATTCACGCCCCTCCTCACGCACCGTCACCGTGTTGGTATGCCCGCCAGCGTAATCGTTCTGCTCGAAGACCGTGAGATCAAAATGCTCTTGCAGAAAGTGTGCGCAGCCGAGTCCTGCGACCCCGGTACCGATGATGGCCAGGCGGGGACGATTCATGGAGTTGTGGCAATGCAATTTTTAATCACGCTGACTCCTGCGTCCATCGGGCTGCGCTGGATTCAAAAAATCCACCAACCGTGCTCCGCGCGATGTAAAATCCCACTCCCGATCAAGATTGGCCCGTCCCCAACGTATCAAATTCCGTGATCCGCCCTCTCATCACCCTAGTCCTCGTTTCATCCGCGCTCGCGGAGCCAATCGACTTTTCCAAACAGATCCGCCCGATCCTCTCGGAGAACTGCTTCTTCTGCCACGGCCCGGACGAGAAGAAGCGCGAGGCCGGACTGCGGCTGGATGAAGAAGCCGGTGCCAAAGCGGACAACGACGGCGTTTTCGCCGTGGTGCCCGGCAATGTCGAAAAAAGCGCCCTGATCGAGCGCATCGTCACCAAAGACCCAGACGAGGTTATGCCGCCACCGAAGCAGCACAAAGTCATCACCCCGGTGCAGGTGGCTTTGCTCAAAGAGTGGATCAAACAGGGCGCAAAATGGGGCAAGCACTGGAGCTATGAGAAGGTAGTGCGGCCGGAGGTGCCTGCGGGAGCGAAACATCCCCTGGATGCCTTCCTCGTGCAGCGTCTCACCCAAGAAGGTCTCAAATTTTCGGCACAGGCCGACACCGCCACGCTCGTCCGCCGCGTGGCGCTCGATTTGACCGGCCTGCCACCGACGCTTGAAGAGCTGGCCTCACTTTCCAAACATCCGCACGACAAGATCGTCGATCATTACCTCAACCAACCCGCCTACGGCGAGCACTGGGCCGCGCAATGGCTCGATCTCGCCCGCTACGCCGACAGCTCCGGCTACCCGAGCGATCAGCCGCGCGAGATCTGGGCTTACCGCGATTGGGTCATCCGCGCGCTGAACTCAAACATGCCCTTCGACCAGTTCACCATCGAGCAAAACGCGGGTGATCTGCTGCCGAACCCGACCGATGACCAGCTCATCGCCACCGCGTTTCATCGTAACACGATGACGCAGAACGAAGGCGGCACGGACGACGAGGAGTTCCGCAATGCCGCGATCATCGACCGCGTAAACACGACCTTCGCCGTCTGGATGGGTACCACGATGGCCTGCGCCCAATGCCACACGCACAAGTACGACCCGCTCACCATCAACGAGTACTTCCAGTTTTACGCCTTCCTCAATCAAAGCGCCGACGCCGACAAAAAGGACGAGTCACCGCTGCACAGCTTCGACACACCGGAGCTGAAACAGCAGCGTCAACGTCTCAAAATCGAGCTGGCCGCTTTGGAGAAAAAGTTTGCGTCTCCCGATGCCGCGTGGCTCGTCGGCCTGGGTGTCTGGGACAAGGGCTTCGCCCGCGATCTCGGCTGGCAGACGCCAAAGCCGGTACAAGTGACCACGAAGTCGAAACAAACCGCCGCAATCGCTGCCGATGGCACCGTTTCGATTCCGAAGAACAGCGACACGGACACCTACACGATCGAACTGCCCGCCACAGGCGACAAACTGAGTGCGCTGCGCCTCGAAACGATTCCCGCTGTTGGCTTTGGCAACTTCATCATCACCGACGTGAAGGCCGAAGTGGTGCCATCAGACGCCAAACAGGCTCCGCAAGCACGCTATGTGCGTATTGAGCTGCCCGGCGAGAAAAAAATGCTTCAGCTCGCGGAAGTGCAGGTGTTCAGCGGCAGCGACAACATCGCGCCAGAGGGCGAGGCGACGCAAAGCAGTCTCTACGCCGACGCCGCGCCGAAGCGCGCCAACGACGGCAACACCGAGGGCGTTTACGCGAAGGGCAGCGTCGCGCATACCTCCGGTAACGACAACGATCCGTGGTGGGAGCTTGATCTGAAGGCCGCAAAACCAGTGGATCGTGTCGTGGTGTGGAACCGCACCGATGGCAACGTCGGCAAACGCCTCGACGGCTTCCGTGTCGTGCTGCTGGATGACAAGCGCCAGACTGTGTGGAAGAGCGAAAGCACGCCCGCGCCGGAGAAGGACAAGGCATTCGCCATCAGTGGACCGGTGGCCGTGGGTTTCACCACCGCGCTCGCTGATTACGAGCAGAACACGTTCGGTGCCGCGTCCATCTTGAAGACGAAGGACAAGACCAACAAGGGCTGGGCCGTCGGCGGCACCGCTGACAAGCCGCACGCGCTCACCCTGCTCGCCGCCTCGCCCGTCGTCGTGCCAGCGGGCTCGAAGCTGCGCATCACGCTCGCGCAGAACAGCGAGCTCAAGCAGCACATGCTCGGCAGCTTCCGTCTCAGCTTCACGGGTGATGCCCGCGTGCAGCAGGTCATCAAAGTGCCGCAGAAAGTCATCGCCGCCTTGTCGCAAACTCAGCGCACACCAGCTCAACAGAAAACCATCACGGACTATTATGTGAGGAATGTCGCCAAAGAATCTGCCGCCGAGCGCACCCGTCTTGCCGCCGCGAACAAAGAGCTCGTTGCGTTGAAACCGGTCAGCGTGCCAATCATGCAGGATCTCGATGCCAAGCAGCGCCGCGTGACTAAAATCCAGCTTCGCGGCAACTGGCAGGCGCTGGATGCCGAAGTCAGCGAGGCGACACCCGCCGCGTTTCATCCACTGCCGAAGGATGCGCCACGCAATCGCCTCACGATGGCGAAATGGCTCGTCAGCCGTGACAATCCGCTCACCGCCCGCGTCACGGTGAACCGCTTGTGGGAAAGCATCTTTGGCACCGGCATCGTGCGCAGCAGCGAGGAGTTCGGCAGCCAGGGCGAGCTGCCCGTGCATCCCGAACTGCTCGACTGGCTCGCCGCCGAGCTGATGGACAGCGGCTGGGACATCAAACACATGCTCAAGCTGCTGCTCACGAGCCAGGCCTATCAGCAAAGCTCGAAAACCACGCCCGAACTCAACGAACGCGATCCCGACAACCGCCTGCTCGCGCGCGGACCGCGCTTCCGCCCGACCGGCGAACTGCTGCGCGATCAGGCGCTCGCCGCCAGCGGTCTGCTCAGCACCAAAATGTACGGCATTCCCGTACGGCCGCTGACGCCAAACATGGGCCTCAGCACCGCCTTCGGCCGCAGCAACGACTGGACCGTCAGCGAAGGCGAGGACAAGCACCGCCGCAGCCTCTACACCGAAGTACGTCGCAACAGTCCCTACGCCAGCTTCACCACCTTCGACGCCGGCAACCGCGAGGTCTGCATGATCCGCCGCAGTCGCACGAACACACCATTGCAGGCCTTCGTGACGCTGAACGATCCCGTCTTCATCGAAACGAATCAAGCCATGGCCCGCCGCCTCGTCGCCGAGGCCAAAACAACGCCCGAGCGTCTCACGCATCTCTTCAAACTCTGCCTCAGCCGCGCACCGACCACACATGAAGTCGAGTCACTCACACAACTCCACGCTGAAACACTCGCGTCGTATCAAAACGACCCAGCCGCCGCCGCCAAAATGGCCACCGATCCTCTCGGCGCTGCTCTCAAAGACGCCAACCTCCCCGAACTCGCCGCCTGGACGACCATCGCCAACGTGGTCATGAACCTGGATGAGTTTTTGATGCGGAGGTGATTGATTCGAACCATGGCCACCAAGAAATCCATCGACGTTCCCATTCACACCATACGCGGTCAGCGTGTGGTGCTGGATGCTGATCTGGCGGCGCTGTATGGAGTCACCACGGGCCGCTTCAATGAAGCCGTGAAACGAAACCTGAAGCGATTCCCTGATGATTTCGCGTTTGAACTCACTGCGGAAGAGATGCTGGTCTTGATATCGCAAAATGCGATATCAAGTTCCGGGCATGGCGGGCGCCGCAAGCCGCCGCGTGTTTTCACCGAGCACGGTGCCCTCATGGCCGCCTCGGTGCTGAACAGCGACCGTGCCATTGCCATGAGTGTCTATGTGATCCGCGCGTTCGTCGAAATTCGCGAGCAACTGACGGCCAACAACGCCATCCTCAAGCGTCTGGCCGAAATCGACAACACACTGCTCATCCGCGACGCCTCGCTGCGTGACGTTTACAAGAAGCTGATGCCGCCTTCTGGCTCCGTCACCTGCGACTCCACGCAAACAGATCGGTTTTCATCCATGAACCAATCCCAAAAACTTGAGGTCACCATTTGTGACCTCAAAAGCTCGGCAAACTTGGTATCACAGTTTGTGATATCAAGATTCTCAACGCCCATCTCACTATGAACCCCATCACGCACGACAAGCTCCAGCTTACCACGCGCCGCCAGTTCCTCGGCAACACGGGGCAGTTCAGCCTTGGTGCCATCGCCATGCAGGCGATGCAGCAGAAGGCGGCGGCGACGCCGGCATCGGATAATCCACTTGCACCGAAGAAGTCGCAATTCGCGCCGCAGGCGAAGCGGGTGGTTTACCTGCACATGTCGGGAGCGCCGCCGCATCTCGATCTGTTTGATTACAAACCGGAGCTGGTGAAGCGCAGCGGGCAGGACTGCCCAGATTCCATCTTGAAGGGCCGGAAGTTCGCCTTCACCACGGGCGTGCCGAAGCTGATGGGCACGCCGCGTACCTTTGCGCGTTACGGTAAAGGTGGACTGTGGATGAGCGATGCGTGCCCGAACTTCCACACGATCGTCGACGAGATGTGCATGATTCGCTCGATGAACACGGATCAGTTCAACCATGCGCCGGCAGAGCTGCTGCTGTTCACCGGTCATGCGCGGCAGGGCCGGCCTTCGATGGGTTCGTGGGCGACGTATGGCCTCGGCACCGAGAATCAGGATCTGCCGGGCTTTGTGGCGCTGATCTCCAGCGGCACGCAGCCGAGCGGCGGGCAGGGCTGCTGGGGCAGCGGTTTCATCCCGAGCGTGTATCAAGGTGTGCAATGTCGCAGCAAGGGCGATCCGGTGTTGTTCGTGAGCGATCCCGCAGGCATGAACCGCGAACTTCGGCGCAAGACGCTCGACACCTTGCAGGCGCTGAATCAGCAGCAGGTCGCCGAATTCGGTCATCCCGAGACGGTCACGCGCATCGCGCAGTATGAACTCGCCTTCCGCATGCAGACGAGCGTGCCGGAGGTGATGGACATCTCGAAGGAGCCCAAAAATGTGCTCGAAGATTACGGTGCGAAGCCCGGTGAATCGAGTTTTGCCAACAACTGCCTGCTGGCGCGGCGGCTCATCGAAAAAGGCGTGCGCTTTGTGAATCTGTTCGACTGGGGCTGGGATTTTCACGGCACCGCCGAAGCGACGGGCATCACTAGCGGTCTCACCAACAAAATGGCTGCCACTGACAAGCCGGTGGCTGCTTTGATCAAAGATCTCAAGCAGCGTGGCCTGCTGGATGACACGCTCGTCATCTGGGGCGGTGAATTCGGCCGCACGCCCTTCCGCGAAGGCCGCACGGCGGCGAGCAAGGTGCTCGGTCGCGATCACTACCCCGACTGCTACACGCTGTTCATGGCCGGTGGCGGGGTGAAGGCTGGATTCGACTACGGCAGCACCGACGAGCTCGGTTTCAGCGTCGCCGAGAACAAAGTCCATGTGCATGACTTCCAGGCCACGGTGATGCACTTGCTCGGCTTCGATCACGAACGACTGACGTATCGCTTCCAAGGCCGCGACTACCGCCTCACCGACATCCACGGGCATGTGGTGAAGGATCTGCTCGCCTGATTCCAGCAGAGCGGTTAGTTGCGCCATGACATCCTCGAACACTCCTGGCAGTTCCAAGCGTGAGCTTGTTTGGCGCGTCATTTTCCTTTCGGACACGAAGGCGGGTCGAGCTTTTGATATCGTGCTGCTGTGGCTGATCGGGCTGAGTGTGCTGACGATCATGCTCGAAAGCGTGGACGAACTGCGAGACAAGCATGGCGCGTTGTTTGTCACGCTGGAGTGGGTGTTCACAGGGTTGTTCACGCTGGAATATCTGACGCGACTCTGGGTGGTGCGAAACCGCTGGAGCTACGCACGCAGCTTTTTCGGTCTGGTGGATCTGATGACGATCCTGCCCGCCTTCATCGAACTACTGCTACCGGGCTCACACTACCTCACCACCGTGCGCATTCTGCGCCTCATGCGGATGTTTCGTGTGCTGAAAATGGCCGAATACATCGGCGAAGCGAGCGTGCTCATGAACGCCATGGCGGCCAGCCGCCGCAAGATCCTCATTTTCTTTTCCTCCGTGCTCGCGCTCGTCTGTGTAGAAGGCACCATCGTTTATGTGATCGAGCATGATGCGAATCCCGGCTACGCAAACATCCCGCAGTCGATCTACTGGGCCATCGTGACGATCACCACTGTCGGCTACGGCGATGTAGCGCCGGTGACGGTGCTGGGGAAGATGATGGCCTCCGTGATTATGCTCACGGGTTTCGCCATCATCGCCGTGCCCACCGGCATCGTAACCTCGGAGATCGGTCGAGAGCTCAGTGGCTCACGCCTCCGCCGCCGGTGCAAAGAATGTGGCTGGGAAGATCACGATGTCCGCGCCCGCCATTGCCAGCAGTGCGGTGTGGTGTTGGAGTAAGTGTCATTTCGCCGCCGATTGCGTCTCCAACAACCCGATCACCGCCCGTCCCGTCACAAGAAAATCCGCTGCGCGTTTCTGTACCTCTGCGGGCAGTTCCTCGTCCGCAGTCGATTTCAACGCGAGCAAGGTCCACATCGTCGTGACCTCGTGGATTTCGCGCGTGGGTCGTTTGCCGAGAGGGAGCTGTCCGCCCGCCTTCCATGAACCGTCCGGTTGCTGATTTTTGAGAATCTGCGTACGAAACTCGCTCGGCCATGTCGGCGCTGGCTCAATGCCTGCGTCACGACCAAGCAACAGGAAGACCATCGTGTCGATGTTGCCGGCAGAGACCTTGTCCACGCCGTCCTTGTCACCCGTTTTGTTCCAGTGCCGCCAGTCCGCCGCCCATGGAGTCCATTCGGTCACTTCCTCGCGCTCAGTTTTCAATCCAGCGCGGAAAGGCGCTGTTCAGGCTCCACAGCATCGCGGGAATCTGATGACAGCTCGCGCACTGGCGGTCCGCAATCCACGCCAGCCCCTGCTCTTTCAGGAACGGCAGGCTGCGTTGCACCATCGCAAGCTCCTCGCCTGCCTCGACCATCGTTATGGCGGTCAGCAGGGACAAAATGACAATGGTTTTCTTCATGGTCGTCGAGTTAACGTGCTGAACTGGTTGCGCTTTGCAGTGTGGCTGGCAAAGCGTAGCACTTATCATGCGCCGCCTCGACCAACTGCTCTCCTCCCTCGGTTACTGCTCACGTCGGGAGGCGATGGCGTTTGTCAAAGAAGGCCGGGTCAAACTGGGCGACGTGGTGTTGAAGCGTTCGGATCAGCGGGTGGACTCGGCGCTGATCACGGTGGATGACCAGCCGCTCGAAGCGCCGGATGGACTGCTCGCGATGCTGCACAAGCCTGTTGGTTATGCCTGCACGCACAGCGCGGATGAAGGACCGAACATTTATGAACTGCTGCCCTCCCACTGGCCGGAGCGCAATCCGGCGGTGACGAGTGTGGGCCGTCTCGACAAGGACACGAGCGGGCTGCTGCTCGTCACGGACATCGGCAGCCTCGTGCATCGCTTCACCTCACCGAAAGCGGAAATCGAGAAGACGTATCTCATGGAAGTGGATCGCGAGCTCGATCCGGCGCTCATTGAAATCTTTGCCAAAGGCGATCTCATGCTGCGCAGCGAGGACAAGCCATGTTTGCCGGCCAAGTTAGAGATCGTTTCCGGTCAAACGGCGCGTCTCAGTATCACCGAAGGCCGCTACCATCAGGTGCGCCGCATGTTTGCGAGTCAGGGAGTGCATGTCGAGAAGCTGCATCGCGAACGCTTTGGGCCGTATGCGCTTGGCGACCTCGCCGAAGGCGAGTGGCGGATGCTTTCGTTAGAACAAACGCCGCAGTGAGTGCGTTGTGAGCGGCGATGAAACTGTTGCTCCCTTTGCTCGTAATTGCATTCGCCTGCTCAACCTATGCTGACCGTCCTAACATCGTGCTCGTGCTCGCAGATGATCTTGGCTACGGAGATCTTGCCTGTTTTGGCGACAAAGAAGTACAGACACCAAACTTGGACCGCTTTGCCAGCGAGGGTCTGAAGCTGACGGCGTGCTATGCGGGAAATCCAAACTGCTCACCCTCACGCACGGCGCTGATGACGGGCCGCACACCAGCGAGGGTCGGCGTGCGTGACTGGATTCCAGAAGATTCGCCGGTGCATGTGCGACGGAGCGAGATCATGATCTCCAAACTGCTGCAGCAATCGGGATACACCACCTGCCATGTCGGCAAGTGGCACATGAACGGCGAGTTCAACCTGCCGACGCAGCCGCAGCCGAGTGATCATGGCTTTGACCACTGGTTCTCGACGCAGAACAACGCCTATCCGAATCATCGCAACCCGGACAACTTTATGCGCAACGGCACGGCGCTCGGCAGGCTCGAAGGATACGCCGCCAATCTCGTGACCGATGAGGCGCAGCGCTGGCTGGAAGCGCGCGACAAGAACAGGCCGTTCTTCCTTTATGTGTGCTACCACGAGCCGCATGAGCCCATCGCCTCCGATGCGAAATACACGGCCTTTACCCGTCCGACGACCCGAGTTACAGCGCGCATCACGGCAACATCACGCAGATGGACGACGCGTTTGGTCGTCTGATGATGACGATCGATGACAGCGGCCTGCGGGAGAACACAATGGTGCTGTTCACCAGTGACAACGGCCCCGCCATCACCTCGCAGCATCCTTATGGCTCCGCCGGATCGCTGCGCGACAAGAAGGGCAGTGTCTGGGAGGGCGGCATCCGCGTGCCGGGCATCCTGCGCTGGCCGGGGAAGACGAAGGCAGGCAGCGTGAGCGATGAAGCCGTCAGCGGCGTGGATTTTCTGCCGACGGTTTGTGCGATCACCGGGCTGCTGGCGCCCACGGACCGTGTGCTGGACGGCGCGAGCTGGCTGCCGGTGCTGAATGGCGGCAGCGTAGAGCGCAAGACACCTCTCTACTGGCAATTCAATCGTGCATCCGGCGGCCCGAAAGTAGCCATGCGCAAAGGCGACTGGAAGATCCTCGCTGCGCTCGACAAACCGCCGGCTGAACGTAGCAACGACATTACGGAGCAGTCGGAACGCGACTTCAGGGAGGCGAAGCTGCAGGATTTTATGTTGTTCAATCTCCGCGCTGATATTGCCGAGAAAAACGACCTTGCGGCAAGCGAATCGGCGAAGCTGGCGGAAATGAAGGCGCTGCTCAAAGCCAAATATGCCGAGGTGGTGGCCGAGTCGCCGATGTGGCCGGAATGGAAGTTCACCGGCAGTGAAGGGAAGAAGATCGAGTGGCCGGACTATGTAAAAAACAAAAAGGCTGTCCCGAAGAAGCAGCCTTGAGGTGGGGTCATTACCAGCCGTGATGACCGAAGCCGCCGTTGCTGCACATGGGTGGCGGCGGGGCGCAATAGGCAGGCGAGCGGTAGGAATTGTAGCCGTAACTGCGGCCAAAATTCTGCTGCGGTGCGGCCCAGGAAAGCGGGTCATCATAAACGTAGCAGGAAGACAGGGAGGACGCGGCCAGCAGTGCCGCACAGACGGTGAGAAGTTTTTTTTCATAGTGCTGGCTTCGACGGCGGTTGCCGCGCGGTATTCAGCGAAAGTTGCACTGCCGCCGAAGCGCGGCATCATCGCGCCACGCATGTCCGCTGTATCCGCCACCCCCGCCATCTTGTTCACCCTGAGCTTCGAGGAGGCGCGCGTCTTGGGCTGCCTGATCGAAAAAGAGATCACGCTGCCGGATTACTACCCGATGACGCTCAATGCGCTGGTCACGGCCTGCAATCAGACGACGAACCGCGATCCCGTGGTGCGCTACGACGAACGCATGGTGCTGCTACGCGGCTCACAAACCGGCGGCGAGTTGCGACAGCGCACCGAACGCCTACAGGCATTCCCGGACATGGAAAGCGTGGAAAGCACGCTGGCGGAGCTGATCGGCTACGCCGAAGGGCCGCTGGTGCAATGCATCCCCGCTGGTCCGGGCCAACGCGTGGCGCAATACATGCACCTGCTCTGCGGCGAAGTGGCCGGAGCACCGCTGGAAACCATCATCGAAAGCACCTCAGCGGCTCCTGCGCAGAGCCAAGCCGACGACGCTGAATGGCGCACACGCATAGAGTCCGAGATCACGCTACTGAAGGCGCAGGTGTCGCGGCTGCAAACGCTGATCGGCGCGGTGAAGTGATCGGCGCAGCCTATTCCAGGCGCTTCAGGCTGCCAATGCGATAAGCACCGTCCAGCAGGCGCAGGTTGTCACGCTCGGCGCTGAAGGTGTCGAGGTAGAGGATGTGCGGGAAGTCGTTGAGCTCGATGACGTGGTAGGTCTCCTTGGCGTTCTTGAAGGCTTCGGCGAGATCGTTGAGGTCGTTGATGGCCTTGCCGTTGACCTTGTTGATGACCTGGCCGCCGAGCTTGTCATAGCCCTGCGCGCTGGGTGTCGGCAGCACCATGCTGAGGAAGACGAGTTTTTTGCGGCCGGCCTCCTCATATTTATCCGGGTGGTCCGCGATACGCGCCAGACGCAGGATGGCACCACCGCGCTGCTCCGCGCCAAAGGCATCTAGGTAGGGATGTGACAGCTCCTGGAACAACAAGCCGCCCATGAGCACATAACGCGGGCCTTTGTCGAACTGATAAGGCAGCACCAGATAGTCGTCCGGCTTGCGGCGGGCGAGTTCGCCGTTGAGGATGACTTCCTTGCCCTCGCGCAGGACTTTGATCTCGACCTTGTCCCCCACATACGCGCGGCCGCGCACGAGATGGCTGGAGCTGAGCGCCCCGAACTGCGGATCTTTGTAATCGCCGCGTGAGTCGATGGTGAAGCCATTGACGGAAATGAGCACGTCATCTTTTTTCATGCCCGCCTTTTCAGCGCTGCCGCCTTTCAAGACGTTGGAGATGAGAACGCCGGGCGCGTTGGGCTTGAGGCCCAGGTATTCGCGAAATTGCTCGTCCTGAGTGGTCTGCAGCTCCATGCCGAGGCCGGGAAAGCCCTCGTAGTTGCCATCGGCCACATCTTTGAGGAAATGCTCAATGATCGGCGCGGGCAGGATGGTGGTGACTTGATTTTTCGAATCATAGCTCAGCAGCAGGCCGACGAGCTTGCCGCCCTTCACCGCTGGCAGAGTGAAGCTGTTGGCCTCGCTGCGGACGATGTTGTTGGCCTCATAGACCAGGAAGCCGGAACCTTCGACGATGTAACGGCGCGTGAGCACCTTGCTGATCGTCACCGGGCTGACGATCAACTCGCCCACACGGCCCACTTGCAGGATGGAGACGGTGTCGCCAATGCGTGTGCTGGAATCGACCGCCATCGGCTTCAGACCGGCGAAAAACGCTTTTTGCTTGTCCGAAGCCGGGGACTCCAGCAACGCGAGATTGGCCTCATAATCGACCGCCACGACCTTCGCGGGAATTTTCTGGCCGCTCTCCGGCAGCTCCAGCTCAAGGTAGGTCGCGTCCGCCGCCATCTGGGCGGTGACGAGCACTCGATTGCTCGCCAACACGACGCCAAGACCACGACGGCCCGAGGGCGATTCCTTCTGCCATGGCAGATGCAAGTTGTACGACTGCGAGGTGGCGTTCACCTTCACCAGCGAGCTGTTTTGTGTCATCGGCAGCACGGCGTGTTCGCCGGCAGGAATGATCACCCGTTTCTTTTTCGGAGCCTCGGGAGAGGTTGTTTGCGCCAGCAAAGTGGCGGCGGAAAACGTGAGCAGCAGGAGCGGAAGCAATTTCATGAGAGCGGCGTGGCGAAAAGTTTCAGAAGGTGCGCGGCGTGACTATTCGTCGCCAAGGTACGAGTCATCCTGGATGTTGTAAGTCTTCATGATGCGCGGATGCGCGGCTTCGACGATCTCGCGCTTGAGCACGAGCGGGCGGCTTTTTTCCAACAGATGGATTTCGACAAAATCCTTGTCCTTCTTGGCCAGCGCGGTCTCCACATCCTTGAGCGACCTGATTTTCACCCCGTTGATCTCGTCCACGATGCTGTGCGCGTAGGGAGTGAGCCAGGTGTTCACCTCATCCGGCAGCACGTTGGTCAGCACGACCGGCTCGGGCCGTTCGACGTAGAGCTTGTCGGTGAGGAAGTTGTCGAAGACGTAGTTCACCGTGCTGTCACGCATCTGGTGCGCGTCCATCAGGTTGCGGTCCAGCGGCTGGAATACGAGGCCGGCATAGACAATGTAGCGCGGGCGCTGGTTGTATTGCGCGCCGAGGCGCACATAGGGATCAAAGCGCTTCAGCGTCACCGTGGCCTCCAGTTTCTTCCCAGCACGCAGATAGGCGATCTTGATCGTGTCGCCGGCGAACTTGCGCTCGACGATCTCATTCATGTCCATCAGCTCGCCTTCAAAGCGCACGAGGCCGTTGTTCATCACGGGATTGTCATCAATGCTCAGAATGACATCGCCAATCTTCAGTAGATCGCCCACGCTGCCCGCAGGCTCCACATCGCCTACCATCACGCCGACACCATCGCCGCTGGTGCCGAGCGCTTTCGCCTGCGCCGGGTTTTCAATCGGGAAATCGCTGGCCGCGAGGTCCACATAGTGATCGTAGCGCCCATCTTCGACATCTTTGAGGAAGCGTTTGATGACAGGCACCGGGATCATGTAGCCGACGTTCTGCGCCACCCGGCCGCTGAAACCCTGGAAGGCCACGCCGACGACTCGGCCCTCCTGCATCACTGGACCGCCGGAGTTGCCGGGGTTGATCGCCGCATCCACCTGGATGGAGAGATGCGAGTCCACGCTGGTGTGGCTGTAAGGCCGGAAATCGATGCGGGATACGACGCCGCGTGTCACAGAGAGGCGATCACCGCCGATGGGATAACCAAGCACGATGACCTCTGTGTTGAGCTGCGGGATGCCGCCGAAATCGAGCGGACTGAGCTTGTCGAAGTGCTTGCCGTCCTCCGCCTCGATCAGCGCCAAGTCGCAGTCATGCGCGATGTGGACGATCCTCGCCGGATGCGGTTCGGGATCGTTCGTGGTGCGGATCAAAATGCGCGTGGCATTGCTGACGACATGCGCATTGGTCAGAAAGCGGTTTTTACCAATGAGAAACCCGGTGCCACTGCCGCCGCTGGGCTGGCCCGCATTCCATGGCTCCCGATAGTCCGGCACCAGCACGGACACGTCGATGTTCACCACCCCCTCCCAGTCCCCCGAAGAGAGATCAATGGCCTGATTCGCCGAAGGCGCTATCGGGACTGGCTGAGCGCTGGCTGCGGCAGGCAACAACGTGAGAGCGAGGAGAGGCAGGAGCGGGCGAATGTTCATGAAAAAGGCGTGAAGCCCCAAACATACGCGCCCCGCCGCTTCTAGCACAAGTTTGCTGATGAAATATTAGCGATTTCGATATGAAAGAGCGACCACGCCTCGCCCTGCTGACGTGCGCCACAGTATTCGCAGCAGACACCAGCCCGCTGGCGGACCTTCTGTCGCAGCGCCAGATTCATGCGGCTTATGAATGACACAGCAGCTTTTTGGCCTTCATTCGCGGGCCTGAAATGTACTGGCCCGCCCAGACAAACATCTCGTACTCGGAACGTTCATCGGGTGTCAACAGGCCCTCATTGCATTTACCCGCCAACTGGTCAATTCGCTCCTGCACGTCAGGTGTCGCACGCATTGCAGCACCGCCTGAGCCGCCTCCCGGGTCATGTGCTTGGACACGGGATCAAGCGACTTCTCCAGCAAGGCAAAGGCGTTCTGGCATTGGATTCAAGTAGGCATTGATCCCCAACCCAGGTGCTGCCGTCATCACTTCTTCCCGGCCTTTTTCTTCGCTTCGTGCAGCTTTTTCAGCTCGGCGGCTCGTTGCACGGCCTGCCCCTCGGTGCCGTTGGGATTCGCCGGATCGGTGATCATGGGAAAGTCATCCGTGCGGAACGGCGTCACGGGCAGGCCTTCAGCGGAATAGACGTTGCAGACCGGATTGTCGGCCCAGGCGTAGCGCACGGCGACAGGCTTCGCGATGCCTGCGGCACTCACTTCGATCTGGTTCGTGCCTTTTTTCGAGCCGCCGATGATGCTGGCCTTTGCCCACACCCATTTTTTGTCCTCGCCGCAAATCGCGAAGCCCTGAGGTTCGTCAATATCGACCGTGCGCAGGCCGCCGGGAACGAAATCAAACGTGAGCAGCGCCTTGCCGCCTGCAAACTTCGCGTCCTTCAGCTCCGGGCTGCGATAGGGCAGCTTTTGACTATAATCATTCACCAGCGCCCAGCGCGCGAGGCGCTCGGCCACATCGCGCTTGTTCTTCGGATGGATGTCGTTCGCTTCGCCGAGGTCAGTGATCACGCACTGGCCGGTGTGCGGTAGCTTTTTCATCGTGAGCGTCTGTGCTTCGCGCAATTCGGCCCAGTCGCTTTCAACTGGCTCCGTTTGATAAGGTTTGAAGTCGGCCAGTTGCACCCAGTAGAAGGGGAAATCTCCCTGCTGCCATTCCTTGCGCCAATGCTCAATCATGAAGGGGAACAGCTCGCCGTATTCCTTCGCACGGCTGGCATTCGACTCGCCCTGATACCAGATCGCCCCACGGATGCCGTAGCCGATGATCGGGTGCAACACGCCCGCATACAGATTGCCCGGACGATGCTGGCCGGTCAGCGGATTCTGCGGCGCACGCGGTGCAGCAGCGGTGAACATCTTCCCGGCCTTGAGCGCTTCGCTCCGCGCCTTGCCCCACGCCGCCACCTTCTCCTTATGACCGGCCGCCTGTTTATCGAACGCCTCCTGCGTGAAGGTGGACTCCGTCTGCTTACATTTCGCGATGATCGCGGCAAAACGTGGGTTTTTTTCCAGCACATCGCGCTTCACCCAAGCCTCGCAGGCGCTGCCGCCCCAGGCGTTGTCGATGAGGCCGATCGGCACGCCAAGCACCTCATGCAGCACACGGCCATAATGATAACCCACCGCCGTGAACTGACCCGCATTCGCTGGGCTGCACTCCTCCCACTGGCCTTTGAAATCGTCCTGAATCTCCTGCGTGCCGACCTGCGGCACCGAGATTAGCCGAATCAGCGGAAATTTCGCCTGCGCGATGTCCAAATCGGCATCCCAAGTGCTGGACAGGTTGAAACCCATGTTCGACTGCCCCGAGCAAACCCACACCTCGCCGACGAGCACGTTTTTCAGTTCACGCGTGCTGCTGCCCTTGATCGTGATCGTCGCTGGTTGCGCATTCGCTGGCACCGCATCAAGTTTCACCGTCCATTTGCCCTGCGCATCAGCCTTCGCGGTCTTGGTCTGACCCGCAAACGTCACCGTGACCTCCGTCCCCGGCGCATCCCAGCCCCACACCGGATTCACCTGCTTCTGCTGCAACACCATGTTGTCGCCAATGATGGCCGGGAGTTTCAATTCCGCGCGGGCGGAGAGGGCAAGAAGGGTGAAGAGGCAAAGAATACGCATGGGCTGAAAAAAGTTGGATGCTGGAAACGACGCGCGATCGAACATCATTGCAGCTAACCCGAAGGATTGTGCTGCGACGCCCACGAACCGTGTGCTAGCTTTTCGCGTGATTCGTTTCGTCTTCGCTGCCGCACTTCTGCTCTCACTCGCCGCCTGCGGTCGTTCGCGTCCGCGTGCGGATCTCGTGTTCATCAATGGCGCGGAGCCGGAGAGCATTGATCCGGCGATTGTGACCGATCAGGTCGGCATGCGCATCTCATCCGCGTTGTTTGAGGGGCTGTGTCGCATTGATGAGGCGGGCAAGTCGCAGCCGGGCACGGCGGAACGCTGGGAAAAGTCGGAAGATCGCAAGACCTACACCTTTCATCTGCGCCCGAACGCGATGTGGAGCGATGGCGTGCCGTTGACGGCGCATGATTTCGTCTATTCGTGGCAGCGGGTGCTCACACCCGAGTTCGGCGCGGATTACGCCAGCCAGTTCTATGTGATCAAAAACGCTCGTAGCTTTCATGAAGGCACGCTCAAGGACTTCGCTCAAATCGGTGTGACAGCGCTGGATGATCACACGCTGCGCGTTGAACTCGAAAATCCCACGCCCTACTTCATCGACCTCTGTGCTTTCGCCACCTTCGCACCGGTGCCGCAGCGCATCATCGAACAGCACGGCACCGCTTGGATCAAACCGGGCGTGTTGATCGGCAACGGCCCCTACACGCTCGACGAATGGCTGCTGGACGACCGCATCGTGCTGCGCGGCAACGAACGTTACTGGGACGCCGCGAACGTGTCGATGAAGAGCATCGAAATCCTGCCGATTTCCGAGCCGAACACCGCGATCAATTACTTCCTCACCGGCCAGGCCGATCTTATCATGGACAAGGGCATGGTGCCCACCTCGCTCACCGTCAAACTCAAGCAGCAGTCGTATTTTCACACCGGCCCGTTCCTCGGCAGTTACTTCACACGTTTCAATGTCACCAGAGAGCCTTTCACCGATCCGAAGGTCCGTCTCGCCTTCTCGCTGGCAATTGATCGCAAGCGCGTCACCGAAAAAATCACCCAGCTCGGTGAACGCAACGCCTACAGTCTCACCCCACCCGGTGCGGGCCAGGATTACCAACCGCCGCCTGGTCCCGAGTTCGATCCCGAACGTGCGCGTCAACTTCTCGCTGAAGCGGGTTATCCCGGCGGCAAAGGCTTCCCACGCGTCGAATACCTCTACTTTCCAAAACCCGTCGAGCGCAACATCGCCGTCGAGTTGCAGGCCATGTGGCGCGAGCACCTTGGCGTAAGCGTCGATCTCGCGAAGCAGGAATGGAAGATCTATCTCGCCTCGATGAAGGAGAAGAACTACCACCTCTGCCGCAGCAGTTGGGTGGGCGACTACAACGACCCCGGCACCTTTTTGGAGATGTTCCTCTCCAGCAGCGGCAACAACCGCACCGGCTGGGCCAACGCGACATACGACGCATTCATCGCCGCCGCCGCGCGCGAACCCGATCCCGACAAGCGCAACACCATCTTCCAGCAGGCGGAGAAACTGCTCGTCACAGACGACTGCGTCATCCTTCCCATTTACCACTACGTCGGTGTCCAGTTCTACCACGCCGACCGCCTCACCGGCGTGCAGCCGAACATGATCGACGATCATCCCTTCCGCTGCATGCGGTGGATGAAGTAGCCTTAACAAGAGCTTGGCCCAGTTCCGCAGGAACTGGGCTACTTTAGAGCCTGTCCCAAAGGCGGGTGTTTTTCAATCGGGGCGCTTTTCGCGAGAAGTTTCTGAGATTTTCGAGCGGCATGATGGCCTTCTCTTGGCTGCTTGACGACCTCTTCGCGGCTCTTTGATGGTCGCGACCGTCTTTTTTCGCTTTTTCTCTCCTCTCGCGGGCATGGCTCCGCCTCTTGGTTTGCTTCTTTCCTCCAGCTGCTGATCTTTTGCAGATGCTCAGGCGGCTGCTCTCGGCTCAGCCTTTCTCTCTTTGCTCCACTGTGCCTTTTCCGGCTTGGTTTTCTTTGGCTTGGCGGCGATGTCTCTTGGCAGGCGCGCGAGCACCCACAGGTTGTGCGTGAGCACGGCCCAGCCGCAGGCGCGTTCACGCGCCTCAAAGCTGCGCCCTGCCGCTGGGTTGCCCATGAACACGTTCTTGAAGATCGCCACTCGCGCTTCGGTGCCGCCGCGACGTTTCATCCCTGCTCTGACTTCGGGGTCTTGCAGCCGCCGCGCCAACTCGGCGGGATCGCGCGGGCACAGACCGCTACTGATGTCTTGCGCTTTGAGGTAATCTTCGTTTTTGCGGCTGAACATGCCACGGTCGCTCCAGAGTTTTTTGAGCTGGAGCGGCTTGGCTTTGAGGCGCTCGACGCAGGGGACCACGAGATTGCTGTCCGCCGGATTGCCTACGTGGAACT
>Ga0209702_10002804_pt1 | contig 29228 bp, 27 predicted proteins | sample FRY01_FD_187210 | JGI IMG/M metagenome (GOLD analysis project Ga0209702, IMG submission 187210) | Freshwater microbial communities from Lake Fryxell liftoff mats and glacier meltwater in Antarctica - FRY-01 (SPAdes) (version 2) | ecosystem: Environmental > Aquatic > Freshwater > Ice > Glacier... | reverse complement strand
GGTGGCCAACCGCAAACGCGACGATCGCCAAAAACGCCGCGACAAAATCGCAGCAGCTGACCTCCGCCCAGCGGACGCCGCTCGCAACTGAACGCCGCTGGACCAAATGGGTTCCCCGGACGCTTACCCAGAAGGCGAATCCCCCTGGCCCAATAGTTTTCATCCCGGTGGCGTCACGGTCGGTTTTGCAGACGGCCACGTTCAATTTCTGAATGAAACGATCGACGGGCGAGTCTACTACAATTTGATGACACCGCAGGGCAGTCGGCTGACGGGCTTGCCGCTGGATGGCGGGATTTTGAGTGATAATGCCTATTGAACGGTGTTCACTGGCTGGTTCCCGATTTGGGACAAATCGGGCGACTACTTCATCTGCTTGGCCAATTCCTTGGCCGATTCAATCAATCGGTTTTGACGAATCGCCAGATCGTGCAATTGTTTCCGCAACGCCGGTAGATCATCTGTCGTCGCAGTCGGTAATAGCCCATCGACCTGCTTCGTCCGGCGATTCACTTGCAGTTGCAGTGATCGCAGCACTTTGATTTCTGCCATGAGTTCCACTAAGCCTGGCTTTTCCTGATTGGGGTCTTTTTGTTGCTGTTGCTGCTTTTGCTGTTCCTTCATCTGCTGCATTTCTTTTTGAGTCGTCTCAATCAATTGCTTGAGCGAATCCAGAATATCCTTCTGCACAGACTGTGTGAGTTCCCCAACTTTGTATTCCTGCATCCAACCACTCACAGAACTCATGTCCGCTTCGATATCTTCCACCGCAATCACGATGGCGACTGAAGTTCCATCTTCGCGAAGCAGATTGACAGTTTGAGCGCACTCCTGAGTCAGTTCGGACTGTTGCTGGGACAATTCCCGACAACGACCGTAGTTCAGATCCAGCCAGTCTTTCTGAGGCGTTGCTGCGACACCCATCGTACCTTCATGAATTGCAGTTTCTGCCAGCAACATCCTCTGGAATCGAGCTTCCAGTGATGCCAGCATCATTTCCTTTTCTTCTTCGCGCAATTGACGCAGCATGGCCTCCAGTTCCTCAGCCGCCTCATGCAGTTCCTCAATCGCATTGTCTTCATTCTTCAAGGCCTCTTCACGTTCCTGTTCCTTCAACTTGTCCAAAGCGCTTTCCATTTCTTCGCGGGCTTTTTCGAGTTGCTCGCGGCCTGGAGTCTGCTTCTTCTCATTCTTGTCGGCTTTTTGGTTGCCTGATTGCTTGCCATTCGATTTTTGGCCGCTGGACTTTTTATCGCTGGATTTTCCTTCACCTTCTGATTTTTGATCTGATGGAGATGGCTTTCCTCCATCGGGCGACTCTTTCGATGGCTTGCCTGCCTGCTTGGGATCACCCTGCTTAGGATCACCCTGCTTAGGATCACCCTGCTCTCCTTCGCTCTTCCTGGGATCACCCTCTTTGGGTTCACCGTCTTTAGGATCTTGTGTACCGTCTTCAGGTTTTTCGCCGTTTGGGTCGTTCTCTTTAGGCTCAGCTTCCTTGCCGTCCTTTGACCCATCTTTGGACTCACCACCATCCTTCGAATCCTGGCCTTCGCCCTTTCCGTCCTTGGCGTCCTTTGATTCTCCGTCCTTTGATTCTTTTCCGTCGTGCTCGCGCATGGATTCGAGAAGTTTTTCGGTTTCGCTGAGGGCCTTCTTCTGGCCCGGGGCGGCACTGGAAGGAGCGGGAGAATTCTGAGTCGCCGCGCGTGCGGCACGCTGTTCGGCCAGCACACTGCGGACATCTTTGAGCAATCCGTTCAGCCGATCGCGCTCTCGTTCGACTGCGCTACGGCGATCTTCGCTCTGCAGCAGTGTCAGCAAGGCCTGGAGATTTTCGATCACCTCAGCCTGCTTTTCGGATGCATTGCCAATGCTGCCGGATTCAATCAGCCCGACGACGTTTTCAATCTCTTCCTTGATGCGACCTTCGCGACCCTTTCCAATCGCGCGACGCAACAGGTCGGCGCGTTCGGGATCCTGGCGTCCAAGAATGTCGGCCATTTGAGTCAGCATACGCTCGAAGCGTGCGTAGCGACCGCTCACAGACAACTGGTCATCTCGGAGTGATTTCGGCGTGACAGGCTCGGCCGGTTGAGCTGGTGCGACGACAGGACCTTCAACCGCCGGTGGAGCATCCTGTGCGGCCGCCGCTTGAAAAACAGCAAAAACGCCGACGAGCATCAAAGCAAAGTGAGTTGATCGCATCATATTCATTGTCTAGTGTTGTTGGGACACCTCGAATTGTGGATTTGACTGCCGTTGCCGTAGGACAGGCTTCCCGCCTGTCGATTTGTACGTGACAGGCTGGAAAGCCTGTCCTACAGTCCCTTCAGTTTCTCCAGCAGCTCACGCTTCTGGAGATCCTTCATGTTCTGCATCAACTCTTCAAGTTTATCCTCAATTGCCCTTCCTTCCTTCAGCAATTCGTGGAATTCGGCCATATCGCGGACGTTTTCGAGGATCACCTTCAAAGATGCAATGACGTCCGAAACCTCTTCGCTGGAACGATTTACGAGCGATTCAGATGGTTGTGAATCCATCGCCGCGACTCGAAAAGCACTGACAGCTCGATCGGCCGTTGGAATCATTTCATCAGTGACTTGTTGCAATGGTGCGACGATCAATTCTCGCATGACCTTCCACGGTTGCTGCGGAATCGCATTGTTTTCCAACTGCTCGGCAATTTCTTCGAAGCCTTCGACAATTGAATTCAGCTCATTCGTTTGCCGCCGAAGATTATTACCACTCCGAGTGGCAGACGTATTCAAACTCGCACGATCTTCCGCGCTTGCCGCCGTGGCTGCTGCATCAACGCGGCGAGCGACATCAGAATGAAACTGCAAATCTTCTCGTACCTCTTCCAACTGTGCAATGACTTCTTCGAATCTGTTACGCAAAGAAATCTCGCGCGTGTACAGCAGCGACAATAGTTCTTCGTTGCTCACAATGCGAAACAGCAACGGCTCGCTTCGTGTCACAGCAGGAGCAGGCATTTGATTGTCGTCCGAAGCTACGACAGACAATGTCAAGGTCTGCCCGTCAGAGAGTTCCAAAGGTTGCAGATCGAAGACTTCAAATGGCTCATCATCATTCCGCTGCAAATCGAAATCGGTCGCATTGATCCCCGGCACTTGTCGAAACGGCCGTGGCCGCCATGTCGATTCGTCATCAACCAGGAACTCGAATCCTGCCGACCTCAATCCATAGTCGTCTCGAATGCGACCAGCGACTGGAATCCGAGCCAACCGCGTCACTGCGTTGCCCACACCCTTCATCTGCGCAACGATCACGGGCGGCCCATCCGGAATCCCCTGGACGCGCAGAGTCTCGGGGCTCACCGACATCACGTCATCGTCGTCATGCAGAAAGAATCTCAGGTTAGTGCTCGCCGGAATCTGCAGTGATGAGATTTCGGAACCGTTTTTTGACGGATCAGACGGATCAGTTACATCCGACGGATCGGTCGCCCTATCGACAGGCACTAGTGTCGGCGCGACGATCACCATCCGGGCCGTGATCTGTCTGCCATCGGCTGATATCAATGCTCCGCTGCCCGTGTTCGCCGACGTTTGTTCATCGCGTATCATCAATCGCGACGAATCACGGTCCCCGGACAATTCAAATTGGTCCGACACAATTCGTACAGCCTGAAGAGGCTTACTACTGCCGGCCACTAATTCAAATGACGTCCCAATTGGCAACTGAATTTCGCTGCCAGTGATAGTTAATGTCCGCTCGCGCAATTGATTCCAGCCAGTGTATTCGGGATATGTGCAAAAGACCTGCACCTGATCAATTCCAGGCGGATTGACGGCATCAATTCGATAGGGCGTTCGCGTACGATAATCGCCTGCCAGCAATTCGATTTCGACGGGTTCCTGAAGTCGCGTGACAACGAATCGGAATGTTCGTTCAGAAGTTGCAGACACATAGGTCCGACTTCGCGATCCATCGACGCGAATCAAATCAACTCGCACGCGATCCGGAACGACCCACGACTGCCCTTCCCGAGGTCCACCGTCGGGCACCGTCATCTCGAGTTCCAAATCCGCTCCACGCGAATGTCGATATGTCAGTTGCTGTTGCTCATCGGCCGGTTGTTCACCGATTGGCTTAAACGCGATCCGACGATCACCCGGTTGTGACACCGCGTGGAGTACAAGATCCGTCGTTCTCTGGTAATAGATTTCATCGCATCGAACAAATGCGTTCCACCATCGTGTCAGACTTTGCGGACTGGCAATTCCGAAAACCGCAACAGACAGCATTAATCCACCGGACATTAAACCAAGTCGCTTTAGACTGGACGCATCGAAAACATCATTGGCTGCCACATTGCTGGCCATAGATGCTGCTTCACGAGCCGTGCGTTCGAGCATAGGCTTCACCAGCGGCCCATCGTCTGCGATTGCTTTTGAAGATTCGACGGAGGTAATCAGTCTGTCCTGAAACTGCGGAAACCTTCGTTCAACCAGCAGCGCGATGTCAGAATCTCGTAGACGTCGGAATAATGGAAACACGACACGAGCTGCCAACAACAACAATCCACTTGGCAATAACACCGCCAGCAGAATCGCACGCAGACCAACGGGAAGTTCCAGCTTCTGCAGTTGGAACCATCCGAAGTCAAGAGTTGTCGTGGCCCAAAAGACAAGCGCGGCGCAGCAGACGAGCAACAGCAATCCCGAGAGCATCGCATCTCGACGCAGTCGTAGTTTAACCCGACGCATCAGGGTTCTGACGGAAGGCGGCAATGCAATGCGGTTAACTGATTTTGATGACGACATTTGGAAACGCAACTGATACAAGCGAGGTCGTATGAACGCCCATTGCCGCTCAAACTTCCAGACGAATAGTTTTCCACGTCAGGATTGTAGCATCCCATGCACTGTGTACAAAACGGTCACAGCGGGTTTAAGCTGGCATACTCACCGACGAAACAGAGACTTCACCGGCAATGAAACTAACCTGTTTTGATCGATCAGCTTCAGCCAGAGAAACAGTATCCTCTATTCCGCCGCCCGTACGGCTTGTAGCGAGGAATTGACACCGATAGAATCGCTCAAATCTGCTGGACTTGACACATTAACCCAGCAAATACACCCCACCTGTAGTAACAAGGTTCTTGTCATGCTTCAACGATCTCTACGCCTCGGCTGGCTCGCTGGTTTCAGCTTTATTTTCTTGCTGGGCTGCTCCGATAGCAGCGACTCGACAGGCTCTGGAAGCGCCAAGACTGGTTCCGGACCGGGTACTGAGACAAGTTCTGCAGCATCCGGCACAAAGCGTATCATTCTTCTGAACAATACGGACTCACCGTTTTGGGACGCAGCACGAGCTGGGATCGACAAGGCTGTCGAAGATCTGAAGCTGAAGGACAAAGGCTTTACTGCCAGCATGGATACAAACAACGGCACCGACGAAGGTCAAATCGAAAAGCTGCGTCAATACGGAACTCAGGACGACATTGCCGCCGTCATTATTTCTCCAACGTCAGCATCCAATCCTGCAGTTGTCGATGAACTGAAGAAGCTAAAGGAAAAAGGAGTCATCATCGGAACGTTCGATAGCGACTTCGAGGAGAAGTTTCAGAGCGTTCGCGAATTTTACGTCGGCACGAACAATATTCAGGGAGGCAAGGTTCTCGGCACTGCAGCAATCAATCTGCAACCAGCCGGTGGTGAGTATGTGCAGTTCGTGGGACTGGACAGCCAGATGAATGCTTATCAGCGAATGGATGGTTTCACGAGTGCAGTCGGCGACAAGTACGTGCAGAAAGGCCGACGTGTCGATGATACCGACCGCAGTCGCGCTCGTGACAATGTACGCGACTCAATCGATCAAAATCCGAACCTGAATATCCTTGTTGGTATCTGGTCTTACAACGCTCCAGCGATCGTGGATGTTGTAAAGGAAAAGAACGTTCGCGACAAATTCACAATCGTCACTTTCGATGCCGAACAACTGGCCATTCAGCAAATGGGCGAAGGCATGATCGATGCAATGGTTGTGCAGAATCCCTTTGGCATGGGCTACGACTCGGTCAAGTATGTATTTGCGAAACTGAACGGCGATGACGCAACGGTTGCCGAATTGTTTCCAAAGATGACTGAACCTGGCGGCAATATTCGCGACACAGGTTTGAAAGTCGTTGTGCCTGATTCTGGATCCCCGCTGAATGCGGAGATGTTCAAAGACTTCGGACCGGGCGTTCAGTTCATGAATTATTCGGACTTTAAGGCATGGTTGGCAGAGTACAAACTGACGAGTTCGTAGTGAAACGAACGTTGCTGAGTGGTCATTGCAAATCGAAGGAATCGCAATCAGGGGACCGACGTCCCCCGCTCGCTGGGATCCGGCGAGCCGTGAGACGTCAGTCTCCGGATGCTGCGTTTCATCGTGGATCGCTTTTTGAATAATCGGTAAACTCGAAGGAAACTGGCCCACTGAGCCAGAATGGCAACATTAGGGTACAAGAAAAGTCAGTTTCTCGCATGCATTCTACCGCCCCCAGTTTCCTCCGTCGATTGTGGTCATCCGTCGAATTCAAACTCATTCTGGCATGGCTGGCTGTGGTCATCGTGACGATGGTGCTGGATCCAGGACACACATACTGGAAGAACCCCGGCAGTTCGGCTGAACTCATCATCCGCAATACAGTGCTGCTCGGCTTCTTTGCGCTTGGCAGCGCGGTGATCATTATTTCTGGCGGCATTGATTTGTCGAGCGGATCGGTGATTGCAATGAGCGCCACAGTATTCGGCAGTCTGTTGATTATTCTGGACCCGGAAGGATTTCGCGAAGGTCATCTGGCAACATCTGCGGTTATCATGGCTGGAGCTGGAGCATTGCTTTCCGGCGCCATGGTAGGGACTTTGCACGCATGGTTAATCACGTGCGTTGGACTGCCTCCCTTTATCGCCACGCTCGCGACGCTCGTCGGGCTGCGCAGTTTTAGTCGCGGATTGACTCAGGCCGTGACGAATAACAAGTCACAGATCGACTTTCCAGACCTGGCTCTGCGCGACACTTTGAAAAACGTCACCAGTGTCTCGATCGTATTTATTCTGTTGGCCCTTGCCATTTGGTTTTTGATGAGCCGCACGGTTATTGGACGCCATCTGCACGCGATGGGTGGTAACGAACAAGCGGCGAAGCTGAGTGGCATTCGAACCGATCGCCTGAAATGGCTGGCCTATGTGATTGGTTCCGTTGTGGCTTCTATGGTTGGCATTGTCTACTTCGCAGACACAGGTTCGGCCAAGCCCGATATTCTGGCTCGGGGTTATGAACTCAATGCAATTGCAGCGTCCGTCATCGGAGGTTGCTCGCTGCAAGGGGGCGTTGGCACGATCTTCGGCACAGTCCTCGGTTGTTTATTCCTGCGAACTGTGATTGATTCTGTCAATAAAATTGTTGGCACAGGGGCCGACGTCTATGAAGGAATGATTGTTGGAATTGTCGTGGTGATGGCAGTGACATTCAGTCAGCGGGGATCAAATTCGACTCGACGTCCGTTCTTCGGAACCTTGGTGGGTTGGGCCGCGATACCGGTACTTAGTCTACTCGCAGGGATGTCATTCATGTTGTTCTTCCGAGACAAACCCTGGTTCGGTTCCTGGCATGCAGTTGTGTTTGGGATTATCGTCGCAGGGATATTGTTTGTTCGTGGTTTGATTGAAGTGAAACGAAAGTAAAGTAAGGTAAGGTAAGGCTGCCAGCGACGGTGATTTCTGCGTTTCGTTTAACCCGTGGCCGATAGGCCAGGCACAGACGACCGGGCCTATCGGCCATGGGTTAAACGAGTCAGAGATCGTCGCCACAGATATTGTTGAATCCTAAGTCAGCGACAACACCTACGCCTTCGGCTAGCCATAACACGAAAACACAGTCTCCATCGGACTCACACATGAACCCTATCATCTCAATTCGCAACGTTGGCAAACAATTCGGGGCGGTCCGTGCGTTGGACAACGTCAGTTTCGATGTCGCTCCCGGTGAACTGCACGCCGTGATGGGCGAAAATGGAGCGGGCAAAAGCACGCTCATGAAGATTCTCTCCGGCGTGATCAGTGACTTTGAAGGCGAACTCTGGCTACACAATAACCCAGTGCATTTTTCAAGCACCCGCGATGCAGAGAATGCGGGCGTCAGCATCATTCACCAGGAACTGAATCTGGTGGAGCAGTTGTCTGTCGCTGCAAATATTTTTCTGGGTCGCGAATCGCGTTCATGGCCAGGAATTCTGAATCAGCGCGAAATGGACGACCGCGCGGCCGCTCTGCTGGCTGAACTGGATACGAACATCTCGCCGTGGGCATCCGTCAGTACTCTGCGAGTCGGCGATCAACAACTGGTAGAAATTGCGAAAGCGCTTTCGCTGCAAGCCGAAATCCTGATCATGGACGAACCTACCAGCGCGCTGACGGAATCAGAAGTCGCCAGGCTGTACCGCGTGATTGATAAACTCAGATTGCGCGGCGTGACGATTCTGTATATCTCACACAAGATGGAGGAAGTCTTTCACCTCGCAGATCGCATTACCGTTCTTCGTGATGGGCAGTTCGTCCAAACGGTGAGTCGCGTCGATACAAAGCCGCGTGCCATCGCCCATTTGATGGTTGGTCGTGATATCGCGCCGAGTAAGAAACACGCCACCGAACAAAATTCCGCTGTCGTTTTAGAAACCAAACATCTTTCACTTCCTTGGCCGGGACATTCTCGCGGCTGGCGGTTGCAGGATGTAAATTTGAAACTGTATCGCGGTGAGATTCTCGGCATCGCTGGTCTGATGGGAGCGGGCCGCACTGAGCTGCTGGAGTGCCTGTTTGGAGCCAGCGAACTGTCACCTCAGGGTGAAATCCTGCTCGAAGGCAAACCACGAAAGTTCAGGCATCCTTCACAAGCAATGCAAGCCGGTATCGCCATGGTGACTGAGGATCGGAAGCGACTCGGGCTCTTTGCTCACATGTCTGTTCGCGAAAACATCACGGTCTGTGCTTTAAGCGATGTGGCATCGGTTGGAATCATCTCACACAGCAGCGAAACGGCAGCGGCAGTAAGTCAGATTCAGGCGATGTCCGTGAAGACAGACGGGCCCGAAGCCATGATCACAACATTAAGTGGCGGCAATCAGCAAAAGTGTATCATCGGTCGCTGCATGCTGACAAATCCGAAAGTCCTGCTGCTGGATGATCCAACTCGCGGGGTCGATATTGGTGCGAAGGCGGAGTTGTATCTGTTGATGGAACGACTTGCGTCAGAAGGCATGGCGATCATTGTCACGTCAAGCGAACTTCCAGAACTTCTCACTGTCAGCGATCGCATCCTCGTTTTGAGCGAAGGTGTACTGACCGGCGAATTCAGCCGATCCGAGGCGACCGAACAGAAGATCATGGAAGCAGCGACAAAGGCGTAATAGCTGCAGAACAATGAATTTTCCGAATTGGATGTGGAATTTCGCTCCAGCAGTCGCCATTGTAACACTTGAAAGTCGCGGTTATAGTTTGGGTCTCACCGGTTCTTGTTCATGGACCAGTTCTCAAATCATTCCGGCTTCCCCCGAATCCTGCCGAATCATCATCCATGTCGCATAGCCAACTATTTGAACATGACCAGCAATTCATGCGTCTGGTCCGTCGCGAAACCGACGTTGATCTCGTCACAGCCGCACTTGAAATTGCTCGCGACGGCCAAACCGATTTATCGTTTGAACCGACTCGACGACTTTTGCAACGTTCGATCGCCCGGTTGACGCATCCAGTCACTCAGGCGGGCTCTGATCTTGAAGAATTAAAATTGCTCATTCGCCACATGACCGAAGAACTGAATCTTCGAGGCGATGAAGACTGTTTTTCGGAACCAGATGCCAGTTATCTGAATCGAGTTCTTGAAACTGGCCGCGGGATTCCAATTTCCCTATCGCTGGTTTATTTAAAAGTCGCCAACGAATTAGGTATTCCGCTGGAACCGATCGCGGCTCCGTCACATTTCCTGACACGGCTTCAGACAGATTCAGGAAATGTGTATGTCGATGCGTTCGACAATGGTCGCATTATGGACGAAGCCGAATGTGTGGAATGGCTGCATGGCATCACCGAACTGCCTGCCGCTGAAATCCGCAGATCTTTCAAGCCTGTCGATGAGCGAACGATCTTGATTCGCATGTTGCACAATCTTAAAGCATTGTTCGGCAATCGCGAAATGTGGGTCTCGGCCTGGCGCGTCCAGTGCCGCCTGTCTATGCTGATTCCAGGTTCCTATCGCGAACGCCGCGATCATGCCATCCTGACACTGCGAGCCGGACGGCCAGGTGAAGCAATGGACCTGCTGGAAAATTGCCTGAGCGTCTGCCCTGTTGACGAACGACCGGTCTTAACGCAACATTTGACGCAAGCAAAACGCGAAGTGCCGTACTGCAACTAATCTGATTTCAGAGATCAGATCCCCATTGCGGCAAGCCCATCGGTCAAGCGTGCGACCAGCCCACCAATGATCGGGTGGCGCACTTCGAATTCGATGGCGGCATTTTTCATTTGCTGCGAGAGAGTCTCCGATACCGCCGTGTCGATCGACACCGCGTTGTCCGGATGTGTACCGGATGCCAGCTTCTTTTGAATCTCGTGCGTCAGCGACTGGAGAGACTTCCGATGATCCGGATGGATGGAATCGGCATTTTCAAGTTCCTCGTCCAACGACTTGAGGATAACGAGCATTTCTTGCGCATTCATCATGTCTCTCCCTGCATTAAAATAAGTCACCCCGCTTCCAGACAACCAGAAGACAATGGCCGTTTAGCCTGATATTGTACCAGCTTCTTTTGATTGATGCTTCTGATCCTCGAATTTCGGTGATCAACCGTAGGTCGATTTCTCCGAAATCGACAACCCAGCGGCGTCGCTTGTGGTTACGTTAGCGTTCATCAAGTACTCGCAAACGACACTGTTCGGTACAGGTTTCGGAGAAACCTGCCTACGGTTCCTGAAGTTTCACAAATCCCGCTGTTTTAATTGAGGCCAATATGATCACGTTTCCGATGTCCACAGGTGCCGCGCTGCCAGCCGTAGGATTTGGATTCTGGAAAGTCGAAAAGACAAACGCTGCGGAAGTTGCCAAACAGGCGATCAGCGTCGGGTACCGACATCTCGACTGTGCATGCGACTATGGCAATGAACAGGAAGTCGGACACGGGATCGCTGAGGCAATTGAATCAGGACTTTGCCAGCGCGAAGATCTGTGGGTAACTTCGAAGTTGTGGAATACTTATCACTCTGCCGAACACGTGCGAATGGCGTGTGAGAAGTCCTTGCACGATCTTGGGCTCAAGCAACTGGATCTGTACTTGATCCACTTTCCAATCGCGCAGAAATATATTCCCTTTGACGTCCGCTATCCACCTGGCTGGTTCTCGGATCCAGCGGCGACAAATCCCCGCATGGAAGAAGTTCGCGTCCCGATCAGCGAAACATGGCAGGCCATGGAAAAACTGGTTGATGACGGTCTGGTAAAACACATCGGTATTTGTAATTTTGGAACAAGTCTGCTGCGAGACCTGTTGTCGTATGCTCGTATTCGCCCTTCCGTGCTGCAGGTGGAATCGCATCCATTTCTGGTACAGGAAAAACTTCTGCGATACTGTCAGCAGGAGAACATCGCCTACACGGCATTTTCGCCTCTCGGTGCCGCCAGTTACTACAGTCTTGGCATGGCCGCACCGCACGAATCATTGCTGGATCACTCGATCGTCCAAGCCATTACATTGGACAAACATCGTTCCGCCGCGCAAATTTTGCTGCGGTGGGGGGTGCAGCGCGGAACCTCTGTGATCCCGAAGACGACCAGCGTTGCACGCATGAAGGAGAACCTTGAGATCTTTGATTTTGCACTTTCCGACGAAGAAATGCGATCTATCTCTGATCTGGATCGCCATCGACGGTTTAATGATCCGGGCGTCTTCTGCGAATCGGCGTTTAATACATTTTGTCCGATCTATGAATAGAGTCGATTAATATGAACAAAATCGATCAAGACACTCTCGGCCAAGAACAGAACCCGGACGCTGCACCAGAAGCAAATGCTCAGCAGGATAAGGCAATCCCACAACCTTCAAGCCGAAGTGTGATTGCAGAATTGGTTGCGATCAGTTCAGGACTGTTGAGTGGCGGCGTCAAAGTGAAAACTGGCGAGGCCTTTGTGACGCCTGTTGCAGGTCCCATCGCCGTGGCTCGTTTGTCGTGCCTTGGCAGCATCTCAGACGTGACCGCCGACAGCAGACGTAACGGAATCGCATTTTTGAACCACGAAATACACGAATGACACGAAAGTAAAACAGATCCGCTTCTTTTTCGTGTCATTCATGTATTTCGTGGTTACCTCTGCGATTGGTGTTCATCACAAGTATACTGGCAGCTCACGGAAGTTGGATCGTCATACTCCGTGGGCCGCGTCCTTGTGGAATCAGTAATTGTTTTCGGTGCTTCGCACGCTCTCCGCTGGCTGTCGATTCGTATTCCACGACAAGAAATGTCTGTTCGACGTAAGTGTCCACTATCCCTGCCCAGTGATATCGACCGGAACATTGCACATCGATCGTCCAGTTTTTATCGGCCACATCTCCGCTTGCGTTTGACCACGGAACGCCAAATCGGTCGTCTGTTTGTGAGATCTGATAAGTCGCATCTGTTTGCTTCCAGCAAGTGACAAACCTTATTGATTCCAGATCGATTGCGGGATCAGAATTCACACGAATCGTGAGTTCGAACCTGCCATCCCCAACTGCCACTGTCGCAATTGGTGTTAACAGCACCACGGCTATGACTCCTACGGCAATCCAACCGACGTATCGGCGAATTCGTAGAGCAGCGTTCGACAGAGCGGGCGGATCAGACTCCGTTGCTACGTATGGATTCTGCGTCATGTTGGCTCTCCTGAATTTCGTCACCAATTCCGAAACAACCCGATTGGGAGTTCCACGTTTCACATACCCATTCGGCAGTAAACTCTGTATCGTTCACAGCAACCATACATGAATCATTCACCACTCATCGCACGACAACCAATTGTCGATGACGACGTGATTGTAGCAATCCCAGAAAGGACAGACTTGTGATTTCATTGAACGAAGACAAAGCCATCCGACGCGTGATGGATCTGATTGCCATCTCCGGTGGAAGCTGTCAGGAACATGATGTCTCGGCCTGGATTCAAAAGGCACTCAAAGATGCCGGGGTGCCCGAGGCCGCAATTTCAATTGATAACGCTCACAAGAAAAGTCCAGCGGGCGGTACGACGGGCAATCTGATTGTCAAACTCAAAGGCACCGTCAACGGGCCTCGACGACTGCTGATGGCTCACATGGACACGGTGCCATTGTGTGTTGGCTGCAAGCCGGTTCGCGAAGGCGATTGGATACGTCCGAAATCAAAAGACACAGCTCTCGGCGGTGATAATCGAGCGGGCTGTGCAGTCGTACTGACGGCGATTCTGGAGGCGATCACTCAGAAGCTGGATTATCCACCATTGACATTGCTGTTCACAGTGCAGGAAGAAATTGGACTGCGCGGCGCACGCTTCTTGAACGCCAACAAACTTGGTAAACCGGAACTCTGCTTCAACTGGGACGGACGCGATCCGAACAGTTTGATCACTGGTGCCGTGGGAGCAAACAACTTGACGATCTGCATAGAAGGCATCGCCAGCCACGCGGGAGTTCACCCGGAAAATGGTGTCAACGCTGCTGTCGTCGCGTCAATGGCGATGGCTCAACTGCAGAAGAACGGCTGGCATGGACTTGTTCGAAAGGGCAAAAGTCGCGGTTCCAGCAATCTTGGCGTGATTCAAGGTGGCGACGCAACCAACGTCGTGATGCCATTTGTGACACTTCAGGCTGAAGCCCGCAGTCATGACAGCAAGTTTCGACAACAGATTGTTGCCGCATGGCGCGACGCTTTCGAAACGGCAACGAAGTCTTTGACCAACGCTGATGGGCAGTCTGGCTCGCTGACTTTCACAGAAGATGTTCGCTACGAAGCGTTCCGAATCCCCGACAACAGTGATTGCGTCTTGATTGCCAAGTCTGCGTCTGAATCTGTGGGGCTGAAACCGGTCGCACAAATGTGCGACGGTGGTCTCGACGCCAACTGGATGGCACTACACGGCTTTCCGGCCGTCACAATGGGTTGCGGTCAACACGAAATTCATACGGAGAAGGAGCGGCTCTGCATTCCAGAATATCTGTCCGCCTGCAAAGTGGGACTGGTGCTGGCGACAGGTTTATCGGCGGATGGTTGAGTGGTTGCAACGCACCGTCGCAAGTCTGATGAATCAGGTTCGCGTGAATCGAATCGAATTGAGAAATTCAAACGGGACGGTGTTGAGACCATCGTGAAGCGGCGTCAGGCAGGTGGCAGCATCGCGGTCTTTTTCGCAAACATCTTTCTGGCTCTTGCCGGCAGCGGAAGCCGAATGTTCGTTCGCGGGAAGGCGTGGATTGACTGGGAACTGTACTGCACGGATTTACTTTATTTTGACCGACAGGCTTCAGCGGCGAAGTCTGCTACTGCCATCCAGTTTCGGAAAGTCCCCGGAGTCAGCCTGCGAGACATGGCACTTCAAAACAGACTGCACGTTGATGCAATTGTTGCTGCCGCGCGTGAATTGCGTCGCGTTCATGGCGTCTATTGCAAATCGTTTGAGTCCGGGTGGTCCCACGGAGACGTGCATCTCGACAATAAATTATTCAGCAGGTCGCTCAATGACAGAGAGTTCAAAATTGTTGTCGGGTCGGCTGGAAGTTGGGTTGAACGAGCCACTTCGCATTCGAGAGGAGCGAATTTCATCGCAGCCGAATGCATGCCGCGTCGCGTATGTCAGCGATATTCATCAGCGACGAGGACGTACCGATCATTTGATTCGACAAGTATCGCACGCGGTTCGCCAAAGCGCAGCAGACGTTATCCTTCCTGGCGGCGATATGCTTAACGGACGGTCGGAACTTGGAAAGCTGACGGAACTGATCGATTGCTTGCGTGACTTCGCTCCAGTCATGGCAGTCGGCGGGAATCATGATTACGCCGTGGGAATCGCTCAAGTCAGCGACGCAATCAAGGCTAACGAAGGACAATGGATCCATGATTCCACGGCGACTTTCACTCACGGGGATCGAACTATCACAATTTCAGGTCCGGATGCGATCGGATGCGTCGAAAGCAGAGTCGACGATGTTCGTATTCTGTGTGCTCACAATCCTCGCATCTGGAAGAATTCGCGTCGGCAAGGTTACGATCTTGTTCTGGCTGGACACCTGCACGGCTGTCAGTTTGTCGCGTTTGAATTCGGCGATCGCCTTTATCCTGGTGCGTTGTTTTATCCGTACTGTTATTTGAGTCATCAATGCGGCACAACAAAGCTTGTGGTGAGTCGTGGCGTCAGCGATCTGGTGCCGATACGATGGCGCTGCCCGCGAGAAGTCGTGTTGTGTTATGTGTGAGATTCGTTTAACGGCGAGCCGTAGGTGTAGGTGAATTACAAGTCCACTGGCGTCTTTTCGGCCCCACTGGCCCTGTGCCAGTTGACCGCAGGTTTGGAAACTAAAAAGAGCGGCACGAACGCGACAGGTCTGTCCCCACTGGCTTTTTACGCCAGTGGAACAGAGGTTTGACAACTGCGATGAACGACAACGCACAGCCACTTTTTCATGCTCGGCAATTGAACTTCGCTTCTTATGCTGACAGGACGATTATGGTCAGGACGATAAGAAACACAATTTGCGATTCATCGTCCTGTCGTCAATCGTCGTGTCAACCCTTGATAAGGAGACCTTTTGAATCAATGATCTGCGCCCACTTAATGGCTGGCTTTCTCTGCATCGAATCGTAGTGGATCTTGCTAAAGATCCACTACCGCCATACTTAGCCTACCCAGTGATTAAGCCGGTCATTGAAGACGATCGGTCATCGTGAATGTCTGTTTCAATCAGAGACCTGCGGTAGAACGATTTGGCGATTCGTATTCGTCGACAAACCATTATCGCTCATCGCGGGTGGGAGTTAGAATTCCCTGCTATGCCTGAATCCATTTTAGAAGTTGCGAAACGAGCGGATTTATTCTTCATGCAGCAATCACCGATTCATGAGGCGATGCAGCGTCTCACCTCAGCGTTGACGGAAATGCAAATCCCCTTTGCAATCGCTGGAGCCATGGCGGCGAATGCTCATGGCCATAAACGGACGACGGCTGATGTCGATATTCTGATTCGACGCGAAGATTTGCAGCGTTTCAAAGAACGTTACATCGGGCGAGGCTGGGTCGATAAGTTTCAAGGTTCAAAGAACTTTCGCGACGCGGTCTGCGATGTGAACATCAATGCTCTGATGGTGGGAAGTTACCCCGGTGATGGCTTGCCCAAGCCGATTATGTTCCCTGAGCCTGAAACCGTCACAGAATTCATGGAGGGATCTGTCCCGTACATATCACTCAAGACGTTGTTGGAACTCAAGATGGCCAGCGGCATGACGGCCGCGCATCGAATTCAGGATTTGGGTGACGTGATCCAGCTCATCAAAGTCAATCAACTGCCCGTCGATTATGTGCAACATCTGAATCCGTACGTTCACGAAAAATTCCGGGAGTTGTGGAAGTCGGCTCAGGTTGTGGAAGAGTATTGAGTCGTAGGGTGTGTGAAGCGCAGCGAAACACACCACGGCGGTGAATACCGCGATATCAAACCCGGGTTCGAAACATCACAAGCCAGAACTGGTGCGTTGCGCGTTGCTTCACGCACCCTACGAAACTGCCGATCAGTTCGACCTGAATTTGACGGAAATGTCTCTTCACGATCTCCCGGCCCTTCGCAGCGGAATTGTTAAGCCCGCGCCTGCCGGAATAAGTCATCCAGATCAACACTGAAGCCCGGAAGAATCTCCGAAAAAGCCTGAGTCGGGCGGATGCATCGAACTGCATCATTATATTCGCCATCGCGAAGGCACAACACCTGAATTGAATCGTCCCGAGGATCAATGATCCAGTATTCGCCAATTCCAGCAGATGCATAGTCGCTGCGTTTGTCGATCAAATCTCGATCCGGATCATCAGGGCATATAACTTCCACGACCAGATCTACAGTCTCCCAGAACTGTGCCTGTCGATGATTCGAATTGGCCGCAGACACAAACAGGATATCGGGTACGCGATAGCGATGGTCACTGACTCGAACGCGTGTCGGTGCGGACATGACGATACCGAGATGAGATTTTTCGACGAACTCATGCAACTGCAGGAACATGAGTCTTGCCAGGAACTGATGCACCAGCGATGGCACTGGCAAAATCTCCACATATCCGTCCAGAAGTTCCACCATACGATTGCCGGGCAGCGAAAAGTAATCGCCTTCTCGCCATTCGCCCTGTCGCGGAAACAGCTCCAGAATCCCGATGCTGGCATCTTCATTTGTTGCGTCGGCAATTGACATTGGACTTAAGCTTCCTCGACAAGGAGCCGCAAATGAGGAGATGAAAGATTTTCTGAATGGCCATAAATTCCACCCGAACGATCATACACCGATCTCTACGAATCATGAAACACATTTATTAGCCTGCTCAGCAATTCGGAGCCGACCAACACAGAACCGGCTTGCGGGCGGCGTTGACTTCGTCCGGGCGGCAGACCGCTGTTGAATGCGGCGCACCTTTCACAAGATCTGCGGGCTCGTTACAAATCGCGCGGAGTGCTGTGGCAAAAGCGTCGAGCGTTTCAAGGGATTCGGTTTCCGTAGGTTCAATCATCATGGCTTCATCAACAACCATTGGAAAGTAAACCGTCGGCGCATGGAAGCCGTAGTCCAGCAGGCGTTTAGCAATGTCCATCGTCGTGACGCCGGTCTCTTCTTTGATCTTGCGAGCACTCGCAACGAATTCGTGCATGCAGCGGTCGCCGTGAGGGACTTCCAGAAAGTCTTTAACCTGACTGAGAATGTAGTTCGCATTGAGAACGGCGTTTTCAGATGCCTCGCGCAAGCCCGGACCGCCAAGCGTGCGGATGTAGAAGTAACCTCGCAGCAAAATCCCAACGTTGCCGAAGAAAGTGCGAACCTGGCCAATCGACTTCGCCGGTTTCGTCAACGAATACCAGTCTTTCGCGGCGTCGTATGTAACTATCGCTGCGGGCAGAAATGGCGCGAGGAAGTCGCGTACGGCAATGGGGCCAGATCCCGGGCCACCAGCTCCGTGAGGTCCGGTAAATGTTTTGTGAACGTTGTAGTGCATCATGTCGCCGCCAAAGTCGCCGGGGCGAGTCTTGCCCAGGATCGCGTTCATGTTCGCGCCGTCGATGTAAACGAGGCCACCAACTGCGTGCAGCATTTCAGAGACTTTTGCGATGTCACCTTCGAATAATCCCAGCGTGTTGGGATTGGTGACCATAAACACGGCAGTGCGATCATCAAGCTGTGATTTCAACTGATCCAGATCCACGAAGCCATTCTTACTGGCGGCGAGTTGAACACATTCAAATCCCGCAAGTGCCGCGCTGGCCGGATTGGTCCCATGCGCGCTGGCAGGAAACAGGACTCGAGTGCGATTTTCGCCACGTTCTTTGAAGTAGGCAGCAGCGGTGAGAAGTGCCGTAAATTCCCCCTGAGCTCCCGCAGCAGGATGCAGTGAAACTCCCGGCAGTCCGGAAATCTCAGCCAGCATGTTCTGCATTTCAAAAAGAATGCTGAGCAACCCCTGAATTTGATTTTCTGGTTGATACGGATGACTTGTCGCAGCCTGCGGCAGACGCGCCAGTCGCTCGTGGCGTTTTGGGTTGTATTTCATTGTACAACTGCCGAGCGGATAGAAATGCGAATCGACGCTCATGTTGAGCGTCGATAGATTCACAAAATGTCGAACAACATCCGGTTCGGCAATTTCAGGAAGAGGCAGCGGAGCCGTTGCGAGGTAAGCGTCGTCGATCGCGGGCAGCGAATGAACTTCAGGAACGTCGCTCTCGGGAAAGACAATGGTGCCGCGCCCGACTTTAGACATCTCGAAGAGGAGTTTTGTGGCGGTTTGATTTCGCATGGTTTGGATCAAATAAATTTGAGACTTGAACTGTAAATCGAAGCGGCAACCAGTGATTTCGCGGACTAAGTGAGAATGTCCCGCAAACACGCCGCAAGCGATTCGATTTCCAATCGTGTTCGCTTTTCCGTCAGGGCAACAAGAAAACAATTTTGCCATCCATCGACGTTGGTCATTTCAAATCGAGCAAGATCCGGGCCCACGTTGATGCCTTTGTCGGCGAGTAAGGCCAAAACCTGGCTTGCAGGTTTAGGCGTCTGCAGCAGGAACTCGCGGAAGAACGGCTGATGGAATTTCAATGACACGCCGGGAATCTGAGTCAGAAGTTCTGCCGCATAACGGGCTTTCTGATGGCTGAGCGTCGCCATTTGCTTCATGCCGCGTGGTCCGACGGTGGCGAGGAATACTGTCGTTCGCAATGCCAGCAATCCCTGATTCGTACAGATGTTACTGGTGGCCTTGTCACGACGAATGTGTTGCTCCCGAGCCTGGAGGTTTAAGGCAAAACAGTCTTTCCCTTTACGGTCAACGGTCTTGCCAATTAATCGCCCAGGCATTTTGCGAACGTAGTCGTTGCGGCACGTGAAAATCCCCAGCAACGGGCCGCCGTATTGCAGCGGCGTCCCAAGAGGTTGACCTTCAGCGACGGCGATATCGACATTGTAATCCGCAGGCTTCTTCAACAAACCTGGGCTGATCGCATCGAATGAAAGTATCGACAACGCGCCGGCTTCGTGGGCGATCGCCGTGAGTGCGGCAACATCTTCAAGGCAGCCGAAAAAATTGGGTTGCTGAATCACAATGGCAGTCGTTTCTGCGTCAACGGCTGCGCGGCACGATTCCGGACTGATCACGCCATTTGAATGTGGCAATTCTACAAGCTGCGTACCAAGTCGCGCGAAGTACGTTTCCAGGATCTGCTTGTATTCCGGATGCAGCGTTCCAGCAAATACAACCTTCTGATGCCGTCCATTAATTCGCATCGCCATAAATACGGCTTCGCTAACGGCAGTGCCACCTTCGTACAGACTGGCATTGGAAACATCCATGCCAGTCAACTGTGAGATCAGCGTTTGATATTCATAAAACGCCTGGAGAGTTCCCTGACTGGCTTCAGCCTGATACGGCGTGTACGCCGTATAGAATTCTCCACGGGATGTGATTTCATCAACGACTGCTGGGATAAAATGATCATAAACTCCGCCACCGAGAAAACAGGTTTTCTGCGATGTGCCACCCTGCCCCAGGCGGTGCTCCATCTCCTGTTGCAATGCGAGTTCTGACACAGCAGGTGGCAGATTGAGTTCACGTTTGAGCTGCAGTTCCGTTGGAATCTGATCGAACAGTTCATCAACGTGCTGAATCCCGATCGCAGCCAACATATGCTGACGCTGCTCGGGCGTGTCAAAGAGATACGGCATGCTTTAATTGCCAGTGCAGTACAAGGAATGACTTATCGTAAACAACCAACGACAAAAAGCACGAACCACAAAAGCAAAACATCACTACTTTCAAACAGGAAGAGTGGTTGTTGTGGATACAGCAAAATGCAAAACAAATCCAAGCCAATCGCCTGCTAATGCGTCGCGGTCTCGCAATGTTTCTGATACTCAGCATGGCTCAGGAGGTTTTTTAACTGCGCAGGGTCAGCCATGCGAAATTTCAGAATCCACGCCTTATCGTAGGGGCTGTCATTTAGAAGCGTGAGGTTATCCGGCAGATCCTCATTGATGGCAATCACCTCTCCCTGAACAGGAGCATAGATATCGCTCACGGCCTTGACGCTTTCGATTTCACCAATCGCTTCGCCAGGCGAGAATTTTTTTCCGACAGTCGGCAATGACATATAAACAATATCAGTCAACAATTTCACAGCGAAATCAGAAATACCGATTGTCGCAACATCACCATCAACAGCGACCCATTCATGCGTCTTCGCGAAGTACAAGTCGTCAGGTTTCATAGCAACAAGCTTTCATTCAGGATAGACGGTGAAAAATCGTACTACTTATTTCGACTCGCCACCCGTGGCCAATTTCTCATGTTCACAAAACTGACTACCGACTTCGCGTTCGAGTTCCGCGATCTTCTGAAGTCGTCTAGCGTGTCTGCCTTCCTCGAAAGGAGTCTTCAACCAGATCCGGATGACCTGATCAGCCAACTGGTCACTCAATTGATCGGCCGAAAGGCAGATGACGTTTGCGTCATTGTGCATCCGACTGTATTCCGCTGTCACACTGTCATGACAAGGAGCCGCTCGTACACCTGCAAACTTATTCGCAGCGATGCACATACCGATTCCCGTGCCACAAATCAGAATGCCGCGATCCGTGTGACCGTTAGAAACTTCGCGTGCTACTTGAGCCGCGAAATCCGGATAGTCGACACTTTGAGCTTCGAAGGGCCCAAAGTCATGGACTTCACACTCGAGGCTCTGAAGTAGCTGAGTAAGACGTGCCTTGAGTTGCACGCCGCGATGGTCACTAGCGATGCCGATTTTCATGAGCGTTTACGCTTCTTTCCTGAACAATTCGTCAATCCAAAGCTGCAAATTTTCACCAATCTGCTGCGCACAATAACGGTAATCTTCCAGCGTTCCACCAATTGGGTCCGCAATATCGTGACCAGTGCGATTCAGCAAATGGAACCGATCCGCTAAATCCGGACGAGAGTCCGCCAAAAAACGCCGATGCCGATCAGTCATTGTCAGAACCAGTGTAGACTCTTCCAGCATCGGAGCCGTTACTTGCTGACTGAGATGCTGAGACAAATCCAATTTCTGTTCCTGCATGATTTGTACCGCTTCACGGGTTGCGGGGTCACTTTCACCAGCAGCAATTCCCGCAGAGAAGACATCAATCCCACGTTCGCGCAATTCCCAGTCACGACAATCCAGCTTTTCGGCAACGAGCTTTCTGAAAAGCGTCTCCGCCATCGGACTGCGGCACGTATTCCCCGTACAAACAAACAAAACACGCAGTACAGCGTTTTTCGCTTGACTGCTGCTTGTCACGATTACTTTCCTTAAATGAAACGAATCGAAGATTACCGGTAACATTGAACGCGAGAAACACATCAGCGTAGAACTAAAATTGCTTTTGTTTCCCGCGTTTTTGCCTTAAATCACGGCAAAAAACACTCCAGTCTCAAGGAGATCGGTCGAATAACTCATTGAAATGAACGCAAACAAGTTCCCAAGTGACAGCATTTTCAATGAGTGTCCCGGTCGCTACGATTTAACGAATTCGTCAACGAAGCGCTAAACAATTCCTAAAACATTGTCCAATTTCCGTGCAATTTTTATCGCACGACAGAAAAAATCCTGAAGAAAGCTGACGATTGTGAAAGAACGAGTTCGAAGCCTGCAAACGAAAGCTCGCCAGCAACTACGACGCCTGGGAGAATTTCGCGGCATCAAGCGTCAATCTTTCGGAACCTATCAGAAGTCCGTTAGGCGGCTTTACGACGGTCGCCGCGGATCAGTGCTGAAGTTTAGCAGCATTCTCTCTCTCCATGAACCGTTGATGGGAAAACTATTCCACTCCGGAAGGTTCGACGCCCGACGCTTTGATCGAATTCTGGACGTCGGATCCGGTGCCGGGCAAATTATTCGCCACCTGCTGGCAACGAGTCGACCTGATACCGAGGTTGTTGGATTTGACCTTTCCTGGGAAATGCTCAAACGCGCTCGGGAACGCCTGCAATCCGAGCGGCCGGTTTTCGTTGCGGCAGATATGCGTGCCCTGCCCTTTCGTGACAATTCATTCGACTGCGTGACGTGCGGATATGTCCTTGAGTATCTTCCGGACCCTCGCGACGGCCTGCGCGAGTTTGCGCGCGTACTTAAACCCGGCGGAATCATTCTTCTATTGGCGACAGAAGATTCGCTGTCTGGTTTACTGACAAGTCATACATGGCAGTGTCGTACGTTCAACCGGGAAGAACTCAAAGTTGCAGCTGAAGACGTCGGCCTGAAATGGGGCGTGGTCCACTGGTTTACCCGGTTTCACCAGGTACTGAAACTGGGCGGTATTTTGGTTGAACTCGAAAAGCAAAAGTAGGGACTCTGAGTCAATCCAACTACTTCCTGCGTCGAATCCATCTAATCGGCAACGTTATCGCTAGAAGAATCGCCACTACGATTCCAGTAACGCCGACGCCTCGCAGAATCGTCGATCCTTCAGTGCCGCGTTCTGCCAGAATCAAGACCGATGATCCCACCATCAGACCGGCGATCACCAAACCCACAGCAATCGTGCCGCTGGCGTGTTCGAGCGTGTCGTCGTTCAAACGCTCCAGCCCCTGATGTCGCAGGTTGACACTAAACTCACGACGCCGCAGTTGATCCAGGACGTCCCGAAGTTCGTCCGGCAAATCCTCCATCAACGACAGATATCGCTGAGCACTCGTCAGGACGCGGTCGCGTGCTGCAGTAAAGCCGAAGCGATCCTTGATAAGTTTTTCGAGTTGCGGGCGGGCGTGCGTCACAAGATCAAAACCCGGATCGATCTCCCTTGCGGCTCCCTGGATCGTTGAAAGTGCCTTAATCAGGAATACCAAATCCGCAGGACATCGAATCCGATACCTTCGCATCAGTGCAAAGAACTCATTCAACAGCCCAGCCATATCGAGTGATTCAACCGTGCCGCGTTCAAACCGAGCAATGAAAGTCCATGCATCCCGCCGGAAGGCACGATCAAACTTTAATGTCTTGTCGGCATCACACAGCGCCATTGTCGCTTCGAGAACCGTGTCCAGATCTGACCGAATCACAGACATTACCAGCGTCGCCAAGGACTGCATGGTTTGACGATCAATACGACCGGTCATGCCACAGTCGATAAAACAAATACCGCCATCGGGAGTCGCAAAGATATTTCCAGGATGCGGATCAGCATGAAAAAAACCGTGCTCAAGACACTGTCGGAAAACGGCTTCCGATCCTTTCTCAACGATCCTGCGTCGCTGATCGGCTGGCATTTCGGGAAAATTTATCTCGGACAGTAACCTGCCCTGCACATGCTCCAGCGTGAGCACTCGACGCGTCGTCGAAGCCCAGTACACAATCGGAAAATGAATCAATGGATCATCTTCAAAGTTCTTTCGAAACCGATCAGTGGATCGACCTTCATACAACAGATCCACTTCCCGCGCCAGTTCCTGCTGGAACTCGCGGACAGTTTCTTTGGGGCTGTACCCCATCTCGCTGATGCGGTTTTCTGTCAGTCGCGCCAGTTCCGTAAGAATATCGATGTCAGACTCAATAACCTCCTCAATTCCCGGTCGCACGATCTTGAGCACCACATTTGTGCCGTCCTTCAGCACAGCACAATGCACTTGCGCAATTGATGCGGCAGCCAGTGGAGTTTCATCGATCGATTGAAAATGTGCTTCGAGCGTGTCGCCGAATTCTTCTTCGAGGCGTTTGCGAATTTCAGAGAATGGCACCGTTGGGCAATTCGAACGCAGGCTCCGCAATTCATCAGCCAGCTCCTGCGGCACCAGATCCGGACGAGTGCTAAGAACCTGCCCCAATTTTATAAATGTGCCACCAAGTTCTTCCAGCGCTTCGCGCACTCGGACTGCGAATGGCTTGGCTGGAGTCGCAGGTTCGGGCTTGGAGCGCAGCAGAATTTCCTGGCCACGCTCGATCATGCGTTCGATGCCTGTGTCCGACAGGAACTGGCGAAATCCATGCTTCGCCAGGACCGTGATCACTTCGGCTGCACGCTTTGTGTTTCTGATCCCGCGCCGGATACCGATGGGATCACTCACGATTTTGATTCCGGATATTCTGCTGGTTTGGCCTTTTCTTCCGCTTTCTGCCGTCGCGCTGGATCAATCAATTCTGCTGCGCCCGCCAGGGCACCGCTTACAAAACTCAACAACGCACCAGCAGTCAACTGACTCCCGCGAACGGCCGTACCTGCCGCTTCACCAGCAGCCTGAATCGGATGCTGTTTCAACGCTTCCAGTGACGAAGTTACAACCGGCTTCGCGGCCGCCATCGTGCGTTCTGCATGAGTCTTGAGTTCCTTCACTGCAGTACCAGTTTCAGTGCTGACACGGTCAGTGAAGTACTTCACAGTATCGACAAGAATCTCCCCGATGCTGCTGAGATCTTTCTTTGCCCGTTCGACGTCTTCTGTTGCGAATCTTTGGCCACGGTCTGCCGCTTCCTGAACCGCATATTGCGTCGTCTGCGCGACAGATTTTAATCCCGTGCCGATGCCATCAATCACATTTTTCAGCACGCTGTCAGCTTTTTCCGGTGTTGCGCGACTGGCCACCTCGGACGCAGTGTCCATCATGCCCTGTATGGCCTTGCGAGCACTGGCGATTGTACCCTCTTTGCCACGGAACAAATCGACGACGATCTTCTGAACTTCCCCGGCGATATCCTGGCCCGATTCAACAGCCTCCCGAATGGCCTCGGCAACGGGCTGATTGGCATTTGTGTTTTGCGCTTCGGATGTTTCGTCAGTCATGGCTTTTTTGCTTTCGCTGTTTGTTGGATTGCAAGCTTCAGTCAGTATGAGCGGATCGACACAATGAGCGGATCGACACTCTACGCTATCCTACCGCTCGAACACACCAAAGGCAAATTGCGACGATAACTTAACTTGAGCAACGCGAAGCTCAAATGCATCTCAGAGTGCCTCAGATGGAGCGTATTCCATTCCTCATGCGTCATCGTTCCAAACGCGGGATGTTTGGCTGTCATGTTTTCCGTCCTCGTGCGTTCGACGGCTCGCCGCAGATCATCGAGTGCTTCGTGCAGCGAGCCAGCATCCGGATAGGCCACTGAAATTGCCGCTTTCGGCAGGTTGATCCCCGGCTTCAATTCCTTCGCGTTGATGATTTTGCTTTTGAAAAACGGCATGATCAATCTGACGTTTGGATTAACTCAAAACTCCGCGTGTCCCGGAGTCCGTGGAAACGGAATCACGTCACGAATGTTTGTCATACCGGTAATGAGCAACACCGCCCGCTCCAGGCCAAGGCCGAAGCCGGAGTGTGGCACGGTGCCGTATTTTCTAAGGTCCGTGTACCACCAGTAGTCATCCGGGTTTAGATGGCATTCCTGCAGACGCTGCAGCAGCACGTCCAGGCGTTCCTCACGCTGACTACCACCGATGATTTCGCCGACGCCGGGGACAAGGACATCCATAGCTCGCACGGTTTTGCCATCCTCGTTGCATCGCATGTAGAATGGCTTCAACGTTCGAGGATAGTTGAACAAAATCACCGGCTGGCCGAAGTGTTCCTCGGTGAGGAATCGTTCGTGCTCGGTTTGGAGATCGCTGCCCCACTGAACCTGATAGTCAAACTTCTTCCCGCTCTTCGTGATAATCTCGATCGCTTCCGTATATGGCAGGCGGACGAATTCTTTTGCACGAATGTTTTCCAGCTTGGCGAGGACCGTTTTGTCGATGCGCTCGTTGAAGAACTCCATGTCATCGGGACATTTTTCAAGGACGTCGTTGATCATCGTCTTAATGAATGACTCGGCAAGATCCATATTGTCCGGAAGTTCGTAGAACGGCATCTCCGGTTCGACCATCCAGAACTCCGCAAGGTGCCGAGTCGTATTGCTGTTCTCCGCGCGGAAGGTTGGGCCGAAGGTGTAGCAGTCACCAATCGCAGTGGCATAGGTTTCCGCCTCCAACTGCCCACTGACGGTGAGCGATGCTGGCTTAGCGAAAAAGTCCTGCTTCCAGTCGATCGCTTCGATTTGCTTCTTCGCCAGCATCGCCAGGTCAAGCGTCGTGACTTGAAACATCTCTCCCGCGCCCTCGCAGTCGCTGGTCGTAATGATCGGCGTGTTGAGGTACAGAAATCCACGAATCTGGAAGAAATTATGTATTGACCAACTGATGCAGTTACGAACTCGGGCAACCGCACCGAACGTATTTGTGCGTGGTCGCAGATGTGCGATCTCACGCAGGAACTCCATACTGTGCCCTTTTTTCTGCAGAGGATATGTCATCGCATCAGCAACGCCGAGGATTGTCAGCGATGTGGCGTGGAGCTCAATCCGCTGCCCTTTGCCAGGCGATTCTTTCAACACACCTTCGACCGCGATGCTGGCACCAGTGGTGACATCTTTGATCGATGTCTCGTATCCCGGCACTGTGTTTTCGACGACGATTTGCAAATTTTTGATGCAACTGCCGTCATTGAGTTCAATGAACGAGAACCCGTTTTTGGAATCGCGACGTGTTCTCACCCAGCCTTTGGCAATGAGTGTGGTTTCCGATTGTCCGTCGCGAAGGATCGTGGCGAGTCGTTGTAGGGGCATAGTTTTCAGTTTTCAGTTGGCGGCTATTCTTCACTAGGTCAGGAAATTTGAGCTCAGCGTTGTTTTTTCACAAGCGCTTTCACGGCACCGCTCATTTGAATCTTGATGTCACCAGTACACTTGGCGGCAGAAGGGACGTTGACTCGCAGATGAAGCTGGCCACCCTTCTTCGGCGTATGTTCCAGATTGTCATTGACGACAAACGGTTCCCCCGGTTTGCCATCGGTAACGATGACGCCAATCAAGGCTCCAAACGGTGCGGCGGCAACATGATCAGTCGCAGGTTCTTTGGTAGGCAGCCCGACGAGCGGTATCGTTGTTGAATAAATCATCTTATATTCGCCCACTGCAGTCAGTCGAAATGCTTTGCCTTCCGTGACCTCGCAGACTGGATTGCCCCAGAATTTAGAGACGTCGAGATCGAACTTGAAATCATTGTCCTGCATCAGCACTTCGTTGATGCGATCCATTTCCTGCTTCAGTCCGTCCAGCTTCGGATTGATATGTTCCACTTTTTTCAAAACTGTCAATGCTTCTGCATTATCGCCATTCTTGAGGTATTCCTTGGCGACGTCCATGTATTCCTTGAGCAGTCCTTCTTCGGCCTTTGAAAGGCGAACCTCCAGTTGCACGCTGTTTGCACCGTCCTTGTCTTTGTCTTTCTCCTTGTCTTTGCTGCGGCTGCTTTGAGCGTAAGCGCTCTGCGATGCCAGCAGCAGCAAGATGGTGACGATTGCGAATTTATGGTGAGCCAGTTGTGTCATGTGAGTTTCCGGGTTTGTTGGAGTATTAGCAAGAGCGTGACAATCAGACCCAGCCTGCCGGGCCGGACCTTCGGTGTTAGCCGAAAGACGGGAGCCAATGTTCGTGCAACGTCTTCAATTTCCATTTCCTGCAAACTATACCAGATCGTTGGTTGCAGCAAGCCCCACAGCACATTCGGGCAGATAAGCATCTACTGAGAACGATATGCCATCAAGGCTCACACGAACATAGTCAGAAGCATAAATTTTCGTTCCAATTCGTGGAGCGGTACTGTGTTCGCTGGTCAAATCCCAAGTTTAAAGCGAGCATACGCAAAGTCATCTGCCTGACCCAAATCCTGATACTTTCCGTATCCCTCTGGAGGACTCACCTCGTGATCACCGCTCGTTCTATGTTCTGCGTGCCGATGTTGTTTTTTGCCGGGTCAGCGTTTGGATTTCAAGCGGCGAAACCCATCGCCGCCACACCCATTGTGACGACCGAAACACCGGGACACGCTGCGAAACTCGAAGCCGACATCAAGGGTGCGAAGAACCTGTATCTGGTCGTCACGGACGCTGGCAATGGCTATGGAAGTGACTGGGCCGACTGGGCCGAACCGAAGCTGACCGGTCCCAAGGGCGAACTGAAACTCACCGATCTGAAATGGAAGAACGCTTCCGCCGATTGGGGCAATGTGGGAATCAATGAAAACGTCGACGGAGGCGAAATGAAGATTGCCGGGAAGCCGGTTGAGTTCGGCATTGGCACGCATGCGAACTCGGTGATCCACTTCGAACTGCCCGAAGGCTACGACAAATTTGTGACTCGCTGTGGCATCGACAATGGCGGCAGCAATCAGGGCATGGGTTCCAGTGTGCAGTTCTTTGTCTATACGCAGGCCCCTGGCCCGATTGGCCAGAACGCTCCCGTCGATCGGACTCCTGAAAGTGCCATCGCTGGACTAGACGTAACGGACGGAGTGGAACTCAGCCTGTTCGCGGCCGAACCGATGCTGCTCAGCCCGTCGAACATTGACATCGATCATCTGGGACGAGTCTGGGTGTGCGAAGTCGTCAACTATCGACGCTTCGCCAACGGCAATAACAAGGAACGACCAG
>Ga0209702_10002798_pt1 | contig 29285 bp, 33 predicted proteins | sample FRY01_FD_187210 | JGI IMG/M metagenome (GOLD analysis project Ga0209702, IMG submission 187210) | Freshwater microbial communities from Lake Fryxell liftoff mats and glacier meltwater in Antarctica - FRY-01 (SPAdes) (version 2) | ecosystem: Environmental > Aquatic > Freshwater > Ice > Glacier... | reverse complement strand
GACTGTTTATATGTCCTATCATCTTTAAATGATATTACTGATTTTGATGTTCTGATTTTACTCATATTGTCTTAACTCATCTACTATGTGCCAGTCATCAAACATATCAGTTTTATTTTGTAATTTAGTTATTGCATCTCGCCATTTTATTGCAAGTTCATAGTTTTTGTCTTTTATGGCGTTATTTTCAGCTTTTTTAAATTTGCTTATATACTCTTTTAGCTCACCTTGTTTACATCTGTCAGCAAAAGGTACCCTTTTAGCTAATTTATTATCAAACTGTTTATCTATTTTCCCTTCTCTTTGCCATTTAAATGCTAAAAGTACTATGTCGGTATAACTTTTATATGCCTTATCTTTCATGGCACTATTATGCAGAGCTATACTCTTATACATCTGCCAAGCACCCCTTTCTATTATCTCTAAACTCCACCAAGGGTTAGCACTAGCCCACCAAAACGTACAGCTTGCAGTAGCCTTATAATAATCGGTCTTATTATTTGTATTGTCGCTTGTCATTTCTGCTAATTTTAATAATTTCCATAATTTTTGGTGTAATAAGTTATCGGAGTCTTTCCATAATATAAATGGATTATTAGATTGATTAAGCTTGGACCATGAACTTTTTTGATTAATTGAACTTTCAATATACCTAGTAATATTAGTAGGTATCCATGTTGTAGGCATCTGATTTAGCAAGTCTATAAAAACCTTTTCATAACCTTTTCTATGATGTCCAAATGTTTCAGCATCTACTGCAGTTACAAATAAATTTGCACCTCCAACCATTTCATCCAGATTAACCTTATTAAAGCTTCTAATTTGTCCTCCCATTATCATGTTGCTTATATTGGTATGTCTAATTAAATATCTTGAATCACCCTCTTTAACAAGGGGAATATATGTATCTTGATTTAATGCACTTTGACTCAATACGATTGGTATATTATCTAAAATAGGCAATATTTGTTTCGTATTAAAAGCTAATTCTGGAGGAAAAAATGCATCAAAAGTTTTAATACTAAATTGTTCATTTAACATAAATATATTTTGTGTAATTTGTTCTATTGCAACCTGTTTCGGGATTAGAGGTATTATTGGGTGATATGCAGGTGTCAACACCATCCTAATTTTTCCTTGTCTGATAAGGGTTTTTAGGTTTTCGATAACTTTTATATGGTTATTTAAAATTAACTGCTCTATTAAACTCTGATTTACGTTGCAATAGATATGTATTGGGGCATTGCTTTTGATTAACTTTTCAGTTAATGGAAGGTAACACTCATTAACAATCTGTTCTAAGATCTTTGGTTTTTGATAGGGAGGTTGATAAAAATGTAGTATACAGATCCATTTCATATGACGGAAAGTATAAGACATAAAGCACTGAGTTAAAAGTATTAGGTTTTAGGTTAAGATCTAAAACTCTTAGAGACAATCTCTTTTTTCTGGATGACGGAGATAATCACTCCCCACAATACCCATTCAAAGTAACTAACTTACCATTGCTGACTAAAATGCAATAAACCTTGCCTGTTATTGTGTCTTTCATGCTTACTTTGTCAGATACATTTGTGTTATTTGATGAAAAAAAGATTGGTTTAATTATATTTTCGGATAATTGATTTAGTTTAGTGTTACCAAGGGTAATTGGTTCGGTTGTGCTTAAAGATTTACCTAACAAATTAATTAATTCATCATCTACATCAATCACTAATTTCCCATAAATCTTTGACTTATTTATCTTTTCTGCTGAACCGTTTATTAAATTTGTCTGCCTGTCACCTATTGAATCATCAATACTTGTAGGGTCAACTCCAACCACCTTATATATATCATTGCTCTGCTGTTTTAAGGTACTGTTCTCTTTTTGCAGATTAATTATTGTATATATGCCCAAAGTATTTATCAGAATAAAAAATATGACAAAAGTATATTTTAAAATTTTCCCCTGAATACTTTTTGAAAACTTATTTAATTTATCTATTCCAAATCCTACTAGGCTTAAATCTGATGCCTCATTGTCAAGCTGAACCTTAAATCTAATTAATTCTTGCTTAGAGAACATTCTGTTCCCAGTTTCTTTGTCATAAACTGTCGCAAGCTCTGATAAATTAGACCATTTACGGACAGAAGAGGAGGATACACCTAATATTTCAGCAGCCTCTTTTACTGAATATAGCTTTGGTTGATTAGTATTATCATTCATATAAGGCAATTATAGCACTTTCGAAGCTGGATCAATCGCTTTACTCTGGATAACGGAGGAACGTCATTTGTTGATTAAATGTTTGTAGATCTTTTTGTATTCACAAGCACTTTTATCCCAGCTAAAATCCTGTAACATCGCGTTTTTAATAAGTCTTTCCCACTCTGGTTTATTATTAAATAATTCAAGCGCTTTGCTTAATGTAAAGATAAAGTTCTCTTTATCAAACCCTTTAAATATAAAGCCAGTTGCAGCCTGTTTATCATCTAAATAATCAATTGTAGTGTCGTTTAGCCCTCCTGTAGAATTTACAACTGGGACACAGCCAAAAATCTGAGCCTCCATTGGTACAATTCCACATGGTTCAAACTTAGAAGGAACAACACAGATATCAGAAGAAGCGTAAACCTGCGGTGTAATTTTAAAATCACTTTTTCCATAAATGTATACTCTACCTTTATACCTGTTTTGTAATTTAATTAACTTTGGAATATAGTTATTATCTCCTCCTCCCAGCTGTATAAATTGTGCGTTCGAATTTCTTAATATTACATCTAAGGTATCGATTAATAACAAAATACCCTTTTGTTCACTAAGTCTACCCACAAAACATATTAGTGGCGTTTGTTTTCCTACTGTAAGCCCTAGCTTTTTTTGTAAATAAGTCTTGTTATTGCTCTTGTTTTCATAATTTTCCACATTATATTGTTTAAAAATATCAGATTTAACCGGATTAAAATCTGAGTCGACTCTATTTAATACATATGTTAACTTTCTTTTTTCTTTTTTTAGTAATGGTAACAAAAGTTCATCATTTACACCATTTAGCACCTCTGTTAAGTAACCTTTTGACACAAAAACACAACTATCAGCATACTTTATTGCTCTTTTTATATAATTTAATTTCTGCAATCCAATATTGTTATAGAGTGGTAATTTTTGCCATTTGTCATACGCTCTTAAATCTGAGTTATGATGATCAAACATTGCTTGATATTTAAGATTATGGATAGTAAATACAACAGGAGCTTTAATATCTGGATAGTACTCATGTTTTATGTTCTGAAGTATGCCTGTATGCCAATCATGTGTATGAATAATATCACTCTTAATTACATCTTGATTAATAAGCTCTAATGCACAAAATGAAAGATACGCCCATCTGTTTGCATCATCGGTATATCCGTATACATTTGTACGAAAGTTAAAGTAATCATCATTCTTAACTAGATAGATAGTAAGATTTTTATCAACTGAATAAGTTGCATACTCAATATTAAACGTTTTTGATACAGTTGCCTTAAATTTATAAACTCTCGACACCTTTTTTTCTAAGTATTTCGGAATTGATGAATAGTAGGGAGTAATAATATTTACTCTATCTGACTTAGATTGTCTGTTTGTTAGTGCATGCACAACCTTGGAATACCCACCAACCGATGCTAATGGATATATTTCAGCTACTACGTGAGTAATGTTCATTTTTTTTAAATTTGGGACTTTGTCATTATTTGACTTACTAATACTATACAAAGTGCCCTCTACTGGGGCTTCCGTTTTGCGCTTATCGGAGACCTGTTCCCCAAGTAAGAGGGCGGATTTGTTGAAGATTGTCCTGGCAGGAATATATGTTTTAACATCGCGACTTGTTAAAACTGTTAGTAACTTGTACATGATACTAACTGGTCGACCTTTTTTATTCTTTAGACAATCATTTAAACTAATATGCGATTTTTTGATGCTTAATTTTCAATTTATTTTGAAAAGAAAATATTGCTTAAGTCTGACAATCCCAATTTAAAGTTTGGTGAATATTATTTTAATATTGTATTCATTATTTAACCGACTAGAGATTAAGTCAAGCTGTTCGTCCCAGTGCCGATCCGCCAGCCGGCGGATCGGCACTGGGACGCTCTTACCCCTCTAAATTTTGTGCTGTAGAAGTATCTCCAAGCTGAATTAGGTCCTTTTTAAGTAACGGCAAGCTAACCACCTTAAAACCCATAACAATAGTATGCTCTGGTAGTTCATCAACAACCTTTAAGGCTACGTTAGAATCATCTTCTACAATCTCTGCAAGATCAAATCTTTTTTCAAAAAACAGCATGTCATTCTTTCTAATATACAGATGAAGTTGTCCAAAAGGGCTTACCTCTCCATATAACGATGCTCCTGCCTGGCCAGTAAACGCGTATTGTACATTGCTATTTTCCGATGCAACCTTTACAGTTTTTGCAAGTTTTTTTAAGTCTGTAATTGACGATGAATAAAAGGTAAAGGTGTCTTTGCCTTTTTTCTCTGGCTTCACTTCTTCTTCTTTTTCTTCTTCGTCATCAAATAAGCTACTTAATGTTTTCTTTAGATCTTCTACTACCTCGTCGACTTCTTCGTCTTCAATTTCTTCAGTCTCTTCCTCTACTTCTTCTGGCTCTATAATTTCTTCTACCTCGGGAGTCTCAATTAACTCTTCTTCTTCTTCCTCTACTTCATTTTCTATTTCTTGTACTTTTTCTATTTCTGTAGTTTTAACTACAGCCTCGATTTTTGAAAAAATTGAAGGTTTTTTAGTTACTTCTTCTTTTACTTCAACCTTGATTTCTTCTTTTTGTTCAATTTTTTCAGTCGAAACTTTAGGTGTAGATTTTACATTAGATGCACCATATGTCTTAACTAAAAATGCTTCAACCTGGTCTTTAGTAAATCTGTGCCTACCTGACGGTAAATGCATACTTCCTAGTGTTCCTGACTCTAAATATCGATAAAGAGTGCGTCTTGACACACTTAAAATTCGTGCAACTTCTGATGAAGAATAAAGTCTGTCTTCTAGTTCCATAATTATGTTTTTAGCCTACAACCCTTGTCACAAAGCGACAAAAGCCTAAGTACTATATGATGTAAATTGATACTAAGTTGTTAATGAATGTCCAAACAATACCTTATACCCCAAGAGTACAAAATGGCACATTTTAAGTCAAGCGGTTCGTCCCACGTCTCAGATCTTTTATAAGAAAATGTGAACAAGTTATCGGCAAACTCGAACAATAATATATTTATCCTTCGACTTTATGGAGAAGTTCTAAAATAGTTTGACGCTAAGACGATCACTTACTACTCTCTATTCTTTCCCACCTACCAGAGTTATACATGTTAAATGAGTGACGGAAATATATTACAACCCACAAATACAAGCGTAGTGGGTAAATAAGTAACGAGTAAATAAATTGTCTAAAGCTTTTAGCATAAGACAATGGAAAAGTTAACATCTGTAAATCTTGTCCAATGCTCCTCTTATTTGAACTGTAAAATTTCTGGTTCTGAATATTGCCACCTAACGATCTAATTTTTTGTTTTATAAGATCATTTAGATTTTTAGGAAATTGCACATAAGCAATTGCATCATTGACATATACAAAACTAAGACCAGTTTTATACACAAAGTGAGATATATATGCATCTTCTGCCCTTAAGTCCTTAGAAAGTATTAACCCCGTTTGTTTGCGTATAGCATATAAATACCCACTAAGTGGAAAGAATAAGTTTTTTTTCTGTTTATTTTCTCTGTATAAATTCGCAGCCTGGGTAAAAACATGTGAATAATAGCCAAAAAACAATTCTTTATTATCAATTGACGTAATATTACCAGTCACACCTACTACCTCAGCATTGATAAATTTTGAAACAATCTTCTCAACTGCATTTTCTGATAGATACATATCACCATCTGTCATAACCCATATGTCACCTGTTGCATTTTTGAATGCTAGGTTTAGTGCCTCAGCTTTGCCCTCTGCATTATCTTTTAGCACCTTGTAATTTGTAAAATTTAACTTTGTTATAGTCGATAAGGCAGATTCGTATGTCAATTGATCACCACATACGACAATTAACTGTGTGTTAGAAAGTATATGCTGATTTGACTGTATAACACTTTTAATGGCTTTAACAACAGAATCTTGTTCTTTATATGCTGTTATTATTACAGAGTATGTCATAGTAACGAGGTAAGTAATTCTATTGTTTCTTTAGCAACTTTGTCCCATGAAAATAACCTTGCTCTTTTCTTTCCTTTATCTATTAGATCAGCTTGTAAAATTTTATTAAAAAATACTACTCTGTATGCATCAGCAATCTCCTGAATATTTTCAGGGCTAACCAGTATTGCCCCATCACCAGCAACCTCTTTTAAGGCAGAGTTATTCGAGGTCACAACTGGCACACCAGCAGCAAAAGCATTTAACACAGGCAATCCAAACCCTTCTTCTAAACTTACAAACGATAATAATTTAGCTCCAGCTGTTAAATATGGTAGGTCTTCTTCATCAACCTTACCTAAAAACTTGACCTTATCTTTAATATTCAAATTTCCTGGCTCTTCTAATATGTCTTCATATTGCCAGCCATTAGCCCCTGCCACGACTAAGTTAATATCTTCTTCAATCTGACTTGCCTCAATCTCAAAGTTTGCAAATGCTGCAAATTGATTCTTAAGGTTTTTACGTGGCTGAATTGTTCCAATAATTAAGATGTAATTCTTAATATTGTACTTAGTCTGTACCTCTTCTATCTTCTGCGTGTCATTTTTAGCGTCGTTATATCTTTCAAAATCTACTCCTTCATATATCACATTAATTTTATCTGGCTTTACCTTTAATAACTCTATTAGCTGACTTTTAGTATATTCCGAAACAGCTATTATTTTATCTGCAATCTTTACAGCCCTTGAAAGCGAACTCTTATTTAAATCCCCACTCTGTTTATCATGATATTTTTCAAAGCCAACATCATGTACAGTTAAGACCTTTTTGGTTAATGGGTTCGAGATTACAGGTAAGGTATGCTTAGTTGCGAACAAGATTGAAGAGGCTGAAAAGAATGTTTTTGAAGATAGCCCAAGCTGAGTCCACATAAATTTTAATGAAAGTGGTGATAACTTGATTTTTCCCTCTGTTGCTAAAAGTTGTAAATCCTTTTCAAAAAAAGAGTTAAGTGGTGGCTTAAAAGCCACATCCAGAATGAATTTCGGACTAAGGTTGGCAATCTGTTTGATAATATGATAAGTATAGTTTGAGACCCCAGCAGGGTTTTTTTCAGATAAAGAGGATGCGTCTATAAGTATCTTTTTCATATTTAGTATGTTTACAAATACACATTAATATTAGCTGACTGTAAGTTTATTTTCAATAGGTTGTTCGCCCCTGTGCCAATACTTAATTATAGATAATTTTGTTTTAAGTGAAATATGGAGATAGCGCTATCGCGCTGGGACGCCCCAAAGGTCGGTTTTTCAATATCGGCACTGGGACGACTAAACACTCTTTATTAATGCGTTTTTAAAGTGATCTTTATCAGTTGCGATTATTTCTAAACCCTGAATTACACAAAACAAAGGCTTTTCTACTACATATACAGGCACACTGACATGCATTGTAAAATACTTATCAATATTAGTTAAAAGTGAGGTTCCACCCGACATTGCTATCCCTTTATCTATTATATCCGATGCTAACTCTGGGGGCGTATCTTCTAATACCTCTTTTACACCAACTAACATCATATTTAATACAGGCTCAATTGCACTTGTAATCTCTTTACTTGTAATCTCAACTGTTCTAGGTAACCCCATCACACTATCTCGCCCTTTGACCTCCATTACCTTAAACTCACCCTCATTTACTGCCATTCCAATCTTTATCTTTATATCTTCTGCAGTCCTTTCACCAATTATTAGATTGTATTTCTTTCTCATATGACTAAGAATCACCTCATCTATTGCATTGCCAGCAACCCTTGTACTGCCGTATCTGACAAGACCAGAAAGTGAGATTACCGCAACCTCGGTCGTTCCACCACCACTGTTAATAATCATACTACCAGACGCATCTGACACACGTAAATTTGCGCCAATTGCGGCAGCCAATGGTTCTGGTACTAATGTCACACTTTTAGCACCTGCATTAAGTGTTGCATCTTGTACAGCCCTTGACTCAACAGAGGTTACCCCTGCAGGAGTAGCTATAAACACATCTGGTTTTATAATAGGAAACCTTCCAATAACCTTTCGTAAAAAATACTTTAACATTGCTTCGGTTACGCCGTAATCAGCTATAGCACCGTTTTTAAGAGGCCTACTAGCAACAATTGTATCTGGAGTTCGACCTAGCATAGCAAGAGCCTCATTGCCAACAGCCACGACTGTATTATCCTCAGCATTTACTGCAACAACCGTTGGTTCATTTAAGATTATTCCCTCACCCACCACTGTTACTACTGTATTTGCTGTACCTAAATCTATACCTATCCTTTTTGGTTTAAACATATATTAATTAGTATTGTATATCGTATAGTAATGATATTCTACATCCTACTAGAAAAACCTTTATAAATCCTCTATACTATATAGTTATTATGACAAAAAGAATCCGTCAAAATCAGTATCTATACTACCTTGTCTCATTATCAATCTTATTATCAATTACTGCAATTGTATTTTTTATTGCACAAGGGAAAAGAATTAATATTACTCAAGAAAGTTTTGAGATAGAAGGAACAGGAATTATTAATATAAAAAGCTACCCAGATGGAGCTAAGATACTCCTAAATGGTCAACCTAAAAATGCTACAAACTCTACAATTTCAGGACTATCAGAAGGAAAATACAGGCTAGATATAGTAAAAGATGGTTTTATCACATGGACAAAGCAGGTGCCAGTATACAATGGGCTAGTGACACCAATTGACGCATTGCTTATCTCAAAAACTCCAAAAATTGAACCACTAACTAATGTTGGAATAACAGCATCATCAATTGCAAACAGTGCTGTAGCTGTTGCATTTGGAGTTAATCAATCTGAAAAACCTGGGTTATATACTATTCAACTTTCTACAAATCTTCCTGTTAACATCTTTAAAACCAATGCAAACCCCTTAATCCTAGATACAATCCAGAATAAATACTCTAGTGTAACAAATATTTTATGGTCACCAGATGATAACGAAATTTTGGTCACTCTACCTAACGACGTTCATTTCTTAATCTCAACCGCTTCAACTCAACCTGAACCTATATTAGTTGACCCAATTGACCTACCCCAGCTTATTTTAAGCTGGCAAGATGAGGTAAAGGTAAAAAGAGAGAAATTTTTAGAAAGAAAGATGAAAGATATTAATATTACAGAGGAAATAAAACAGTTAATGCTTGATCCAAAGCTTAATATTAACTGGTCCCCTGATGGAGATAAATTTTTCTACACAGCAGAAGATGAAAAACAGATTAAATACCGAGTATATAACCTAGAACAGCCCTTAACAATTGGTGGAGAAAGAGATTACGTGACCTTCAAGCTTGATAAAACCAAGCCACAGCCAATCAATATTCAGTGGTACATTGATAGTCAACACCTTATAGTAGTTTATGGTAGCTTTGATAAAGAGAACCCAAACCCAACTGGAACACTATACCTAATTAATATGGACGGAAGTAACTTTACCGAGATTTATAGCGGTCAGATGACCTCACCTTTAGTTTTAGCAACACCTAGTGGTGACAAACTAATTATTACAGCTAAGTTTAGAAACGACAACCCCGACGAATTATACTCGATTAGTTTGAGATAGGAATTTATAAACCCATTGCTTAATGACTTAAGATGCTGTAACATCGAACTGTAGAAAAATTACAGCTAAGTGTCACAGTATGAGCATGTTTAAAGATCTAATAAAGTTAAAACCTTCAAATCAAACCCTTTTTACTGTAAGGGAAATTGCCCAAATCTTAAATATTAATAATAAAGAAAGCTTATATTCATTCTTAAAAAACTCTTCTGCAAACAATGATTTAACAAGAGTAACTAGAGGCATCTACTCCCTTTCTAATAACTTTTCAAAATTTGAACTTGGGAACAAACTAAGACAACCATCATATATCAGTCTTTATTCAATATTGCAAAAAGAAGGTGTAACATTCCAGAACTACGACACAATTTTTCTTATCTCAAACAGGGCAGAAACTATTAACTTAGAAAAACAAGTTTATATGTATAAAAAGATTAAAGACAATATATTATTTAACCCACTTGGAATAAAAACAGAAAATGCAACAGCAGTTGCAACAGCAGAACGAGCAATTTGTGACCTAATTTACTTAGGATTTGATTATTATCTAGACAATCTAAGACAAATAGACTTTACTATTATAAAAGAGCTAAATAGTATACTTTATAAATCTAAAAAAATTGAGGATTTTATTAATCAGAACAAAAAACTATGCAATTAAACACCAGCACTCATACCAATCATCTAGTTAAAATATTAACAGCAATATATAAAAACCCTTACCTAAATAACTACCTGGGGTTTAAAGGAGGCACAGCATTAATGCTTTTTTATAACCTAAATAGATTATCAGTTGATCTTGATTTTGATCTAACAGCAAAGGTTGCAAAGAATTCGGCAGAATTTAAGAAGATTATATATGAAATTACAAAACTACTAGAAAAAGAGAGCTATATTCTAAAAGATAATAGTGAGGAATATAATACTCTTTTTTGGGCAGTAAGTTATGGGTCTGGTACAAAGCAAATTAAAGTAGAAATTTCAACAAAAGAACAGCCATTTGACACATATGAAATTAAAAACCTTTATGGTATATCAATAAAAACCTCTACCCTTCCTAACCTTATTGCACATAAACTAGTAGCACTAGTTAGTAGAACTATGTTTGCAAATAGAGATTTATTTGATACACACTATTTACTAGAAAAATATCCTGAAAATATTAATTATCAAGTAATTCAAGATAGACTACAAAAAGACCCATCAGAATTTTATACATATTTACTAGATTTTTTAGGTAAAATGAAATCAAACAATTTACTTGATAGCATTGGAGAATTAATAAATGAAAGCCAAAAAAACTGGATCAGAGATAATTTACTTAAAGAAACTAAAGGACTAATCCAAAAACAGTTAGATTTAAGGCTTTGGGAGGGGTAGAGGAAAACAAAAAAGAGTGGCGCTACTGCGAAGAAGCCACATTTTTGTGGATAACCCTAGATTTTTTCTTGTCTCTTTCTTAAAGCCTTTGAGTATCTTGTCATCCTGAACTGGTTTCAGGATCTTCCCAACACTAATACAGATGCTGAACTAAATTCAGCATGACAGGAAAAATCTCGAATGTTTTAAGAATGATTATGGATCATCCAGTTAAACTGGATGATGACGGGAGGAAAAGCGGGAACCTGCCATAACCCCCCGTGGTTTGTGGGTTAAATTACTCTTACTTTCTTCGTAGGGGCTCCGACTGCCTGCCTTCGCAGGTAAATCGGGGTATAGTAAAGTAGGAGTAATTTAGTTTTTATTAGATATTTGAAATAAAATCCTCTAATAAAGTTTTTAAACTCGGTAGATCTTTCTCATTCACTTTCCATACTATTCCGTAATCAATATCATCATATCCATGAATCAACTGATTTCGCATTCCTCTTAACTCATGAACTGGGAAATCTTTATATTTCTCAATAAATTCATCTGATAATCTATTTGCAGCCTCTCCCATTATCTCAATTGCCTTTACTACTGCATATTTTGTCTTGTTATCATCTATAAACTCTTGAAAATTATATTCATACAAAAAATTTTCTATTTCGTTTATTTGTTCTAAAATATCATGTACTAACTTAAAATCAGTCTGCTTCATAAATTGTGATTAAATCTTTATTTATATTGTTTTTAATAAAGGGGTTGGGATTTATTATTAAATCAACCTTTTTTCCCAAAATTTCTGATAATTTTATTTGATTTCTAGCTACATCAAAAAGAGAAATATCACTGGAATATTTTGTGTAAAAATCAATATCACTCTGCGCGGTATCTTGACCTCTTGCACTGGAACCAAACAAGCCAAGGTAAGAAATGCCTTGGTTTCTACAATATGTTTTTATTTCCTTTTGTTTCTCACTAATCAATTCCTTATTCATAATTAAATTATAACAAATTTTCAAAATACACTCACTAGTTTTCTTTATTTTGTAATCTTGAAATCTGAGTTAAGGTTTTTCTATGTTTTGATTATTTTGCTTTTGAAAAAATTGGTTATTATTTTACATTTTTCTATCCATTTATCTGTGTATTCTTTAGTAGCTTTTTTATTTTCGCAAATAGATACTATGAGATTTTTATACATTTCATCCATGAAATTATTATAACTTGTCAATGTTATGTTACATAAATTGAGCTCTTAAAGCCTTTCCACCGTCACTGCGTCTGCCTGACAATCTCGTCTTTTAGCATTGCTATTAGCTCAATCTTTAGGTCCCTTTTTACAAACTGTATCTGATTTGCCTGTACTAAAGCATTTAAATCTTCTAGTAATGCTTTTTCATCTACAATTTCATTAATAAATTCTACCAACTCTAAAAGATATTCTTTATAGCTTTTGCCTACAGCCTCTGTTACTACTAATTTATCTGGCTCCATTCCTTGTAAAAAAAACTTATGGATGTCATAAAAATCCCTGCCTGCAACTTTTCCATTTTTATCAAACCTATTTTTTGCTTGTTAGTGTTTCTTATTATGTACATATATGTACATAATCACAAAACTAATATTGAATGTAAATCCTTTAATCTTGAAACAGGGTCTTTAGAGAAATATAATTTTGCATAATTTTGTTTGGGGGTTATGGAATAGTGAGTAGCACCTTTGGTGCTTGATATTTCAATTTCGGTTGGGACAATACCAAAGGCAGGTTCAACTTGGGCACTGGGGTGACAAGCTTGACACCCTCCAAAAAATCAAGCATTATTATATTAATGGAACTGTCTACCACTAACTACCGCAAACAACGTGATTTTCATATCTTACTTGCCTCTTCTGTTCTTATTTTAGGCATGTATGCATTCCAGGATTTATTCTCTTCCGCTTTTCTCCCTTCAACTAATCCAACTGAGATTTTACAGCTTGATCAAAAAAGTATAATAAACGAACCAATCCCTAATCAACTAAACTTGGTAGAGTTTACAGGTGTTGTTGCATATAACCAGCTAAACAACTTATATATATTACAAACTACAAACGGAAGTGAGTATGTTTTAACATCCCGTTTTGCAGACTTTTTAGAGCTTGTTGGAGAAAGCGTTAAGGTAGGTGGAAACTTGACTGAAAACACTATCGAGGTTGACAAGATAGAGGTTCAATAGAGGTTTAAGATAAAAAATCAACCAACAACCTACCCCTTTTACTTATAAACTCTTATTAACTTTGCAGTAACAACCAACCTATTTAGAGTTGTTCCTGGAGGGTCACAAGTCTGAAGTGTTAATATTGGTTCTATTACAGTTCGAGTTAAAGGGTTTGTATTAAATCCCGCAACTACCTCATTTCCTATAACCTCGTATTCGTAACGGGTATTTTCATAAAATACATTTACCCTATCTCCATTTTCTAGCTTTCGCAGTAAATTAAATATATTGGCATACTTACCAATTCTCCAGAAATTTATGGATGAATGGGCAAATAGATATGTGTTTCCGCCTCTATCTGGTGTTGAAGAAATATTAGCATGCGCAACCCCATAATTTAGAGCGTTAAAATATTCATCCTTGTCAGAAACCGAGACATTCTTAATTATAGGTGCATTTACCCCAATTTTCTCAATTACTACCGAGAAATCTTTGTTTGTAGGATCTACTACTAATACCTCTGAACCGTTTAATAGTGCATTAAATAGGTCACTAGCCTTTTTACCACTTGTTGTATCAACACTGTACTCAACTTGCCTTAATCTTCTTATTTGATAAGAAATTTCACCAATTGCGACAGGGGCAAAATCGAGCACTAAAGTTATAACTCCAACTGTAATTAATATATTTGAAATCAAGGTAATTATTGTTCTCTTTTCAAGTGACATAGCGTTAATTATAGCATCTAATCAAAATTGGACCCCGGATCAAGTCCGAGGATAATGTGCCTTTATCATTACCCTACCAATATAGACTTTGGATAAAACTTATCAAATGAGGCAATTTTACAGTCAAGTTTTCTTGCCATTACAAGGTTTGCACAATCAAAGTAAGAGATTCCTTTTTTAGAATAAGAGTTAAACTCACTCCAAATTGTTTGTTTATCTTTAAAATCCAGCTCAATAACAATATCTGCCATTTCGATCACATTTTTTGTGGCTTCTTTAGAAATGTTTTGATCATACAATCTTGAAATTGTCGTTGCAAATTCAAATGTAATAATATCTAAAACAATAAACTGGCTACGATCATTGTATTTGTTATAGATTTTAACAGCTTGCTTATGAGTCGACTGATTTTCGAATAAAAATGAGATTATAAAATCTGTATCAACAATTATCCCATTAAATGTCATAAATCTCGTTATGTCTTTTATACATATTTTTTGGAGCACCCTTACCACTATATTTACCAATCAAACTTTCAAATCCTTTTCTTTTTTCAACATCGATATACACATTTTTATCTAAACTTAATTTTATGCCATCTCTAACAATCTCACTAAAGTTTTTACCTCTAATCCTAGAAATATTTTTTGCCTTAATATATAGATCTTCTGGAATATAAATCTGTCTTCTTATCATTTTCATAACAACCTAATTGTATGTTGTATGTTGTATGTTGTCAAGTCGTCGTCCCGATGCCGAGATTGATCCCGACATTGAGTACGTCCCAAGTGCCGAAGGCACTGTCTCTGCGCCCAAAAGGGCTGTCAATTTCGGAAGCGGGACGACGAATAAACCACACTCACATCGTCTCGATAAATCTCTTTATAATTATATTTTTCAGGGTTTTTAGTTAGCTCTAAATCGATAAATGTATAAGGACTAATTAACAGATATTTAACACCATAACTATCCAACTGCTCACTCCAGCCATCTTTTGTTTGGTAAATATCCAACCAGACCGAGTAAGGGCTTTTTCCGTTTTCCGGGTCAATCCAGGCTGGCATTCGCCCATCTACAAATAGCTTATTTGCTGGTAATTTCCATATTAAATAGCCACCCCACTCATATCTGTTATATACATTCCCCTGCTTTCCCTCTAAAATTTCAATCGCTTTGCATGGATATTTAACAAAGCTAGCCTCACAGTAGCCTTTATAAGTTGATACCTTTAGCGTGTTAGATACCATTATTACCCCATAAATTAACAGCCATGCAATAATCATATAGCTTAATAGCTTTCTTCCGTAATGATTTATTTGCTTATTCAATTTCTGAGAGAAAATCTCGACATCTTCTAAAAATACCAAGTACGAAAAGAAAAATAGTGGGACATTTCGCTTTGCAGTTAGGCTTAGGTAAAGGGTTATAGACAAGATAGCCATTGCAAAAAGATTTAACTTTTTTCTGCGAATCTGAAGAACTATATATATAAGATAAAACACAATCAACCATATAAAAATAGCTGTGCTTGGACTTGTCCATTCTGCAATTAGCATATTCATATTAGTTTTTCCGTGGTTTGCAATCTCTTTGTATACCCTACCTGCAAATGGGTTTATTAGAGTTGCTAAGACTGAAATAATTGTAATGCTTGTAACAGCTAACAACCCTTTAAAACTGCGCTTATTAAAGTAAGAGCTTATATAAAACATTGGGTTTTTAATATTGGAAAAAAATGTAGCAATTACTTCGGTTAAAAGAAATACAATAAATAATATTGGAGCTAATACAAAGCCGGCATGTGTATTAACCCACAACACAAAAAACAATGGGATTAAAAGCATATTTTTATAACTTATCCGCTTAAGCCAGACTAAAAAAAGAGTTGCAAAAATTACTGATAAAACCTGAGGCCTTAACCCAAAAAACAGTACATTCCATGAAAAGTAAGTACTTAAGAGGAAAAAAACTACCAATAAAGGCTTTGGGATCTTAACATATTTATATAATAAGTAAGCAAAGGCAGTCATCAAAGTGGAATAAACTAATGAAGTTCCTATAAACCCCCAGCTTTTGTATGTAAGAAAAAGAAGTGCATCAAATAGAAAAGAAGAATAAGCCCATTTATAATCTGCTAAGTAGTAGGTAAAGTTGTTACTGATACATGGATTTCCTTTAAATAATAACTCCCCGCATTTATAATGCCAGCCAAAATCGGGGTCCACCTGTGGTAGAAAAAAGATAACAAAAACGGAGAGTAAAAATAGGTTTTGGAGGGTAAAAAAAAATTTAAAAGTCCGTATAATACTCTCGGTAGTTTTCATGGTTTTTCTAAAATTTCTCGCTCATTCTTTACATTCCTATTTATAGCAAGCTCATCAGTGTACTTTTCAGGATATCTTGCTTCTAACTTTTCAATATTTTCCTTCCATAAATCTTCAAAATCAACACCTAAGTCATCACTTAAAAGTGCCAAATACCACATTAAATCCCCCATCTCTTCTATTAAATTCACCCTATCTAAATCTTGTCCGTATATTTTTGCTTTCTTTATTGCACCCATCAACTCCCCTGCCTCAGTTACTACGCCATAAATTGCATGTTCAATACGAGGGGTTACTTTTCCTGTACCTATAAATTTATAATTTTCACTCTCAGATCTTAAAGCTAATTTAATATATTCTTTTTGATTCATACAAAAAATATATACTTTTAAAACTTATGTGTCCATACCTCAAATGTTTAAACTTGCCTGTTTAAACATTTCTTGCTAAAATTTCACAATGAATAAACGTAAAGTTCAAAAAATCGGCAACTCTTATATGGTCTCTATCCCTAAAGAGGTAGTAAAAAAGCTTAATATAAAAAGTGGTGATAAGTTTGATTTTATGCTTAAAGAAGGAACAAGCCTTAGCTATGAAACAAAAACAGAGCTCAAACCTTGGTCTGAATATACTGGAAATATTAATATCCCCAACTTTGATATGGAAGAAGTATTAAAAGATCTTAAAGGTAGAAGATTTGATGAAAAATTTAATAAACTTTTAAAACAAAAACCATGAAAGCTAATATTGCTTACTTAGATGCAAATTTTTTTATTGCATCACAGATCACATCACATCCATTTTACAACAGTGTCCAAAGAGTTTTAACAAGAAATGAAACTGTCTTGTTGTGTTACTCAATACTAACCTTAGACGAAGTTTTGTATACATTTACTAAGTACAAAACAGATAAAGAAATAATCTGTAAAACCCTTAAAACGAACTTACTTGATAACCCAAAAATGATAAAACTTATACAAGGAAACAATCCAATCTTTTATGAAGAATATCTAGAAACATGGAAAAATTCCGGGCTTAAGCCCCGAGATGCAATGCACCTACATTACATGCAACAAAACCACATTACAAAAATTGCAACATTTGATGAGGATTTTATTAAAAATAAGAAAAAGCTTGAGATTGAAATTTTAAAGTAAATAAGTAGTTCAACAACCCATTTCCCTATAACAGTGCTATAATACCAACATGAAAATAAGTTTAAACAAATATATAGCAAGCTGTAACGTAGCTTCAAGACGAAAAGCTGAAGATTTAATTAGATCTGGAAAGGTTGAGATTAATGGGACAACTGCAAAACTTACAGATAAAGTTGATGAAGAGCTAGACACAGTAAGCATTAGAGGAAAGGTAATAAAACCACTAAACCACGAATATTACATTCTAAACAAGCCAAAAAACGTTGTTTCTACCACAAGTGATGACCGAAATCGCCCAACAGTTTTAGAATACGTTAAATCAAGAGCAAAGCTAAACATAGTTGGAAGGTTAGACTTTGACACAACAGGGCTAGTGCTACTTACAAATGACGGTGATTTGATCTACAAAATTACTCATCCTAAAACGCATATTCCAAAAACATACAAACTAACTACAAGTGGGAAAGTTACACCTGACCAGATAAACAGACTACAACAAGGGGTAAATATTGGAGGGTATAAAACCCAAAAAACCAAGGTAGCAAATGTTACAGAAACACAAGATAAAACAATATTTGAACTTACAATTTTTGAAGGAAAAAACCAACAGATAAAACGAATGTGTGAAGCTACACAGATTCACTTGCTATATTTAGAAAGAACCAAGATAGGAAATTTGACTTTACAAGGGTTAAAAGAAGGAGAATCTAAAAAGCTAACACAAGAAGAGGTTTATAAATTGTTATAATTCTAATTAAATTTTAATTTTCAATACTCCTAGTTGCATACTATAGGTTATTTTGGTATAATTAATGCCTCGATCCAAATTTGCCTTCGAAAATCCCAAGGCACCAATTCAAAAGGAGATTGTTGTAATGAAAACAAAAAGCCTTATCATCCTATGTGTTATTACTTTGGCTTTGCTGCTTGCTTTTGCGTTTTTGGTGGTAACACCGACCGCAACGCCGAGCACGACGCCGACAGCAACACCGACAGCAACACCGACCGCAACGCCGACAGCAACACCGAGCACGACGCCGACCAGCAAGCCGACCGCAACGCCGACGCCGACGCCGACCGCAACGCCGACCAGCAAGCCGACCGCGACCCCAGAACCAACGGTGGTGCAGGTTTTCTGGGCACAAGAAGGTGATTGTGTATCGGATCAACTCAAGGGGGAAATTGAGGAGATCTTATTGGAGTATATTTTTGAGAGACCTACCCCTAACATAGCCCAATTAACCACAGACTGGAAAAAGGGTGATCGAATAAGTGTCAACCCAGTATGTGGCAACAATGGAACAATTGTGGACATAAAAATATGGCTACATCTGAAGTATGATAAGGTAGGAGGAGTCGTAATTCCCAATATTCCTCTCGGAATAAACGGAAAGATCCATTCCATAACAGAAAATGGGGAAAAGGTTATTGATCATCTCTACTATATTTATCAGAGATGATCTTCCAAAAAGCTCTAGACTATTTAGGAATCCCCACCTAAAAAACCTAGAGCTTTTTCATTTCTTAACACTCTCTAACAACTCTCTCACCTCGTCCAAACCACTTTGCCAGAACTTTTCATCTGTTATGTCAATCTTTAGTTCGTTAAAAATTTCTTGAGGTGATTTGCTACTTCCGTAGCTTAAAAACTTTTTTACCTTTTCAACATTGCTTTTATCTTCTCTTACCATTCTTTGTAATGCCTTAGAAATTAAAAGTCCACTAGCATAACTATAAACATAAAAAAATGACCTAATATGCCCCCAATAAATCCACCAATTTTCACTACCAATACTTTGCTCAACATAATCACCCATATAAGCACTCATATTTTTTGAAAAGATTTTACCTATCTCTTTACTTGATAAATACCCCTTTTCTCTAAACTTGCTATGTAACTCTTGTTCAAACCTATAACACGCAACCTGTCGTAAAATTGTGCTTATATCGTCATTTAACTTTTGCATTTTTATTGCATAAGCAGTTTTATCATCTACCCCCTTTAACATCTCTTCTAAAACAAAATCTTCAAAAAAAGTACTTGCTACCTCTGCAGTTGATAAAGGAGTATCAAAGTTGAGTGCATTTTGTACTCGCATTAGCTCGTTGTTAATGCCATGCCCTGTCTCGTGGGCTAGTGTTAAAACATCTTGAATTTTGTTTGTATGATTTAATAATATGTATGTTGGTAAGTTTTTAGAATCATGTGAACAAAATGCACCCGACCTTTTACCTTTTTTAGGGTACACATCAATCTGCCCCTTTTCAACAAACATTTTTAAAATTTCTGCAAATTCGGGGTCAAGGTCGTTAAACACCCTGTATGTTAAATTAACAGCGCTGTTATAATCAAACTCCCCTTCAATCTCACCAACCTGAACATTTCTTTCGTGATACTGTAGTTTTTCTACTCCTAATGCCCTTGCCTTTTCTTTATAAAATTCTTTTGCAATATCAAAATTATCAGATACTACCCTAATTAATGTATCTACTACCTCAGATGAAATATCATCACTAATGTGCCTTGTTAAATCTGGTCTTTCTATTTTTCTAAGCTCGTCGTTAATCTTTTTATTCTGTAAGATTGAGTTTATCTCATTTTCTGCTACATCTTTCCATTTATACATTACCTGGTTAAACGCCTTGCAAGCACTATCTCTAACCTCTTTGCTCTTATTATCAAGTAAGCTTAATATCTCTGAAAAGTTTTTTGTTTTCACTGCTCCATCTTCATCTAAAACTTTGCGCTCTTCTTTTGATATTAAGCTGCTTGTTAAATGAACCCAGTTTCCATGGCTTATACTTGATTTTAAGTTTAAGATTTTTTCTTCTGGCTCTGTTAATAGGTACTTTGCATTATCAAAAACACCAATTAACATATGCCTATAATCTTTTAACTCCTCACTTTTTAAAAATTCTTTCTGAATGTTTTCATCAATATGTGCTAACTTTTGAGTAAAAAACTCCATATCATTTGCAATTTTTACTGCAAACTCTTCTATTTTATTTAGCCTTGATAATATTTTTGGATTTGTCTGATCAAGGGCGGATTTAAGACCATAATAATACCCAAGCCCACTTTCCTTTGTATCTAAGCTTTCAAGCTCGTCCAAAGCCATCTTCAAGGCTTGAGGCTCGGTCAAATAGTCAGTTCTATCATTCCATTTATTAATAAATCCATAACTTGAATTTATAATTTTCTGCTTTTCAATTTCAAACTCACTATCATCATCCCAATTACCCACCTGCGGGGTGGGTAATGCTTTAGTAGCAATGGTTTTAAGATAGATTTTAGATAAGTCCCAATTAGTTTTTGAGGTATTAATTTTTTGCATGAGGGAATTATAGCAGAAAGCACTTTAAACTAATTTTAGTTGATTAATTCTCGAAAAATGTTTTAAATTTAGAGTATATAATTTAAAGTTATTAACAATTGCAGTTGAGGCGATTATCAGATCAAAATCAGGAATAACCTCTCCTTTCTTTTGTAAATCTATTTTTAACTTACAAAACTGATGAGAAATTTCATCATCAAGTTCAATAATATCAATACTTAAATCTGAGATAAATTCTGTAATTTTATCTAACTCTTTTCTTTTAGCTGTTTTATAATACCCAAAAACTAATTCTATATAGGTGATTCTTGAAATATTTGAACCATAAATTGTTTGAGAGCTAACACCCGACACAAGACCTTTTTTTATATAATTAATTGCGACATCTGTATCAATCAGAGTTAATGAGTTATTCATAAAGTGCATCTAAATCTTTATTTACCCTGTCTTTTATCACATTAGGAAAATCTGGCATGCTTCCTGCCCATTTTTTATTTAACTTTGCTAGCTTATCAGCTAAATTTGCTTCTTTTTTTTCTGCATAATAAATTGTAACAATGTTAACTCCATGCCTATAAACATCTATTGGCTTTCTGCCATATACAACTTCATTAATAATTGCTGAAGTATTATTTTTAAGCTCAGTAGCTGTAACCCTTCTATTTTTCATAATATAACTATTTTAGCTAATTTGTATATTTTAGTCAAATTTTGGCAAAAGAGAAAATTTAATATTGATTCTTTTTGATGCGTTAAGAATCAATCTTAAACATACCAACAATAACTAAACTAATGTATACTATTTAAATATATGATGCTCTCGTAGTTTGACTGAAATCCAATAAGCTACTGCGAATTGATGATTGAAGGGATCCCGACCTGTCGGGGCAACGGACAGAACAGATACATGATTTTTACGCACAACTAAATATATGATGCTCTCGTAGTTTGACTGAAATCCAATAAGCTACTGCGAATTGATGATTGAAGGGATCCCGACCTGTCGGGGCAACGGACAGAACAGATACATGATTTTTACGCACAACTAAATATATGATGCTCTCGTAGTTTGACTGAAATCCAATAAGCTACTGCGAATTGATGATTGAAGGGATCCCGACCTGTCGGGGCAACGGACAGAACAGATACATGATTTTTACGCACAACTAAATATATGATGCTCTCGTAGTTCAACGGACAGAACAAGAACCTCCTAAGTTCTAGATCCAGGTTCGATTCCCGGCGAGGGCACCAATAAATAAGTATCTATTATCCCGTGTATCATGTATAAAATTCTCCCAATATGGTTTGAACAATATTTTTTCAAAAAAGGGTTATTCTGTTAAGCTGACTCTCTTAAAACATACTCGTTTAAAAGATTTCTAATCATTCTTTGATATGGAGTTTTTAATTTTTTCCCTTCAGATTTAAAAAAGTCTACTGTGCCTTTATTTAAAGACATAGTCACTTTAATTTTTTCTAGGCCTTCTTTTAGAACTAAATCTTTAGTTGAAGGTAAAAAATCACTAATTAATTGCATCTCTCCAAAACTTCCTTTAAAAATTGAATTTTTATCTATTAATTTTTTCATATATTTTTTGTTCTTTTCGCCAATATCCGGCTCCAAAAATCCTAATTAATTTATTACGATAAGTAAACCTTACTGTACAAACTTTGTCATTAATCTTACCCAAACAATAATAACGTACTTCCTTAGACGAGCTATGACAAACATCTTCAAAAACCAATCGATTCTTATCTAAAAAAACTTTTTGTGCTTCATTAAAAGAAATCTTATGCTTTAGAATATTTTGTTGATTATTTTTCTCATCCCACTCAAAAGAAACTTTCATAAATAATATTTTAACAAAGTATGTATAAAAAAGCCATACTTTTTCCCGCTAAACAATAATACAACACAAAACCACAAAGGGTAAGTGTTAAATTTAATGGAGTTTTCTTTTTTCTGCCCTTCTGTGATAAAATATTCCTCATTGCGATTTACTAATTATGCAAAAAAATCTACCAAATCATATTGCTATTATTCCTGACGGTAATCGCAGGTGGGCAAGATCTAAAAATCTTCCTACCATTGAGGGGCACCGCCGTGGCTTTAATGCAATTTTTAAACTTGTAAAATATTCTCATAAAATTGGGATTAAATGTGTTACCCTCTGGATGTTTTCTACAGAAAACTGGAACCGTGATAAATACGAGGTTGATTACTTAATGAATCTAGCCTTAAAAAGGCTTGCAAAAATTGGTAAAGATCTTGTAAAAGATCAGATCAGGTTTGTTCATTTAGGTAGAAAAGACAGAATCCCTAAAGAGCTAGCCGAAACACTTACAAAAATTGAGAATGAAACAAAAAACTTTACAGAGTTTACATTAAATGTTGCACTTGATTATGGTGGAAGAGATGAACTTGTTACAGCTGTAAAACAGATTGTTAAAAAGGGCTTAAAGTATAAAGATATAACCGAAGATATAATAAAAGAGCAATTATATACAAGCACAACCCCTGATCCTGATTTAATTATTAGAACCTCTGGAGAACAAAGGCTAAGTGGCTTTTTGCCTTGGCAATCAACTTATTCCGAGCTATATTTTGCAAAGTTTCATTGCCCTGAATTTACCGTTTCGAAACTTGATTTTATTCTAAAAGATTTTGAAGGCAGAAGCAGAAGGTTTGGGAAATAAAAAAAGTTTTTCTTGCACTAAAAAGAGTTTTCACATATACTTTGCCTTAATATGGCACTAAGTTACGAACAAGCAATTGCATATATTACAAAAAAGTCTGGTTCTGATTATTCTACCCTTAAAAATTATCTTTCTGAAAATTCTATAACAATATTTTTACTTACTAAAAAGCTAGTTGGAAAGTCAATTTATATTCATCACTTACAAACGTTATTTCCTGATGAATTTTTAGCAATCTCGGTAGGTGATATTGTAAGAGGGGCGCAAGCAGAAATTACCCCAGATTTAAAAAACGATATAATTAACACTCTTGAAAAGCAAGGTAACATAGGCGAATTTACTACAGTTGAACAAGTTTTGGGTGCAATTACACAGTCTACTGTAAAAAAGTTACTCCCAAGCTCTATTACTGAGTTTTTAATTAGACGAGAGATATCAAAAGTCCCTAAAGATAAAAGCATAATTTTTGATGGACTTCCTCGTGCTATTGACCAGATTCCATTTGTTAAAACTTTAATCTCAGAGCTAGAAAAAAACACTAATAGAAAGTCTTTATTAATCGAGATTGATCTAAACGACGAGATCTTAGACGCAAGGCAGACTGCACGTAGAATTTGCCCTGTTTGCGGGCTTAATTCTAATATTATGACTGTTGTAGGTGGTACACCCATGCATAACAAAGAAAACGACGAGTTTTACTTAGAGTGCGATTCTGAAAGCTGTAAAAATAACCACGTCAAACTACAGACTAAAGCTGGCGAAACTGACTATGAATCAATGATTTTAAGAAGAAGACAAGAGGAGATAGTAAACAAACAGATGCGAGAAAATGCTGATGAGAAATATATCTATTTGCGCTCTGACGTAGTGGTTGAAGAATTTAAAAAGAACGAAGAATCAATGAAAATCGAGCTTAACCAGGTTACCAAATTTAATTTAGATGAAAACGGAAACGTAGTTTTAGACCAAGTCGCCCAGATCGGACACATTGATAGTCAACCTGCTTATTCATTAGCTCCAGCTGGATTTGTTCCAACGCTAATTAACGAAATAGTTAAAAAGATTTAACAATTCATTTTTTCTATAATCTGCCTGCTACCCATACAAGTTCTCAACTTTGTTCAAACGATAATATAATATTCTTCGAGCCTGTCGAGAAGTCAGAAACAAAAAGAGACGGGGTCTTGTAAGACCCCGTCTCTTCAAAAAACGAATCTAGTTTCCCTCTTTTACAGGAACAGTAACTGGCTCTGCTGGAGTAGTATTAACACCTTCACTACCAATTGCTGGTTTTGTTACTACCTGTGGCTGAGGAATAGCCTGAAAGTTTTGATCCTCTTCAACTGTATTACCTGTTTCAGCTTGCTGTGCTTCCTGTTGTTGTGCAGCTTGAGCTTCTTGCTGTTTCTTTAACTGCTCTTCTGCCTTTGGTGTAATCTCTTCAATCTTGGCATCAATTGCTTTTGTATCTGAATTTCCTTGTGTTACTAATATATTCTTAGTAATCGTGTACTCATCTCTTGCTAAGATAAAGCTCTGTAGTGCCTCAAGTGCAAGCCCTCTACTATATCTTGCCTGTGCATAATCCTGCTTTAACCTTGATGCCTCTGTAAAGTAAGTAAGTGCATTTTGATTATCTCCAATTGCTAAATAAATATTACCAATTGCAACCTTAACCACAGGATTTTTAGGGTCAAGTGCTTCTGCTACCGACATTGAGTTTAGAGAGTTTTGCACATATGTTGCAACTACCTCTGGACTATTTTTATCGTTTGCAAGCTGTGCTGCAGAAAATTGGATATTGCCTAATGTTTCCCAGTTATTTGCATTTTGTGGCCATAATTTTGTTGCAAGGTCACCCTCAGCAATTGCCTGATTTATATTATTTATTAAGGCCTGTACTTTCTCCTCTGCTTTCATATCAGAATTGTTCACATTTGTTGCTGCAAGTAAGTTTAATGTAGCAATGTTTCTGTGATATGCATCTCTTGCCCCAAAGGTATTTGCAGATTTTACTATATAATCAGCGCCCTTGGTTGTATCACCAGAATTAAGATTCTTAATTCCTAAGTTGTAGTAGTATTCAGAAGCATAAACTACGTATGATCCATACGATAGAACAGCTATTATTACTAATAATGCAACTGGAACTAAGTAATTTAATGGCCTTATTGTTGAGAGTTTAATATCAATATCTATTGTGTTATATGCTACTGCTGAGTATAGCCCCATCATCATGACTAATATTACTACCCATGCCGTATTTGCATTAGAAAGTAGTAAAGGAAAGCCAACAGCAAGTAATATTGCTCCAATTGTTAGCTTATCGTAGTTAACAACACTTGGCTTTTTCATAATATTAGTTACTACCAAAAACCCAATTAGCGCTATAATCCCAACTCCAACTACACCAATTGATGCGATCTGATAAAACACTTCGTTAAATGGTCTTGAGAATCTCTGTGCCCAATAATCTGTTGCATTAACCGTTGCTGGTTTAAATGTAGTGTAAATTGGTAGGTACTGAGAAGGTCCATATCCGAATAAAAAGAACCTTGGTTGTTTAAATTCATCAAGCATTATACTCCAGCTTTCCTGAGCACTAATACTTGTTGACTTAGGAAATGAAGTAATATCTAAGGCCTTTTGTGTTACAGGCATAAAAGATGCTACTCCAACTGCAACTGCAATAATTATTCCTACAGAGATAAATTCGAAACTTTTCTTAAATAATACGCTCTCAAATCTAAGAAGAACAAATACAACTGCTACTGCCAAGCTAATCCATCCTACTAACGAGTTAATGATAATAACAACCGATGCAGTAAGAACAAAAAACACTGTATACATAATTTTTGACAATAACTTCTCAGCTCTTAAGATATGTATCAGAGATAACACTGCAGCTGCTGCGGATAAAACTACCATCGAAGCAGAAGTTCCTGATGTTGTATAAGCAAATGCCTTTATTCCTTCTATAGGGATAAACCTATTTAGAAAAAATGATAGGTGAAACAAAACAGAAGCAAAAACCTGTCCAAATAAGAATGCAGTTAGTATTGTTTTTAAGTTTTCTTTTACACCTGTTCCTAACATAAAGAAATAAAGGATTAATAATGTAAAAAATCCAATTGTTCCTGTTACAGGAATTAAATGTCCTCCGTATAATGCATTAGTTTTGTCCCCTGCATAATAAAGTGTTACAAAAAAAGAGATAACTAAAAACACAACAAATGGTGTTAGTTTATTGTACCTAATCGTAAATACTCCTGTATTAACTGCGTTGATAACAAAAAGGACAACCATTAAAAATACAGCGACGAATAAAATTAAAAACTTACTCATCTCATAATACGGAAAGCTAAATAGTGGGAGAAATGCAAAAGGCGTTAAAAACGCTAAAAGAATTATCAATAAATTCTTAAAAGAGTCTAATGCGTTTACACTATTTGTTAATACTTCAGCAGAATTTTTGATATTTTCGGACGAAACTTCTGCAGATTCCGCCTCGAATAAGTTAGATAATTTTTGGTTCATAATATTTTTAGATTAACCTATAAATGATTACAGTGCAATAAGAAAATCTGAAAATCACAGAAAAGTATTGGTGTAATTAACAAAAATGCTATACTAAAAAAATGATTTATGTCTTATTAATCCTCGGGTTTTTTCTCTTAATAAAAGGAGCAGATATTTTGGTTGAAGGATCAACAACTCTTGCTAAACATTTTGGTATCTCGAATATTGTAATTGGTCTAACCGTTGTAGCGTTTGGTACTAGCATGCCTGAACTAATAGTTAATATTTTATCAAGTGTTTCCGGAGCAAGCGGAATTAGTATTGGAAATATTGTTGGTTCAAATATCGCAAATATTTTACTAATTCTTGGTGCTTCTGCCTTAATTACTACAATTAAGGTTCAGAAAAATACAGTTTGGAAAGAGATTCCATTCTCGCTTTTAGCGGTATTAATTCTTTTCATACTTTCAAATGACAATATATCTGATAATAACTTATTAGGAACCCTATCAAAAAATGATGGATTTATATTAATCTTCTTCTTTATAATATTTTTGTACTATACATACTCAATCTCAAGATCTCAAAAAATCCTTTTGCCAAATTTAGAGAAAAAAATAAACTTAAAAAAATCTGTCTTTTATATTATGATGGGCATAGTTGCATTGTTTATTGGTGGTAAATGGGTAGTAGATTCTGCAGTGCAAATTGCAAAGCTATTTAATATAAGTGAAACAATTATTGGAATCTCGGTAGTAGCCATTGGAACTAGCCTTCCAGAGCTTGTAACATCGATTGTGGCAGGTTTTAAAAAGAATAGTGATATTGCAATCGGAAATATAGTAGGGTCTAATATTTTTAACATATTTTGGGTGCTGGGCTTATCTAGCATTATCTCCCCAATAAACATTGGGGCAGATTCATTAATAGATTTTAAGGTACTCATAATTGCCTCAGTTCTCCTCTTTATCTTCTTATTTTTAGATAAAAAGAATTTAAGGTTTAGACCTGACAACTTCGAGATAAATAAGGTAAAAGGAATTTTATTCTTGGTTATTTATTTTGTATATTTGGTTATTAGGTTTAGAGGGTAGGTTTAGTTAATATCAACCCCCCAAGACTTGAGAGGTTTGATTAAATAAGTGCTTGTAAAGTGTTCTTACAAGCTAATCCCGAACCCCCGAGGTTCGAGAGGTCCCCCCTAGATGGTTCTAATATCGAACCCCCGAGGTTCGAGAGGTTTTCTTTATTACTTTTTTTAAAAGATTGGGAATTGGTGTTTATGAGTTAACTAATCCCCTTCTTTTTTTTTTCTTACCGAAGGAAAATCGCTTTTCCAGAAGGATTACAGTAAGAATTAACTAGAGGGAGTTTAGTATATTATCAAGTGATTTGCAAGGAAAGCTTGTTGTTAATCAAAATCAGTAAAATTTGAAACAAAACGACCCCCACTTGTAGGATATTTAGTTGGTAATGCAAATTGATAAAAAGGTCTTTGGTATTTTTGACTAAACCTCCAACTTACTTCCACAGCATCAACTGCACTAGAAAGTTGCTGCAAATGTTGCGCTCTTGTCAATATATCTGTTCTAGCAGCATCCAAAAACAAGCCCTGTGCTTCTAAACTCCCTGCTGCTAAATCTTTATATACCCTAGTATCAATAATCAATTGTGAGGATGTAGACTTACTTGCATGCATATATGTAGGTCTCTCGTGCTCAAGTGCTGCCAAATTAAAAAATGCCCCATCTTTATCTGGATTCAATTTAGAGGTTGGAATAATTGACGTACTCATTCCCCCTTTTCTGGTAGGAGTATTTAAATGATTACCTAATGCTTTGATCTCGCCTGCTGCGGATTCTCCCTTACCTAGTTTTATGTACGCAGAGTCAAATAGATCCCCCAAAAATGTCCCCTCAACTCCTGTTGCAATAACTTTCTTAGGGGCCTTCCTAAACAAGCTAGCAAAAGATGAGGATATGGTTGCAGGTTCTGGAATAGCTTGATTGAGCGTATTTTGTCTATGACCTTCTGGTGAAACCCATTTCTTACAATTATCAGTAAAACACAGACCAAATAAATCTACAAAATATGCTGTATTTTTCACTATCTTTTGCCTAAAGTCTCAGCTTCTTG
>Ga0209702_10002797_pt1 | contig 29288 bp, 29 predicted proteins | sample FRY01_FD_187210 | JGI IMG/M metagenome (GOLD analysis project Ga0209702, IMG submission 187210) | Freshwater microbial communities from Lake Fryxell liftoff mats and glacier meltwater in Antarctica - FRY-01 (SPAdes) (version 2) | ecosystem: Environmental > Aquatic > Freshwater > Ice > Glacier... | reverse complement strand
GGTGACTGTGACAGGTCTTGGCGTGGGTGTGTCTTCTACTGTGACTGTTACTACTGCTCGTGCTGGCTACACCAATGGCACTGCTACAAGTTCAGCAGTGGTCTCGGCATGATGGTCCTACTCGGCGATGTCTGGGTCTCTGACGTGTCTAAAGCAATAAATTAGCGTATTGCAACAATACACATCAGTGTGTATTGTTGCAGACATGACCGAAACTGTTCGTATGCCCGTCTCTGTCGCTTCTCGCAAGGGCATATCAGCCCTTACTCATGAGGTTGCTGGTTATCGTGTGGTGCTCACCAGTCTTGGTCGTGCAGTAGCCGTGGTCGATTCGGCAGAACGGATCGATGAAGATCTGCGCAAGATTCGTGAAGCAGCCCGCTTAGTTGTCGAATCCCTCGCCGAGACTGCCAAAGGTCGATCGACCATGCTCGATCTCGATGAGGTGTGCGCGCGCCTAGGCATAAGCGTCGCCGATGTCCGTGCCCGGGCGCACCAACTTCAAAACGCGTGAGGCGAGCAGATCATTTCCCCAATAACCAAGCCGAAGTTGTCTGTAGCGACATCTTTGTAGAGCAACTTGAAGCACTGAGCGAACCAGAACGCCTCGATGTTCTCGCATCGGTCATTGCGCTGTGCGAGAACCCATCTGGCAAGCATCCTTTACGCGCGCCACTGGCTGGTTGGAATACGCTTGCGGTACTCAACAGTCAGCGTCGTGTTGTCTACAAGGGTTCGCTTATACGTGGCGTTGGACTAATCGAGGTGTTGTGCCTCGGGCCGCGACGAAACGAAGAGGTATACGACATGGCCAATGCCTTGGCTGTTACTGGACGTCTCAGCGACGAAGAAGTCATCCAGTTGTGGGTAGCCCTAGCGCTGTTAGCCGTAGTCGTTGAACAAGTTGGTCTCGATGGTTGGGATTATCGTCCAGAGCCAGCCAACGCAGGACTACGCAAAACTGCAGTTCGCAGCGGACTACTTGATGCCGACACCGCTGCTGTGTTGTCCAAAGATGAACTCCTGGCTGCAATGCAACATGGATGGGACGCCAAAGGTGCAGATCCGCTCAAGGCACTTCAGGCGGCCTTAGAACGCGCTCGTGGCAGTATCGACCCCAATGCGGTGTCACGCATTATTGCTGGGCGACAACAACAACGCTGTGGCGTGGCCATGCCGCGCGCGGGTATTTGCTGTATTCGCCGAAAGGACCACCCAGGCCCACATCGGGCAAAATCGTAGGGGAACTGGGTCGTCGTTTGATCAGAAATGTGTAAAACCGTACTAATTAAGGACTTTTTTGCACACTATTTATATACCTGCGTGCATAAGCGTGCCAACAGAGTACAGTAATGCGTATGGCTAAAATGACTATTTTGGAGCGCCTGATCGGGCAGGCGGCCGAGCAACATGGCTTCGTGCGTACCGCAGATGCAGCTGAGATAGAGGTGAACCCAGCCGCGCTCCGCAAACTTGCCGCTGCAGGCCGACTTGAGCATCGCAGTTGGGGGCTCTATCGCCTGGTGGCCTTCCCCTCGACCCAGAATGACGAGTTTCATGAGGCCGTCTTATGGGCCAACGGCGTTGGTGTCGTCGGTGGTGAGGCAGCCTTGGCGTTGTGGGATCTGGCAGACGTCAATCCAAGCAAGATCGAAATCATCGTGCCGCCGAACTACCAGCCACGCCGTCTAGGTCGTGATCGCTACAAGATCCGCCGGCGCAAGTTGGCAGATGTCGATGTCGAGACGGTCGACAATATCCCCGTGATCACTGCCAGGGTTGCGATTTCTGACGCCGTCAAGGCTGGTGTCGCCGGCGAACTTATCGAGCAGGCAATTGCCAACGCCCGAGCACGCAAATTGATCGGTCTGGTGACCGAATCACGACTGCGCGTCCAACTCGCAGACCGAACTACACCTGCGGGGGATCGGATCGATAACAGCCATGCGTCCACCTGGCGATAGGAGCCACCTTGAGCGCCTGCTAACCACATGGTCTGAATCAACAGGTGTCACTGCAGGACGTCTACGTCGCATCGTCGGTATCGCAGTCATTTCAAAAATGCTTGATGGCTTGCCTACCGAGGAATGGCCGCAGCGCATTGTTTTCAAAGGTGGGGCGGCCCTCGAAATGCGATTTGGTCTGCGGGCCAGGAGCACCAAAGATCTCGATGCTGCATACCAAGGTGATCTTGACGAAGCAGTCACGCTGATAGACAAAGCCATCACTGCAGGATGGAGTGGATTCACCGGTCGGGCCACTGAAGTGGAGCTGATTGAACGAGCCAAAGTTCGGCCCACTCCGGTTCGGTTCAACATCAAGCTTGTGTACCATGGAAAAGATTTCGTCAAGATCCCAATCGAGATATCGTCGGCTGAAGCGACCTCTTTGCAAGAGCCCGAGGTATTTTTCGTTGCCATCAGTCTTGAACCGGTACATCTCATGGGTCCAGGCACCGTGCTGCTGTTGCCGCTGCGTTACCAGATTGCACAAAAGTTGCACGCATGTACAGAACAACCGAGCAACGATCACGCGAACGATCGACCTCGCGATCTTGCTGACCTGATGCTCATAGAGGAACTTGGGGTTGAACAGGACGATCTTGTCGGTATCCGTGCGGCGTGTGTTGAGATTTTTAATGCACGCGGGAGCCACCAGTGGCCCCCGCTGATTCAAGTATTCCCAGGGTGGGACGCCCTTTGGAACAACCTTGTTGAGAGTGAGGGCTTATCGATGAGCATGGACAATGCCGTTATCGCGGTGAACGAGTTTGTCAAACGGATCAACGCAGCGACCTGATATTTACTACAAACGTGAACTGCTGTTTTGGCACGTCCGTCGAAGCTAGCGAAGTTGCTCGCCCCAGACAACGGTCTTGCGCAGTTCAGGCTTCAGTACTTTGCCACCAGCATTTCGAGGAAGTGGTTCTGTTCTGAAAGTGATGAATTGGGGAACTTTGAAGTCGGCGATGAGCTTTTTGGTGAATTGCCTAATGTCTTGTGGATCAGGGTTTGTTCCAGGCTGGGGAACAATGATCGCACCTACTTTTTCGCCCATCATGGTGTCGGGAACACCAATTACTGCTACTTCAAACACGTCGGGATGTTGCACGATGGCGCCTTCCACTTCAACGCAGTACACGTTTTCTCCACCGCGATTCACCATGTCTTTTTTACGGTCAACGATTTGGCAATAACCCTCGTCGTCCAGCCGAGCGAGGTCACCAGTGAAGAGCCAGCCGTTACGGAAAGCTTCGGCACTTTGTTCTGGTTTGTTCCAGTAACCAGACACCACATTTTGTCCGCGGATCATTAGTTCACCAACTCCAGTTTCAGGATCTGCTTCAAATACATCTAGTTCAATAACTGGTGCGGCAAATCCAACTGTTTCTGGGCGTACTTCACAGAATTCATGTCCGAGGAATGTAGACACAGATGCTGTTTCAGTTAATCCAAAACCATTTCCGAGTTGAGCATTTGGCCAGGCGGCTTTTATTTTTCCAACAACTTCAGCAGCAGTCGGTGCGCCACCATATGTGCAATGTAAAACTCCTGACATATCAAAGTCAGCGAAATTTTTTTGGTTCATGGCCAGCCAATAAATAGCGGGAACACTTATGAGTACATTCACTCGCTCATCAACGATGGTTGACAGGAATAACTGAACATCAAACGCCGGCATGATGATGGTTGTTCCACCGTACATAATTGCAACAAGGAGTTGACTATTGCATCCGGTGACATGGAACATTGGTACCGAGATGAGATTTCGCATATCAATTTCATCTTCTTTAAAAACGCATCGCTTTATCGTTTCACAGTTGGCAAGAAAGTTTTCGTTAGTTGTCATTGCACCTTTAGGAAAACCAGTAGTTCCACTGGTGTAGAAAATTGCTGCAAGGTCAGTTTGGCCACGATCTCGGTTGACGGATGGCTCGCCATCGGGTAGTGGTTTATCGGCAGTAAAAATATATTTAGCACCAGAGTCGGTGACTATATATTCCACTTCTGCTTCGGCGAAACGCGTGTTGACGGGCACGACCACTGCACCTGCCATGAGAACACCAAAAAAGGCGTATGCCCAGTTGTTGCTGTTGGGCAGATTGATTGCCACTCTGTCGCCAGGTTCAATTCCTTGAGCAAGCAGTCCGCCGGCCACTCGGGTCGAACGATCCCAAAATTGTTGGTAGGTGACTCGTTCACCACCAAGTTCCACAAGCGCTTCGTGATTCGGTTTGAGCTTCGTGGTTGCTTCAAACATCGCGACCAATGATTTTGGCAACTTTGTGTAGCGTAGTATTCCCTGAGGACTCCGCTCAATGTCTGACATGTCGAACGGTAGTCGCTGTGGCGTTTTGCCTTCTTTAACAATCATGATTCCCTCGTAAAATGTAAGTAAATTTGCTTTTTAACAGGCTATACCCGCAGTAGTTTCGCAAAATCAGCGGAAGTGTCCTGGGCGATACGCCAGTTTCGCTTTTTCAAGTTTCCGATAGAGTCATAGGTCTACATAACCCCGTTGGTGGGCATGGAAGAAACACTTTCATTGCGTCCAACGGGTTCTGGATAAGAGCATCAGACATAGTTCTGGGTTCACATTCGGGCGTTTAGCTCAGTTGGCTAGAGCATCTCCCTTACAAGGAGAGGGTCGGGGGTTCGAGTCCCTCAACGCCCACTAATTTTTAGGCTGTTTGCACCACGACGGTCGGGTTATTCAGCAGGTGTGGCTGGTGGCGTCGTGTTACCTCGGAACAGCTCGGCAATTCCAGCCAGTGAACCCATCGCGGCTGTGGAGTCAGTAGGTAGGAAGATCTTGGTGGCCTGACCATCGGCAATCTTGGCAAGTGCCTCCAGATATTTGATGGCAACAAGGTCAGGCGTTGGGTTGCCATCGTGGATGGCGGCATACACGGTACGAATTGCTTCTGCTTCTCCGAGGGCGGTTGTTTGCTGGCGGAAGCGATCGGCTTCGGCCAATTCGCGCACGGCGGCTGCTTGGCCTTCGGCTTCAAGGATTTGTTGTTGGCGCATGCCTTCAGCAGCCAGAATGACCGATTGGCGTTGGCCTTCAGCTCGGGTGATAGCGGCTTCGCGTTCACCTTCGGCAGTGGTGACTGTGGCGCGACGGGTGCGTTCGGCTTTCATTTGTTCATGCATGGCTGCCATCACGTCCACTGGCGGATCGATCCGCTGGATCTCCACGCGCTTGACCCGTACGCCCCACGTGTCAGTGGCTTCATCAAGGATGGTGCGCAAACTCGTGTTAATCGACTCACGGCTGATCAGCACTTGGTCGAGTTGTAATTCGCCAATCAGATTGCGCAAGTTGGTCTGGGCCAACTTGGTCACCGCGAGGAGGAAATTTGCGACGTTGTAGAGGAGACGTTGTGCGTCGACCGGTTCGTAGTACAGAACGGCGTCCACGCTGACCACCACGTTGTCGGCGGTGATCACCTCTTGTGGTGGAACATCAACGACTTGCTCGCGCATGTCGATGAGTCGAATTCTGTCGACGAATGGGATGATGAACCTGAGCCCGGGATTGGCCGCCATTTTGTATTTGCCAAGTCGTTCGACTACACCGAGCTGGTAGGGGCGGATGATGCGAACGCTGTAGCCGACATAGATGATCAGAAAAAGGAATATTGCAGCGAGAAAGATGACGCTAGTCATGGGGTGGAGCCTCCGGTGTGTTGTGGTGGTGATTGTAGGCTGACAATGACGGCAGTTCCGCGCACTTCAACAACCAAAACGACATCACCAACGGCAAGGGCGTTTTGGTTAGCACTTTCGGCACGCCATATTTCGCGTCCCAAACGGACCTCTCCGGAAGATCCAGGGCCTGCGCCAATCGCAACTTCGACAACGGCTTCTTGGCCAATGAGCCGACGCGAACCGATGCCGTTCTGCACGTTGTTTCGGTCCAATCGTTTGCGAAGGGGGACTAGTGCCACTGCACCCAGAGCCGACACAATAACGAATGCTGCCCATTGCGCGGGGAGCGATCCTTCGGCAAAGGCAACGACAGTTGCTGCCAATGCACCTGCGGCGAAGGGCAACAAGAAAAACGATCCAGCGAGGATCAGTTCACCTCCGGCAAATACTCCGATAGCAATCAACCAGATCCATCGCCACACTGTTGGATCATCCATACGGTGGAGCGTAACAGATGGCGACATTTTTAATTAGTGACGAACTCAATGATGCTCGTGCGTTTATAATCGGACTCGTGACCCATGTATCGGATAATCCGCATCATAAGGCGCAACAATTATTCGTCTTCAATTGTGTTGGCGAACAAGGATTAATCAGTCAGATTTCTCCGTACGGTTCACTGGCGTGATGGCTGGTATGAAATGGGTAGAGATCGTTGCGGTAGTAACTAGCGAGGCTGAAAATCTAGCCTTGACCGAGATTGGTGCAGTGCTGTTTCTCTTGGGATTCGTTGCTTTATTTGCCTCGAAAATTAGTTTTTCCGCGGTTCCGCTCTTTCTGCTCTCCGGTTTGCTATTGGGCAATGGCGGCCTTGCGCCGCTTCATGTCAGTGGCGACTTCCTCAAGATTGGTGCTCAGATTGGTGCAATTCTGCTGCTCCTGCTCATAGGTCTTGAATACTCGGCTCGCGAATTGGGTTCAGCGCTACGCGATCGAAAAAGCATTGGCCTGATCGACTTCGTTGCAAACGGGATTCCCGGCGCTCTATTCGGCCTGATATTGGGCTGGGGGTGGACTGGAGCGTTAATTCTGGGCGGGATCACTTACGTTTCGTCATCGGGCATTGCAGCAGAACTGATTCGTGATTCGGGCTTACGGCGATCAGAAGTTGCAAAGAGAGCCGTAGTTGTCTTGGCGATTGAAGATCTTGCACTAGCACCGTATTTGCCTTTGGCAAGCGCTGTTTTATCGGGGGCAAGTGCGCTCGTGGGCATCATCTCTGTCTCTGCTGCATTTATCGTCATCGGTGTCGTATTAGTAATAAGTGTTCGTCGAGAATCGCTTGTGTCTGGATTGCTGCGACACCACGATTCTTTAGGTCTACTTTTGACCGTCTTTGGTTCAGCTCTTTTGGCTGCTGGTGCCGCAACTTACGTTGGGTTCTCTGGAGTTGTTGCCGCGTTCTTGGTCGGGCTCTTGCTCACCGGCGAAGTGGCCAATGCTGCCAGGTTGCGTCTGTCTCCGCTGCGAGATCTCTTTGCGGCGATCTTTTTCCTATTCTTCGGATTGTCGACCGACCCCCGCGAAATTACCGCAGTATTACCTATCGCAATTGCTTTAACTCTTATTGGTGCTTTGGGCAAGTTCGCAACCGGTTGGTGGAGCACTCGCGATATGTCAGACCCAATGAGTTGGCGAAGAACTGGCGCACTTCTAATTCCGCGCGGGGAGTTTTCAGTGGTTATTGCTGGGCTAGCGTCCGCTGCGAGTTTTGGTGAACGACTTCAAGCGATCACGATTACTTACGTTATTTTGACAACTACATTGGGTTCGATCTTGATGCGATTCTTTAGAAGTCGCTTCGCGAGATCTGGGAGAACAAACGCCCCGCGTCACTGAACATGATGCTCAAGTCCCTCAGCGCCCACTAATTGGCCACTCCGTGGCGTTATGAGACGGTAACTTGGTTCAGTGAGGTTGATTCGAGGTCTATGCCTGGTATTGGCGCTGTTGAGTGGTGCTGTGTTGTCTTTGCCGACGGCCAGTGCATCGACGAGCATTGTTCCAGCAGAATTTCGCACGTGTGCTGATTTTCGTGAAGAGTGGCCTATCGGGGTTGCTCGTACGGTAGAGGCTGCCAAAAAGCAGAAAGTGCGCCCACCAGTCAATCAGGTCATCTACGACCAGAATCAACAGCTCGACCGCAACAAAAATGCAACTGTGTGTGAAGTGCGCAAGAGGCCAAAAGTAAGTAAGACCAAGAACGCGGTTGCATCCTCAACGACTATCACAGATCATCCGAGGATGTTTTCGGATGTGACATCAACAACTTCCATTTCCACTTCAACAACTTCCACCTCAATCTCAGTGCCCATTGTGTGTCCGATTGCTAACGACACTGTTATTAACACGGTAATTAGTTCATCTTCTTCCAAAAAACTCATCAAGTTGCCGAACAACTTTTACAGGGTGTCACGAACGGTGAAGGGAAAAATTCAGAACAAATCATCACTACCCGTGGAGATTAACTATCTGTCGCTCAGCACCACGTTTAATGGCGACCAGATCGATCTTGTGACTGTGATCAGCACAGACTTAATAATTGTTGCTGGGGGTGTGTACAAATGGACAGTAAAATATCTCCAAGAGGTGTCCCCAACGGCGTCGCTTGGTGCTGGCACGTATGTATTTGATGTCGTAACCGAGGACTTGTTGACCTTTACTGAAGATATGCGCTGCAGTTAAGGCTCTCTCGTTCCTACACAATTCGTGTTGCTTTGTCCGCCCAATATTTTTCGCGGAGAGGTTTCTTGTACAACTTGCCGGTTGGCAGGCGAGGTAACTGAGCCTCAAAATCTATCGATCGAGGTACTTTGTGACGGGCAAGATGTGTTGTACAAAACTCGATTAATTCGCGCTCAATATCGGGCCCTGGTTCAATCCCTGGCATCAGTTGTACAACCCCCTTTACTTCTTCACCCAGATCAACATTGGGTACTCCAAAGACAGCTGCATCTGCAACCTTTGGATGAGTGATTAGAAGGTTTTCAGATTCTTGTGGATAGATGTTGACTCCACCAGAAATAATCATGAACGTGGCACGATCAGTGAGGTACACGAATCCATCTTCATCGATGTATCCAACATCGCCAACTGTTGTTAGTTGACCGTCTGCAGACGTAGATTCTGCGGTTTTCTCCGTGTCGTTGAAATATGAAAACGCACTTCCACTTTTGAACCACAGGGTTCCAGGAGTGCCTAATGGAACTGGATTCATATCATCATCAAGGATGTGCAGTTCTCCCAGTAAAACTTTTCCGACTGTGCCTTTGTGGGCAAGCCACTCTTGTGCATTACATGCGGTAAATCCGAGACCTTCAGTTGCTCCGTAGTACTCCTCAATAATTGGCCCCCACCATGCGATCATCTGTTCCTTGACCGGAACAGGACATGGAGCCGCTGCATGAATTACAACTTCTAAAGATGACAAATCATACGAGTTGCGCACGTTTTCTGGAAGTTTCAACATTCTGCTGAACATGGTTGGAACTAGTTGGCTATGAGTGATTTTATATTTTTCGACGAGCATGAGGTATTGCTCTGGATCAAAGTGCTCCATCACAATGACAGTGCCACCGCGACGCAGAGTAAGACCGACAGCTGCTTGGGGTGCTGAGTGATAGAGCGGCGCAGGTGACAGATATGTCATGCCATCGCGGTAGTGCCATAAATTATCTAAGAACGCCCACACTGGCAATGGGTCGTCTGGTGCGTTGTTCGCCAGTGGACGCAAAATGCCCTTTGGTCGTCCCGTTGTTCCGGAGGAATACAACATTGCAATACCAAGTCGCTCATCATCGATAGGTGTTGTTGGTTGAGATGTAACTGCTGTTGCGTAATCAACAAAGGGAGCATCCCCATCAGTTGCATCAATCATGAGGTGTAGCGAGAGGTTCGGACACATCTGTGCCGCTGCTATTGCGATATCTCGTTTTGATGAAGAAGTTATGAGGATGCGCGATTCGCTGTTATTGACAATGTAGGCAAGTTCATCTGCTGTGAGATACGAGTTCACCGGTGTGTAATACACACCCGCACGTTCAGCGGCACTACATATTTCAATGTATTGCTCATTATTTTCCATGAACAAAGCGAAATGATCCCCGTGTTGAAGACCATGTTCTCGCAATAGGTGAGCCAGTTGATTTGCGCGTTGTTCGAGTTCTCCATGAGTGACCACTTTGCCTGTGGAAGCCATGATGTATGCAGGATGATGTGGTGTTGTTTCGGCAAAGCGTCGTGTGAACATATTGATACCTCTTTTTCTATAAATTACATCATGTGCGCTGCCAAGAAATACTTGGACTGGTTATGTAAAAGCGTGAAACTCATGACCAAACCTCTTGAGTGTCTTGATCGCAAAGGGTAAAAACTCGGTCATTTGTTCAACGTTTCCTGTTCCGTCGTGAAAAAGAATAATGTTGGGTTGGCCCTTGAGCCGGTTTTTCCGAACTCGGCGAACGAAATCATGCAGTGGTCTTTCTGCTGCAAGAACTGGCGTAGCGCTCAAGTTCCAAATCATTTGTTTCATTCCAAGAGAGGTAATTGCTTTTTCGACAGTTGAATTTGTTGCCCCATATGGCGGTCGGCAATATGTAGGTCGTACGCCAATGGTGTCTTCTATGAAGTTGCTACAGCGGTCGAGGTCAGGCCGTGGGTTTATTAACTCAGCAAGATTTCTATGTGTCCATGAATGGTTCTGCACACTGTGTCCATCGCGGTGGAGACCTTTGAGAACTCCTTGACTGCGTACTGCCCTCTGGCCTACAACAAAAAATGTGGCAGGTATTTGTTCGCGTTGTAAAATCTCGCGGGTCATCTTGGTGCCAATCCCAGGGCCATCATCAAAGGTGAGAAACACTTTGGGGGGGCGTCTGGCTGCTTGGGCTGATTGCTCGAACCATGTTGAATCTGCAAGGACAGCTGCGCCAATGGCCATGCTAGAAAATGAGAGAAATTGACGTCGATCCACAGTGCCTCTTTGACAATAGATTTTAAAGAATAGTGCAGTTTTATGAAGTAGCGCGGATCATTGTGCCCACTACGATGACTGACATGTCACGGTTTTCACGACACCTGAGCAGTGTTGTTGCAGTTGTTGTCGTCACCCATTTGTTGATTGCGCTGGGGCTGACTTCAACAGTGCGTGCAGCAACTAGTTGCGCCCAAGGTGGGGCATGTGTAGTTGGCAGTATTGGTCCTGGTGGGGGAATTGTGGTCTACGACGCGGGTTCGCTGCGTTGGTGGGGAAGGTACTTAGAGGCTCGACCTTTGAAATATGGGCGAGGGTTGGTGTGGTCTGGGATTCCAACAGAGTCGCTGTATAAAAATGACGCTATTGGAGTGGCCAAGCGGCAACGAATCAATGCCAAACAAATAGGAATGGGGCTGACCAACTCACGTCTTATTGTTGAACAAAGCAACGGCGCACCATCAGCAGCTGGCTACATCTTGAATCGTGTCATCGGTGGTGAGAGTGATTGGTATCTGCCTTCCAAAGATGAACTAAACGTTGTGTACAACCTGCGTGCAGTGCGAAAAATCCCCCGAATGGACACGGGGCCGTATTGGACATCCACAGAAGCAGCGGTCACCTATGCGTGGTACCAACTGTTTCAAGATGGTACTCAATACACCGAAGACAGCAATATTGGCAAAGTAGATGGCAATAAGGGATTAACAAAAAATATGCGACATGCCTTCTCGGGCTTTCCCTCCACACCGTTTCGATTAGTCGCCATGCGTGCATTTCCACAAGGAACTGGACTGCCTGAAGCACCATATTCAGCGTCGCTCACAGGTAATACATGCTCAGATAGTGGGCCGTGTGTTGTCGGTGATCTTGGGCCAGGTGGTGGAATCGTGTTTTATGATGCTGGAGTTCATAAAACATGGGGTCGGTATTTAGAGGCTGCTCCCGAGTCAACCGATATTGCGGGGCTTCGATGGAAAAATATAAAAGTTTCTTATCGAGCACGGCCGATCTACAAAAACACAAAGCTGTTATCAGCTCAAGTTCAACGCGTTATGTCGAAGTCAATTGGCATGGGGGCCAAGAACACACGGACAATTGTAAAAACATACGGCATCGCACGATACGCAGCTAGGTATTCACAAGATCTTGTCGTCAACGGTGTGAGTGATTGGTTCTTGCCATCAGCCGATGAATTAGATGTCATGTTCAATGTGCTGTACGCCAATACATCTGTGCTTGGGGGATTACGCAAAGGTTTCTATTGGACATCATCTGAATATGATTACAACAATGCGTGGACTCAAACTTTTGGAAGCGGACAACAGTTCGACCGAGAGAAGCCGTTTATTCGGGGTGAAGAGACTGGTGGCCGATCGCTTCGAGTGCGGGCAATTCGTGCTTTTGGTTAATATGACAAAATGAGCATTACGATTTTTCGGGCAAAATCACTAGTGACACTGGATTCTGCAGTCACACAAGCTGATGCTGTTGCAGTCCAAGATGGTCGGGTTCTGCATACAGGGTCCTTCGCCCAGGTCATGGATGATTTGGCTAGACGTGATCTCACGGTGAATGATCAGTTTGCAGACTCTGTGATCGTGCCCGGATTCATTGAGGCGCATTGCCATATTTTGTCAGAAGGTGCATTGACTCGGTTCCCGTGGGTGGGGTCATATCCACGTCGGCGCGTCGATGGCACGTTCCAACAGGGCTGCCCAACAATTGACGCAGTTGTTCAACGGCTGAATGAAGCTCATGTTGCATTGGCTGATCCCAACGAGGTGTTAGTGGCAGTTGGATTTGATGCATCAATGATTGGATCGGCACAGATCACACTTTCGATGTTGAATTCGGTGTCAGAAACTCGACCCATTTGGGTGATGCAAAGCAATGGCCATGTTGGGCATGCAAACTCGGCAATGTTGGCTAGAGCAGGAGTGGATGACTCTATTTCAGAAGAGGGAATTCATCGTGATGCTTCGGGGCAGATCACTGGGGAAATTCGCGAACTGTCGTTGTCTCGGTTTCTTGGCAAGCATGTGCGTTTAGATGTGGGTGGTGAATCAACTGCCTGGGATGCAGGGAGATTATCGCAACAAGTTGGATGCACAATGGTGACTGATTTGGCAACAACGTCGAGTGTGCAAGAACTTGAGTCATTTGCTGCAATTGTTAATGGTGCAACTTATCCCGTACGTGTTCGCTTTGCGCCACTCGTTTCTTATTGGGCGCGAAAGAAGAGCCCTGAAGAATTGTTGTCGGTATTGAGTGACCTCAAGGGGAAAAACACGGACAAGTTTGCTTTGGGTCCATTGAAATTTATGACCGACGGGTCTATTCAGGGCAGGACGGCACGATTGATGTGGCCTGGGTATTGCTGCGGATCTCCCAATGGGCTTTGGCTAGGTAAGTTCGATGAAATGTTTGATCAAATGTTGCCATTGCATCAAGCTGGTTATCAGATTGCAATGCATACCAACGGTGATGAAGCAATCCAATTCGGCTTGGATCTTTACGAACGATTGCTTGAAGCGACTCCGCGACCAGATCATCGTCACCGCTTTGAGCATGTACAAATGGCATCGGAAGCAATGTTTCGCCGAATGAAACTGTTGGGAGTGTTGCCGAATCTATTTGCTAACCATCTGTACTACTGGGGTGACACACATCGTCACGACACCATGGGGCCAGCAAAGGCACGACATCTCGATGCTGCAGGCACCGCGGAACGCTTAGGAATTCCATATTCAATTCACAGTGATGCACCAGTGACTCCACTTGATCCACTATTCACGATGTGGTGTGCTGTTAACAGAGTGACATCAAGCGGGTATGTATTGGGTGAAGCAGAACGAATTACTGCAGATCAAGCACTGCGAGCAATGACACTTGGTTCTGCATTTTTGTTGGGTTGTGATCAGGAATATGGCTCAATTGAAGTCGGTAAACACGCTGATTTTGCAATCTTGGATGCTGATCCACGAACAGTTGATCCAATGGAAATTAAAGACATTTCTGTGCATGCAACCGTGCTTGGTGGCATGGTGAACACGAATTAACTACGAAGAACTTTGCTCCACGCGATGTCTTTGTCGACTCTTGGTTCACCCGGAAGTCCGAGTACTTGTTCTCCCAAAATATTTCGCATAATTTCGCTTGTGCCGCCTTCAATGGAGTTTGCACGAACACGCAAAAAGCCATGACGAACACCACCATCTGAGCCATCAATAGACAAAGTCTCTGGACGACGGAAGGTGTAGTCGTAGCCGATCATTCCATCTGCACCCATTAATTCAATGGTGAACTCTGTGACGCGCTTATTGAACTCTGCACTCATCAGTTTTGCAATTGAGCCTTCTGGTCCTGGGTTGCCGGTTTTGGCAGCTTGTGCGCCTCGAACGACGGTCAAACGCAATGCTTCGCTTGTGCAATACAGTTTCATCAGCGTTTCTTTGTGGGCCTGCTGGCGACGTTCAATAGGTGTGTCGTTCCATACCTTGATTGCTTCATCAATCGGGCCTTTACGGCGTGCACCGCCGCCGCCTCCTCCACCAATTGCAGATCGTTCGTTCATGAGGGTAGTGAGCGCAACGCGCCAACCTTCACCAACATCGCCGACGCGTTGTGAATCTGGGACTCGGGCATCGGTCATGTAGACCTCATTGAATTCAGCTTCACCAGTTATCTGGCGCAATGGCCGCACTTCAACGCCTGGTGAGTGCATGTCAATTGCAAAGTAGGTCATGCCCTTGTGCTTGGGAGCATCGGGGTCCGTGCGTGTCACGAGCATTCCCCAGTGCGCCAAGTGGGCAAGTGTGGTCCACACTTTTTGGCCATTAACAATCCATTCGTCGCCATCTCGTATCGCGCGCGTGCCGAGTCCTGCAAAGTCGCTACCAGCACCTGGTTCTGAAAACAGCTGACACCACAACTCTTCACCAGTGAACATTGGGCGTAAAAATCTTTTCTTCACTTCTTGGCTGCCATGGGTAACAATTGTTGGACCAGCCAATGCGATAAAAAATGTTGCAGGGTCTTGTGCTGCTGCGCCCGCTTTTCGCAGAGCATCTTCGACGCGACGATTCAAGTCGGGGCGAAGGCCCATTCCACCATGTCCTTCTGGAAAATGAACCCAAGCGAGACCAGCATCAAAGCGTGCACCGCGGAAGGAAACATTGTCCATCTTTTTGGGATCGTTGGCTGCCAAAAAATCAACAATGGCATTATCGATATGGGTGGCGTCGCGGTCGGTGGATGTAGAAGTAGTCATGGCTCTATTCTCGCTTCTGTAAAGGCATTATTGCTAAATCGTGGGTGAATAGAGTGCATGTTGGGCTATTTCCTAGCCAATAGCGGATCCCAAAAGGTACCCAATAGACATCGTGATGGCAATTGCTACGAGTCCACCGATAAGGACACGCAGGATGGCTGTTCGTATTTTGGCTCGACCAAATCGTGCGCCAGAGTAGCCAAGCACGCAGAGTCCAAGAGTTACAACTGCAATCGTGATGATGATCCGGTTAGATGCAGGGGCCAAGGCAATGGTTGCAAGTGGAATGGACGAGCCAATAAGAAATGCAATAGCCGAACCTGCTGCTGCTTGGATCGGCTGTGCTCGCGTAAGTTCCGTTATGCCAAGTTCTTCTGCAAGGTGAATGGCAAGTGCATCATTCTTTGTCAGTTCCACAGCCACCTCGCGAGCAAGAGCTTGCGGTAATCCTTTATTTGCATAAATGGCTGTGAGTTCATCGAGTTCATGTTCAGGAGTATTAGCAAGTTCCCATTTTTCCTTGGCGATGTCTGCTTCTTCCGCATCTTTTTGAGAACTGACCGACACATACTCGCCAAGCGCCATGGACAATGCTCCTGCCACTAAGCCAGCCAACCCAGCAATAAGGATTGCTGAACGCGTCGCATCGGCTGCTGCAACGCCAAGGACGAGACAGGCTGTTGAGATGATGCCGTCATTACCCCCAAGCACCATTGCTCGCAAAATACCAACTCGGTGAATGGAGTGTCGTTCGATATGAACCATGTTGTTATCTTATGGGGCGATTGTTATTGGATAATTCGGTAAATGTCGTAATCGACAACACCTGTACCGGGTATACCAATTGCCACGGCCTGAATTGAATTCAGCCATGTGTACCGCTCGTCTCCTGTTTCAAACAAAGGTGCAGTGGTAATACGAGGTCCAGAATCTGTTGGCACCATAATCCCTTTATAAGAAGCATGAATGACAGCGCCGTCGCTTGTGCGAATTAGTGCACGTACATCAAGCTGCGCAGATCCGTCTGCTCGCATGGTTAGCCAGTCAGCACCAAGATGTTCAACAGTGCCATTTATTTTTGGTCCAACAACGATGCCACCAGTGATCGGGACGATGACCCGTGTTCCATTTGGGCCACCAGCAATGACCGATGGGTCTGCCAATGTGGCATGCATGTGGAAAAGGAACTCGACGGGAAGTGATGTGGCGTTGCTCATTGTGTCACCCTAGACGACAAGTGGCCCGCTCTTTCAAATCTGCTCACACGGTGAATTCCGTATTCAGATTCTTCGTGAGGTGCTGATACCAAAGTAATTGGGTGAGGAAAAAGTGCGTCAAACTCAGATTGCAATTGGGCTTGAAAAGATTCATCTGCAACGATCTTCCATTGCTCAAGCGAATCCCAAACAAACACAATTGTGACTTGGCCTGGCTTTGAATCATCAAGCCACACTTCCTTGGACAAGAAAGGAATGACTTCTAGGCCTTCTTTGAATGCCTCACGCATCGTCCATATGTCGTGATCAACCTGAAGAAACTGCTCAACAACAAGCGGGCTCATCTCAAAAATAAGAACTTCAACTGGTCGATGCTCCCCAGTGACATATGAGTAGGTCATTAGTTGTTCAAGCGTGAGATTGTGTCTGAAGAAATTTCCGATATAGAACGCACGCCACATAACGCCATCGAACGCTGGAGTTCTGTTGAGAGCATCGACAATGCTCGCTCCACGCCTTGTTCGCCGGCAGCTCCAAGTCCGTAGAAGTACGAGCGACCCATCGTGCATACAGTTGCACCAAGAGCAATTGCTTTTATGATGTCCCCGCCACGTCTGAGTCCTCCTTCACAGATGAGCGGATGCGTGTCTCCAATTGCATCACGCACTGGCTGTAGCAATTCAAGTGGAGATGGCGCGCCATCAAGTTGACGGCCACCGTGATTGGACAATGCAATTGCGTCTACGCCAGCCGACACTGCAAGCACTGCGTCAGCAACGGATTGGATTCCCTTCAGAATGATTTGCCCTTTCCATTCATTCTTGAACCATTCAATGTCGTCCCACGACAACGAAGCATCGAATTGTTCGGCGATCATGGCTGAAAGTGTGACGGCTGAACCGGCTTTCATCCCAGAAGATGCGTTTATATTGGCAAAGGTGATTGGCTCGTTGCGAATGAAATCCCATGTCCATGATGGATGGAGGATGCCGTCGATAATGATGCTTGGGCCAAGTTTTGGAGGTAAGGAAAATCCACGCCGAACGTCACGTTCACGCCGACCAAGAACAGCCGTGTCGACAGTGATCATGATTGCTTCGTAACCATTTTCTTTAGCGCGGGCCAACATGTCTCGCACCAAGGCTCTGTCTTTCCATACATACACCTGAAACCATTTTGGACCAGTGCTGACTGTGGCGACTTCTTCAATTGAGCGAGTTGCAAGTGTAGATAAGCAATAGGGAAGCCCGTGTCGTGCTGCGACTCGCGCTACTGCTAGTTCGCCTTGTGAATGGGCGATTCGAGTAAAGCCAGTCGGAGAAAAAATTAATGGCATTTCAAGTTTCTGACCAAAAAGTGTGGTGGATGTATCTATTGATGACATGTCTCGAAGGACACGCGGAACAAATAAGTAACGATCAAAGACTTCAGTATTTCGGGCAAGCGTTTTTTCATCTTCGGCACCACCATCGATGTAGTCGAAGATTCCACTCGGAAGTCGGTCTTTGGCAATCAGTCGTAAATCAGCAATGTTGGCCGCACGCTGGAATCGCCGCTTTCGACGTGACAGCGTAGGACGTGCAAATCGTGCAACTGATCGCAACGACGAAAATATCCCCAAGTGGTGCCTCCTTAGACATAAGCAGACTAACGAACAAGACTCCTGAGGCTTGCCTTGGCGATAGTGCAACCAATAAGTGAAACTAGGGAATGCCTTTTCCTTCTGACCTTGAGATCGCCCAGGCAGCCACCCTGCACCCCATTGCTCAGATCGCAGCAGGTTTAGGTCTTGATGAGGCTGTATGGGAACCCTATGGTCGTCATGTTGCCAAGATTGATCTAGCCGCCATGCATGAGGTTGTTGGCCGACCTCGCGGAAAATATGTAGTTGTTACAGCAATCACTCCCACTCCATTAGGCGAAGGCAAAACAACGACATCTGTTGGATTGGCTCAAGCAATGGCTCACATTGGCAAAGTTGGTCTGTTGGCGTTACGTCAACCCTCAATGGGGCCAACATTTGGAATTAAAGGTGGTGCTGCTGGTGGCGGATACAGCCAAGTGGTGCCAATGGAGATTCTTAACTTGCATCTCACTGGAGATTTCCATGCAGTAACAGCTGCCCATAATTTGTTGGCTGCGATGGTCGACAACCATCTGCATCAGGGCAACGCGTTGGGGTTAGCGCTCGAAAAGATCACATGGCGACGAGTGCTAGACGTCAACGATCGTTCGTTGCGCAACATCACCATTGGGCAAGGTACAGCCCAAGATGGCGTGACTCGCAACAGTGGGTTTGACATCACAGCGGCATCCGAAGTGATGTCGCTACTTGCACTTGCGTCGTCGTCGCAAGACCTTCGCCAGCGACTTGGGCGAATAGTGGTTGGATACACCGATACAGACGTTGCGGTGACTGCTGAGCAGATTGGTTGTGCCGGGGCGATGGCTGTCATTTTGAAAGACGCTGTAAAGCCCAACTTGATGCAGACATTAGAAAATACTCCGGCACTTATTCATGCTGGCCCATTCGGCAATATTGCAACGGGGAACTCATCTGTGATTGCAGACAAACTGGGTATCCACCTTTGTGATTATTTAATAACTGAGGCTGGGTTTGGCGCCGACATGGGCGCTGAGCGATTTTTCAATATTAAATGTCGAGTTTCTGGAATGAAGCCTGATGCCGCAGTCCTAGTGGTAACGGTACGAGCATTGAAAGCACACTCTGGACGGTTCAAAATTGTTGCAGGTAAAGATTTACCACCTGAGATGTTGTTGGAGAACGAAGATGATGTGCGTGCAGGTGCAGCAAACTTGGCTAAGCAAATCGAAAACGTCAGAATTCACGGAGTCTCACCTGTTGTTGCTATTAATGCTTTTCCAACAGACCATCCGAGTGAACATCAAGTGATTCGCGAAATAGCAGAGTCTCTTGGCGCGCGTGTGGCTGTATGTACTCACTTTTCTGATGGTGGTCGTGGCGCAGTTGATCTTGCTCATGCAGTTGTTCAAGCCTGTGAAGAACCAAGCGAATTTCATGTGTTGTATCCAGACGAGGCAACTCTGAAGGAAAAGATTGAGACCGTGGCAACTCGTGTGTACGGCGCGGGGGCGGTTGAATATTCAGATCTGGCCAACGAACAATTGCAACGGTACGAAAAAAATGGGTTTGGACTCCTTCCGGTGTGCATAGCCAAAACGCATCTCAGTATTAGTGGCGATCCAACACTAAAAGGTGCACCAGTTGGTCACACCTTGGTCGTGCGTGAAGTGCGCGCGTCTGTCGGGGCAGGCTTTGTGTATCCAATATGTGGAGACATGCGCACGATGCCTGGACTTGGTGCCCAACCTGCCGCACTGCGGATAGATCTCTTGCCTGATGGTCTAATAGTTGGTCTGTTTTAGTTATTTGCCGCGAAGTGCAGCGACAACCGGAGCCATTTCGTCGATGTTTTCTCCACCAACGATGATGTAACTAAATCCCCATTTGTCGCGACGAGCGAGTAACTGCTCCGTGACAGACTGAACCGAGCCGATAAGTGCAAATGGTGACTCGTCAATCATCTGTGCATCAACGCCAAACATCGATGAGATAGCGCCGACCGCGGCTGCACGATCATCTGTAACTTTCACAAAAAAAGTACGAATGTTCATTTCAATTTTGTCGAGTCGATGAGCGCCTGCAGCAGCAACAATGTTTACTTTTTCATCAACTGAGCAGGCTGTCATTGTAGAAAGTACCTCTGGACCAACGACTCCTGCAGTGAGTGTTCCATTGATTCCAATGATGTCTGCTTCGCGTGCAGCGTATGAGAGCACTCTTTTGCCGCCGCCACCAATGAGTACAGGAGGGCATGGACGCTGGGCAGGTTTTGGCATTCCGTTGTAGTTGGTAATTGTGTAGTGCTCTCCAGCGAAAGAAAATGGTCCGTCGTTCATGGCGCCACGGATAATGGCAAGCCCTTCAATGAATCGATCAATACGAACTTTGGGGGAGTCGTAGGTCATTCCTGCTTGTTCGTAATCGCTAATCATCCATCCTGCGCCCATTCCAATTTCGGTGCGGCCATCAGATAGCAGGTCCATTGTGGCGAGTTCTTTTGCCATGACGACAGGATGTTTGTAGTCGTTGTCGAATACCAATGCACCCACACGCAAGGTCGTCGTAGCGTTTGCAGCAGCCATTAGTGCTGGCATGGGGGCTAACTGATCAGTGAAGTGGTCTGGCATGGTGAGCACATCAAAACCTGTGGCTTCTGCCTTACGCGCTAGATCTGTCCATTCTTTGGCAGTTGGAGCACTGGATACTTGGATTCCGAACCGAAAACCACGATGAGGGAAATGAGACATGGCATTTACGGTAGCAATCGTGGTGACACTCGCGGTAGTTGCGCGACAAGTACGGTTGATTTGTTGTGAAGAACCCTATTAATTGGTCCGTGAGATTGGGCGTGGCAATCACTGCTGGTGCATTGTTGTCCACCGCTGCAGTTGTAGGTGCACTGCCCCACATGTGGGGAATCCTGAATGCTCACAAAGAGACCACGGTCAATCTGGCATCGTTCGAGGGTCTGTCTGCTCGAACAAAGATTATTGATGCTACTGGTCAACAAATTGGTGTTTTTGAATATGAGAACAGTCAGCCGATCCAGATCGATCTAGTGCCAGACCATGTCATTGCCGCGTTGCTTGCGGTGGAAGATGAAGGCTTTTACCAACATAAAGGCGTGAATTTACGTGCGCTTGTACGCGCTACGTTAGCGAATTTTCAATACAGCGGCGGGCGACAAGGTGCATCCACAATTACTCAACAAGTAGTGAAGAATGAGTTCCTTGCTGGACTACCACGCGATGGTCGTTACAAAATTCTTCAAGCTCGGTATGCCGTTAGCCTCGAAAAAACAGTTCCCAAAAAACAGATTGTGGAACGATATTTGAACACCGTTTACTTTGGTAACAACGCATACGGAATTCAAGCTGCCGCTGAAATCTATTTTGGTACAAAGGTGCAAGACCTCACCTTGATTCAGGCTGGATTTTTGGCCGGTTTAGTACGAGCGCCGTCAACATACGACCCCATTCGTCGGCCAGAACAGTCGCGGCAGCGTTTTACCCAAGTTCTCACTCGACTTGTTGCTGCAGGTTTGATGACACCAGAAATTGAAAAGGCGATACTTGAAACATGGCAGCCACCAGAATCAGTCACGTCGGTTCCAGAGGCAGCCACGAATCGCACTTATTTTTCTGAGATGGTGCGCGATTACTTGTTGAACAAGAGCACTGTTCTTGGAACTACATATCCCGAGCGTTATGCCGCTTTGTTTCGAAGTGGGGTAAAAATTTATACCACCCTTGATGCAGATGCTCAGGCAAAAGCAGAGAAGGCCTCGAAAGAAAAACTGCCTGAGAACAAAACAGGAATTCAAACATCCATGGTCTCGCTCGACACAAAAACCGGGGCAATTCGAGCCCTTGTAGGAGGACCAGGATTTTCGCCAGGCCGCAACGAAGTCAACCTAGCTTTGCGTCGTCGCCAACCTGGCTCGAGCGTCAAGATATTTGTTCTGACTGCGGCACTTGAAGCAGGAGTCGATGGCAACGATCTCATTGATGGAACTCTTCCGTGTACGTTTCCGAATCCAGGTCTGCCGTCTGAGCCATTCAAGATCACAAAAGGTGTGAGTTATCCTGTGTCGCCATTAGCGGAACAAACGTGGTTATCAATTAACTGCGCATATGCCCGCCTTGCCCAAATCGTGGGGTTGAATCGCATTGTTAACACGACGTACAAACTTGTTGCATCTGACTATCTGCGCCCTGAAAACTACAAAATTCATCCTTATCCTAGTTTTTCGACAGGTGCAAATGAATTCAGTCCACTTGATATGGCATCGGGGGCTCAGTCCATTGCAAATGGCGGTCTTCATCACGAGCCGTACTTTATAGAAAAGATTGAAAATGCTCAGGGGGTGGTGTTATATCAACACACTATTTTGGGAACTCAAGTGATCGCTAAAGATACGGCAGATAAGGCAGTTGCCATTTTGAAACAGACACTTATTAGGGGCACAGCGCGCCGAACTCCACTTGCAGATAAACGCCCATCTGCAGGAAAGACTGGCACACAAGATTTCAACACCAATGCGTGGTTTGTTGGCTTTACGAAGCAACTGACTACAGCAGTCTGGGTGGGAGATCCAAAGGCGTATACGCCGATGGAGAATATTCCTGAATTCAAGGCGGTTGGTGTGCCACGTGTGCAGGGCGCCACGTTTCCAGCACGAATTTGGCAGGCCTATATGAACGCTGCACACGAGAGAATGCCGATTCTTGATTGGGATCCGCCGATACCTGTAACACGAAACCAGATGCGACTGTATTTGCCAGGTGTCGATTGCATTGCTGAATTGGTGTCCGGCAAACTTCCGCGCACTGCAATGGGATCTGTCGTGACGGTGGTGCCGACTTCGACCATTGCACCCGTGACTGCAACGACCGTTGCGCCGTTGCCTAGCCCAACGACACTCTCACCTGTCACGACGGTGTACAAAGGTCCAGTCGTCAGTGTGGTTGACCCTGGAACAACAATTGTTCCCACCGATCTCAACCCGCTTACTCCAGTTATAGGTGTGGACCCACAGAAATATTACGTATACAACTGCGCCAAGGGCATTCCTGCGAGCATTCGGATCATCGTGGCTGGACAATAAGTCCGTAGTCTGACATTGAATGTTTTTTTGGTTTATCGGCACAGCTGCAATCTCGGTGTGGTTCGTATTTCGTGATGAAAAATTCGACTATCGAGTGTTAGGTATTGGTGCCATCCTCCCAGACCTCATCGATATTTTTTCTGGTGGTGCATGGGTTTTCCATTCCGTGTTGTCGAGCGTTCTTTTGCTGCTCGTGGTTATGTTGGTCACGAGTCGTGGATCGATAAGACGCCGACGATGGTTGGCATTACCTATCGGTACGTTTATGCATCTGGTATTTGATGGCGCATTTACGAACACCAAAGTTTTCTGGTGGCCTTTTTCAGGTCTTAATTTTGGCGGATCTCCGCTTCCAAGTTTTGATCGACTAGTGCTCGATATCCCGCTAGAGATTGCAGGTCTTGTGATGTTGTGGTGGCTATGGCGCGAACATAGTTTGCAATCAAAAAAGGCAAGAGATCGTTTTTTTAGTACCGGCCAATTAGTGGCCAATTATAAAGGAGATGTTGGGCAATGCTAATTATGTTGCGTCATGGTCAAACTGCAGCAAATGCGAAAGCATTGTTACAGGGAAGAATGAACCTCGAACTTGATGAAGAGGGTCGGGATCAAGCAGCCCGATCAGGCAAGTATTTACGTGAAGCATTTCCTAATGCTCTTGTTATATCTAGTCCGCTACTTAGAGCACAACAAACTGCTGCCCAGATCTCAGACAATGTAGTGATTGATGATCGTTTCATTGAACTTGATTATGGCGACTTTGATGGCTTGGCAATGCATGAGGTTGCGCCAGAAACTTGGGCAGCGTGGCGTGCTGATCCGTACTTTCGTCCACCAAATGGCGAGACATTGATTGAACTTGATGCTCGTGTGCGTCCTGCTTTGATAGAACTGAGCGAACGCGCGATCACTGGGGACGTCATCATCGTTAGTCATGTATCACCGATCAAAAGTTCGATTACATGGACAATGGGTCTTGGGCCTGAAGGCACATGGCGCTGTTCGCTTGATCGTGCCTCGATCTGTCGCATTGCAGTTAGCCGGCGTGGTGCTGTGCTTGCAAGCATGAACGAAACTGCTCATCTGCGATAAGCGGGTGGTGACGGTGAGTCACCGTGTAAGCGGGGTTCTGTACGTGCAAGCACGTGATGACCATCCCTCTATGCGGTCTACCCGAAGGTTGCCTTGCGGCTAAGCGGGCAGCTTTCCTTCTGCATGACCTTGCTTCAAACGGGGTTTACCAAGCCATGTGAATCGCTCCACATGCTGGTGCGCTCTTACCGCACCGTTTCACCCTTACCTGTGACACGAAGTCCATCGGCGGTCTGTTCTCTGTTGCACGTCCGTCAAGTCGCCCCGACCTAGCTCTCGCTAGCGTTTTGCCCTGTGAAGCCCCGACTTTCCTCAGAACATTGCTGTCCCGCGATCATCCGAGTGACTCACCGTCAGATCTAAGTGTACGACAACTGTTAGCGACTAGCGCAGGGATTAATAGATGAAACTGTTCAGGCTTGGCGTATCAAAGATCAACACGCCCCGATTGCCCGTGTCGTTGGGTTTGCCAAGGGTGACCTGCACAGAACTAAGTGACCCAAATGCATCTGGCAGAGTGGCAACGAGGGCCACTCCGGCATCGTCGGTGGCAGGAGCAAATGCCTTTGTTCCGCCACGAATAAGTTGGGCGGTAATTGCAGCATTTTGTGATGCGCGGATACCAATCTTCATCAGATCTGCGCGTAGAGCGGATTCGTGAATCAGTGAGACAAAATACTGGTACGTGGATGCAAGCAGTGTCTCGACTGCCAAAGTCAATGCGAGCGCATCAACTGGTTTTTGGTCAGAGTCTTTGATGAGTGCAAGCGCTGGCGCAATTGCCGAAGCACTGAGCTTTGGATTTGCATCTTGGTAGGCCTGTCCACCACGTGCTGAAACAAGCGAGCCCAAGGTGGTCATGTGCGACTTATGGATCGCTGCGTAACTGGCAATGATCGCCTGATTCTCTGCTGCAACATTTTTGCTAACAACAGCGTTTGTTAGCGCGTCATGAACCATTTGTTCCATTGACATAGCAGTACGCAACAGCAAGATGTCGGTGATAGGTCCATCTGTTGGCTTGGTTGTGGAGGGAGCGTCACCAATACGTGCCAGTGATGCTGGTGTGGATTTGCCACAGGCAGCAAGAAACACTGTTGCTGCTGCGACTGTGCCTCCTGTGCGTAGGACTGTGCGGCGACTGAACGACGAGGATGATGTGGTGGAGTTTTTCATTGCGATATTTCTTTCGTTCACTTGCTCAAGTACGTTGTTGGAGCCACGCCAGACACAATCGAAAGAGCAGCACTATGACGTGCAACGACCGTGATGATGGAGGCGACCAATGTGGCAGCCTCTTTTCCCTTTAATCGACCAAGCATGTCGATATGCATGGTCGCTGTTTGGTCTTCAAGAACCGCAAGCGCTGATGCGATGTTCTCGAATGAACCTGTTGGTGTAGCCAGAGCAGTGGTCGATGGGTCCACAGCTTTTGGTCCGAGGTAACCCTTCAGCGCTTGGACATAGGCAAGATGATGATCATGGATGAGCATAAGTGCCGCCTTGTCGTCGTCACCAAGTGCAGTAATGCCAGATGTTTTATATGTGGCGACCATGCGATACTCGCGTGTAATTGCTGCGTTCAATGCATCGTTGTCTGCTGCATCGCGATTGACGGGAGTGGGTGATGTCTCGGCCGCCGATGCTTGGGATGACACAAGTGATGCGGCAACCACTGCTGCGCTGCCAGCAAAAAGAGTTGCCAACAATTGGCGACGAGATGGTGACGGAGTGTCGTTGGTTTCAACTGTCTGAGAGTCCACGGGGGGTCATCCTTTGTCGGTATGGCGAATTGTCGCTCCTCAACACTAGAAGTCCAGCGCTGAAAGCTCAGGTATCCAAGCCGAAGCCCGGGAAACCGCTTGGCTCCATTGTTGCCTCGAGAGGCCTGGTGTTCCTAATGGGTGAACAACTGTTGACCCCGACAAGGTGTCGGTTGCGGCTTCTAGATGTGACCATTGACCAGATTCAACCCCGGCGAGGAGTCCTGCGCCAATCGTGGTGGCTTCAGCAATGGGACTCACCCGCACGGGGCGTTGAGAAGCATCAGCAAGAGCCTGGACAAAGGTCGGGTTACGGCTCATCCCGCCGTCAATACGCACTTCAGAGATGGTGAGCCCTGAATCCTTTTCTGCGGCTTCAATGAGGTCGCAACCGCGATGGGCGACTCCTTCTAGGACTGCGCGCACGATGTGGGCCCTGGTTGTGCCTCGAGTGATACCAAATATTGCGCCCCGTGCGCCGTAATCCCAATAAGGCGTACCAAGCCCGAACAGGGCAGGCACGTAGGCGACGCCTTGGGTTGATGTGCATGTTGACGCAATCTCGTGCGATTGTGCTGATGAGGAAATCAGGCCCATGTCATCGCGAAGCCATTCCATGTTCGTGCCAGCCGACAGCATGATTGCTTCAGTGCCGTAATTGATCTGGCTACCGCGACTGAATGCAACGATCGGGAATGTTCCACCGAGATTTCTTTTTGCTGATACGGGGGACTGTGGTCCTGTGAACATATCGAGCATGCCGCCCGTACCAAAAGTAATTTTGGTCATTGCTGGCCTGATGCATCCTTGACCAACAAGGGATGCTTGCTGGTCGCCGACTAAGGCCATGATCGGTGGAGCACCATCGAGATCTGTTGCATCGCCGATATATCCCGATGACGGGACAATGCGGCCAAGTTGATGAACAGGGACACCGAGTGCATCGCACACGATGTTGTTCCACTCAAGACCTGACGCAGTGGTCAGTCCTGTGACTGCAGCATTGGTGTGATCAGTGACATGATGCACACCATTGGTCAGACACCACGTAATCCATGACTCCACTGTGCCAATACGCAGGTCCGTGCTTGAACGTTCTGATTCATCACTGATGTAGTTCTTCAGCATCCATGCAGCTTTTGTTGCGGTTTGGTTGGGGGCTAATGCGAATCCATGATCTATCCGCGCCATGATGCACTCGCCAACAGTGCGCAAGTCTTGCCATCCAATTGCAGGGCCAATCGGTTGTGATGTTGATGCTCGCCACACAATTGTTGAGGCCCGCTGGTTTGTGATTCCGATGGCATGTACCGAACCGGATTTCAATGCAGAACTTGCCACTCGTTTGACTGCCTCATACATCGCTACAGCATCGAATTCAACAAGCCCTGGCGCAGGAGTATGTGGTGCAAATTCTTCGTAATACAGATCAGAGATGCTGGTGTCATCGTGCACGATTGCTGCTCGAAGGCCACTCGTTCCTACATCTATAACAAGAGTTCTCATAATCCAAGTTTTCCTGGATTCAGAATTCCATTCGGATCAAGAGCCTTCTTGATTGCGCGAAGCACCAACATGCCATTTCCAAGAGCTTGATCCATAAATGATGCACGGCTAAACCCCACCCCATGATGATGAGACAAGTTTGCACCCGACTTAAGGGCTGCACTTTGACCCGCCTGCCACAACGCTTTGTAGGTTGATTCGAATTCTTCTGGTGGGGGAGTTGCTGCGAAAGTAAAATATACGCAAGCTCCTTCGATGTAGCTGTGAGATAGATGGCACGTGGCAGCGCGCGCATGTGGCACAGCCATCATCGCTGATTCAACAGCGTCGACAATTGAATCAAGATGGCCCCAATTGGCGGCAACTTCCATGGTGTCAACGACGTAGCCCTTGCGGGTCAATGCCTGAAGTCCGCTGGTGTCATTTCGATGATGCATCCACGCTTCAACAAGCGCAATGTCACCAAGTGTTGCACCCATCTGCATGCATGTGTCATGAATCAGCGCCATCGTGCCATCGACAAGTGCTTCTGAACCTTCGTCAAGCACGAGAAGCGTGGCAGTGGTGCCGTCGCCACCATGTGAGCGCTTGCTTTCTGCTCCGTCATACAGTCGCAGTACGCAAGGAGTTGCACCAGCACGAATGATTCGCCTGCATGCTTCGATACCTTCAGAGAAAGTGTCGAATACGTAAGCACCGCGACGCTCTACTTCACCAAGGGGGTGAGCGCGAAGCCACACTCGTGTGATGACACCAAGAGTTCCTTCGCTGCCAAGGATGAGTTGAGACAAGTCTGGACCAACAGCCGAAGCTGGCGCCCCACCTGTGCGAACAATCGTTCCATCAGCCAGCACAACTTCAAGGGCGTGCACCATGTCTTCAATTTTTCCGTAGCGAGTCGAATATTGACCAGCGCCGCGACACGCCACCCAGCCGCCTACTGTGCTGATGTCAAAGGACTGTGGAAAGTGTCCGACAGTGAGGTTGTGGGCACGCGCGACAGTTTCAAGGTCTGGACCAAAAGTGCCTGAAAGGGTTTCGATGATGCCGGAGATTTCGTCAATCGACTCGATGCCTTGCATAAGTGTCATATCGAGAGCCACTCCGCCATGTAGCGGAATAGCTGCACCGCATACACCGCTTCGACCACCAGACGGTGTCACAGCAATGTGTTCTGCATTGCAATAAGTCAGTAGTGCCGAGACTTCTGCTGTGGTGCGAGGACGACATACAACGTATGGAAGCTGCGGTACTTCGTTGTTGAGTGCCCACGTCATTGCCAACGGCCACCAGTCACGGCCATGCTCTGCAAGGTCTGCTTTGTCAACGCTGATTTGGCACAGCGATGACAACGAGTCGATGTGTTCGGCAGAAAGTGCAGCAGTGATTGGCTGGAAATGTGGATGTGCTGTTGCTGCGCCTTCACCGAATTCAATTGGTGCTGTCGCAGATGTGGAAAAGGTGTACAAGCTCATATTTTTCTATTTCTGTGGAGGAGTATTGGCGGCAATAAATTCAGCTTCTGATACGAGCGAGGCGGCATCTTCACGTGCGCACTCGTCGAGAAACTCAGACACGCTTGCTGCGCATTGTTGTGCAGTCCAGTTGAGGTCTTGGGAGATAAGTTGCCCGACTGCAGGTGCCGCAGCAACGCAGGCTTTTCGATTCATGAGTCGAGCCCGAGTCCGCCTGGTCAAAACATCATCAACGGATGTTGCCATCTCGTGACGAACCGCGTAGAGCGCCTCACATTTTAGGTAATGAACACCCGGAACCAATTCGCTAGCGAGCGATGGATCTTCTTGGATCATCTTGTGCAGCAATGATGCATCGCTTCCGTAGCGACTATCAAGATGACGCTCAAGAACAGTTGATCGTGTTCTTTTGCCAGAACCACCACGAAGTGTGAGCATTTTTGTCTTACAGCGACGCTTGATATTGAGAAGCGCACAAGCCTCGTCGACTGCATCTTGGGCCATTTCGCGATACGTGGTGAGTTTTCCACCCGCCACAGTGATGACACCGTGATCCGATACTG
>Ga0209702_10002796_pt1 | contig 29308 bp, 25 predicted proteins | sample FRY01_FD_187210 | JGI IMG/M metagenome (GOLD analysis project Ga0209702, IMG submission 187210) | Freshwater microbial communities from Lake Fryxell liftoff mats and glacier meltwater in Antarctica - FRY-01 (SPAdes) (version 2) | ecosystem: Environmental > Aquatic > Freshwater > Ice > Glacier... | reverse complement strand
TCACTCTGAGCTTGTCGAATTTATTGGTCACTCTGAGCTTGTCGAATTTATTGGTCACTCTGAGCTTGTCGAATTTATTGGTCACTCTGAGCTTGTCGAATTTATTGGTCACTCTGAGCTTGTCGAATTTATTGGTCACTCTGAGCTTGTCGAAGAGTGATTCTTACCTTCCTAAAACAAATGCTTTTCCGCATGATACGACGAACGCACCAATGGACCGCTTTCTACATATCTAAAGCCTTTTGAAAGAGCGAATTCTTTATAGAACTCAAAGCGCTCGGGTGTTACAAATTCTACAACAGGTAAATGTTTTGGAGTAGGCTGTAAATATTGACCAAGGGTTAAAATATCAACATTATTATTTACCAAATCTTGAATGGTTTCGAGGATTTCTTCTTCGGTTTCGCCAAGTCCAAGCATAACGCCCGATTTAGTCTTGCAACCACCTTCTTTTAATCTTCTTAGAACCTCAAGGCTACGGTCGTATTGTGCTTGAATTCGAACTTGTCGTGTTAGTCGGCGCACAGTTTCTAAGTTATGCGAAACAATTTCGGGGAGAACGTCGATGATCCGTTGCAGATTCTCCCATTTTCCCATAAAATCGGGAATTAAAGTTTCGAGTGTAGTTTCGGGGCTTGCTTTGCGAATAGAATCTACTGTTTCGACCCAAATAATGGAGCCTCCGTCTTTTAAGTCGTCACGGTCTACCGAAGTTAAAACGGCGTGCTTTACTTTCATGAGTTTGACAGAATTCGCTACGCGCGAGGGTTCCTGCCAATCAACGGCACTCGGCATTCCTGTTGCAACTGCACAGAAACCGCATGAGCGTGTGCATACGTTTCCAAGAATCATGAAGGTTGCAGTTCCGGCGCCCCAGCATTCGCCCATGTTAGGACAGTTGCCACTTTCGCAGATCGTGTGTAGCTTGTGCTCATCGACGAGTTTGCGAACCTGAGCATATTCAGGACCTGTGGGTAATTTTACTCTTAACCAATCGGGCTTTTTTCTTCGCCCGGTTTCGGGATTTACTTTTGTATCTACTTGTTCCATTGTTTGCCGTAAAGAAATCGGATAAAAAACGTTAGAAAATAGCTGTTTGCTGGCGAAAATGCCATCATCTGAACCGGTTTAGCGAACACGTCGATGGATGCACCAGTTTCGATCATTTTCATGCGTTTTTGATCTTTTCCGAATTCGAGATTTAATAAAAAACTACTGTATAATCCAGGATGTAGGCGGGCTTCGCCAATTCCTTTGAAATATCCTGCTCTCCCTGAAATATTGTCAGGATAATGTTTGTCTGGGTTGTAAAGCTCAACTTTCTCACTAACACCCTGTGTATCGCTAAACTCAAAAATTGATAAATAAATGGGTTTTGCAAATCCCCAAGTTGCTCCTGCGTATCCTGCCAAAGAAATCTCTACGCCACCTTTATCGCCTTTGGCATTGATGGTTTTTTGCTTGCCAATTCCTGTGCGCAAAATAAGTAGCGAATTTGCTTTTCCGTAAATAAAGCCATTATTATTGTCACTAAACGGGTTGACAGTTTTCACTTCCTTGGGATGCCTCATGGTCATCAATTGGAAATCGCCCATCAAATAACTGTATCCTGTTAAATGCTTTCCAGGGCGATAATTAATTCCTATTCCATTTGTATGAAGCGTCGCTCCAATGTGCCTTACCCGATTGTAGAGTATTCCTTTTTCGTCAACACTTTCAACATCCTGCGCAGCAGAACTAAACCCAATAAATATCGCGCAGGCAGCTAAGAGAGACCTCAAGCCAACAGGGAATCGATTTTTTAGGTATGTTTGAAGCATTATGGCAAAGATACAATAGATTCTAAGCAATCATGGCAACCATTCATTCACGCTATTTGGGAAACCTAAGAACCGAACAAACGCATTTGGCTTCGGGAAGTAAATTTCAAACGGATGCACCAGTTGATAACCAAGGAAAGGGCGAATTGTTCTCTCCAACCGATACTGTTTGCGCCGCTTTAAGTGCTTGCATGATGACGCTTATGGGAATTGCAGCCAATACACACACAATTTCTATTGATGGATTTGAGGCTGACGTAACAAAGGCGATGGTTTCGGGACCGCGAAAAATTTCACAGATAACAATCCGGTTCTATAATTTCCCTTCGGGGATTGACACCCATCAGCAGTTAATTCTCGAAAGAGCTGCGCGCACCTGTCCTGTTGCAATGAGCTTACAAGAGAATTTAATTCAAGAAATTTCTTTTGAGTTTTAATAGTTAGCCTGCATTTCTACTAAACTAATCATAGTGTGAGAGTTATGATGAACTGCTGCCCCATTCTTAATAATAAGCAACTGTGGCGATTCATGCATAACATGATACCTAGTAGCGATGGCGTTGCTGATATCTCGGTGTTGTATTAAATCAAGAAGATAAACGGGCATAGTTGCTTCACCACGATTGACGCGATTTAGGGCCATAGAACTAATTGAACAGCGAGTGCTATGCTTGAAAATAGCAACTGACGAAGCTCCTTCACTTGAAAGCGCATCAATCTCGTCGAGTTGAGCAATGTCAGTTAGTGGGATCCAATTCATTATGGTTATTACGACTTAACCTCGGTATTTGCTGGAGTTGTGTGTTGTCCGTATGCCGGGCAATCAATTTTTTTTGCTCTGCAAGAAACAAGCACTGTACTCAATACAATAGCTAATAGGAAAACAGATGTAGTTCTTTTCATGTGTTAAGATTCAACGCAAAATTAGTATAAATCTTACTTATGAGCGGACTTCTTTTTTAACTTCTACGTTTTTTCCATAAGCGGGGCAGTCAATTTTTTTATTGCAAGAGCCTAAAAGTGTCAATAACACCAAGCTTAATGGAAGAAATAGATGAATTCGTTTCATTGAATTGTTAATAATATCCTTAACGATAAATGCTGATTTAACGGGGTCTTGCTCAAAAGGTTACTATTGAATGCAAGGGGCAAATTTTATTATTACCTATGTTTGTGCAAAGTAATTTCATGAGCATTATTGAAGAATCTAACGTAAAAATTGAGTCAACTTGGAAGACTGCTCTACAGCATGAATTTAGTGCTCTATATTTCGCTGAACTCAAATTGTTCCTTTTAAAAGAGCGGGAGACTCAGGTGGTTTTCCCTCCGGGGAAGTCGATTTTTGCAGCATTTAATCATACTCCTTTCAACAAAGTGAAGGTGGTCATTCTGGGTCAAGATCCTTATCATGGTCAAGGGCAGGCAAACGGATTGAGTTTTTCGGTCGAAAATGGTGTTCGTTTGCCTCCTTCTTTGCTTAATATCTTTAAAGAGTTGAAGGAAGATGTTCACATGGATATTACTAAAAATGGTGATCTAAGTGCTTGGGCGAAACAAGGAGTGCTCCTATTAAATACTACACTAACCGTTCGCTCAGCTTCTCCTGCATCGCATCAAGGAAAAGGTTGGGAGCAATTTACTGATGCCGTTATTCGTTTGCTATCCGAACAAAGAAAGGGCTTAGTGTTTTTACTTTGGGGAAAGCCCGCTCAAATGAAAGAACAACTCATAGATACAAGTAAGCATTTTGTGTTAAAAGCAGCGCATCCTTCGCCATTGTCTGCTTATAAAGGATTCTTGGGTTGTCGTCATTTTTCTCACACGAATAAAATACTATTAGATCAAGGAATTGTTCCAATTAATTGGGTGCTTCCATGAAATTATCATTGGTAGCCATTTTATTTATTTGTTTGACGGGGCTTTCAGCCGATGCTCAATCTTTTAGGCTACAAGTTGAAAATTCGAGTGGGGAAGAACTTCCATTTAAACCCAAAGCTGTTTTTACAACCGTAACGCTTAGAAAAGAAGCTTTAAAACAATACATTTTTCAATTACAGGAGGATGGTTACTTAGCAGCAGGATTGGATTCTACCTCTGGAATTGAAGCAGATCAGATAGCTTACGTATTTTTGGGGTATAAATTTATTTGGTCGAAGCTCTATTCGATTAATGCTGACGAACCCGCCTTAAATGCTGGCGGATATAAAGGAAAGTTTTATAATGATCGTCCATTTAAATTGCGCCAAACAAAGTTGCTTCTTCAGCGAATGCTCGGCTATTACGAGAACAACGGATATCCATTTGCTCAAATTAAATTTGATAGTTTGCAAACTGAGGATGGCATACTAAAGGCTGGAATTCGCGTTGAAAAGGGTGAATTAATTCGCATTGACAGTATTACGGTTCGCGGAGATGTGAATATTAATTCGAAATATTTATACAATTATATTGGTATTGAACCTGGCGACTTATACAACGAAAAAGTAATTTCGGCTATGTCGACTCGCTTGAAAGAGCTGCCATTTCTAACAGAAGTTCGCCCTACCGAAATTTTTTTGCTGGATAATGCAGCCTTAATTCGCTTGTATTTAGATGGGCGAAAGGCGAGTAATTTTAATGGTATTATAGGCTTTTTGCCAAATAATCAAGCAACTGGGAAGCTCTTGTTAACTGGAGAAGCAAACCTTAGATTAAAGAATTCTTTAGGAAGAGGCGAAACCATTATTGCCGAATGGCGTCGCTTACAAACGGCCACTCAGAGTTTAAATATTCAATTGGCGGTTCCTTTTATATTCAATACTAGAATTGGTGTTGATGGACATTTTGGTTTGTATAAGCGCGATACAACATTTTTAAATTTGAATCAAAATATCGGAATCCAATATTTGATGAAAGGAACCGATTATCTTAAAGTGTTTTATGAGAATAAAAGCTCAAGTTTATTATCTACGCGTGGCCTTGAGAATGTCATTGTACTTCCAGATAATGCTGATACAAGAACAGGTCAGTATGGACTTGAGCTTAGTCTCACAAAACTAGATTATCGATTAAATCCAAGAAAGGGATATCGAATTTTATCGCGTATAGGAGCTGGTAATCGCGTTATTACAAAGAATTCGGGATTAAATCCTCAGATATACGAAGGACTTAAATTAAAATCTTTACAATATTCCGGATTTATTGATGCTGATTTTTATTTCCCAATTCGAGCTAAATCAGTATTCACACCCAGCATTTTAGGAGGATTAATTGGTGGCGTTTCTATGTTCGAAAATGAACTCTTTAGAATAGGAGGAAATAGTTCATTGCGAGGATTTAATGAAGAATCAATTTTTGCTTCTGCATATTCTATTATTAATTTGGAATACAGATATTTAATAGAAGAAAATGCGTTTTTATTTCTCTTTGCAAATGGAGCTTATTATGAGAATAGAGCAGTCAATAGAAATATTGAAGACCGACCTTATGGTTTTGGTGCAGGAATGAGTTTCGAAACTAAAGCCGGTATTTTCTCAATCAGCTATGCATTGGGCAGTCAGTTCGGCAACCCTGTTGAAACGCGAACTGCAAAAGTGCATTTTGGATTGACAAGTTTGTTTTAGAGAATTTAATTATGAATTTTATGGAATTAATCTACATTATTTCAGGCTTCGCAATTGGAGCAATCTTGGTCTTTATTTGGCAAAAAAATAAAACCGATCAGCAATCAAATCAGCAATTAATTCAGTTGAATAATTTACAAATTGAATTAGCATCCTTAAGACAGAATTTCGAAAACAAGGAACACGATTTAGTTCGAACTCGTAATGAGTATAAACTGCTCGAGCAAGACCGAAACCAGTCGAATACAGAAGCGATACAATGGAAATCGAAGACTGAAGCGATGCAAGAAAAATTGCAAGTTCAACAAGATGAATTAGCGCAAATACGCGAGAACTTTTACCGCGATTTCAAATTAATGGCGAATGAATTATTGGAAGATAAATCAAAGCGATTTACCGAAACCAACAAGGAAAATATCGATCATATCTTAAAGCCTTTTAAGGAAAAATTGGCAGAATTTGAATTAAAAGTCGAGCGAACTCACAAGGATAGTTTAGTGGCCAATGCTACTTTGGTGCAACAGATTCTTGGCTTGCAGCAATTAAATGAGCAAATGAGCAAGGATGCCGTCAATCTTACTAGAGCTTTAAAGGGCGATTCAAAAACTCAAGGAAATTGGGGAGAATTTATTCTTGAATCTGTTTTGGAAAAATCGGGATTAATCAGAGATCGTGAGTTTTTTATTCAGCAATCGCATCAAAGCGAAGATGGCAAACGATTTCAGCCTGATGTGATTATTCGTTTGCCTGAAAATAAATCCATAATTATAGACTCAAAAGTATCATTAATAGCTTACGAGAAATTCTCAAATTTCGAGTCAGGTGAGGAGAGAAATGGATTTTTGAAAGAGCATCTATTCTCAATTCGACAACATGTAAATTCTTTATCAGAGAAGAAATATCAACATTTATCAACTATTGAAACACTCGATTTTGTTCTTTTATTCATCCCTATAGAACCGGCATTCGCGGCAGCTGTGCAAAGTGATTCTGCATTATTTAATGAAGCATTTGAGAAAAACATTATTATTGTTAGCCCAACTACTTTATTGGCAACTCTTAGAACAATTGCATCTATTTGGCGGCAAGAGAATCAAACCAAGAATGCACAAGAAATTGCCGACAGGGCAGGGAAGATGTACGATAAATTTGTTTCGATGGCTGATGATTTATTAAAACTGGGGAATCAATTGGATACTTCGCAAAAAACGTATGATGAAGTAATGCGGAAATTAAAGACAGGTTCGGGTAATTTAGTCAAGCGCAGCGAGGATTTAAGAAAATTGGGAGCTAAAACCAGTAAGGAGATTTCATCAGGATTAATTGATAACACCATAGATAACGATGTGTAATTCACGTTATTTGCACTGAATTTACAAAATGGATTACTCAACAAATCAACGCAAGCCAAAACAAGATTCGGATTTCATTTTCGGAATGTTTCCTGTTTTAGAGGCTTTACGCAGTTCTGCCGACCTCGATAAGGTAATTATGCAATTAGGTTTGCGTTCACCTCATTTACACGAGATGAAACAAATGCTTACCGAGCTGGATATTCCACTTCAAATGGTGCCAAAAGAGAAGTTAGACCGGATCACTCGTGCCAATCATCAAGGTATTATTGGATTTATGTCGCCGGTTACTTTTCAGCCTTTAGAAGAGGTCTTGCAGCGTGTTTATGAAGATGGAAGAGATCCTTTTTTACTGATTTTAGATCGCGTAACCGATGTGCGAAATTTTGGAGCAATCTGTCGGACAGCCGAATGCGCCGGTATTGATGCGGTGATTGTTCCTACGCGAGGAAGTGCCCGAATTGGTGGCGATGCGCTAAAAACATCCGCGGGAGCGCTAATGTATTTGCCCGTTTGTAGAAGTCAGAATTTAAAGGAAACACTCGATTTTTTGAAGCAATCTGGACTGCAACTTGTGGCTTGCACAGAGAAAACCGAAATAGATTTATTTCATCAAAAATTAGCTGGTCCAATTGCTATTGTGATGGGTTCTGAGGAAGATGGAATTAGTCCAGAATATCTGAAGAAGTGCGATATACGGGTTAAAATTCCAATGATTGGTAAAACAGAGTCCTTGAATGTTTCTGTTGCAACAGCATTGGTTGTTTACGAAATCGTCCGCCAAAGGCAATGAAAAGGATTTTTTCGAGCTTCGCATTAGAATACTTTCGTATCTTGATCGGTCAAAAAGATATTTAGACTTTGAGAGCGATGAAGAAAATTGCATTTAGCGTTTTAATACTATTTATGGGCCTTATTGTCAATGCACAATGCCCATTCGATCCGATAATTACACCTCCAAGTTTGGCACTTTGCCCGAACACAACGGACACACTTTTTACCCAACCAGCGATGTCTCATCTATGGTATAAAAATGGAAATCCAATTTTAGGATCTAACTCTTCTTTTTTGGTCGTTTCGCAAGTTGCAGATGCAGGATCGACGTTTCTGGTAGTGTCTACTAATGCTGGTTGTAGCGAACCATCGCCAGCCGTTTCGGTTACTAATCAAGCAATTCCGCCAATTACTATCTCTGTAGTAGATGGCTTATCGGGTACAGCTTGTTCTGGTGAAACACGGCTTTTGGCAGTGAGTGAACCATTTAATGTAAATATTCGGTGGTTTCGAGATGGCGTTCAACTTGTAGGACAAACCAATGATACAATTGCAGCAACTCAAGGTGGAAATTATTCTGTTATCGCTTTTTCGGACGCTTGCCCAAACAATAGCCAAACTAGCGCCATTCAAGCAGTTTCGTATATCAATTCACCAACACCAACAATTACATTTATCCAATCTAACCTAACCTTAAATACAACAGTTTCTGAATCAACAATTCAGTGGTTTATTGATGGGAATCCTATTGTTGGCGCAACTGGACAAACATTCTTGCCTTTACAAAATGGCAGCGTCACGATACAAGCTACTTATTCGGGTGAATGTGTTCGAGTTTCGGCGGTCTATGCTTACAATTCTTTTATAGCAAATTGCGACCATAATCCTATAATTACGCCTACTGATTTAGTGCTTTGTCCTAATTCAACTGATACATTATTTGCCCTCCCGGGCGATGCGCACCGATGGTTCAAAGACGGAGAAGAGCTGCCTGGAGCAATTGATAGTTTTTTAGTTGTGAATGCTTTTAATGATACTGGTTCTCAATTTAATGTTGAAGTAACACTAAATGGATGTTCAGAATTATCTCCTGAAGTTTTGGTGGATGGATGGATTTTTCTGCCAATTACCGTTAGCACGGAGGGTTTAGGACAAGGTTCGCTTTGTCAAGGCGATACACTTCTATTACAGGTGAATCAGCCATTTACTGAAAATATTCGTTGGTTTAGAGACGGAAATTTAATTGCTTCTGAAATTGATGATTCGCTCATTATTATAAGTTCAGGAGTATACACAGTTACTGCAGCAACATTGATTTGTCCTCTATTCGAGGAGACGAGTTTAAATTTAGATTATACGTTTTTATCTAATCCTCAGCCTATAATTTCTTATTTCTCAGTAAGCAATACTATGGCAGCTAACGTAATTGGAATTGGTTATACCTGGTCGGTCGATACACTTATCTTTCCAGAATTTAGCGGACAAATAATTACTCCAACAATTGCAGGGAATTATAGTGTTAACGTAAATTATGCCAATGGATGCTCAAATATATCGGCACCTTTAGCGTATGATCCAGTAGGGATTGAACGTTTGCAAAATCAAACTTTATCGATTTACCCAAACCCAACGATAGGAATAATTAATTTCATGGCTGAGGAAATAGGAAGAGTTAATATGTATGATATTTCAGGTGCTTTGGTGTTCTCACGAGATGTCAGCAAAGGTTTGGTATTACTAAATATAGCTGACTTGCGGGCTGGCGTTTATTCGATGCGATTTATTTCGAATAGTTATTCTGGGCGAGCAGTAATTATTAAAAAGTAAGGATAATCATTGCCAGATTAACGCACATGAAAAAAAATGATATTAGAATTTAAGGTAGGATTTGCAATACAAAGATTTTATGCCATTTATCAGAGGAATCGATGCTTTGTAGGTTGAATAAATAAGATAGACGACGTTAGGCTATTCGTATTCCAATTAAACAGATATCATCGATCTGTTCTTCTTTAGCCATCCAAAGATTGATTTTATTTAGTAAAAACATTTCTTTTTGTTCGCCAGTGAGTTTAGATGCCTCTTTTAACCATTTCATTTGCCCAACTCTTAACAACTTTTTACCTCTTTCACCGCCAAATTGATCTGTTAAACCATCTGTATACATATAAATCCAAGAGCCAGATATATAGGGGATTTCTTGTAATATAAATGGATTTTCATTTAAGGAACTCGCACCAATTCCTCTTTTTGTAGGTTTGAAAGTTAATACTTCATCAAGATCTTCGTTTGTATCTTAAACTAAAATAATTGGTCTATTTGCGGAACAGAAGTTTATCTTTTTGCATCATTGACCTATTTCATTCCACTCATTGACATATTAATTTAACTCCTGATTCAAGTCGTTTTATGTTTGCAGATGGTTAGTTTCACAAATTGATTTTTATTTGTAAATCATACCAAAATACCTGTTTATTCAATCTAGCTTATATTTGAGAGCGGATTTTCATCAACAGTCTTTAGTTGTCCTTCGAATTTTTATGATAGATTTAAATCCTAAGCCAGATAATTAAAAACAAGTTGATCTTCTACCCGCAAATCATCATATGCGCTCCTGCAGGATCCTGAATTAAAACATGATTTCGTCCATCTTCACCCATCTTTCTTTTTTCACCGATTACTTTACCACCGTTTTTTAAGCAAGCGGCAATACTTTCGTCTAAGTTGGAAACATTGACATACATAAGCCATTGTGGAGGCAAATCGGCATTTCCGCCTTTATTGTGACAAATTCCCGCAGACGCTTCTTCGTCATCTCCATTAATCATCACGAAATCTTCGTATTGACCCATGTCGAATGCTTCCTTTTCCCAGCCAATAACAGCTTGATAAAAATCACTTACGTGTTCGGCATTTTTAATCGTTAAATCATGCCATCCTATTGTTCCTGGTTCATTCATTTTATTTTCGTTTAAATATTAGACCTGCAATTATTGATAGTAAAATTCCAATAGGAACTATTTCCATAAGCGTCATTCCAAATCGGAAGAACGGATTTTTGTAGTATCCCATCATGATGGCAGATTGCTGAGCTGATAATTCAATGTCAGCCTCAGAGGCGCCACTTTCTCGCAGTTTTTGCAAACTATTTTGTGCGTACACCTCCATGAAATCGTTTGCAAAATTAGTGTAATATATTTCCCAGGTGAGTGAATATATAAATCCTGCAATTAAGGAAATAATCAGGCCTGTCATAAATGCTTTTCCAAAGGTGATTTTACCCTCTTGTATTTTGCGATGCTGAAATACAGCGACAAATATCATAGATAGCGCTATGAGCATTCCCAAGAAGCCAATAATTTCTGCAGATTCGAAATCGGGATTCTTATCCAGAAAAATCATGGTTAAAATCATCAAACTTGCAGTGATTGCTCCTGCAATTAATCCATAAATAAGTACAATTCTTTTCATTGGTTAAAGTTTGCAGCTAAACACAGAATAATCTGCCAATAAGCACTCATACGTAGGGTTCACTTAAAAAGTCAGAAACACGTCAGATTCGAGACAAGAGGATTTTATGATGTACAAATAGTACTTCAAAATACTCTTAACGAAGCAGATGACGTGTTTCTAGCTAAGCCAAATTCTAGAAAAAAATAAAAATAATAATTTGTGATGCATACAATCTGATCGATTTCGTCAAATAATGCTCACCAAATCAAAAATTAAACGTTGTAACATTCACATAATCATAGTTTTTGGTGTTTTTAAGTGGACCCTACTTAAGTATGGAAGAGGTAATTTCTAATCATTCTAAAGTTGTAAAATCATGGTTCTTCAATAGAATGCTCTAAAATGCCCAATTCTCTTGCTCTTTTCACCGCTTGTGTGCGACGTTTTACATCAAGCTTAGAAAACAGATTAGATGAGTGAGTCTTAATTGTGCTAATGGATAAGTTGAGGTAGTCGGCAATTTCCTGATTCGATAATCCTAAAGAGATGCATTGCAACACTTCCTTTTCTCTCAAACTTAGTGTAATATCAGCGTTGTAGTTCTGAGAAATTGAAACCTTTAGTGTAGCGCTTTTTGCGTGTTTCCTTTCAACAAAAGTATATGCTAAATAGGCGCCAATTGAAGCAAATAAAATTGCCACTCCAATTAAATAGAACTCAACAGATAATTCACGAACATAAAACCTATATTCCATGAAATTCAGCAGAAAGGTTAAAGCGGCTAAAGCAATGGCATACAGTATTAAGAGTTTAATTTTCATGATTTTGTGAAAATCTTTCCTGGGTTTAATATCCCTTTCGGATCGAAGGCATGTTTAATGGAGCGCATTAAATTTAATTGAGTTTCATTAAACGCGATATCCATATATGGCTGTTGGACCAAACCAATTCCGTGCTCTCCACTCAAGGTCCCTCCAAGTGAAACAACTAATTCAAATATTTCGCGAATTCCTTTTGGGATTTCTGTTAACCATTGTTCTTGGCTTTGGTCGCCTTTAATAATATTAACGTGAAGATTCCCATCTCCAGCATGACCATAACATACCGATTTAAATCCGTATCGAGCACCGATTTCCTTTACACCAGCTAATAATACAGGCAATTCAGCTCGAGGTACAACCGTGTCCTCTTCTTTATAAACGGAGTTAGATTTCACTGCCTCGGCAACACTTCTGCGGAGTTTCCAAACATCTACTTTTTGCGCTTCTGATTCTGCAAATAAAATCTCCATGCAGTTATATTTTTCCAGCACCTCGACAATTCGCTCGATGTCTTTTAGAATGGATTCTTCATCATTTCCATCGACTTCAATTAAGAGATGTGCCTGTTCTTCATCTCCAATTTTCAGCGCAATATCATCGCGGAATTTCAAGGTCCAATCAATTGCATCTCGTTCCATGAATTCTAAAGCCGAAGGGATAATTCCAGCTCTAAATATTGCCGAAACTGCTTCACAGGCTTCAATTGGTGAATGAAATGGCGCTAACAAAACTTTATTTAATCGAGGATATGGTATTAATTTAAATACAACTTTAGTAATTACAGCTAATGTTCCTTCGCTGCCAATCATGAGTTGAGTTAAGTTATATCCAGTTGAATTTTTAAGGACTTTAGCACCAGTATGAATAATATCACCATTAGCTAATACAACTTCTAAATCGAGTACATAATCTCTCGTAACGCCATATTTAACTGCTCTCGGACCTCCAGAACAATGAGCTAAGTTACCTCCAATAAAACAGGTTCCACGACTAGAAGGGTCAGGTGGATAAAACAATCCTTTTTCTATAACGGCTTCTTGAAATACTTGGGTAATAACGCCGGGTTCGACCGTTGCTTGAAGATTTCTCTCATCAATTTCGAGTATCTGATTAAATCGACTCATAGATAAAACAACGCCAGCATTTATAGGTAGCGCTCCGCCACTTAAGCCGGTTCCACCACCACGTGTAGTAACAGGTATTGAATGGTCGTGGCAGTAACGAATAATCTGACTCACTTCTTCAGTCGAACGAGGTTTTAATACAACATTCGGAAGATATCTTAAATCTTCAGTTTCATCGTGGCTGTGAGCCTGCAAGCTTTCATCGTCGCTTAAGACAAATGTATTTCCGATTAGTCGAGAAAAATGCTCAATATGTTTGTTGTATTCCAAGATAGTAGAATTGTGTTTTTACAAATATACCAAAAGCCTTGCAGCCAGTTAGAATTGAGAAGTGGAATAATTCACATTCTACAATCAATCCGATTGCTTGAAAATATTGCCGATTTCTTTTCCGAATTTTTGAATCTTCTCAATTCCTTTAGTAAGTGGTTCTGCCGTAAAGTCATCATAGTTTTCACCATGATATTCGTGGCTATATTCTTCTGGATAAATTACCATCTTATTATGGTGATAGAAGAACTCTTCAAGTTGATTTGGTATCTCCTCGAACTCATTTATATATGATGGAGATCCTTTGTATGCGAGTATTACAGCAAGAATATCATTTGCTAACACGTGTTCTTTTATATGGTCAAAATGCGACCAGTCATCAAAAATTATAATTTTTAAATTCGTATTTAATTTAGCACGTTTAATTAAATTATGAATAGCATTAATGGTTGTTTCATTGCTGTAAAGTGTAATTGGAATGCTCAATTCATGCGCTAATTTGTCAATTTTCAAGAACCATAATTCGAAACCATTTTCTCGTTCAGCATATAATGGTGTAAATACACAAATTCTCTGGTGGCTCACAAATGCTTTCTCGAAATGACCAATTATCAATGTTTTAGAGGTATTACTGAGCAAACTGTCATCCTTTTCTGCCAAAAATTTATCTGTCAACTGAGCGCGCTGATTCCAATCAACTACAATAATACTCGCCATGATCTCTTTCGAAATACGGGAAATCCCTTTCGTAGTGTGAAGGTCGATGGTGGCGATTATGTTGACTTTATTTTCAGAGGCAGAAGCTTGTCTTACAACGGATTCTAAACTGATTCGAGCACGCCTTAAATTCAATTCGGCTTCTTGGTCGTTTGAAACAACAGATAATACAGAAATGGGATTGGCCGATTTTGAGTAGCGGATAAAAATGCAAAACTCTAACAGCTTCTCTAAATGGTTTGGAGCGGTAATAGGTAAAAGAATATGTTCATCTTTCAAACTATTCAGTTTTAGCAAATCTGTGGAATAATCATCTGTTTCGAGCATGATTTTCCGGGAGGCTTTTTCAGTTACAAAACTTGCAACTATGCAGGTAATGAGAATTAGGATAATTGTTCCGTTAAGGATGTTCTCATCTAATATTCCAGCATTAAACCCGACTAAAATAATTGCCAACGTTGCAGCAGCATGCGCACTACTTAAACCGAAAATCAATTGACGCTGAGCAGAAGTATATCGAAAGGTAATTTGAGTAAAAAGTGCCGCAAGCCATTTACCAAATAGTGCAACCAATGTTAATGTTCCAGCAACAATTAGCGCAGTTGGACCATTAAATAAGACGCGCAGATTTACCAACATTCCAACACTAATTAGGAAAAATGGTATGAACAATGAATTTCCAATAAATTCGATTCGGTTCATTAACGGCGATGAATGCGGAATTAACTTATTAAGAGCTAATCCAGCTACGAAAGCTCCAATGATTGGCTCAACTCCAGCAACTTCGGCAAGAAATGCTGCAAAGAATACCATTGAAAGTACGAATATGTAATGAGAGTGTTTTTCACTTTCGAGGCGTCTGAAAAACCATTTTGCAATTCGTGGAATCAGAATAAACATAATTCCAGAGAAGATAGCGAGCGAAATAATTAATCGTAACCAAAATTCCTGGTTTAAATTGCCTTGAGTATTTCCCAGGACAATTGCCAAAATTATTAATACTGCTGTATCGGTGAGGATTGTTCCGCCGACTGCTACTGCGACCGTTTTATTTTTTGAAATTCCTAATTTACTTACTATTGGATAGGCAACAAGTGTATGCGTAGCGAACATGCTAGCGGTTAAAAAACTGGCATTATATCCATATTCAAGAATATAGTAACATACTGGGAATCCAATACTTAATGGAATTATAAAAGTGTAAAAACCGAACAGTATACTTTTATTTCGATTGGCTTTAAACTCATTCATATCGAGCTCCAAACCTGCAATAAACATAATGTACAAAAGACCTATCGTCGAAAATAACTGAATAGCATCCGTTTTGGCAAGGATATTTAATCCATTCGGACCAATTATTACACCCGAAATAATCAACCCAATAATGCCTGGAATATTTAATTTCTTCAGCAGTATTGGCGATAAAAGGATAATAAATAGAATTAAGGAAAATACTAAGATTGGGTTGCGCAGGGGAAGTTGAAACTCCTGCATGAGCTGAGAAAAGAAATCAGTTGCATTTTTCATTGCAGGAATAATTCAAGTATTAAATTCTAAAACTACCTTTTTTAAATAGTGGGATAGAGGTATAATTCAACTGTAAAACTCTGCTTTTTTCTCCGTGAATCAATCTATTCAAAAGCGGCAGTGCTAATTTTAATGTTTTATTAATGAGAGATTTACAAAGCTTGCCGTTTAAGTTGTGCTTGGTTTAGCTTAAAGAGGTTGAATGAGATCCCACAAATTGCCGAATATGTCCTCAAAGACAAGCACTTGGCCCCACGCTTCCTGAACAGGCTGACGAACAATCTTTACATTGTGATGATGTAAATTTTCTATGTCACGTTCAAGGTTGTCTGTTTGAAGAAATAGAAATACTCTGCCTCCAGCTTGGTTGCCGATTCGTGTTTTTTGCTCTTCGTTTGAGGCTTGCGCCAGTAATATATTGCTTCCAGTATTTCCTTTTGGCGAAATAATTACCCAACGTTTGGTTGGACTTAATTGTGTATCCTCAAGCAAATCGAAATGCAATTTGTTCACGTAAAAATCTATCGCTTTATCATAATTATCTACCACTAATGCGAATTGCATTATCCTTTGAACCATACTTTTTATTTCTTACAATATTGTTGAGATTGTTTAACTGATAATTGATTGTGTAGTTCTACGTCGTTGAAACTTTTACGTTTTCCCCAATTGAAAAGCCTTTCAAAAAGAGGAAGCAGCTTATGATTTTCAATATTGTTCAAGAAATAGGACTCATGTTCTTTTTCTTTTATGCCCATTTCAAAAAGAATTTCGTCATGTTTATCAATTCCTAATTCATGGAAATAATGCATTAATCTGAAATACTCGCAAACGTTGCCGCTTTCTAATCGTCCTGCAAAGTAATAAGGCATGAACCAACCAATTAAATAGCACCCCGTTGAAATTATTTTGCCAATCATGTGGAATTTTATTTCATAATATTTTGAAATTGGAATGTCATATAGATTCATAATTTTCAGTACTTCCGTACGATGGTTCCATTCGTCTAATTCAATTTGTTTAATCTCAGCTTTTTGATGATTATCTTTAACAGAATTAGCATGACCGATATAGGCAAATGCTGCTGCTTTTTCGGCAGAATAGGCTTGCTGTAATAATTTAGTGAGTTTAGAATGCTTTAACTTCATTACTATACGAGATTCCCTGATTGATCTAGCTTCCAAAACGGATTAAATGCTATTTCCCATAAGTGTCCGTCTGGATCGGCGATGTATCCGCTATATCCGCCCCAAAATACTTTTTCGGGCATTTTTATTATTTGGACATTTTTACTTTTAAATTCAGTAAATAATTCATCAACATCTGCTTCTGTTCTTGCATTAAAAGCGCATGTTACACCTTTAAATCCGATGCCTTCAGATGAAATCATTGCATCTCCAGCTAACTTTTCTCTTGGATATATCGATAAAATAATTCCATTTAATTGGTAAAAAATAATTACTTCATTTTCGGATTTAATCCGAGTCCACCCAAAAACGTTTTCATAAAACTTACTAGATACGTCTAAGTTGAGCACTCCTAAGGCAATCATTGTCATGCGTTGTTCCATGATTCATAGACTAGAATTTGTTCTTGGCTTTTTCGATAGTTGAATGCTTGCACCAAACACAATGTTGAATTGAAGAAACCCAAAATGTTGATTTGCTTTATCGCTTGTTGATTTAGTAGTTCTAATATCTGGTAAATTCAAGAATCCGCCTTTCAACTCGGGTTGTAAAAAGAATCCTTTCCAGGGAGAAATGTTTAATGCAAATACAGAACTGAAACCATATCCTGATAAGTGAAACTCATCGTAGCGCTCCATTCCTAATAAAGTAGTATTGGTTTTTGGCAATAAAATCCCACTTTCAATACCAATGACACTCGATAGTTCAAGGCGTTTCAATTTTAAAAAAGAATCTTGTCTACGAAGGGCAACGTGAATATAATTGAGACCATCGGTGTGTTCGAATTTTAAAAAATCTTCGGTAAGCGTTTCATTCTGGTTGCTATAACTATTATTATAGGGCGAATCTTTCAGATTGATATCTCCTTCAATGGGCACCGTTTGATTTTGCTGCATAACATATTTCATGTGATCAACACCAAAGGAGATATTGTATTTAGAATTGATAAAATATCCAATTCTAAAATTGTATTGAGGAATCGTTATTGTTGCAGGATTCCAATAAAGTGCAGGTTTGAATTTACTTTGACGGTCTTTCGCAAAGACATCTTTTAGTGTAAAATTATAATTATCGCCTTTAAAGGTAATGTTTGAATTTGAATACCATGCTCTGTTCCAGCCCCAGTAAATATATAATCGACCTTTTTGGTTTTGCTGTAAACGTAAATTTACCTCTTGGGCAAAAATTCCAAGATGAGGGAAAATCAAAAAAAAGATGAACACTATTCTTTTCATGGGATGAAGCGAGCGAATTCACAAAATCATTTTTCAGAATTGCCTTGCAAATGTGCAAGAAATTGTTCGATACAAGCTAGGTATCTGAAAGAAAAATAGTGTTTAATTCAATATTTGATTCCTCTTTTTATCCTTGCTAAGTGCTTTTAAACAGAGCAGTGGTGTTCCTTATCTTTATGAGGCATACGAACTTTGATTTTGAAGATAAAACGGTGCTTATAGCAAGAACTTTAACTAGGGTCCACTTAAAAACACCAAAAACTATGATTATGTGAATGTTACAACGTTTAATTTTTGATTTGTTGAGCATTATTTGACGAAATCGATCAGATTGTATGCATCACAAATTATTATTTTTATTTTTTTTAGAATTTGGCTTAGCCAGAAACACGCCATCTGCTTCGTTAAGAGTATTTTGAAGTACTATTTGTACGTCATAAAATCCTTTTGTCTCACATCTGACGTGTTTCTGACTTTTTAAGTAAACCCTAACGAAATAACTTAGCACAGATTTAGCGCAAAGGATGGAAGCATTAGCTGCATGAAGCGAAGCGGAATGCACTAGAGCTGAGAGCCTGACCTGAGGCACGAAGGATGCGCCCAAAACCTAAAATAACGAGTTAATTCCCAAGCCAGGTTCGTGACTTAAATGAATATTTCCGTTTTCAATTATAAGTCCGCTGGCATGGTCGTTTTGTAACAATAATGGACCGTCGGCGTCGATATGATCTAAAACGGGGAGAAATTGAGCAATTGCTGCCGTTCCAATACTTGAGTCGTTCATATTGCCCATCATTATTTGTAATCCAAGAGATTTGGCTTCGTTTACCATCGAAATTGCAGGCGTAATTCCACCGCATTTGGTGAGTTTGATATTTATTCCATCGAAGCTATTTGCGCATATTTTAACATCTGTAGGAAGAACACAGCTTTCGTCGGCAAACAATGGAATAGGGGAGATTTTTTTAAGTGTTTTCATCTCCTCATAATTGTCTTTTGTTAAAGGTTGTTCCACTAAAATAACTCCTAGATTCTCGAGTTTATTTATTCTTTCGATGGCTTCATTGAGCGACCAAGCAGCATTTGCATCTACTCTAAATGGCTTGTCAGTGTTAGCTCTTAGAGTTTCGATAATTTCGATATCGTTTTCATTTCCTAGTTTTATTTTATACATCGGCCAAGGATTATTTTTTAGCTTCTGTATCATAGCTTCAATTGAGTCTAAACCTATGGTGTAATCAGTGAGTACAGGAGATTTCCATGTAAATCCAAGCAAGGAATAAATGGTTTGGGCTTTTATTTTTCCATATAAATCCCACATAGCAATATCTATTGCACAACGAATGAATGAATTGTGAGGAAAAGCCTTTTGTAAGTATGGATAAAAATTTATTGGATTTGAATTATAATTTTGCTCTAGGAATTCTTTTTGAGTTTCAACCTCAAGTAACATTTCGGGCACATTTACATTGTAATAAGTTATCGCAGGAGCTTCACCAATGCCAATAAAACCGTCATGTTCTAACTTAACAAGAAGAGTTTCCTGATGCGTTTTGCTTCTGCCGCCTGAAATTGTGAATGGATATATAAATGGTAGAATCCCGCGAAGTGCTTCAACTTTCATTTGGCTAAAATAGAAGATTGCTTGGTCCGTTGTATTACGACTCTGAAATGTGAAAATATTCATATCTCGAGCGTAAGTAAACCTTCTTGTGAAAGCCCGAATATCAAGCATATTGGAAGAGTTGGTGATTGAAAAAATATTTGAGTACGTAAGATTTATTCTATTTCATATGCACTTTCCCTTGCATACATTTGCCAATCTCTTACTTTTACAACCGACAAAAATGATGAAGAAAATTCGTTTGATATCTGTGTTCATGTTGGTGTTTGCTTTTTCGCAAGCTCAAACGAAGAAGGAGCTTAGCCTGCAGGAGATTTGGGCTAGTCCTATTTTTCGTGCAGCTTCTGTGATGGGCGGTGAACCAATGAATGACGGAAAACATTACAGCACGCTAGAATACGCCAAGGAAGGAACACTGATTGCCAAGTATTCTTATGCTACAGGTTTGAAAGTGAGCGATATTTTTAAGCAAGCTGATATATTGTTGAATGGAAAACCTGTCAATTTTGATGATTACACCTTTAGTGCGGATGAAAGCAGGTTGCTTGTGCCAACTGAAACGGAGCCAATTTATCGCCACTCAACTCGAAGCAGCTATGTTATATTGGATTTGAATTCCAAGAAAGCATCAGTCTTAAGTGCAGGAAAACAACAATACGCATCGTTTTCGCCTGATGGAAAGCAGGTTGCTTTTGTAAAAGATAATAATTTGTTTGTGAAGAATCTCGAAACAAATGCAGAGGTCCAAATCACGAAAGATGGCAAGCAAAACGAAATAATTAATGGTGCGACAGATTGGGTTTACGAGGAAGAATTTGCTTTGAGCAAAGCATTCGCATGGTCGCCCGATGGAAGTAAAATAGCTTATTTGCGTTTTGACGAACGTGAGGTGAAAGAATATAACATGCAAACTTTTGGTAGTCTTTATCCTGGTTTGTACACGTTCAAATACCCAAAAGCTGGTGAGGATAATTCGTCTGTTGAAGTTTTCGTTTTTGATTTAGTTTCAAAAGTGAATGTGAAGATGAAAACGGGAGACGATATGAATCTTTATTTTCCTCGTTTCCAGTGGACATCTAAAGGAGATGAGCTTTGCGTAACTCGCATGAACCGCCACCAAAATCATTTGGAGCTTTTATTAGCGAACCCTAAAACGGGTGATGTTAAATTGCTGATGGAAGAGAAATCAGCTACATACATTGATATTCATGATAATTTAACTTTCTTAGAAGACGGTAAACGCTTTATTTGGTCAAGTGAGCTTGGCGGATACAACCATTTGTATTTGTATTCAATGGAAGGGAAGAAGCTTGGTGCAATCACTTCTGGTAATTTTGAGGTAATTAAAATGTATGGTTTTAATCAAAAAACTGGAGTTGTGTATTACCAAGCAGCAGTTCCTACACCTGCTGATAGAAGTATTTTCAGTGTCAAATTAAGCGGTAAAAATAACAAGCAGTTGAGTGGCGGAGGCGGGCATCAGGATGCTTCATTCAGTAAGGATTTTAGCTATTATTTATTGACGAAAAGTTTGGCCAATGAAGTTCCTGTTTATAGTTTGTGCGACGGAAACGGTAAGCAGATTAGACTTTTGGAAGGCAATACACTTTTGAAGGAAACAATTGGTTCATATAACTTTAGCAACAAGGAATTCATAGATATTACAACCGAGCGTGGCGATGTGCTGAAAGCTTGGATGATCAAGCCTGCGAATTTTGATCCGTCTAAGAAGTATCCTGTTTTTATGACAGTTTACGGAGGACCTGGTCATAATACCGTTGAAAACCAATGGGAAGGCTCAAATTACCTTTGGTATCAGCTGTTAGCTCAAAAAGGTTACATTATAGTGTCTGTTGATAATCGTGGGACAGGGCAGCGTGGTGAAGCTTTCAAAAAGAGCACGTATTTGCAATTAGGCAAATTGGAAACAGAAGATCAGATTTCTGCTGCAAAATTCTTAGCATCTCAATCTTATATTGATGCATCGCGCATAGGTATTCAAGGTTGGAGTTATGGCGGATACATGAGCTCATTATGTATTACCAAAGGAGCTGATTTGTTTAAGATGGCGATTGCTGTTGCACCAGTGACTAATTGGAGATATTACGATTCTATTTATACAGAGCGTTTCATGCAAACGCCCGAAGAAAATGCTTCTGGTTACGATGATAATTCACCGATAAACCATGTAGCACGCTTAAAAGGGAAATATTTGTTGATTCATGGATCTGGAGATGACAATGTTCATTTTCAGAACTCTGTTGAGATGGTATCAGCCTTAGTAAAGGCGAATAAACAGTTTGATTTGTTTTTTTACCCAGATAAAAATCATGGAATCTATGGAGGCAATACGCGTTTGCATTTGTACACGAAAATGACCGATTTTATTCTAGAAAACCTTTGATTTTAGTCAGATGTATCTGTCAATGAATCAATTAAATAAGTGAACGATTTTAATTATATTTGTCATTAAATTTTATTCTTGTGAAGCATTTCCTTTTTCTTGTGTTGCTTGGCCTTTCGATAGGTTTAAATGCACAAACGAACAACAACCTTTACGAGGTTGACCCAAGAGCTCTTAATCACTACACTCAGAGTGAGATTATTGCCATGGATGCGCTCACAATAGCACAATTGAATTACGTTTTCAGAGATTCCTATGTTGTAAACACAATGAAACCATGTCCAATTTGTCCTGAACTGGACCTAAGTACATTTGATGTTTACCAATATCAGCGCGAGCTTAAGACAAGGAAAAGAGTTTACTTGACTAATCCAGGTCATCCAATCGATATACTAACTACAATTGAGCTAGATGCTGAATTAGATAGAATCAAGAATGAGCTTCAATCAACCATACAACAGAACTAAGAATGACTAAGATATTTTCAACTTCGATTTTAATCTGGGCAGCTGTTCTTTTTTCAAGTACGGTTTCAGCGCAGACTTATACAATGGGTGCTGCAGGAGGAACAATTAATACGTGTTCAGGAACTGTGCTAGACCCAGGCGGTCCAGGCAATTACGTTGACAATTTGGATGTGTTTCAAACAATCTGTTCATTAACGGGAGAATGTATTAGTTTAACATTTACCTCTTTCGGTACAGAGGCTTGTTGCGATGAATTGACCATTTATGAAGGCGTTGACCAAACAGGAACTGTTTTGGGTATCTATGCAGGAACAAATAACCCTGGTGTTGTTACTGGTACGAGTACTTCCAACGGATGTGTTACTTTGTATTTCAATTCTGATGTATCAATAACAAATATAGGTTTTAGTGCCAACATTAGTTGTGTACCGTGTCCTCCAGTAATTATCATGGGAGATAATGGCTCTCCAGACATAACAAGCTGTGGAGGCGTGATTACTGATCCAGGTGGAGGAGCAAATTATCCTGCAAATTCGAACATTACTCAGACAATTTGTTCTGGAACTGCAGATTGTATTAGCCTTACATTCACAGAGTTTAATACCGAAGTAGGGGTTGATATTTTAACTGTTTACGATGGTCCAACTGCTGCTGGTGCCCTATTAGCTCAGTTTTCTGGAACCAATGCGGCTGGTCAAAATGCCCAAAGCTCGATTGCTTCAGGTGGATGCATGACACTTGTGTTTGTTTCGAACGCCACGAACAATAATGCTGGTTTTAGAGCCAATTTCGAATGTGTTCCTTGTGAACCTGCTCCAATTATTATGGGGCAAGGTCCCGCTACAGTGAATGCATGTGGAGGAACAATATTAGATCCAGGCGGCACAGGGAATTATCCAGATAATGCAAATACAGTTCAGACTATCTGTTCTGCTAATGGTACTTGTGTTAGATTAGCATTTATATCTTTTTCAACAGAGGCTACCTTCGATCGTTTGCGTGTTTATGATGGGCCAACAACAACAAGCGAATTATTAGGTTCTTATTCAGGTTTGTTCAATATTCCTGCTCCTGTAGAGAGTTCAACAGCTTCTGGCGGATGTATAACTTTAGAATTCTCAAGTAACGCTTTGTTTGCTAATGCTGGTTTTGAAGCCACTATCTCTTGCATACCATGTTCTGATCCAGTAGTAATACCTACAGGTTTCTGCGATGATGCTTTGCCATTTTGTAGTGAGGACGGTCAAATATTTCCTGCAGCAACAAATGTTCAGTCTGAGTTTGGCTCAGGAATAGCCTGCTTAGGATCTACACCTAATCCCGCTTGGTATTATCTGAGAGTTGAAAATTCTGGATTAATAGATATGCAAATTACTGCTGCCTCAGATATAGATTTTATTTGTTGGGGACCTTTTACAGAGACAGAATGGCAAAACGGGGTATGTAACACTATTTTGGATCCTGTTTGGGCTGGTAACAATGCAAATATTATCGACTGTAGTTATTCAGGTACGAATGATGAAGACTTCATTATTCCCAATGCTATATCAGGCGAATACTATGCTGTTCTAATTACCAACTTTTCAAATCAAGCTCAAAATATATCTTTTACGCAAGATAATGCTGGTACTGGTGGTTCAACAGATTGCTCAATTCTTTGTGGTGCTGAGCTTGTTGGCGGTCCAACTGCTTGTAACCCTGCTACAAATACATATACAGTTACCGGCACAATTACTTTAATAAATCCCCCTAATACGGGAACCTTAACGGTAATTAACTCCTCTGGAGGATTTGATACGTACAATGCACCATTTCCCGCATCTGTAGCATTTAATTACATCAATATTGCTTCAGATGGTTTGCCAGGAGATGTTTCTGTACAGTTTTCTGATGAAGGAACTTGTGTTTCAAATGTGAACTATGTAGCTCCTGCAACGTGCTCCACTTGTCCAGTTGCTGCAACCGTTTCTGGTCCTGCATGCCAAGGTCAAAACGTGAACATAAATGCTTCCAACGTTGCAAATGGTCAATACAGTTGGGTTGGTCCAAACGGATTTACATCATTCGTTCAAAGTCCGCAGTTAACGAATGTGACACCCGCCATGGGTGGTGTTTATACTGTTACTGCCTTGAATCCTGTCAATGGTTGTTCAAGTATTGCATCTGTTAACGTATTCGTATTTGCAACGCCTGCAGCTCCTGTGGCTAGTAATAGTTCACCAATCTGCGAAGGAACTCCATTGAATTTAACATGCGATCCTGTGCCAGGAGCAATTTATGGTTGGACTGGTCCGAATAGTTTTACGGCAGCGCAGCAAAATCCAATAATTGCAGCTGCTAGTAGTGCAGCAGATGGCGATTACAGTTGCACAGTAACTGTTAATAATTGTATTAGTCCAGCTAGCATAACAACAGCAACAATAAATCCTTATCCTACCACACCGGTGCCCACTAATAATGGACCTTTGTGTGCAGGAGATAATTTGCAACTGGATGTTCCTGCAATTATTGGAGCAACCTATGAATGGACAAACCCAGCAATGGCAATCTTTTCATCGCAACAATCGCCTTCTCTTGCAGCTACAGTTCCTGCTCAATCTGGTAATTATAGCTTAAGGGTTCAGGTAGCGGGATGTTGGAGCTTGTCAGGTACTACAGGAGTTCAAATTTTCCCAATTCCAACAACACCGACTCCAGTTTCAAATTCACCAGTGTGTCAGTTTGGCGAAATCACAATCACAGGACCTAACCAAATGCCTGTGGTAGGAACAATCTATGCATGGACTGGTCCGAACGCATTTAGCGCAGCTACACAAAACGTTTCAATACTTGATGCTCAGCAGATTCATGCTGGTCAGTATTCATTGGTGATTACTGAGAATGGGTGTGCATCACCTGCGGGCTCAACGACTGTGGTTGTAACAGATATACCAATCTCGGATGCAGGTGTCGATATTACAATCTGCTCTAATGAGCCTGGTCAAATAGGAGCTGTTCCAATTGCTGGATACAACTATTCTTGGAACCCTGCTTTAGGCTTAGATTTTTCTACAATTTCTAATCCAACAGTTGTTATCTCTAACCTCTCAGGTTCGCCAAGAACAGAGACATATATTGTTACTACATCAGAATCGGGATGTTCTAGCAAGGATACGATTGTTATTACAATCAATCCTCAGCCATTGGCCAGCTTTATTGCTCCAAACCCTCAGTGTTTCGAAGGAAATACCTCTGATTTTGTTGCTGATGGTTCTTTCTCCTCAATGGCCACATTTAATTGGGACTTTGGTCCTTGGGCAAGCCCAGATACCTCTGATCTTGCAAATCCTCAAGGTGTAGTATTTAATTCAACGGGTATTCAAATCGTTTCATTAACGATTACTGATCGCGGTTGCAATAGCAATACTTACCAAGCGCCGGTAATGATTTATAAAATGCCCGTTGCGAATTTTGTAAGTAGCTCTATTGTAGGATGTAGTCCAACGGTAATCAATTTCATAAACTTAAGCGAAGGCTCTGTCAACAATACGATTAAATCTCAAGTTTGGACTTTCGGAAATGGCAAGAATAGCACTTCTTTGAATGCTGATGTGTTATACAATGACCCTGGTGTTTATGATGTAACATTGACTGTAACTAACGAAAGAGGTTGCGTTGATACTTATGTGGTGAATGATATGATTAGAATCAATCCATCACCAAATGCGGATTTCGCTTTGGAGCCGCCAATCGTATATATTGTTAAGCCAGAAATGCTTATTACTGATTATTCAACTGCGGCTGATGAGGTTTATTATATCATTAGTTCAGGAGATACGATTTATCAAGCAGATCATCTATACACGTTTCCGGATACTGGAACTTATCAAATAATGCAGGTTGTTAAGACTGCTTTAGGATGCTCAGATTCACTTATTCGTCCGGCTTACGTTGAGTTAGGTTATAAGATATACGTGCCTACTGCATTTACACCAAACGCAGATGGTTACAATGATGTATTCCAAGCTTATGGAGAAGATATTTCAGAGTTTGAGATGTCGATTTATAATCGTTGGGGTGAGCTACAATATAATTCTTATGACATCGCTAACGGCTGGGATGGAACTACAAGATTGAGTAGTAAAATTGCTCAAGGTGGTGTTTACGTATACAAGATTTCAACCCGCCATAAAAACGGGCTCATCGGAACCTATGAAGGAACCGTTGTACTTTTAAGGTAACAAAGAAAAAGCTAATTAAAGTTTGTCAATAGACTCAAAAATAGATTGTTCTTGAATGTTCGATTAAGATGCTTGTGCAGTTTTGGAAACCAAGAAGTTTACTGGTGTAAATGACTATTTTCAAAACAAGCCAATGATGAAATTGGGACTATTTACAATGGTTTGCAGCTACCCGAAGGGCGGGACTTTTACCACAAAACTTAATTTGAAAAACTAAACTTCCATTACCCACAAAACTGTTTTTGGAACACGAAACCCCGCCTTTTGGGTAGGTGCTGTTAGCGGTTCGGGCTTCTTTGTTTGTCATTTTTTTGTTGTCAAAAGTTTAATGTCCAAATTTAAATAAATGCTTGCAATTGTTAATGCTCCAAGTCCTGCTATAATTGTCCTTATTGTCAAAGGTTCCAAAACCATATAAACACCAAATGCAATTAGAAAGATGCAAAATGGATAAGCAAAAAGTCGGATTGCAATTCTCTTGAAACGTCACTCATTAATTTGCTTTTCTTCTTTTATTTCTTCTGGTCTATTGTCCAAAACGTCTGAAAAATTCTTTAAAAACGTCCTACTGTTTTTTCTGTTCCACCCATACGAAGCAACAGAACTAATATTGTCAGGGTCGCAAATGCTATTTATTAAAAGTCGGTCAGGATCTCTTATGATTGTTACCATTTCTCCTCAACTCCCCAACTCCCCAACTCCCTGTCCAATTCCAAGGTCTAACCGCTCTAAAAAGAGTCTTGTTGTTTCTTTCAATTCTCCACTCCAAGTCTTTAACTGTCCGATCAATTGCTTCCTGAAATTGTTCGTCTGAATATGATACTTGAATTTCTTTAAAATTCAGTCGTCTGTATTGAATGATTGCAAAAATGATTGCAGTTGCAAAAATGGGTAATGAACTTTTAATGAGTTCATCCGCTTTCAACACACCGTTGTACGTGTCTGTCAGATAGATTTCGATTAAACTCCAACCTGTCAATGGAACAATAAACAGAAGAAGCAAAACTATTCCATAATGAGTCAAGGTCTGAAAAATTGTCAATTTCAGTCGCTTGTTCTTTTTCATTATGATTATCCACTCATTTTTCATTGTTGGTGTCGTCTTTTAGACTGACCGCTAACGGCAGTCTGTCTAAAAACCCATATTAGTTTTTTAAATTTAAACAAAAGACTTCGTTTAATGCGTTTTTAGAGTGTTTTTTGAAGAAAATAGGGGTCATTATGGTTTGAAAAGAAATTTTTTGTTATTGATTTGAGGTTTTTAGACAGTTTGACGTTTTGCGGCTAGCTGAAGTTTGGGATTGGTGACCGAAATCAATCAACCTAAGACGAAGTTACAAAGAAACAAAATGATCAACCTTCCGAAAATGCCCAAATTTTGGTTAGCCGCTGTTATAGGTAGTAGGAAGTGAAGTTAGTTGCCCCTGTTTAAACCGCTTTCTACTAGTCTATCGAACGCTAAATCAAAAATCTTTCGTCTCCCAATTGGAACATTTTCATAAATTATTTGTCGGCCATCAATAATTTCTTTCCTGTTAAATAAATTCTCCTTTCCCACAGTTTTAACATTTAGGCTGGCGTTGCCTCCGCAAAGAATTGAAATATAACTTGCGTCTGTGTAGGCTATTAAAAGAATAAATCCTTCCTCGTAACTATGCTTCTGAATTTTAAATATTCCACTTGGTATATCAATATTCAAGCTGTCAAAACACATAAATTCATACGAAACAAGTGAATCATTTATGATTGGTCTGCCTATTTGCGAAAAGACATTCTTTGTTGAAGTTATGATCAATAAAATAAAAATGTATTTAGAAAGGGATCGAGTCATGTCTGAATGTTAATTAGGGTCAAAAAGCCTATTACCTATAACTATTAAATAGAGACTCTCTAAAGACTTAAGTGTTTGTCCAGAAAGTTCGGTTTCGAGGCTTGTGCAGTTTTGGAAACCAAGAAGTTTACTGATGTAAATGAGCATTTTTCGGACCAGTGCAACGACATCAGGAGACTCTATAGACAGACTCTAATTAAGAAATTAAGATATCTCCGTTCATAATATCAGGGATATTTTTTTGCATTAAAGTGAGCACTGTTGGAGCAAGGTCGGCAAGTTTACCAGTTTTGATATACTTATAATCTTCATCAATTAATATACAAGGAACTGGGTTGGTTGTATGTGCTGTGTTTGGACTACCGTTTTCGTTTACAACGTAATCTGCATTCCCGTGATCGGCGATGATGATTGCTGAATAATGGTATTCTAATAATACTTTCAGCACATCACCTAAACACGTATCAACCGTTTCGACGGCCTTCACTATCGCCGGATAAACTCCGGTATGACCTACCATATCTGCATTTGCAAAGTTTAAGCAGATAAAATCTGGTTGATCGCTTTTTACAAATTCTATAACGGCATCACGAATTCCAAAAGCACTCATTTCGGGTTGTAAATCGTAAGTCGCCACTTTAGGCGATTGAATCATAATGCGTTTTTCACCATAAAATGGCGTTTCGCGTCCACCAGAAAAGAAAAAGGTGACATGCGGATATTTTTCAGTTTCGGCAATTCGAAGCTGTGAAGCGCCTTGTTTAGAAAGAACTTCACCCAGCGTATTTGTTAAATCATCTTTTGTAAATATTACATTCACTCCATGATACGATTCATCATACGTTGTCATGGTGAAATAGTGTATTGGCAAAGTACTCAT
>Ga0209702_10002792_pt1 | contig 29335 bp, 26 predicted proteins | sample FRY01_FD_187210 | JGI IMG/M metagenome (GOLD analysis project Ga0209702, IMG submission 187210) | Freshwater microbial communities from Lake Fryxell liftoff mats and glacier meltwater in Antarctica - FRY-01 (SPAdes) (version 2) | ecosystem: Environmental > Aquatic > Freshwater > Ice > Glacier... | reverse complement strand
GTGATCTTCGCCAGTCGCTCGCGTTTGCTTTTGTTGAGTTTTGCTCGCGTGCTGCGGCTTCGCAGGCTGGTAATCACCGATTTTGTCTGCCCCTGAAGCACCTTCAGCAACTGTGTTCGCACGAAGTTCGATGCTGCGGTCGACCCTTCATTTTCGAACAGATGAGCGGCGTCGCAGAGTCGCGGCAACACGTGCAGCAGGTCAAGAATATCGATGGTGCGAACATCCTGCGGAAGAAATTCCAGTCGATCCGTCATCACGAAACAGCGTCTTCACACCTAACATCTGGTCCCATCCCTGCAGCAGATACGACACCTCGCTCTCCGGAAGCTGCAGCCGCTGATCCGCCGGAATCAGCTCGATCGCCGCGTGAGACCGTTCGCTGTACACTTGCCGATTCAGAAAGAATTCGCCGAATACCGTCAGCAGTCTCCGCCGATTCAGCGCCTCGTGGCGGTGCAGCGTCCGACCGTCGTCAAGCGTCACCGATTCCCCGACGTCACCTTCGCCAACGCTCAAGCGGAACAGCCCGAACAGCAGTTTTCCGAGTTCCAGCAGACTTCGAAACAGCCCCCCGCTCGACTTCATGAGCGGCTGTTCCCTTTTTCGCGGCAGTGCTCACAAACGTGATGAGATCCTCCAGCTTGCCACGAATCAGCCCAACATTGACTTCCAACCCCGATTCCTTCATCATCCGTCCGGCCTCCTTGCGGGAATAAAACGTTTGTCCATCAGCACTTTTTTCTCAATGAGGCCATTTTTGTCACCCCCATTTACCCATCTCTCAAACGTCGGGAATGCCGGTCACACCCATCTGAATTCGCGGGTACTCGCAGTTCTGTCATCTGCAAACCGATTTGTTCCAGATCTTCTGTGAGCGTATCCTGATGGAACGAACTGGATAGAATCTCTTCGGCGGAAGGTCGTGTGATCAGTCTTGCAATCCGCGCCTCGCCGATCGCATGCTTAGTAAGGTTTTCGATTCCGCGTGTCATTCGTCTCGATCCTAGAAAGCGATTTAGTTCTCCTTCGGCAACCATCTGCACAAATCCACCCATGACATAGATGGACGACGTACAGCCAGCGATAATGACGCCCTCTGTGAACACTCGCAACGTTGGATCGTTGGTCGGGCGTACTTCGCCATCGCCGACGCCAAAAATGGTGAACGTCACCATGTAAAGAGCTTCAAGCAAGCTCCATCCTGCCAGCATGTAACCAATAATTGCCACAATACATGAGGCAACAAAAAACAAAGCTCCAACAACAACTTTTCTGATGGAGGACTGCATTCTGACAGCGTGCCTTTCTGTCAGCCGCAAGGAGGAAGCCCGTTTTGTCTGCAGTGATCGACAACAATCAACGAGCAGTGTAAGACTAACAGAATTGAATACTTTTCCAGGAAACCCACCATGTTCGCACTAGGCCTGCACAGCACCGTTCACCATTTCGCACTGATAATCAAAAAACTTTCTTTCCTTGATCACAGTAGCGACCGACTTTGGCACCATCTGTTCCCATGAAGGATCGCAATCGCCAATTTTTCTAAGCACATCCCGAGAGAAAATGTTAAGACACTGGGGAGTGAAGTTATCGAGATTGTTGATCCCACCGCGACACAGCAAGTAGTCATAGAGCCGCTGAAGTTCTGGATCGATCTCAAGATTGTCGCAGGTGGTCAGAGCGCCGGTTTCCTGATCCATGAGCGGATAGCAATAGATCTTCAGACTGTTCTTAAAGAGCCGCCCGAACGATTCCAGAATACCACCTTCTAACCCGGTGTAGTACTTTTCGTCGAAGAGTTCGCGAAGGCTGCCTGCCCCCATCGTGATGGCGATTCGTTCCTTTGTACACTGCGAGAGATATGCCGCCAGGCGATAGTATTCAAAGTAGTCTGAGATCAGCACATTCATGCCACAGGCTGCCATAATATCAGCCCGCGCCAGGAAGTCACGTCGATCAATTTCGCCTTTGGCCTTGAGGTTACGCATTGTGATTTCCATGATTTGAGCGACCTCTTTGCCTTTGACTTCGGGCAGTTGCGAAAACTTTTCGTGGGCACACCGCAACATATCGACATTGACGTTGCAGACAGGTCGAAAACTCCCGCGTTCAACAAGAATGGGCTTGCGATACAGGAACTCGGACGGCTGCAGCACGGCACCGTTCGCGGCAAACATCGCCGCTCCACTAAGCCCGAGTTCCACCAGCTTCAAACTCATCAGTCGATTATCGACACGACGGAATGCGATGCCGGAAAACTCGATCATATCGATTTCAATGCGTGACGTGGAAAGTCCGTCGAGCAATGAATCAACTAACAATTCAGCTTCGTGATTGAACGCAAATGCACCATAGACAAGATTGACCCCCACAATGCCCAGAGCTTCCTGCTGCAGGGCCATTTCTGTATCGCGCATTCGCACATGGATAATGACCTGACTGTCTTCGTCACGTGGATGTGCCTGGAATTTTATACCCATCCAGCCATGACATTCTGTCCCGCCCTTGTAACCCTGAGCCGCAACAGTATCGGCGAACGTGAAAAACGTACTGGACTCACCGCGATGCTCAAAGAGTCTGTCCAGATTGAGTTTATGTTCCTGATCAAGCATCGCCTCAAGTCGTTCGCGGCAAACGTAACGATTGGCGCGACCATAGATGGCGTCGCTGACTTTCATGTCGTAAGCAGACATGCTCTTCGCAATTGTCCCGGCAGCCCCGCCAACTCGGAAGAACCACCGGACGACTTCCTGTCCGGCACCGATTTCGGCGAACGTTCCATAACGTCGCGGATCAAGATTTACACTCAGCGCCCTTTTGGTGAGTGCTCATTGGCTGCAAGGCCGGAGTGCCAGGTATCTGATATTGCATGTTCGTCTCTGCGTGGAATTGGAGCAACTGCTGAATTCAGGGTCAGGTTGGATTCAAGAGCTTCGAAAATCAAAGTAGGCGAACAATCATCCACAGAGATTTCTGCTTCCTCCCACGGTTACAGTGCAGCCCATGTGCCAAATGTTCAGTTCGCCTGGTAAACTGCGCGAACCCTGTGGTAATCGCATAACTCACGCCACAGCGAAGTGCTTCAACGAAATTCCTGACGAAGTAATCTGCACAATTTCAGGGAGCTGTTGCCCGCAATTAGGGCACGACTGAGGCGACCCGGAAATTCCATGAACTCTCATTTTTGCAATCCCGCTGGACAAATCAGACTGGCACGTGCCACAATCTGCGTACGACGCAAAACGTGAGGCGTTGTTTTGTTTACCGACAAGCCCAGGAAACATCATCATGCTCATTCGCCATTCGTTGTTTTTCTTCAGTATCGCGTGCATTGCCATAGCCACCTCAGCAGCCATGTCGGCAGTGAGTATAGCCGAAAAGCTGACGGAGGCCAGGTTCCAAAAACTCCATGCAGAATTGCAACCAGACAATTCTGCGTTGTGGCGAACGATTCCATGGAAGACTTCTGTGTTGGGTGCTCAGCAGATCGCGGCTGGCGAGAAAAAGCCGATCTTCATTTGGGCGATGGATGGGCATCCGTTGGGTTGTACGTGAAACAATGGTGTCATCGACCGTGAGTCGACATTCGCAGATCCAGCCGTTGTAGAATTCCTTAAAACAAAAACCATTCCTGTTGCCATTGATCAATGGAATCAGCGCCGTCAGAAGGATTCTGAAGGTGACTTTTATCGCAAGATCGCCAGCCAGGGTCCGCGTCACGATTTCGAAAATGGCACGACACAGGGCCTCTATCTGGCAGCGCCGGATGGTACTTTTCTGGCATACACCAATAACCGTGATCCGGAAAAAGTACTGAATACGCTGACGGCGGCTCTGGCAAATTACAAACCTACAGAAACCAAACAACTGGTCGTCGAAAAAATTGACAAACGGTATCACCTCACGCCGCCTGAAGATGGTCTCGTCGTGCGTGTCTGTGCCAAGGTCCTGGGCGGTTACGAAGAGCCGGAAAGTCACTATCAACAGATTTTTCAAAGCGCATTGTCTCGCGATAATTTGTGGATCACAAAGGAGGAACAAGCATCGCTCGTCGCAGGAAAATTTCCTCAACGGCTGGCAACCCGCATTGCTCAGCTTCATCTGGTGGATAACACTCGCGGCGAAGGCCCGTTGTGGAAAAAAGCCGAAGTGCTTGCCAGCAGATTCGCGATTTCCGGCAATACGATCACAGGATCCGCCGAAATGAAATCGCTGGCTGGTGACAGAACATATTCAACTCATCTGCGAGGCAGGATATTGATTCAGGACGGCAAGGTGACTGAATTCAACATGGTTGCTGACGGCATGTTCTCGGGCGAAGGCCAGTACACCGGCGGAGCACCGAAAGGCCAGTTTCCTCTAGCCGTATCGTTTACGCTGGCTGATGGAACTGACCTGGCCGATTCAATACCACCACAGGCCGCTCGCGGATGGGTGGATGACTATTTTCGGTGAAGCCCGGTAAGACTCGTTGGAACGACTTTTGAGATCTCATTCAGGAACAGACGCCGAAGAGCGTCGTAGCCTCGGTTGTTGGGATCTTCAAAGTTGTCCCAGTACCAGTAGGTTGGATCTTCCTTACGATAGTGATCGTTCCAGAACTGGCGACAGTAAATGCCGTGGCCAAGGAACATCGCACAAATATCGACCAGATGCACGTTGGGGCGTGTTGCGCAGGTTTCCTTGATGATTGAATTGTACGCATCGTGAATTTGCAGAGCATCCGGCCAGCGTGGAAGTCCAGACAGCACAGCGTTACCAACTCCATCCGTTGGATCATAAATGTTGCCGAGAAAGATTTCGCAGCCGCCCGGAAATCGCATTTCGATCTCATCCAAGATTTTTGACAGGCGTTGTCGGAAGTTCTCGATCCACGGTTTTGCCTGGTCATATGAAGCACTGTACATCGCACCTTCCTTTGGCGGCTGGCGACCATAGCTGTGAATGATGTCATTGCCGCCGGTCGTCATCACGACAATACCAAAAGTACTTTCAGATTGAGTTTGAAGTTGCGGCACAAGGTATTCGAGATTCTCAATCGAAGTCGATCCGCTGCGAGCATAGTTTTCGTGACGCAGATTCGGTAGCACCTCCGAAAGGCAGAGACCATTGATATCACCATCTTCGTCTTCGGCTGTTGTAATCAGGCGATTGAAATACGACTTTGATGCCGGCAGAGCTCCCAGTCCCGCGGTCACGCTGTCGCCAAGTCCGACGAGCAGTACGTCTCGTTCGCTCCATGTTGCATCGAAGGCTGCTCGCGAAACCGACGGTCCTGCCGCCCCTGCCCCAACCGGATGGTCAAGCCAAAAATACTTGAAGCCATAGAAGCAGATGCCCACTATGACAGCCATCGCCAGGATCCACTTCAATCGCTTGCCTGACTGAATGTGTTTGACCGGCGGAGAATCCGGATTGCTCGACGTTGTCTCTTGCATAAGCACACCTCGAACTTGTCGAAACAGGTTGATTACTTTCACGCCGACAAAAGCCACAGACACTCCGTTCGCAGTGATTTGTCTGCGGTTCGCTGCAATTTCCGCCGAAAGTCATGGGTTACTCAACTTTCCAGCGAAACTCTTGTCACATTGTGGCTTTCGAATCTTGCCGAGATTTGAACAAATACCCACGATCTGTCGCGTGCGGCTGAACACTTCCAAAGTCGTTCCACTGTCGGAGACTGCTTTAGGATCGCTCGGACATCATTGTCGCCTTTCGCTCCGCGAAAGTTGCGCATACGCTGTATTAGCGGAGCAAAAGGCGACGATAGCCACTAATTGACCAATCAGGCCGCATGAGAGACCACAAAATGAACTGGCACAGAACCGTCGGTTGCTGGTTGTTGTTGATGATCTGTGGCAGCACAGTTTCTGGCTGCGCGACAATTGTGAGTGGCCGAAAGACTGAGGTCACATTGGACAACAGCGGCGGTGCGACCTACTTCACTGTCATGGACAACAACAACCGCGTTGTTGATTCTGGAGTGACTCCAAAACAAGTGACACTTAAGACAACACAAACCTGGTTACAGCCTGCGAAATATCATGTCGTCTATGCAAGTCAGGATGGCGTCGAACAATACAACCTCAACGCTGGATTCAACTGGTGGACGGCGGGCAATATTGTTATCGGCGGCGTGCCGGGTATCGCCATTGATGCAGCCACAGGCGCGCTGTGGAAGTTACAGCCTCAGGTCATTGGCCATGTGCCCCAGCAACGAATTGTTTCGAGTGAAAACGAGGGAGCCGCGATTGTGGCGGCCCATACGGGAATGGGCTCTGCCAACAGCAACCTGGCAAATGCAAATAATCCGCAAAGTCACGTTCAGCAGGCCTCATTCAACGGTCTGGGATCTGCGGTCCAACCAAACCAATCTGCAGCAAATCAACCGCAGCGAGATAAAGAAGAACGATTCTGACGTTAACTGCGATGTTTACTTTGATTCGAGTGACTTCAGAATCACGGTCACTACGTCACCAGCAAGTGCGTCGTAGCCGTCTTTTGTGAAATGGACATTCGCCGACAGCATAATCTTGTCTTGCTGAGGCAGAACGAATGAATAGAGATCGTGGATCGGTATCCCGTTTTCCTGCATGATCTTTTCAGCGATGGCATTATATTTCACCGAGTCACCAACCACGCGGCCTGCGGATCCTTCAGGGACTGGGGTTGTGTTTCGCCACATGAGTTTTGCTTCCGTCTTTTTCAGACGTTCCACAAGCTGCCGCAGATTCTTTTCGTATTCTTCCGGCGGCACTTGCTGGCGACACTCCGAATTCGATGGGTCGCCCAGATTCCCTCCATTCGGCCCCATGTATTTCAGGTCGTGCAGTCCCCAGTTGAAGTGAATCACATCCCATTTGCTGTCGCCCAGCCATGCGTCGATAGATTTGAGTCCAGTTGTTGTCGGTCCGCAGTTCACTTTCGGACGATGCAGGTTAGCCTTGCCCTTCAAGGCATCACGCACTGGAATGGTGTAACCCATCGAGATTGAATCACCAATCAACAAGACTCTCGGCAGACTCGCAACGTCCTCAACTTCAGCAAAGACCGGATTTGGTTTTCTTGCTGCCTTCGCCTTTTCCTGAGCGGCCACGCTATTCGTGGTTACGAAGGCGGCGATCAGGAAAAAAGCAAGCACTATGAATGACGAGCGGTGCAATGGATTCATCATTTGATGGACTTTCAGTGATTCCACAGGAGAGCGCAGAGGGAGCAGAGAATCGCATTATTCCTTCGTGACTCCTCTGCGCCCTCCTGTTTCAAATGCGATTTGTGTTTTAACTCTCAAGGAATTCATTGATTCGTGGTAGTCCTGTACCTCAGTTGTTTGTGCCACGCAAAACCTTACGCAACAATTCTCGTGTGATCAAAAAACAACCGCAATTCCCGATTTTTCAACAGCCCAGGCCCGCCCTGCATCTAAGAACTCAGATATCCAATTCCTTTACGTCCAGCGCGTGCTTCTCGATGAATTCGCGCCGAGGCTCAACGGCGTCGCCCATGAGAACTCGGAAGATTTCGTCAGCGGCGGCAGCGTCTTCCATGCGAATCTGCAGCAGCGTGCGTTTTTCCGGGTCCATACTCGTGTCCCAGAGTTCTTCGGAATTCATTTCGCCCAGACCCTTGAAGCGTGTGAGCGTCAGTCCTTTTTCGCCCATCTGACGCAGCTCAACCAGCAGGTCACGCAAATTGGTCAACGGGACTCGTTCGTCATCGCGTTCCAGCACAAATGGATAAATCGGTTCCGCATTTCGCAAACCAGCCGCCGTGTAGTCAGCAACGAAGAATCCATAATCCTTCAACTGCGCGAAGACATCGTTCAGCGTTTTAATTTCGTGCAGATCGACCAGTTGCGCGATCTTTTCGCGAGGGTTTGCAGGTTCTTCAGCGGCAGCAGGTTTCACCGCCACGGGTTCTTCGCCTTCGGCTGCTGGTGATGCCGGAGTTTCCGGAACCACTGGCTGAAGTGACATCAGGAAAGCGTCTGCATCGTCACGTTCCATGAACCATTTTTCTGAATCGGCATACAGAACTCGATAACGCGGCAGACGCGATTTTTCATCGCCGGCGAATCGGATCAAGTACCGAATATCGATGCCGCGACGTTCCAGAAGTTCGAGTGGTTGTTCCATCTGCGTGGCCAGATCCACGATCTTCTGCAGGTTCTCGTCCGTGAAGACAGTACTGTCAGCTTTGACCGTCAATCGCGTGCCGTTCATGCCAAGGCTGATAAGTTCTGACATCATTGCCTGATGAGTCTGCACATACCTCACCTGCTTGCGTTGAATGACGCGATACAACGGTGGCTGAGCGATATAAATGTGACCGCCTACCACTAAATCGCGCATATGGCGAAACAGAAACGTCAACAGCAGCGTGCGAATGTGGCTTCCGTCCACGTCGGCGTCGGTCATGACAATAATCTTGCCGTAGCGACGTTTACTGATATCCATTTCCTCTTCAATACCAGCCGGTGACAACCCGATGCCTCGAAAGAGATTGCTGATTTCTGTGTTGTCGAGCACCTTGACGAGCTGTGCTTTTTCGACGTTCAGAATTTTACCTCGCAGCGGCAGAATGGCCTGAATGTTCGAGTCGCGTCCTGTGTCAGCGGAGCCACCCGCCGAGTCACCTTCGACAAGATAGAGTTCCGTTGATTCAAGATCGCGGCTGCGGCAGTCGCGAAGTTTTTCCGGCAAACCACCGGTCGTCAGCGCGCCTTTGCGGCGGACCATGTCGCGGGATTTGCGAGCGGCTTCGCGGGCTTCGGCAGCCATGACGGCTTTGGCGATCAGCTTCTTTGCGATCGGTGGATTCTCTTCCAGATACTTCGTGAATCCCTCATTGACCACGGTCTGCACGGCCGCATCAACTTCGCCGTTGGTCAGCTTCACCTTATTCTGTGACGTGAATTTTGGATCGGGCACACGGACCGAAACAATCGCGGTCAGACCTTCACGAAAGTCTTCGCCAACCGGTGTGGCGTCCTTGAACAAATTGCCGGCTTTGGCATAGTTGTTCATCGTGCGCGTGAGAGCGGATCGAAAACCGCTCAGATGAGTCCCGCCGTCAGGATTGTAGATATTGTTGGCATAGGCCATCACATTTTCTGTGTAACCGTCGTTGTACTGCAATGCGACTTCCACGACGACGTCATCCTGTTCCGCCATGACGCGAAACACATCGGCCGTCAGTGGCGTTTGCGTCCGGTTGAGATATTTGACGAATTCCACCAGGCCGTCTTCGAAGTGAAAGGATTCCGTACGATCCGCACGTTCGTCACGCAATGTGATACGAATGCCCGGTGTCAGAAATGCCAGTTCTCTCATGCGGCGCGTGAGAGTGTCGAGCGAGAATTTGGTCTCGGAGAAGATCGTCGGGTCCGGAAGAAACGTCAGTCGCGTGCCAGTATCGTCAGCGCGGCCGAGCTGCCGCAGTTCTGAAGTACGACGACCTTTTTCAAAGTCCATGACATAGATCAATCCATTGCGGTGTATTTCCGCTGTCAGCCATGAACTCAGCGCATTAACAGCGGTAATACCAACTCCGTGCAGACCGCCGGTGCCGACTTTATATCCGCTTTCACGGTTGAACTTTCCACCGGCGTGAATTTCCGTGAGTACAACTTCCAGAGCAGGACGACCGTCGCCTTTGACTGCATCGACCGGAATACCGCGACCGTTGTCGACGATCGAAATGCTTTCATCGATATTGATCTGCACGGTGATTTCCGATGCAAAACCATTGACGGCTTCGTCGATACTGTTGTCTACGACTTCGTAAACCAGATGATGCAGACCAGGAGCTCCGGTATCGCCAATGTACATTGCCGGGCGAGTACGTATACCTTCAATACCCTTAAGATGTGTAATGTCGGAGCCATCGTACGTTTTGTCAGGAGTCGGTTCAGGAGTCGGTTCAGGAGTCATCATTTTGTTTTTTTCGGTTTCAGGACCGTCGGCAGAGTCACCAGAATTCGCTACAGACACGTTTTTTGTACTTTCTTCAGTTCAACCAGAAACAGATTTCAAATATGAAATCTCAAATCTCGAATTCCCAGGCGGCCACGATCATCTGGCCCGCACATAGCGGATCGATCGAATATTGGATTCAGGCAGGCTGGACTGCATTTGTTCGAGCACGCTTTCATGCAGATAACTGCGAAGTTCTTCCATGGCCGCACTGTTGGTCACGACAACTTCCAGAACTCCATCTTTGATTCTTCGTGCGGTGCTGCGTTGTCCGATTTTCGGGCCAACGATACGACTCCATTCAGCATTCAGCGTTTCCGCCGCAGATCGATTGGCCAATCCCTTGCGGCGAATCAGATTTTTCAGCGAGAACTTCAGCGACGATGGTGATGAAAGACCTTCGTCAGACATGATCGAACTCCCTTTCATATTTAGCCTACGCCTACCGATCCTGTGCCAGCGGCATAATGACATACGTGTATGAGTCTTCGACGCGAAACACAGCCGCTGTGTCGGAGTCCGTCAATTGCAGATTGACCAGCGACTCTGGACCCAGCACTTTCAGAAAATCAGCGACGTATTTTGGATCAAACGTGATTTTGATTTCATCGTGATCGTATTCGATCGGAAGTTCAATCCTGGATTCCCCGATCGCACTCGCCTGACTGCTGAGCGTCAACATGGAACCACCGAAGCGGAAATCCACTCCACGACTTTCTTCGTCGGTAATAATCTGCGACTGACGCACAGCGGCAAAAAACGGACCAACAGCCAGTCCGATATCCACATTGCCGCTGCGAGGAATCACGTCGCGATATCGCGGGAACCGACCTTCAACCAAACGGCTGTAAACCACACACGCACCAGATCGCATCATCACATCATTTTCATGCACAGCGATGTCTACAAATTCTGCCTGAGGATCAATCGATCGCTCAAGTAGAGACATCGCCTTGGTCGGCACGACGGTCGCCTTGGACGGAGCTTCGGGCGTACCATGTTTTTCGCAAGCGGCAGTCGCAACTGCCAGGCGACGGCTATCGGTCGCCGCCAGCGTGACCATGCCTTCATTGAATTCCAGCAACAGGCCGCCAAGAGCGTAACGCGTGCTTTCCGTATCAGTCGCGAATGTTGTCCGGCGAATCATCTGACGAAACACGGGAGCCGGAACGCGAAAATAATTCTCATCGCTGAATTGAGGAACCGGCGGATATTCCTGCGGGTCTTCTGAAGTCAGGCGAAACTTCGCCGACGCGGCTTTCAGAGTAATGTTCTGTTCATCTATCGTGAGTTCAAGCTGCTCATCCTGCAGTTCGCGAAGAATGGACGACATTCGCTGAGTCGGCAACAATGCATCACCAGTGGAACTTGTCGTCACGCCGCTGACCGCGTAGCGAATGGCCATTTCCTGATCAGTCCCAACCAATTCCACACCAGTACTGGTCACAGACATGAAGACATTTCGAAGTATGTCTTTGGGCGTTCGCGAAGGAACGGCGGAGGCAGCAATGGAAAATGCGGACGAAAACAACGCTCGGTTGCAAGACAGTTGCATGTGTAACCCTGTTCCGGAAATCAAATTCACTCACGTCCGCGAATCGACGTAGCTTAACTGCGACCCGGCAAACCGAACTCACGCGAATTCGGCTAAACGTTACCTGGAAGATCTCATTTTGCGGACGGCGGATACTAACAGATTTGGCCCCGATGCGGTATGGTTCAGCCTGTCAGATTGCCACCTTCTACAAAGGTTTGGAAGGAACTTGTTTCGCTCAGAAAACGCTGCAAATTTGGCATTTGTTTGCAGTACAGAGATGTGTCGCAAATCGCAGGATAATCCGGTCCCAATTTCCTGACGGCGGGTCAACCTTGCAGCCGGATTTGTGAGGAACGTCTCAAGGCCCTAGAATTCCGGCGGATTTGCTGCCAGAACTTGCTGCAAATCCCCTTGTCTTCCATCACTCTAATGAAAGCTGAAATCGCGATGACTCGTCGCATTTGGAATTTCTCCGCCGGTCCGGCCGTACTTCCTGAAACCGTCCTTGAAGAAGCTCGCGAAAACCTGCTGTCGCTGGGCAATACGGGTATTGGCCTCTGCGAACACTCGCATCGTGGCAAACCGTTCATGGCTGTGGCCGCCGAAGCCGAAGCACTTTGCCGCGAACTCGCCTGTATTCCGGACGACTACGCCGTTCTGTTTCTTCAGGGTGGAGCATCAATGCAGTTTTCGATGATTCCCCAGAATCTGCTCCCCGCAGATCGCACGGCGGATTACCTGATCACCGGAGCATGGGCAGAGAAAGCTCTGAAGGAAGCGAAGTCCATCGGTAAGACACATGTAGTCTGCACCAGCAAGGACACGAACTTCAACTACATCCCGGCAGCCTGCACATACAGCGACAATCCGGTGTATGTTCACTTCACGTCCAACAACACGATCTTCGGTACGCAGTTCACAAGTGAACCAGTCGGCGTGCCAGATTCTGCGTTTTTAGTCTGCGACGCCAGCAGTGACATCTTCAGTCGTCCGATTGATATTCGCAAGTATGGCCTGATCTACGCAGGCGCTCAGAAGAATCTCGGCCCCAGCGGAGTGACGCTGGTCATCATTCGCAAAGATCTGGTCGAAGCTGGCAACAAAAATCTGGCGACAATGCTGCAGTACCGGACTCATGCCGATAATGAATCCATGTACAACACGCCGCCCACATTCGGCATCTATCTGATGATGCTGGTGTTCCGCTGGATCAAGTCCAATGGTGGACTCGCCGCAATGGAAACACACAACAAGGCGAAGGCCGCGAAGCTGTACGATTATCTGAAGCAAAGCTCGCTCTTCAAATCGACTGCGAAAGCTGGCAGCGGATCATTGATGAATGTCACATTCGTCACGGGCAACGAAGACAAAGACAATGCCTTTGTCAAAGCCGCTGAAGCCAAGGGTTTCAGCGGGCTCAAAGGACATCGCAGTGTCGGCGGGATGCGAGCCAGCATCTACAACGCATTTCCTCCGGAAGGCGTGGATGCACTCGTGCAGTTTATGAAGGACTTTGAGGCGTCAGCGTGAGCGATTCCGGTATGAGTAGTAATTCCGGCAAAGACACAAAACCGAAAGCGACGACGGAAGAAGCGGCTCCAGACCGCTCTTCCGCCGACATCGGGATTGTCTGCACGCACAAAGGCGAAGTGAAGCCGTTTCTCAGACGTCTTGATCGCACACGCAGTTACTCCGAAAAGAAAATTACCGTACGCGGCGGCTTTCTTGGCGAATCAACTCGCATTGTCGTCGTAGAAGCTGACGAAGGTTTCGCCGCGCATCGCGCGGCAACGGAACTGCTGATCGCTGAGCACCGTCCGACGTGGATTCTTTCCGTCGGATTCAGCTCTTCATTGTCCGAAGACGTAGAACCCGGCGACATTGTCGTCGCCAATGAAATCAGCGACACGCATGTCAACAGCATGCCGGTAAAGTGCAACATTCCCGCTCGCAAACGTATTCACGTCGGCAAGCTCATCGTGGCAGATTTCCATCCCGTGACGCCGTCCGAAAAGTTAGCTCTTCGCGACCGCTTCCCGGGTCTCGCCGCCGACACCGGCAGTCTGGCGGTTGCGCAGGTTTGCCAGGAACGCGACATTCGCTTTATGGCAATTCGCGTCGCGATAGATTCCATCGACGAAGAAATCCCGGAGCAAGCCGCCTCCATGATCTTCCACCCCACCAGCCGCGCGCTGGGATCGGCGATTGGAACTCTGTTCAAGGGCCTGCGAAAAATCGCCATCATGAATCAATGGCGTGAACGCACCAACCATGCCGCCAGTCATCTGGACCGCTTCGTGACAGGCATCGCGGAACAAATTGCAGAATCGATTGAACGCCAGCGATTGGGATAGAGTTCTTGTTCTGAGGCTGGAGCCTCGGAACACACTGCTCTGGAGGCTCCTGCCTCCCATGGATTCTCGCTGGAGGCGGGAGCCTCCATGGCATTGCGTTCCAGGGCTGGAGCCCCGGAACGAGAAACATCACTTTCCTTTCACATCAATGCAGATCACGTCCTTGTCGTCGCGAACGAATAAATGACCATTCGCAAGTGCTGGCGCCTGGCGAGTTGTCTCCATGATGGTTGCTCGTGCGAGTTCGTGGAATTCATTCGGACTTGCTTCAACGATCACAACTTCGCCTTCCATTGTCGTGAGGAACAACTTGCCATCGGCCAGAATCAGATTGCTCTTGCCGAAGCGATTCTTCTGCCACATCGTCTTATGATCTTCTAACCGTACACAGACGAGATTCGTGATCGGCCCGGCGCTGCCTTGATTGTCGAGACCATATAAATAGCCATCGTGAATCACGGGCGTTTGCCATTCGGCTCGCAGTTGACTGTCCTTACCAAGCGACGACCAGACGCTTTCTGCCGTCATACCATTCTTACCGGCCTGCAAAGCAAGAATCACCGAACCATGATTTTCGCCCGCAGAAATCAGAACATGCTGATCGTCGAGCTGCACGGGTGTCGCCGTGTTGCAGTCGTATTCGGTCGGATATGGAAATGACCAGAGTTGTTTGCCAGTCGCCGGTTCTATTCCCATCGCACCGGCGGCCGTCAACGAAACAATTTGTGTTTCCCCGCCCAACTTCATCAGCGCGGGTGATGAATATCCGGCATTGCCCTTGCCGGCTTGCCATGCCAACTTTCCATCAGCGATTTTGAATGCCGCCACAGCGGCTGAGTCTGCTCCCGAATGCACGACAACAAGACCGTCAGTGACCAGAGGTGAACACGACACACCATATTCGTTCGGTTTGCCTTTCAGCAACTTTGGTACACTAACGGACCACAGCAGTTTGCCATCATCCAATTTCAAAGCTGCCAAAACTCCTTCGCCTGTGAATGCAAAAACGTGGCCGTCAGCAACTGTCGGCGTCGCACGTGGCCCATGTCCCATAGCGTTTTCATACATCGGAGCAACAGGTGTTCGCCAACGTTCTTTTCCGTCAGCAGCGTTCAGACACACGACGAATTGTGATGCATCATCCTGAAACATTGTGAACGCCGCACCGTTCGCAACGGCCACTCCTGACATGCTGACGCCCAGCGGCGTTCGCCAGGCGATTTTTGGTCCAGAGGATGGCCACGCGTCGATCAGATTTTTTTCGGCCGTAGTGCCATTGCGCTGTGGGCCAAGAAATTGAGTCCAGTCGTCACCGTTTGCATGTTGGCAGGCAAGGTTTATGATCACCATACATAGACAAGACTTTGCAGATTTGAGCACGACGATTCCTCCTGAATAAACTTAAACCTTATTCCGGCGAGCGGTGTGGCACCGGTACATCTGCGATTCGCAAGCGTAAGATAACCAATTCGCAAATCGCATTGTACCGGCCAGCTTACGCTGACCGCTCACCAATGATTTCATCGGTACACATCGTGACGTATTTAACGTCATTCAGAAAGCCTATTCCTATGCAGATCTGGATTGATGCGGACGCATGTCCGGTCGAAGCCAAGGAAATCCTGTACAAAGTCAGCAAGCGATTGCAGATTCATCTGAACTTTGTCGCCAATCAGATGATGTACGTTCCGAAGTCGGAACTAATCCATTTTGAACTCGTCAAAGCCGGTGCAGACGTGGCGGACCGTCGAATCGTAGAGCTGCTGAGCGCCGGAGATCTGGTCATTTCAGCCGACATCCCGCTCGCCGCCAACGCCGTCGCGCGCGGTGCGACTGTGCTTGATCCACGCGGCGAAGAATTAAACGCTGATAATGTCGGGTCTCGCCTTGCGGCCAGAAATCTGATGGACGAACTGCGAGGTACCGGAATGGAAACCGGTGGCCCGGCTCCGTACAGCGCCAGAAACAAACAGGATTTCGCCAATCAACTGGATCGTCTGCTGACCAAACTTCGCAAGCAGTTCTGACGTCGAGATCACACAGTTGGAGTTCAGCCTTCAGGCGGCCTGCGATTTAATGCAGATCAGTGACCGTAGATTTGCTCGTTCCGAATAGATCAGTTTTCCACGATGCGTCCGCCAATGTCACCTTTGGCTTTGGGAAATTTGTCCACCACTACAGAAGCTCGGACTGGGTTTGAATTGAATTGCACGCCTGTCCGCACGATTGCCCTCAAGCAGCAGTCTTGTCGCAGACGTCTTGAGGTACAACTTATTGTGTCCGGAGACTTCAGAGATGCTGATTCCATTTGGCGACGACGTAGAACGAACCAGAGTTCCCAAAGGTGTGATTTCACTGATCGTTGTCCATGTCATTGTTGCGGCATATCAGCTCCGGCTTGCTCAGGACTTTGGTACTCATCCCCGATATCTGAATGACTCCATGCTGGGATTCGGATTGATTCCGACAGAACTCGCCTCCGGATCGGTTGTCGGCGTCGTGACATATATATTTTTTTGCACGGAGGATTCATGCATCTGTTCGGAAACATGGTGGTGCTCTGGGCATTCGGACCAACACTTGAAGAGTTTCCTGGGACCAAACGATTCCTGCTGATGTATTTTGTCACCGGCATCGCGGCTGGTTTGACACATGCCGCATTAAGCTGGGGCGCAGAGATTCCACTTGTTGGTGCAAGTGGAGCGATCGCAGGCGTTATCGGTGTTTATGGAATCTCCGTTGGTCCGGACACCAGGATCAAGACGTGGGTCTTCCTCTTCTTCAAGTCGATGGTGATTCGAGTACCGACCGTCGTTTATGCCATGTTCTGGATGTACCCGCAGTGGAGCGGATTCATGAGCACAAGTTCGAACAGCAATTCCGGCGGGGTTGCATTCGGATGTCATATCGGCGGTTTCTTCGGCGGCATGCTGTTGTACCCGTTCATCAAGACCAACACTCGCCGTCTGGTGGATCATGGATGCGGTATCAAGCAGATACATGATGACGAAGAAGAAATGCAGGCTGAACTTGCGATTCTGGAAACAGCTAAAGTCACTGCCATAACACAAAAGTGTTCTGACTGTCACAGTGAACTTTTGGACGAACATGTGATCGCGCCGGATCTGTATCGATGTCCACAGTGCAGCTCGACACGCTTCCATCCTGGGACGGTCTTGCCGGAGCCAACGGGCGATTATTAATAACGACGCTGGATGGGAAAGTGATGTGTTTTGGGACGAAGTGAGGAGTTGAGTTTTCAGTTTGCAGTGTTCAGCACGAGAGACATCAAGGGCCAGGACTTCAGACTTGGAGGAAATGCCAAATCGAAAAGTTGAGGCAATCCAGGCCCAGAGGGCTGGCACAGCCTGGGGTGCGCGACAAATAGCAATCTGCCCAAAACAATTTTAGGTGAGTTCTATTCCGGAAGGGGGGCGCATCGTTTGACCCGACTCGGAGAGGAGGCTTTCTCACGGCTGCACTTTGTGCAGCCGTCCTCCTCTCCGAGTCGGGTCAAACGAAGTCTTCCGCTGACAACAAAATCCTCCTCTGAAAAACCTCCGAATTTCCTCGAAACTGCTATTTGTCGCGCACCTCAGGCACAGCCTCTGCCGGTGGCAGAGCCACCGGAAAGAGATCTTTAAACGCTGCAAGGCCCGGAGGGCCGACACAGAGTCTGCGAATATTTGACGTTTTGCTGTGTCAGCCCTCCGGGCCTTTCTTTCACTCTAAGCCTATTCCGGGGCCTCATCGGCCCCGGCAGAGGTTATGTCGGCCCATCCGGGCCTGCAAAAAGCAAGCTCTCGAATCGTTCGTCGTTCCACAAACCAGAATCCGACAGGTTTGCTCGACATAGCCGGTGGCCATTGGTCAAACAAAACAAAAATTTCACTCATGGCCGCGCGCCTGGTAGAACATCTTGGGTAAACAGTCTTTCATCTCTCAACCGCTTCAACGCCACCAGAAAAACAATTATGTCAACAGCCCCCAAAACTCGCCACACCCCCGAACAATATCTCGCCATCGAACGCGCCGCTGAGTTGCGCAGCGAGATCTATCGCGGCGAGATGTTTGCCATGGTCGGTGCCAGCCGCAAGCACCATTTGATTCCAGACAACGTCTTCGGAGAATTGCGTCAGCAATTCAAGGGTCGCAAATGCGAAGTCTACCAATCCGACATGCGAGTCAAGGTCAACGCCACTGGCCTTTACACCTACCCAGACGTCGTCGCAACTTGTGACGACCCAAAATTCGAAGATGACCACGTTGATACGCTTGTGAATCCCAAAGTCATCGTGGAAGTGTTGTCACCATCAACTGAGTTATGGGATCGGGGAAAGAAATTCGAACACTACCGCAACATTCCGTCCCTGCGAGAATACGTGCTCATTTCTCAGGATCACGTGCTTGTAGAAAGATTTGCTATCAACGCCGACGGTCAATGGGCTCTGAGCGAATACCGTACGCCGGATCATCTTCTTGCCCTGGATTCGATCTCTTGTCAAATCAAGCGGTCCGAAGTCTTTGCACGCATTGATTTTTCGGAGAATGTTCGATCCGAAACAGACGAACAATTGTCGGGATGAGCGAAATTGACGGCAAGACTTGACTGTTGGTCAACTCCGCAATACACTCTGGACGAAGTAACAGGCAAAGCTCACACCCTTGGGCTCCCTGATAACGGGTTTATCAGAGCCTCAAGTCAACGCGTGTTGGGATCATGACGGCGCATACAAAAAGGTTTGCCCCGAAATGCCATGGATGGTTCAGGATGTTCCTTTGCAACACGAAGGTTGGCCATGATCCAGTTGAAGATTGTTGAGTGTTCGTTTTTTGTTCCCATCCGGCGGGATGGGAATTTGTCGGATGGAGAATTGCACGGCACGGATTGCTGGGAGTGGCTGGACGATCAGCTATTCGACCAGTTTTCCGGACGAACGATTGCTCCAGGACTTTATGAAGGTTTCTATCGCGATCCGGATACGAAAGATCGGGTAGCCGATGAATCGCGCAAGTTCGTGGTCGCTGTGACTGAGAGCCAACTTGATGAACTGCGGGAATTGCTATCGGTAGCCTGTAAAAAGTTTCAGCAGAAGTGCATTTATCTCAGCATTGCTGGTCAAGTCGAATTCATCGAGGCAAATGATCATGAAACAAGCTGACAAATATATTGATCTCAAAGGGCGTGAGATTTCCCTGGCGGAATTGACCAGCCCCGAGCGAAAGTTGATTTTGGAAATGACGCTGGCGGCAGAGACTGCGACCGATTGGGCAGATTTCAGCAATCTGTGGCCGCTGAAAGTGACCGAACTTTACGCGAACCAAAATCTGACTCGTCCGCAGATTCGCCACACCGTTGTGTATCGTGTGTGCCAGGATCTCGACAGCCGATTCGCTGTGTCTCGAGGACTTGCACGTCGTCCGGATTATCGGGATGAACTGGCATCGCTCATTGAACAACGCTTCCGGACGCGACGAGAATTCTGCGAAGCAACTGGACTATCTGAAGATATGCTGAGCCATGTTCTGGCCGGACGAAAACATCTGGCAATTAACACGCTGGAAGAATCTCTTCACCGAATCGGCTACTCACTGCATATTGCACCCGCAGCATCGCAGTGAAGAGCTGGGGCAGACTTTGATCTATAGATTGGTGATTCGCGATCGTCACAATGAACGGCAAGATACGATGTCTACGATAACAGAACATGACGCGATTCCAGAAACCATGCTCGGAGGGCTGACGCCCTGCCGCTTACAAGTACACGGGTGCCTTTACGGCCCCACTGGCCCTGTGCCAGTGAACCGCAGGTTTGGAAACTATTCTCGTCCTGTCATCAATCGTCCTGTCAAACGTTGATAAAGAGACCGTTTGAATCAAACGACCGGGACTCCTGTCAGGTCCTCGGCAACTTCCGCGTATTGAGGCGTTTCAATGTCACCGAACGAGCGAGGACTTATAGACACATTCGTCGGTGACGGACGGTCGCTGATCAGTCTATGCGGCATTTGCCTGGGGCTCGCAGGGTTGTTCGCAATTTTTCAATCGATCACCGGACACTTTTTGCCACACGATGTGGCGTTTCTGCAAATGCAGCCCGAGGCACTTTGTAACATCAATGAATGCCGCATTGTACACTTCATGATCCATGACAGAATCAGCTTTGGCGGGTCACTCGTCGCGATCGCCGTGCTCTATATGTGGCTCGCCGAATTTCCTATGCAAGACGGGGAACGCTGGGCATGGTGGACGCTGCTGGCCAGTGGTTTCGCCGGTTTTGGCAGCTTTCTGACCTATCTGGGTTACGGATACCTCGATACCTGGCACGGTGCTGCAACCTTGCTATTGCTGCCCATCTTTGCCTGCGGTCTTTGGATGCAGCGACCAAAGCAAAAGGCTACGCTTGAAACGGCGATTCGTTTTTCGATTCTGCATTCTCAACACTCGGGCCGCTGGAAAGGCATGGCGGCGTGGGGGCGAATGACTCTTCTGTTCTCGGCGTGCGGGATGATCGGAGCCGGATTGACGATCCAATTCCTCGGCATGACCAGCGTATTTGTACCGACGGATCTGACCTTCATGGGAGTCGATCGCGAGCAGTTACACGCCATCAATCCGCGTCTGATCCCACTGATCGCACATGATCGCGCGGGCTTTGGTGGAGCCGTGACGACCGTTGGAATTCTGACGCTCGCCTGTGTCTGGTTTGGGCGACCATCGCGTTCACTATGGCAGACGTTGGCTGTCGGTGGTTTCGTCGGCTGGAGTAGTACGGTACTGGTGCATCCAGCGATTGGTTATACCGACCCGATCCACCTGGCTCCGGCGATTGCCGGAGCGACGTGTTTTGCGGCGGGCCTTGCATTCACTCGACGAACGATGTTTTCCTGAGAAACAAACACCACATGAGATCAGATAATTCACAATCGCCAGCCGTAATTCCTTCGCCAAACCACTTGCCGATGCTGCAGGAACTGGGGCGAGACTTGCTGCATGTCTCCGCATTTCGACGAGTCCTGACGATTGGCATGCCTTTTGTCATCATGTTCGGCTACGCCACATTTGTATCTCTCGGCTGGAGTATTGCGATGGCGCTACAACAAACTTCGCCATCGCTCGATCGAGCCCCGGACAAGTTGTCCCATCTTTGGCGGCGACGCCTCGAAATTCACCGGAAAACCGTTTTCAATGAGGGCTTCGGTACAGGTCGGTCCGATTGAAGCAACTTGAGTTCGCTGCTCGATCACTGCACGGATCGCTGGCAGATCTCCCTGTTTCTCGGCCACCGCCAGCACACTGCTTACCTGATTAGCGCTTGTGAACAGCAGAATATCAACGTTGCCTGCAGCCGCTGCTCGCAGCGCAGTTTCCAATGGTGTCGTGTCTTCCGGCAAAGCCCAACGATACACCGGAACCGGCGTTACGATGGCACCGCGCTTTTCCAGCTCTGCATACATTCGCGAATTCGGCAGGCCATATTCCTGTACGGCGACGGCCTGGCCCTGAATCACGATGCCAGATTTATCAATCTCCGCAATCAGTTCGCGCCACGTGTTCGGCTCCGGCGCGCGGACGGCATATCTGAGGCCGACTTTGCTCAACACCGCTGCGGGCTTTGGGCCCCGAATGACGATCGTCGTTTTGCCCAGCACTTCGATCAGTGACTCGTACGCGCCTTGCGATCGAGCAACATCGAACAAAGCTTCCGTTCCGACACCGGTGAGTAAGATCACGATCGGAAACTTTCCGGCGATCATATCCTTTACGATCTGAATCGCGATTGGATTATTTTCAATCGGGATCTCGCGCATCGACGGTGCCGACATCGGCTGGCCGCCATGGCGGGTAATCAGAGAACACATCTCGTCCGCGCGACGGCTTTCGAACGAACAGACAACGGGGACGGATGAATCGGCCATCAATGAGCTATCACTCTCTATGGATCATGAACGCCGCGAAGGTTTCGATGCTGCTTTAGCCTTCGCAGTTTTTGCTGTTGCAGATTTCTGTTTCGCCGACTTCACGGAAGCTTTCGCTGTGCTGGTTTTTGACGCTGCACTGGCTCGGCCTGTCTTCACTGTAGCTGTCTTCACTGTAGCTTTTGCGTCCACCTTGTTTGCGATTGACTTTGATTTCGTCTTCGGCTTCGGTGCATCAGCGAGAGCAGTGTCGGCAACCTTTGATTTCGGCAGCTTCTTTTTCACGCTTCGTTTCTTTGCCGATGTCGGAGTTTCAGCCGCGACGTTTTCCAGTTCAATTCCGAAGATCGCTCCCAGATCCTGAGATTCCAGTCCGCCGCTTCCGCCGCTGACGAGTTCGCGATCCAGATTACCGGAGGCGATGGCCTGAGTCACCAGTTCCTGATGATCAACACCACGCAGCATAAAGAGTAGTTCGGGTTGGCTATCAAGTCGCGAGCCGATGCCATACATCACAGCGGCAAGATGCTTACAGCACGACGAGTAGTCCGGACAACTGCACGACATCTTGATTTCTTTCGGTGACGGGAAGAGCCCCGTCTTCTGATCCGTGAGACGCTTCATCACGCCATCAGATAGTTTTCCCGATAGAAGATCCAGCAATGAATCAATAGACTCGCTGCATTCAGAACGGATCGATTTCCATCGCTTTGAATCGAGAGCCGTTATGTCGATCTTAACGTTGTAGGGTTCCGAGCCCGCGACGATGGCTTCGATCTTTTTCGGCTTGATGATCAGATCAACCACAGAGCCGTTGCGAACGTACGTCGCACCTCGAGGCAATCGGTTGGAGAAATCCTGATAGGCGGTCAGGTTGTCACACCACGCTTTGCCCCAAAATGTTTTGGCGATCAGACGTCCCTGAATCAGCACTGGCTGCGTCTCACGTTTTTGCTGCTTGGCAACTTGCGTGGCGCGCTTGACGGCCTTATTCAGTTTTTGCGAGACTGACACGTATGGTGCCCACTGCTGTCCCCAACCCATATTGAATCCTTTCTCAGATACTCGGTAAATTTCGTCGCTTCACGTTGGGGACTTTGTGCGAATCGCACATCGCGGTCAATCGGCTGATACTGAATTCTTGCGATAGGGTGGCCATGCCCGGCGAAGAGCAAGGCACGAAGCCCCGAATCGGTGCGATGTGACAACGCGAAGAACAACGGGGTTTCGGTTCGCCCTCACGACATTCGCATCCGGTTACATGAGAATCACGAGTGCTTGTTTCAATCAGTGTTGATCCAAGCCAATGTGCTGGCCCCGACGACTTTTCTTTTCCCACTCTAAAGTGATTCCAGAACGTCGACGACTACATAAAAGACTTGATGGTAGCCGCCATACCTGAAAGCAGGCGAGAAACCTCCGCAAACTTCGCCTGACTCATTTACCCGGTTCCTGTATCCGGAGTTTCCTGAAGAAAACGAATGTGGAAGCCTCGCAGGAAAGATGCTTGTCGTCCGGGGTAATTAGGCCCGCCCTACGCGCTTCGATATCAAATATCATTTGAGTTAGACGGCTTTGATTCGCTGGTTCGAGCGTTAGCGAGCCGCCTGATTTTTCTTACAATCAACTCCAGCCAGTCGCTCAAATCATCAACGCTCGAACTCGTGATGCCGTTGGGGCAGATTAATGTCGCTGGCCCTTCGGCCAGATCAAAAACGTATTCTTCTGCATCTTCCATTTCTCGGGTCAACCTTTTCGCTTTTTTCTTTGGCGGCAAAACACTCCCTTGCGGCTGAAATGTTCCCACTACTTCTGGGTCTTCGTCGGAGATCGCCCCGGAAGGCGAATAACTACCGCTGTCACATTAAGTAGACGTACGGTTTTTCAATTCAGTGTGGAGGGTCTTTATGAAAGGATGACGGTAGCAGCTTCCCAATTGTTTCGTCGTAGGGAAGGGCGATGAAGGCCGACGCGGCGAGTCCCTTGCGATGACGCGGCAGAATTGCTCGCATCTGGTGGCAAGACGAAAAAAAACCACCTAATGGGCTGTAACCCAGAAGGTGGCGGCAGTTTTTTCACTGTCAGTGTGTAGCTGACAGCAAGCGGCGAATATGGAGCAGTTCGCCGGTCAGGGCTAAAGTGGCCTCTCTGCTTACTCATGGAGTATGCACTTTTGCTCGGGCTAAATCAAGCTCCTTTTGTTTCCAGAAGGAGGTTGGGAATGAATCCCGATCGTTCTAAGCCAGCGCCACCGGGTTTTCGGTGGGTCTTTTGTCGGTCATTTACTCATTGGCGATCAAAGCGAGAAGTCTACCGGAAAAACGGTGGGTGGTTTCGGTTCTTGGTCCGCTGCAAGTAGATAATTGATCAATAGGCAAATTCGACTGAGCCTCATGATATGCAATCATGGGGCTCTTTTTTTAAAGGGGAACCGACCGAAAGGGACGCAGCGGACGCGGCTCATTGTTTTGGGATATTTCATTATTTGTTTGGCCTTCCCCGGGAGCGTAGCGTGTGTCTGAGCTGAAGTCGAACGGAGGACTGGAAAACGAATTGGTCGCTTCCACAATTGGACTGCCCCACTTTGCATCAGCCCCACTTTGTATCAGCCGCACTTTGTATCAGCCGCACTTTGTATCAGCCGCAGTGCGGTAGCTGACGCCGACCGAAGAACGACACGTCGCTACGATCGCCGCCAGAGGAGGGTGACACGCAACATTGTTGAGAGAATATCTGTGTAACTAACTATAGCGTCCCAACACTGCCGGCAACCGTCAAAGCCTGTTGGAAGCCTGATGAAACAGCATTTGCCGTCGCTTGTGGATCAAACAGTGTATTGTCATCGGTATAAAGTTCTGTGAGCAACTCAGCCAGACGCAAACCGATTCGATTGTTCGTATGGTTTGCCGTTTCAACCAGAAAACGCTTTACGTAGCGAAGGTCACTGATGTCAGGGCTGATCGACTCCCCCGACGCAATCTTAGACCTGACCATCAAAGTGAGACGGCAGGCATCCGCATCTGTCAGTAGCCCAGTGTTATGGGTAATATTGTGCCGCACCTGCCACAAAATCGCCAGCGTCTTGGCTCTGTCACGTTCGGCAGCGGGCTGCTGCTTTTGGTTTGGAAACAGATATTGCCAGGGCTGTTCGTCAAAGTGAGATTTCAGAATCTGCCGAAAACGTTCGTTGATCGCGGAGTTGCTGAGCCATGTATCAGCTTCGCAAAGTGCGCGACCAACAGAACTTGAATTAAACTGAACTGCCAGAAGGCCACCGTTAGCAGAAAACGACTCAAAACGGTTGTCGATCGTGAACGACGCAACGGAATCCACACAGAGGATTGCCAGTTCTTTGACAAATCGTTCAAACGCTTCAACCAGGTTCACGAGTACCATGCGATGCAGGAGAGCCGTATGGCGGTCGTAGACCGTCTGGTAGATATCCTGCGTCTGAATGTGATCATCGACGTATTTGATAAGAGCGAGACTGGCATTCGCTCGTGCCTCAAAATTCCGGATGGGCGAATCGACACCAGCATGGGATATCAATGTATGCTGGAGCAGATCACGTACCTTTTGATTCAGGTCGATTTTGGGCCTGCCTGCCATCTTTTATCGTCCCGTTACGCCGCGTCGTTTGCCGCGTCTGGATCTTCGGCGAGCAGCCACTGAACGTCGCTATCGTCCCAACGCAGAAGAAAAGTTCGTGCGTGCGAATTGTTTGCGGTATCAGCAAGAGCATCCAATTGTTCAGCAGCGATCTCCTCACCATGAGCCTTCGCTTCATCACGAGAATCAAAAATTCGAATCGTTCCCGCGACCTTCGTCAATGCACTGGCTATTTCGTCCGATGGGCACGGAAAATCGACGAGCGACGTCAGTAGAGGGTCTCCGTCTACGTTCCACCAGTTGTCTGGCTGCTCGATCAACCATTTCGCAAGGGCTGTTGAGTTGATTGTGTAATACGGAAGGTCGGTCGTTTTGGACATGGCTGGAACTCAGCAGGACTGAATGCATTTTGAAATGCGTGAAAGCGGCCCTGACCATTGTATCGTAAGTCCCCGAGTACGAACAGAATTTGTATTGAAAATGTCTGCGAAGGATTTTGCCTGAGAATTTCAGGAGTCACGCGATTGTGAATTGGGACGAGGGGCGCAGCTCATTGTTTTGCGGGTTATCACTTCTTGCTCGGCCTTACTCGTGAGAGTAGCGTGTGTTCGAACTGAAGGGGAATGGAGCACTGCGAAACGAAATGGTCGCTTCCAGAATTGGACAGCCACACTTTGTATCAGCCGCAGTGCGCTGGCACCCGGTTTCTACGCCGAATTCCATGAAAACCCGACGCTAGCGCGTTCCGGCTGATGGCGGGAAATTCACTTCGCTCGAACCCCGACGAACCAGAACAATTAGACGTTTCGAAACTTCACTCATCCATCGTCGCGCGGGTTACGTCAAGGGCCACGAACTTCAGCAGTTCCGAATCGCTCATTTCCGTCAGCAGAGTTTCACTGCCTTCCCCAAGGACATTGTCCGCGAGTTCCTGTTTATCCCGGATCATCTGATCGATGCGTTCCTCCAATGTTCCCTTGCAGACGAATTTGTGAACCAGCACGTTGCGCTTCTGACCGATACGATAGGCTCGGTCAGTGGCCTGGTTTTCGACAGCCGGATTCCACCAGCGATCAAAATGAATCACGTGCGACGCTGCAGTGAGGTTCAATCCGGTGCCACCGGCTTTGACAGAAATCACAAAAAAAGGCACATCGTCGCGCTCCTGAAACGTCTTCACAAGATCCTTGCGTTTTGCGACAGCAACCCCACCGTGCAGCACCAGCCCGGGCTTTCCGAATTCACCCGCCAGGAATTCGGCGATCGGTGTACACATCGACTGGAACTGAGTGAACACGAGCACCTTTTCCTGGCGTGCTCGAATGAGTTCGCAGACACTCCGAAGGCTATGAAACTTTCCGCTTTCGGTGGGATCGAACGCTTTTTGATCAAGGAACAAATCCGGATGATTGCAAAGCTGTTTCAATCGCATCAGCATCGACAACACCAGACCGCGACGCTGCATGCCGTCTGCATCCTGCAACTGCTTTTCGACATCCGCAATGACTTTTTCGTACAGCACGGCCTGCTTCTTTGACAGCCCGCATTCGATTTTCATCTCCGTCTTGTCCGGAAGATCGGGCACAATATTTGGATCGGTCTTCATGCGGCGCAGGATGTAGGGACGCACGAGTTTTCGCAAAGCGGAAACGGCACCAGCATTCTGATTCTTTGTCATCTGTTTGACGAAATCGCGAAACTGCTTCACTGATCCCAGCAGCCCCGGCACGCAGAAATCAAACAGCGACCACAGATCTCCCAGTTGATTTTCCACCGGCGTTCCAGTTAGAGCGATGCGGCCTGATGCCTTGAGCTTCCGCACAGATTTCGACTGAGCTGATCCGGAATTCTTGATCGCCTGCGCTTCGTCAAGCACTACCATTCGCCAATGCACGTCGCCAGGCCATGTCGAACGTCGAATCAATGTGTACGTTGTGATGACAACATCGTACCCCGCCAATTCCGTCGCTGGCTTCTTTGCAATCTTGTCCAAAGTTGCAGCGTCACATTCCGATCGATGCGCCAGAAAGACTTTCAATTGCGGCGCGAACTTGTCGAGTTCCTGCTTCCAGTTTCCAATCAGCGATGCCGGCACGATCAACAGGAAGGGTGTCGATTTAGTGAGCGGCAAGGCGCTAGCCGCCGGTTTCTGTGTGGAAAACGTCGGTAAAGTCCCGCGGCTAGCGCCTTGCGGCTTGCTGCCCGGGATCAAGCCAGCACCGTCCCTGGCGGCGGCAGCCTTCAATTGCAGAATCAGATCGATGACCTGAATTGTTTTGCCAAGCCCCATGTCATCCGCCAGGCACGCACCCAGTCCCAGTGTTGTCATAAACCATAACCACTTCACGCCGTCCTGTTGATATGGTCGCAGCGTTGCGTTCAGTTCGCGACCTGGATCGCAGCCGACGATGCCGTGCGGATCACGAATTTGCTGCAGGATTTCCGTCAGCCATGCTCCGGACGTGACCGACGACCATTGCATCGTTTCGTCATCAACAGATTCAGACGCCTGCAACTGCGTTCCAGCCAGCAGTCGCATGCCTTCCAGAAACGAAATGCCGTCGGCGTGTTCGTCTTGCAGCTCCTTCCATTGTGCGAGAGCTTCGTTGAGTTTCTGCTGATCGACTTCCACCCACTTGCCGCGAAGCAACGTGAGGCCATCGGTCGCGGCGAGGAGCTGCTGTCGTTCAGCATCCGTGAGCGGCGTGCCATCGACGGCCAGGTTGGCGGAAAAGTCCAGCAGGCTATCCATGCCGACGGCGCTGGTTCGCTGGTCACCGATTCGAACTTGTACCTGTGGACGAGTCGCCTTCCGCGCCTTCCACCAGTCGGGGACGCGAACGCTCAGGCCTGCTTCTTCCATGATGCCGACGTCGTTCAGAAATCGATACGCCTGTGACACCGTCCATGCCTGGGGCTGAAAGACTTCGCGCGAGGTCAACATGCGGCCTGCAATCTCACTGCGACTGGCCGCTGCGCGCACCGGCGCCAGCAACTCGGCAAGTTTCGACTGATCCCGCTCCGCAGCATACTGTCGCAATGCTTCTCCCAACGGCAGATGCTGTAATTGCGATTTCGCCGACATGCGATGCGCGTAGGTGGCGAGAAACGCAAACGGCCGATCGGGATCTCGTTTATTCTCGGCCAGATGAAATGTGACTCGCCCCAGCAAGTGCGCATCGGGATTCAGCTGCAGCAGCAATCCGCGACATCCTCCATCCGTGTCGTGAGCTCGTTGCAGGAATTCCGCGAGCAATTCATTCCACAACGATTTGAGCAATTCATTCGTCAGAAATTCCAGCCCGCGCATCGGTGGTGCGTCGGCGACAAGAACAGCCAGCGTGAGCTCATCCGGAGCCGCAATGATTCCCACATCACTTTTTCCGCCTGCAGTCGTTTTTCCGGACTTCGCCAATTTTTCCAGCGTCGCGAACCGTTCATCGTCCAGTTGCGACATGGCCTTCAAAAACCGTTGAGCCCAATTTCGCCAAAACACAAACTCCAGCGGCAGCGTTGTCTTGTTGCCTATCGACGCCAGGCACATGAGGCCGCTTGACGATGATGTCCGGAACATCCGAAGCAGTTCCGCGCCAGTCGCTTCGTCAATTTCAACGCCAGGTAATTTTTCGTCCTGCGCATGTTCAGTTTCACAGATCAGGCGGCCTGAGGGCGTGATCGATAGGTTGAGTTGCATGGATTTTGGACAGGTTGCAGATGTGGTTGGGGCTAGAACCGGCAGATCCCGGTTCTGTTGGAGTGAATGTGAGAAACGAGTCTAACAAATGAATCGCCCCGCTGCAGGTATCCGACTTGGGACAAGTCGGACTACGTAGGCCGACCTGTCTCAGGTCTGCATCCTTAAAGTATCGTCGATGGGAAACGGTCGTGTGGCCTATCGACTGGGTGAACCAAATCCCCGCCGTTTATACCTCGTAGTT
>Ga0209702_10002786_pt1 | contig 29378 bp, 31 predicted proteins | sample FRY01_FD_187210 | JGI IMG/M metagenome (GOLD analysis project Ga0209702, IMG submission 187210) | Freshwater microbial communities from Lake Fryxell liftoff mats and glacier meltwater in Antarctica - FRY-01 (SPAdes) (version 2) | ecosystem: Environmental > Aquatic > Freshwater > Ice > Glacier... | reverse complement strand
CGGATTTAACGCATACATACCACCTCGACTACGATTGTGTCTGATTCTACGTCTGCGTCTGCCCCCAGACATACCCGCTTCCAATTGAAGGTCGTCTGTGCTCATAGAATCATCCGCCATTCCAGACACAGGTGCCGGATTTAACGCATACATACCACCTTTTTTACTTATGTTTAATTTTACAGCCCCGAAATTACCTTTGCGGGTACCATATCCATGTTTTACTAGACGATTGTCTCTTTTTGCAGATGTGTGTTTCTTGCTAGAAACGATGCGTCCACTTTTATTTTTCATGATATTTAGTTTAGTTAATCCTCCTGTGGTTTTATAAGCATTTCCATGCCACACTTGGGCTCTACTCCCGACTAATTGTTCAAAGTTTTTCCCTTTGATGCTATATTTTCCGGATGCAGATTTAGAGTATCTAGTCATATTACTTTTTCTCAATATTTTATATTTTATTTAAGAAAATGTTATAACCGAAAAATGATTTTAAAGTATATTATCATATTAGTTTAAAAGATATATGCATAAAAGAAAGGCACCCATTCAAATATTTTCCTCTATTTTAGTATCTAATTTAGAAGAAAAAACAAAAATAATAAATAAAATTCCTAAAATCGAACTTTCTAATGAAACACTGTTGCATCAAAAAGTTCAAACCGCCAATGTATATGTAGCAACTCCATACGGAACTAAATTTTTCGCATGGATAACAACCGCTCAACATGTGGAATTAAATAACAACACCAACAAAAAAGATGTAATATGCATTTTTATTGAATCTGGACCAAACACTTATTTGCCGTCTCGTAATATATTTTATGTTCCTTTAATAACCAATAGCAATAAGTTGAACGACATTTGGACGAATCATTATATTTTTCACGGCATTTTATTTAATTTACCCAATATAACCAATCAAAACCAATGTCCAACCAAAAAACACACTTATTATGCGGTGGATTATGTGTATGATTGCAAAACGGCGCATATTTCAGGATACAAAATATATGCACAAACATTGCAAATAATTAATTATATATTTCGCCATCCATCCTTTATCGAGGATGTGCGTGGTCCGCTGATTGACGAACACATGTTGCACTTTGGGTCCCCCATTATGAAACCACATTTTTCCGATTTAATTAATCACATTCAAGATTTACCTTACACCATACAATACATTCATTTTCGATATGCAAACGACCCAGAAAATAAAAACATTGAATTTGTTAAATATTTTAAACCTAATAAAAAAACAAATGTCGAATCTTCCCCTTCTTTTTCCGACCAATCGTCCTCTGTAAAGCCGATTGTTTCAAACAATATAAAGCGACTTAGCCATGCCGTATTTAAAATATATTCCATGCAACAATCGGATACCTATAAACTGTTTGCATTAAAAACAAACGGCAATAATAGTATCGACTCAGAAGATAATGTGTTGGTAGATATAGCTTATATTCCAAATTATAAAACAAGCATAATGATGAATTCTTTGTTTCGCAATGGTAAAGAAAATAATAATTTAGATTGTATGGAAGAAAGCGATGATGAAGAAGAATTTGAAAACCAAGCATTAAACAACGTGGTTGATTTGGAAAAATCAATCGCCATAAAATGTGAATACAGTCCTAAATTTAAAAAATGGATTCCAGTCACTGTTACAGACCAGGCAATTATTACTACTGATTTATTAGGAATTTAAATTCTTTGTTTTATATCTATGTTATGCCTATGTTATGCTTATGTTATCCTCTTTCGTTATTTTTAAGGATTTTAAGAAGTGGCGTTTATTTTACTATAATTTTGGATTACTACAAAAATGCTTTTATATGTTTTTTTATTTATTTTCAATGTTAAACTAATATATAAATATAATTTGCAATATAAATAACAAATAATAATGTCCAGTGCTAGTAGCGAGGAAATAACACCCCAACCTAAAATCCTTAAAAAACGCGGAAGAAAAAACAAACAAGAATTATTAGACATTCTTAATAAAACAACATTGGCAAAAATATCTGTTAACAAAGATAATGTACCCCCCTTAAATGAAGACGTTTCATCGTCCAAAAATACTTCTTTGCCATTATTTAAAGATGTTTCTCATGATGATAATCTACCAAAACGTGCCCGCCGAGGAAGAAAACCCAACAGTGTTAAAATTATCGACAATGTGAATAATGTAAACATTACCTTGAATAAATTTTATATTCAACCACATACTTTTCCCAGCGTTATATTACACTTAAAATGCAGAACATCTGATACATTAGAATCAAACAATTATGAATTTTGCGACATTACAAACTCAAAACAATCATTAGCAGACAATTCGTATAATATGGAATTCGAACAAAAAAATAATGAACGCAATAATTTTTCTGCTTCTTCTATATCTGTTGCATATTCAAAAATTTTATCCGATACACAAAATAACACCAAGTACGACACATCTCATTCTATTATTCATGAAATTATCGAACCAACCACGGTTGTAGCATTGAAAAACAAATTGAATCAATTAAAAGAATTAAATAAAAAAATAAAACATCTGGATTTTATTTTAAGTTCCAATATTGAAATGAAATCATCTGCGTGTTTTTGGTGCACGGAAACCTTTTCAAACGATCCTGTGTTTATCCCCAAACATAAATATGAAGATACTTTTCATGTATATGGCAATTTCTGTTCGTTGGAATGTGCTGCAGCTCACTTGTTAAAGTCGTCCAATTATCAATCTATTATTATGGAACAATATTCGTTGCTACATTCGCTTTATTTAAACTGTCAGCCAAATTCCATTCAGTGCATTAAACCCGCACCTGAACCACGATATATGTTAGATAAATTTCTCGGCAATTTGTCCATTGATGATTATAGGTCAATTAATAATTCGGGGCGTTTTTTTATTTTATTGGATAAACCCATTTACAAAATTACACCCGAATATCACGAAGAATGTGCCAACTTTCAAATACAAGAAAAAAATATTCCATCTGCGTCTTCTTAATTTTATAATATGATTGCTAACATATTATATAACATTAATGTATTTTGATATAATAATATAATGACAGATATTGCAAATATGTATATGCGGAAAATATCTAATCGTCGATCAGATACGATTAACGCACTTTCTTCTTTGACATTAAGTTTAGAAAAAATGGATGTATTATGCAACCAACTAACAAATTATATATATATCGACGAACCGTGTTTTTTAATTTGCGGAAGTTATGTTCGATGGATTTGTTTACAAGACACTTTGAATATGTGCAATAACAATAATAACAATTTCGGCACTGCACTATTAAAAAAAGGTGGGATATATTGCACCATCAACGAACAAAATAAATGTGTGTGTAAAAATTATATGCATAGACATATTCAGTTTGATTTCAACAAATGTTTAGTATTTCAAAAAATAAATACACAATATCAGCAAATGGTTGACTTAGTGTGCAGAGAGGAAAATTAACAAATTAAACATTTTACTTTTTTTACTTTTTTTACTTTTTTTACTTTTATAATAATTTTATTTTAGATTTCATATTTTTTTTACATATTATCTTGTTTTTTATAAAATCACAATAGAAATAATTATTTTCTTCACATTTGACAACAATTGAATCATCAAATTCAATTGCCATAAAATAATATTTCTTCATTTCCTCATAATTCTTTTCTACATGTCGATAATAATGTCCTAAATTAGTCATGGCACTTGCATTCTTCAATTCAATCGCCATGAGATAATATTTCTTCATTTTATCATAATCCTTTTCTACCGTATGATAATAAGTTCCTAAATTATTCATGGACGTTGCATTATTTAATTCAATCGCCATCTCATAACATTTTTTCATTTTTTCATAATCTTTTTCCACATATTGATAATAATATCCTAAACCACCCATGGCAGTTGCATTATTCAACTCAATCGCCATTCCATAATATTTCTTCATTTTCTCATAATCATGTTCTACATGTTGATAATAATGTCCTAAATTATTCATGGCGTTTGTATTATTCATCGCAAATGCCATGAGATAATATTTCTTCATTTCCTCATAATTCTTTTCTACATGTCGATAATAAGTGCCATTCCAGACCAACTTGTTTGAATCGGAAGAGTTTGTTTCCATCCAAGAAAGACCATGATTAAACAAATCCACAATATATTTTTCTATATCTGTATAGGTTGCAATTGAACTGTGGGATAAATTATAAAAATCATATATTTCTTTTATATTGGCGAACATTTTGTTATATTATTGGTTTGGGTGTTTGTATGATGTTATTATTTATATTTATTTCGGTTTAATAAATGTTAATATAACTTGTTGAACAATTTTAAATCATTTTTATTCACAGTTTGTTTTGTTTTTAATATTTGCGGTTAATGTTGAACGATTTCACCCATAATGGTAATATATTTGTCATAGATTTCATATCTATAATCCACCACACGAATAGTAACTGTAGACCCGACAACTACATTATTAAAATTATCATCGTCTGTATCAAAATTATGATCTTTGTAAATATATGCCACAAAAATATTGGGGGTTAATTTGCTAGTCACTTCTATTCCCGCACTTTCTAAATTAGCCGTCACAACACAGTCTGTTAAAACCATTTCAGCACACGGCAAAAAGACATCACAATAATAAGAAACATTAAATATAACATCGTTCCCACGAATCACTCCGCTTGATATAGATAGAATATTAACCGTTCCTTTTTTTACATATCCTTCAATGATGCAATAACCTTCAACTATTTTTGCCACTTCATATTGTAGCACTTCTTTTATATTTTCGGCAATGCGAGACATGGGTAAAGATATTGTTTTGGTTAACACTGAATTTACAAATAAATTTTTATTACGTCCATATTTATTGGGTTGTTCGTACTTTTTTTTATTTAAAACCATATCTTCGTCAAGTTCTTCTTCTGTTGCCAGTTCTTCTTCTGTTGCCAGTTCTTCTTCTGTTGCCAGTTCTTCTTCTGTTGCCAGTTCTTCTTCTGTTGCCAGTTCTTCTTCTGTTGCCAGTTCTTCTTCTGTTGCCAGTTCTTCTTCTGTTGCCAGTTCTTCTTCTGTTGCTTTTTTATCCACGTTATTTTCTTCTTGTTTTAAAGGAGATGAATGTTCGGACAAATATATGTCTGATGGGGGGGGCGTCTGGATAGGCAAAGGGGGCTGGATGGGCAAAGGAGGTTGGATGGGCAAAGGAGGTTGGGTTGTCAAAGGATCAATGGTTATTGTCACCTTTTCCTTTTTTTTATATGCCCGTTTTTTTTTAGGGCTTTGAACCTCAATATGTACCTTTTTTTCTTTATTTTTCTCTTTATCTTTGGGAGGCATCGCTTATTTGTAGTTATACTATATTATACATACTTATTCATTTTATTTTCATTTTTATTAAAAATGAAATACAATTCATTTTATTAATATGATTAATTATTTTAGAACAAACGAATGATGAAACTGCGAGACTGGGTACCACTAAATAAAATTGATTGGTGTTTCTTATCTAGCAATCCAAATGCAATACATATGTTGGAAAAGAATCCTCATAAAATTGAATGGTGGTGCTTATCTAAAAATCCAAACGCGATACATCTCTTGGAAAAGAATCTGGATAAAATTAATTGGTGTGCTTTATCTATGAATCCAAACGCAATCGCCCTCTTGGAAAAGAATCCAAATAAAATTAATTGGGTTTGCTTATCTCTTAATCGGAACGCAATACCCATGTTGGAAAAGTATCCGCATAAAATTGATTGGCGGAACTTATCTAGAAATCCAAACGCAATACATTTGTTGGAAAAAAATCCAGAACAAATTAATTGGGGTTACTTATCTGAAAATCCAAACGCAATGTCTTTGTTGGAAAAGTATCCGCATAAAATTAATTGGGTTACCTTATCTAGTAATCCAAACGCAATCGTCCTCTTGGAAAAGAATATGGATAAAATTAATTGGATTGGCTTATCTTATAATCCAAATGCGATACATCTCTTGGAAAAGTATCTGGATAAAATTGATTGGTTTTGGTTATCTACAAATCCAAACGCGATACCTTTGTTGGAAAAGTATCCAGAACAAATTCATTGGCATAACTTATCTAGTAATCCCGCCATCTTTACGTATGATTACCAAGCCATGGCAGAACGTTGTATTTTTAAAAAAGACTTGATGAAAAATCGGTTTCATCCTCGCCATTTGGACCGGTTCGAAAAATGGGGATTTGTGTAAACTAATAATGTTTTTAACGTCTTTTATAAAAAATGAAAAAACAACAAATGTTATTAATGCAATAATTTTATATTTCGAGGATGAAACCGAATTTTAATCAATTATTTTGTAATCATATAATTAAAATAAAAACTTGCCGTAAATTGAATCTTTGCTTGGTGATTTTGTTTTAGAAGGATGTTTTTTCAAGTGCATTTTTTTGACCATTATTTTTCCTCTAAATTTCCCGGGTGACATCCCCATTATTTTTTTACGAGTACGACTGCGTTTAACAATGTTGCTGTTGCGCATTTTAATACATCTATTTGTTTTCGGGTTGCGCATTTGGTTGGATTTACATTTATTAATGCATTGCCCCTTGCTATTTTTCTCTTTCCCTTCTTTGCAGGTGTCGATTTTTACGCACCGTCCATTACTATTTCTTGATTTTCCTTCTTTGCAGTTTTTTTTACTCAACGGCATATTAATGAATATCAATATTTAATTTATTTTATTGTGTTATTTTTAACAAAAAATGAAATCAAATAATAAACAACGTCCATATATAGTATTTACCAATGTACAAGCCAGATGTCACGAATATACCTTTCATGTTTACCTCAGAATATTTTATAGACAAAAAAACATTGGATGAACCATCGATTAACAACCTAAATGCAACAAGTCCTATTGTTTTCCCCCCTGTTTCTATGCACGTGCCTATATTTGTTTCATCCACGGCAGTCAAAAGATGTGAAAACATTTCCAATACGTTTCACTGTGGCAATAAAAATCACGATTCTTTATTTGTATGCTTTTACGTGTTGAAAAATAAAGACGCCATGTTATACCATCGCAACGCTCAAAAATGGAATGTGTTGGAACGACAACATAAGATTGAGTTTGCTGCTAGGCTTCGCGACGATAAACATCTTCGTACATTATCTGAATTATTTCCCAGACGAAACAGCCAATATGCTAGTCCTGGACAAATTGATAAAATAGACGACGAACTCTCCAATGATGAACATCCGTGCATTGGAGCAAAAACATTCATAACTTTATGCTGGATGTATTGCATACCCATTATTTTGATTAACGACGATATGCGCACCATGTGTGTGATTCAAAACAACGTTCATGAATTAAAAGCACCGGTATTAGAAAACGCCTCGTTGAATTATCCAAAACATTCGGTGACTACTATTCAAGGAAATAGTTACATTATGTGGAACCATAACTTGGATGTACTGCAACAAAAATTAACTGGGTATATCAATATTATGCCGCATGAAGTTCCGTTTGCATCCCAATTAATGGTTCCTATTATAAAAAAAAACAAAACTAACCTATCAGACAATAATGCAATTCAAAAAGACGAAAATAAAAACAAGATTAAAAATAAAATAAAATCAATGGGTGCATATAAAATGGAAGAATTACAGGCTCTTTGCATTGCTTGGAACATTAGTTATACCGATATTTCGGGCAGCGGAAAAGCAAACAAAATACTTAAAAAAGATTTATATGATGCAGTGGTGTCCAAATTATAATACGAATTATTGTTTTGTTTGTTAACATTGTTCCAATTTGAATTGTGTTGACACTAACTGAATGGATTTTGATGGGTTTTCAATAAATCCGATTACCCAACCATTTTGTTTTACCGCCGCCAACTGAACCTTTTCCGACGGATTTTTAATATATTGAATAAGCATACCATTTTGTTTTATAGCACCCAAGTCCATTTTATTCTTTTGAATACCTTTTTAATGGCATCTGGATTTAAAAGGCTTAACATAATTTTATTTTTAATAATGGAAAGATTGTAAATGAAATAATTTTTTTAAATTTTTATTTTCATTATTTTTGGAGGTTGAAAAGATGAACGAACTAACAAAAAAAAAATAATAATAAAATGTATAATAGTTATAAACGTGAAATAAATGTATTTACTATACACACGAATTATTGTTTTATTCATTAACACTAAATGAACTGAACTGGTTCTGATGGATTTTCAATAAATTGGATATCATACGCAACTTGGATTTCATACCCGTGTTGTTTTATAGCAGCCAACTGCATTTCTTCCGTTGGATTTTTAATATATTCGATAGCACCTCCATTTTGTTTTACAGCAGCCAACTTAATTTCTTCCGGTGGGTTTTCAATAAATTGGATAGCACACCCATTTTGTTTTACAGCAATTAACTGAAGTTTTTTTGAAGGATTTTCAATATATTCGATAGCACCTCCGTATTGTTTTATAGCAACCAACTGCATTTCTTCCGTTGGATTTTTAATAAAACGGATAGCACCCCCATTGTTTTTTACAGCAGTCAACTTAATTTTTTCCGATGGGTTTTCAATATATTGGATAAGCATACCATTTTTTTTTACAGCCACCAACTTAATTTCTTCCGATGGGTTTTCAATAAATTGGAAAAGCAAACAATTTTGCTTTATAGCAGTCAAGTCCATTTTATTTTTTTTCCGAATAGCATCCATATTTAAAAGGCTTAACATATTTTTACTTCTAATGATTGAAAGATTGCAAATGAAATCATTTTTTAGTTTTATTTTATTAATTAAAAAGGTTAATTATTAATACAAAAAAACACTGCTTGTTAATATACTTTATTTGTTAGTTTAAAATCAATATGTAATTAAACCAACGATATGAGAATTTGTTGAATTATCACGACGCCGTCTTTTCCCCACTGTATAATTATTTAGTATTTGCGTTTTATTTTATTTTGTACGGTGTGTAAATCATGTTCTAATTTTTCCAAAACATCCGGTGCATCCGCGTGTGTTTTTTTTAAAGACCCAATGTGTGTTTTTATTACACTTAAGGATTCGTTTAATTCATCGCGTGCTGTTTTTTTATTTAATATTAATGTGTCGTACTCAGCGACTACGTCTTTTAAATAAGGATTTTTATCCGCACGCGCAATCAGTTCGTCTCTTTTCCCTCCCAACAATTTTTGTTTTTGATATTTCAACACATCTTTGGCGATTATACTCATGTTATATTCTTATAATAAAATATTATATTCACGCGATTTAAAAATAAAAAAAAAGGATGGAAAATAAATGTTTGAATTTACACCTTTTTACAATTCAAATGCTAATTATGCACATCATCAATCAGTGGAGGGTTTGCAATTTTATCTCCAAGTTCCGTTAGAGGAATATCAATGGTATGGTCTGTTTTGCAAACAAATAATTTATCCAACAATTCACGGGGCAAGACGGCGGGCAATTCATTATTCCAGTCTTCACTCCATTGTCCGTCTGCCGCGTCATAAGTCAGTGTTCCGTATTATAATCATTTTTAACAAAAAATAAATTGAGAATATAATTTTTTGTTTTTGTTAGTTTTGCAATAATCAACCACCCCAAAAATTAGGTTGGTTTCACAAACACATATAAATATTGGTATTCATATTGGCAATTTAATAAATCTATTTTGCTTTGAAGAATAAACCCGACGTCTTGGGCGAGTTGCACTATTTTCCCCTCGCTTTCCATATATAAAGTGTGTTCGTTTTTTCGAACCTTTCCATCTTTGTCGTGTTTGAATTTTTCAACAAACGACACCACCTTGTCATCTTCTGGGTTTCCTGTTTCCGGAATTTTAAAGTCGGCACTATATGCAAAATCATTAAATTTTACATTGGTATTGGTAATGCGCTTTTTCGCATATCGTTGTGGAGACACTAGAACTAGTGGATTTCCCGGGGGCAAAATAGGGTCAAACAATTCTCGGTTCACTACATGCACAATTAAATATCCCCCTGGCATGAGCCATTGCATGCAATTTTCGAAAAAAGCCAATTTATCTTGCATATAATATAGTGTAAAATATAGACAAGTAATGTGGGTGAATGTTTGGGGCGGAAATTTGGATATATCCAGTACATCCCCAACCTCGAATTTATAATCTGGGTAATTAGTTTTTGCCTTTGATACCATGGATGGTGAAATATCCATTCCGATTGCGTCTATTCCTTTTGCCGATAACAATCCTACATGATGACCTGTTCCGCTACCAATATCCAACACTACGCTTTGACTGGTGGGGGTTGTTTTATTAATTATTTCTCCGACTTCGTATTCGTTTTTTAAATTATTAAACACCAGGTAGTCGTAAATGTCTGCGTAAAAACCATCGTAAATATCCGACACATTAGACTTGAATAAAAAACGGTCCACTTGTTCATTGTTTGTTCCATTTTCATATCCCTCTTGATATTTTTTAAACGGTTTAAACACGATAATTAATATTAAAAATAAAAAAATAAAAAACAATATTTTTCCCCAGGAAGATAGTTTTGTATAATAATTCGCCATGGATATTATTTTTTATATTTAGAAATTATTTTATTATTTATTTCAAATTATAATAAAATGTATCTTTATGCATTTTTGTTTATATTTTTATTTAATGTTGCGTTAAATTAATAATGTCAATGTCACGTTCTGTTAGTAAAAGCCGACGTTCATCTAAGGGTAGCCGTTCTAGAAGCAACCGAGGAAGAAAAAATTACACCACCAAACGTGGAAACAAAGTGTATCACCGCAAAGGGCATTACGTGCGTCCTGGATACAAGCCATTCAGTTCTCGCAAGGGGTCACGTTCTAGAACTCGCCGAGGAAGAAAAAATTACACCACCAAACGTGGCGATAAAGTGTACCACCGCAAAAAACACTATGTGCGTCGTGAGTCTAAACCATTTTCTTTGTTTGCATGATTTGTGATTGCATCATTCGTTTTGTAAAAAATGTATGATGTGGAAAATAAAAAAACATGTTATAATTCTAATCTAATTCTAATATTGCCTATTTATATTTACTAATTAGGCAGATGCCTTTTTAACAACTTTACGAACAACCTTTTTAACTACTTCTACTTGTGCTACTGCTACAGGATCTGCTGTATCCACGTCTGCATCTTTTTCACATTCATTTTCATCGTCAGAATCAGCAACTACTTCTAATGATTTTTCTTCCTCCTTTTCATTCATGGCGGGAACCACATTATTAAATTTAGTCTTGTCTGCAGAATTCATAATAATTGCACTTACACCTTTTCCCAAAATAGTATCGCGTGGCTTCTTAATTACTGCCTGTAGTAATTTCCAAGTAACTCCAAACCCTTTGTCTGCAATCCAAATTCCGCCACATTGAATAATGCACATTACGTTAGTGCCTTTAATAAGATAGTCGATTGGTGATGCGGTGGAATCTGCTCTTGGAAATAAAATGTTTCCATCTTCGTCGTACAATTCGCATTTAAAAACATTTTCCCACATTGGAATTTTTAAACGCAATGTAGGTTTTCGACTATAGTCAATTTCCTTGGTCCCCGTTATGTATGGGTATTTAAGCATAGGAGAATATAAAGCATCTATTACTTCCGCGCTCATCTGCTTGCCAAACCAATCTTTAGACTTGGACTGTGCATCTATTTTAATCTTATTTTCAAATTCAACCATTTTCATCAAAAATGCTTCGCTTTCTGGATTTGTATATTCATTATCGGGAAATTGAAGTGGCATGCTAAATTTCCCATCTTTTATTCCCGTCACTTTGTCTTCAAAATCATTTGCTCCCCATGTTAGCATCATTGGTGTTTGCAATCGCAACCCCGACCGAGTCAATTTATTTATAACCGTCATACTTGAACCACCACGTTCATTCACCTTCTTTGTGCCATAAACCAAAATAGATGTGTCGAGTTCGGTTCCGTTAACAATAGTGTCTGCCATAGTAAATATCTGTTACAAACTTATTTTAAATATAGCAAATATATCTAAATCATTTTTTTGGAAATTCAACACAAAAAATAAGAAAAAACAATATAAAAAGACATTATTTATTGTTTATTGTTTATTGTTTATTGTTTATTGTTTATTGTTTATTGTTTATTGTTTATTGTTATAATATTGACATTCATTATAATATGCCGTTGAGTAAAAAAACTGCAAAGAAGGAAAAGCGAAAAATAGTAATGGTCGGTGCGTAAAAATAAACCCCTGCAAAGAAGGGACCGAGAAAAATAGCAACGGACGATGTGTTAAGATATGCAAAGCCAATCAAACGCGCAACCCGAAAACACAAAGATGTATTAAAATGCACGATATTAACATTGTTAAACGCAGACGTAGTCGTAAAAAAATAATGGATTTAAAATCCGTTCAGTTGGCGGTGGTAAAACAAAATGGAATTGCCATCGAACATATTGAAAATCCAACGGAATCCGATCAGTTGGCAGCAGTTACACAAAATGGTTGGGTTTTAGACCTTATTAAAAATCCATCTAAATCCGTTCAATTGGCAGCGGTTACAAAAAATGGTTGGGCTATCCAATATATTAAAAATACTTCGGAAGAAATTGTTAATTTATATTTTTGTTAGTTTGTTAGTTTGTTAGTTTGTTTCTTGGATAAAACAAAAACCCAAAATAAAACACTATGTAAAATAAAAAAATGATTTAAAATTGTTTATATGTATTTAATCAGTTCAGTTTTAATAACTATCAAAAACCTTATCAATCAACCAACCAACCAAAAATAACATGTCCGTGGCTCCTTCTAACAACCTTATGTATTCCGCTTGTGTGCCAATGACATTGAGAAATTGGAACCCAGAAATGACCCAAAAATTAGTGACGGATTTATTCGAACATAACCAGACCGGACGTGTCTCCAAGTTTATTGTAAATCCGAAGAAACGTACTGCGACAGTATACGTGGATAGATGGTACAATACAGAAAACGGAAACGCCGCATTGTATTTCATAACTTTTACCAAATTCTTTGATGTATGTGTGGAATACCCTGATCGCAATATGTTTCTTCTATTTACTTTAGACGACAACGTACAGAAACAAATGCAAATTCATAGTGGACCTCCAGGATTAACTCGTCGTGTTACTAAGTAAACATACAATTTAGTTTATAGTGTATTTGTGCCTTGTTGCTTGCTACTTTTAATGTGATGTATCGTGATGTATTTGTAAAATTAATTAATTTAATTACTTTTTCTTTTTTTTATTTATCGAACTTGGTTTTTTTGCATTTTTAGCAATGCTCATGTTAAACATTTCCATTTCTGCTTCTGTCATTGGTTTGTATTCCAATTCTCTTTGTGCTTGAATGTTTGCTTTGTTGTCGGCTTCTGTCTGTTTTTTATGTTGTTTTTCGGCTATATTATTGCGCATTCTTTGCTTTACTTCTTCCCTTTGCATCATTCGATTCATTTTAGTTACATCCATGCGTGCATTTTTTTGTCCCGCGCCTTCTCCGCCTCCCCCATTTGCATTCATAAAAGGATTTGCGCCACCCATAAAATTCTTCATTAACGATTCCATATCAATTCCCATGGAACCCAGCATTTCTTTTAATCCATCCATTGGATTTGCGCCATCTGGTTTTGTACCAGTTGGGTTTATCGCTTTCATTAATTCCATCAATTCGGCTTGCATTTCGGATTCAGATACTTCGCCCGATTTTATTTTATTTTTTATTTTTTGTCCACACTTTTTTGCAACCTCTATTAATTTGGCAGGATTTCCCATTAATTTTTTAAATATATCACCAAGTTCCGTTGTATTTTCCAAATCAATGTCCAGATCGTTGGCTGTTTCTTGCGCCATTTCCTGGGCCATTTTTCCGAGTTTTCCCTCCATTAATTTGGACAAGTGTTCTCGCATGGTTTCAAAATTAAACGGCACTTTATTAGGTTCTTGTTTCGTTACCGGTTCTGTTTCAACATTCTCTGTTTTATTGCTACCATCTTCTTGAATTTGTTCTGGGAATAAGGATTTCATTGTTTCTTGCATTTTTGTCTGAAAATTCTCGTCCTGCATTTTTTCAAACAGTTTGGTGGTATTTTCATCCAATTCATTTGTGTTTTGAACTAAACCCATTACCCAAAAGGATATTAAATGCAAATATTTCCAAATAACCGATTTGGTTGCATCGGATATGTCTGAATTCCACAAAGGCTTAAAGTCAATGTTTGGCAAAAGTTCGATAGTAGTATCACTATTATTGTTTTCAATATCACCATTTAAAGCAAATATATCTGCGTTTTCATATAAAATATCAAAAAAATAAGCGGGATAAACTGCGAGGCAATGTGTTTGCATTAATTCATAATTTTGTTCTTCCGACAAATCCCCCCACCACTCGGCTATAATGGGTTTGCATTCGGGAAAAGTCCCGATTAAATCGTGCACAAATTGAGTGATTGTCTGACGAATATCGGGTTCCGTATTCGTTGGAACGTCCATAATAAATTGTTTTAATATTATGTTATGTATTTAACTTGATTTATTTTTTACAAAAAAACAATTAAAATATTTTAGTTTTTTAGATTTTATAAACTAACAATTAACGTTAATGGGCTGTTGTTGTTGTTTTAACATAACAAACAACAAAATAATTAAAACAGACAAAACAACACCAAAAATGTTAAACCATAAAAATATAAATAATGAAATATTATTTTTCATTAAAGTAATGCTAATACTATAATACTTACTTGGACGATTTATGAACTATTTAGGAGGTGGACCAATTCTACAACCGTCCTTGATTGATGGAAATATTCGCAATTTTTTAACCAGCAAACTTCTAAACAGCCACCACATTCGTGAAACGTATTACAATGGAATTTTTAATATAATTTTTTTTACCATATTTTTGATGGTGATGGGCGGAACTTTGTTGTATAAATATAAAGGGAAACCAACCCCACAAGACAAAGCACACAAAGAGTATGAAAAAAAACAATATATATTGTCCATCATACGAAACCAACAATTAGAAAAAATGCGAAATCATCAAGAACTAATTACGGGATTGCCGCATTGGGACACGGAATATTCGGTTAAATTTTAACTAATCTAAAATAATCTAAAATAATCTAAAATAATCTAAAATAAAAAGAAATAAAAAGAAATAAAGAATGTTTATTTAACGTCCGTACTCTATAAATTATGACATGGTATGGCAAATACCACATTAATGAATTTAAAATTCATATAAAATAAAGAATATAATGATATATAAAATGTCTCTTGTTGCTTTTAAACGAAAGTCAGTAATTCAATATGGCACCAATCGTTCTGGTAAACCAACCAATAAAAATTGGATATACCAAGGACCATACGGCTCTGCGAATTCTCTCGCATCTAATATGTTTATACAAAGTGTAAATGCGGGTCTTAACGCAGGATTTTCAATAGAAGGTCCTTATCGAAATATAGGAAGAGTTGGGAGCAATAATTTATTTAGCAAATCCGCCACTCCTTTTCGTGGCATATATCCAAAAGGCAATGGCGGCACCTGTGGACAATATCCAACAAGCGTTTCACTCAACATTATGCCAGTAATCACTGGGGTAGCCGACCAAACGCAATATGTGAAACCATCTGTTTTATCAAATCGAGGGATGTTAGAACGGAGATATCGATGGATTGCCAACGGGACGTACCCAAATAACGTGGTACAGCCAAATTATACGGGAAACCAAACAGATTCCGCGAGCCAAGGAGTATATATTCAGCAAAAAAGTGCGGGCAACGATTGCTATGTTGATGTAAATGATGCGGCAAAATACGATGGATACATAAGCACATGTCAAGCATCACAACAATGCGAACCTGATTATGGATTTGTATTTAATAATGAAATGTTGGTGACAAAAGGTTATAAGATGTGGAATATCAGAAAACAACCGCGTCGTCCTATACGACGAAATATTTCGGCATATGCTCCATATACAAAAACGTTACATGAACCACAAACATCAAGCCAACATACTTTACACATTCAACGAAAATGTGCAAATCCTACCGCAAAACAAAAAGCGTATCCACATGCGGTTTCTACGGGAACTGGTATTCTACAGGGAGGCATTTCTGTGAACCCAGGCAATAGTTGCGGAACCACCTCAACAAGAACGGTGTAAATAATTAAATCATAATAAAGAATATAAACAAAAAAATGATTTAGAAATATAACATTGTGAATATACAAGTATATAATGCAAATTTTTATTAAGACGCTTACTGGAAAAACCATTACTATTGATGTTGAACCAAGTGAAAGCATCGACTCGGTAAAAAATAAAATTACTGATAAAGAAGGGATTCCCGCAGACCAACAACGACTAATTTTTGCGGGAAAACAATTGGAAGACGGACGTACTTTACTCGATTACAATATTCAAAAAGAATCTACTTTACACTTGGTATTGAGACTTCGTGGTGGAAATTAAAAGAAACGATAAAAATATGGGAATAATGTTAAAATAAATATTTACAACATTTAAGTATAAAAAACGATTAGATGTATTTTTTACATTTTAATAAAAATAATATTTTTATTAATTTAATTTTTTGTTAGTTTAAATTTTTAAATATCCTATTTATAATAAGTTTTCAAGAAATATGATTGAATTAAGATGTAACAAATTAGGATTGTTATCATTGCAATATTGCAATATTTTGTATTGTTATTTGTATGATAAATTAAAATCAAATTATTTCTAGGTCTTCTAATTTCCAATATTCTTTTTGTCCGTTTGAAAAAGGTCTGCATATTATGTACGGAATTTTCTTGGCAACCAATTCTTGTTCTGCAATAATGGAATTATCAATCAAAGAATCGGGTACATTTATTAAAGGATGTGCTCCATTATTTAATTGAACTGTACGCATTCCTATTACACGAGCTCGTTCGTATTTAGTTAATAAAGGGATAGTAACATGTGCTTCTTTTAATATAATGCTAGACATTACTCTAATTTCTTCAAAATTTGAAATTTCACATTCGGGGTGGTATTTTATCAATGCCTTTTTATCAATATATTGGTTTATTTTTTTATGTTTATTAATGTCTTCGTCGTCTTCATCCTCTTCGTTTTTAATATTTTTTTCAATAAATCGTTCGTCTTCATCTTCATCTTCATCCTTTTCATCTTCATTTTCATCTTCATCCTTTTCATCCTTTTCATCCTTTTCATCCTTTTCATCCTCGTCATCTTCTTTATTATTGTAATCGTCCTCGACATTATTATATTCATTTCCGTTTTCGTCATCGGCATCGACGTCGCTATCATCCTCCTCTCCCTCGTTTTCATTATCTTCATCTTCCTCTTCGATTATTTTTTCTGCGTCTTCATCGCCGTCCATATATTTTTTAGACATCTTTTTCGCTACTTACAATTGTAAAGTATTTAATTTTAATTCATTTTTTATTCATTTTTATTCATTTTTATTCATATTTTCATTAATTATTTTTTCTACACGCGGACAAAATTGCATTTCATTTAAAATGCGTAATTTTTCTATTCGGATTATTTCTATACGTTGAGACCACCAGTCTTCTTTTATTGCTTTTTGTATAATTTTATATGATTTTTCAAAGTCTGTCATATCTAATTGCACATAGGCACGTTCATCCACATAATCACCTACATTGGGACAACCATAATAAAAACACAAACATTCACACAATATTGGTTCCCATAATTTTTCTGTGATATAATTAATTTCATAATTGTTTTCACACATAAAATAATATTTAAAAGGAACATATCCCTTGCTTTTTTCTGCCATATCCAGTTTTCCGCGATATCCTGAAAACTTACCAAAATTAGTATTGCTGAAAACGACCAAAGGAATTGTATCGTTTCGTTCATCATTATTGGTTTGCTTGGTTTCTATATAATTTAAAAAATCAATACGATGTATGTGTCCAGGGTCATTGTACTTGGAACTACAAATGCACGACACAATATCTAATTTATTATCGGATGCATTATTTAATTCTAGCAAGTCGGAATAACTTAATTCTAGTTGCCATTGCACATTATTTACCTCGGTTTTATAATCGACTGTTTTTCTTCCAAACACTTTGAAAAAAGTATGTTCGTCCGGACATGCCCAAGACCCCCACGTTTTTACTCCTATCCACGGTTCCATTTGAAATATAATGGTTTTTTCTGGAATATAAAAATCAGATTCGTACATTGGTTTATTAATAATAACAAAATAATCTATATCACAATCGTCCGATACAAATTCAATATTGTTCCATGTATTTCCATATTTGCACATGTGTTTCCATTCTTCGCACATCACACGCGACGAGCACCAATTTCCCATTAATTTTACACGAATCTTATTATTTTTAAACCTTTTTTTCAATTCTATTTTTGATTCCAATTCTTTTGCCAGTTCATTTTGCATATAGTAATATCTGTCGATTTTAATATAAATTCCGTCGTTTTTCTTAAAATAATTTGAACTATGTAATTTGTTAATGTTATTTTTTAAAAAACAAAGTGTATTGAAGGCAACACAGTCGGGCATTTTTAATATTTCCTTTTTTAATTGTGATATTTTCATAAATTTTTGACCCATATCAAAGTTCATTTGGTCCATTTGTGGAATAAATATAAAATCAGGGTCTTTGACTAATAATCTGTTTAAATCAAACGCAACTCCTGTATTTTGAACGTCTGTGTCAATATTATTTCCGTTTTCATTCCACGGACTAAATGCTAACTGGGGGAGCGTTTCATACACATTTAAATCCGGAATTATTTTCATTACATAATCAATGCCATGCTTTATTCCTCGCGATTCAATATAATCAATCATTTTTTTGGCACCCGATTTATTTACACCGTACATAAAAGTCCCGCCAATATATAAATCTTTATTTAAAGATTTAATGCTTCCTTGCAAAGTTTTTGAATAAAATTGATTATTTGTTATTGGGTCATACATAGGAGATGAATCTTTTCTTTTTTTATCAAACATATGATATCCCAAAAATAATAATTCTTGACTTTTCATATTATCCCGCAATAAACTGATTCTTTCTTTAAAATTATCTGTTAACACCGTCAAATCATCTTCTAAAATTAAATAAAAGTCGTGGTGTTTGTCGTTCAATAATTGTTTCCACAAATTAACATGACTTAATGCGCACCCAATTACTCCCTTTCGGTTTCCAAAATCATTTCCGTCAAACATGTCAATCATTTCGTCCGTCACTTCAAGTTCTAATCCATCCACGGCGTTTACAAATTCATATTCGCATGAATCAATATTTTGTTCAGACAATAACGTTTCTGTATTTATTTTTCGATCTGGACGACGTTGTAAATTCACAATTTTTATATAGGGAGAAATATTTGTGTTATCGGGTAAATCACAAACATCCAATAATACATTTGTCTGTGTTTCGCTGGATAATAAATCGTTTGTCGGGTTGCCAATGGAATTATTTATTGACGTCACACACAAATTGCTACCAATATCTTTTAGTTTTTCATTAATTAATGTTACTGATTCTGCTTTGGAATAATTAAGTAAAAAACCAGGTTTAGATATATTCGTCAAATCCATGGCGTATTTAACTACACTGTCGTCTGTGTGTAAAGAACTTTCAGAAAAAGCATTAATAAAACTTGTTCCAGACACATTTATTGTTTTTTCTGGTTCGGGCGACTCGTTCAATACATTGGGTTTGTCTGATTCCTTATTTTCAATATCGGCATTTTTATTTGCGTCATTGGTGAATTGGTTCATATTATTTAATTGATATGCGTTTGGAATGGTTGCATTGTCTTTATCTTTGGTTAATCTCCCAATATGCAAATTCGTTAATTTGTTAAAAAAACCGCTTTTATACCCTGCACGTTGGTATTTATTGGCGTACTCACGTTCAAAAAAAGTAATATCTGAATTAAAATCTCCCAACTTCAAAATAATGTCAGTCCGCATCATAGATGGACGAAAACTGTAATGAGGCCAATAATGGCAATTAGACAGTTTGCATGTTGTATTTTCTTCATATTTGTGGACGCAAAATTCATTTTCTTCATTTATATATTCATGACTAACGATATTATATCCGTTAATTGTTTCGGCATAAGAACGATTAAATAAAATTTGATGTACGTTTTCTTTTTTCAATACGGTTAATCCTTTTATCGCTTGTGCGACATAACTTCCTCGTTCAAAAAATAAAAAATCATCTTCCATATGAATCCAATAAGTCGGTTTATGTTTTTTTAATTCATTCCAAATTATATTCATACTTATCATATGTCCTCGTTCTGCTTCCGTTTTAAGATAAAAATTTACCCAAGGATATAATTTCTTCATATTAATTCGATCCGTTTCCGACGAATTATCATCTACACAAAACCAACTTTGAATATCAACTGCATCCGTCCAAGTATTCATGATAGAATTCATTGTTTGTGTAAATAATTCAAATCGCTTGCATGTTGTAAAAGTAATCATAATATTTGGATTAACGGTTGCATTTGTATCTAATTTATTATTATTTTTCGTTTTAAATGATTTATATTTTGTTAGTGTATTCTTATTTTTTTCCAGCAATAAATTAAAAATAGTGCATTCATTTGGGGAAATATTTTGTTGTTGAATTCCGCATTTTTTTGCGATTATCTCGATAAAATGGTGAAAAAAAAGTACGGACTCTTGAGATACATCTTTTTTCATGACGTCTAAATAAAAAATCATATTGTTCAGTGTTGCATTCATTTTATTAGAATCGAGTTTTTGTACCGCGGCAATCTTTTTAATGCTTTCATATCCACTGTTAAAATTTTTGGTATAAAAACACGAAATTACGTTGAGGTAATCCATTACTTCGTCATATAAATATTGGTAAACAAATAATTTACGACTGAGATTTAGATTGTGGTAATTCTTTTGAATCTGCGTATACAACATATCCACCATATAATGCATTCCCTTGTTGTAGCAATTTTCCATTAAAAAAATTAATCCATCAAAACGTTGGTCATCATATTCGTTTGTTTTTGTCAAATACAATACCGCCTTTTCAAAATTTTCTTTGTCTTTGTACATATTTCCCAGAGTTAAACACGAGAAATATTTTTCTTGCGCCCAATTATTTCGCGACAACACATTTAAATACCATTCCATCGCTTTGTCTTTCTTATTAGCATCTTTATAGCTTTGGGCTAAATAAAAGGCATATCTATCACACAATCCTTTGTCGGGCTCGGTTGCAATTTCGTGTTCCAATGTTGCTGCGTCTTTTGAATATTTATCTGGATCTTGATTTCGACCACCACTTCTTCCCGACTCTACATAATAATTCCCCGATTCTAATATAAAACTAGACCTATATTCTGATACTTTTTCAGTTAAATATTCGTGCAACACTCCCACATATTTCCATTCTTTTCGATTTGTAACTAACAAAGGTCGTGTATATGAAAATCCCTGTCCAAAACGAAAATGATAAGAATCCATTGTCATCGAAGTTGGCAATTTAAAATCTCCATGAATCGCATCGTCTGCGTCAAAAATAAATAAATAATCTGTTTTGTTATATGCTAATTCGAGTGCTTCCGTTCTGCTTTTTCCAAATCCCTTCCATGTACACAAATGTATTTCTCCTTGAATATTTTTTTCGTTAAAAAATCGTTTTATAATTGTCACAGTGTCGTCCGTTGAACCTGTGTCACAAATTACCCAGTATGTAATGGGGATATACTGCAATATATTATTTAAGGTTTTTTCAATAATGTGTGCCTCGTCTTTTACAATCATATTTAAACATATTGATGTTGTGGAAGAGGTATACATATTTATTTATATTTATTTATATTTATTTATATTATTTTACGCACTTTTTGTTGTTTACTTTGGCATATTCGTCCAGTTATATTGACATTCAAAGCAAATAAATATATTTTCCAAAGAAGTTGTTTTTGGTTTAAAAATTACTACATTGGGGGTTGGCGGCACGGTTAAATTAGTGACACATTCTTTATTGGGACAATAAATATTATGTGTATGTGGTAACGTAGGGTCTAAATGGGTATATGGATTTATAAACGCAAGCGGGTCCATTTTTTTAGCAACATTATATTCTACACAAAAAGATTCGGCGGGTTTAGTAAATCCACAGTTGCGACAATAATGTATCATATTGTTTTTATTATTTGCGTCCACTTTTAAATAAAGCATATTGGAGCATACATCACAAAAAATCATGGTATATCCTTGTTTATTATTATTATTATTATTTCATTTTTATTTCATTTTTTGCATATTTTTTTGCTCTAATTATTACTATTCAACTAACAAATTATAAATGTGTTTTGATAGTTAAGAACGAAAAACAAGCAAAAAACAATTTAATTCAGATTACATAGTACGTACTTATTGATTATTGCTATTCTATTTAATATCTAGTACTTTCTACTTGCTACCAACTGACCACCACCCCCACCAACTCGGTGGGTTAGCAATCAACCGAACGGATTTTAACGGATTTTCAATATATCGGATAACACCTTTATTTTGTGTAACCGCTGCCAACTGAACGGCTTCTGACGGGTTTTCAATACGTTGGATAGCGTCACTTATCCCCTTTATGTGAAAAAGTGTAACACGATATTGATAATCCATTCGAAACTGAAAACAACACTGATTTCTGGATTTGTCCTTTGACATATCCAGGGATATGCTGACAGATTGGGCGTGATAGTTAAGGTTATGGTGTACAGTACATTAACTAGCTTGTTTTGCAAATGCTTTCAAATGAATAAAATTATAATTCCAAATAAACAAACAAATAAAACATGCAAATTGTTTATTTGGAATTATAATTTTTGTTAGTTTAGAATAAAAAAAGATTGGAAGGATATACTCCCAATTTTATTCTGCAAATTATTTTGGAATAAATACATACAACCATTCAACTTTCAATTCTGTTTCATTCTAAACTAACAAATAAATCAATTTTATTGATGTGAAAAAGTGTAACACGATACGCCTTAATGTTTTGTTTTATCCCCCCCCCTCCCAAAAAACAAACAAACAAAATAAAAAATGCAGATATTTGTTAGTTTAAAAGCAAAATAGGTTAGTACTTATTTAGTTGTTTTTGCTATAACAAACAAACAAATGCATATACTATAACAAGCAAAAAAGAATAATTTAATTCATATATTACATATTACATAGTACATACTTATTGATATTCTATTTAATATCTAGTATTTTTTTTTTGTGTAACCGCCGCCAACTGAACGGCTTCCGATGGATTTTTAATATGTGATATGGCAAATCCATTTTTTGTATCCACAACCGCCAACTGAACGGCTTCCGATGGATTTTCAATATGTTTGATAGCAATTGGAATTTGTTTTACAGCCACCAACTGAACGGCTTCCGATGGATTTTTAATAAATTGGATAGCAACTCCAATTTGTCTAACCGCCGCCAACTGAACGGATTCTGTTGGATTTTTAATAAATTGGATAGCATATCCATCGTGTGCAACTGCCGCCAATTGAACCGTTTTCGACGGATTTTTAATATATCGGGTAACACATCCATATTTTGTAACCGCTACCAATTGAACCGTTTTCGATGGATTTTCAATATATTGAATAATACAACCATTTTGTGCAACTGCCGCCAACTGAACCTTTTCCGACGGATTTTTAATATGTTTAATAGCACGTATATCTTGTGCAACTGCTGCCAATTGAACGGATTCCGATGGATTTTTAATATAACGGATAACATCTCCACATTGTGCAACAACCGCTGCCAACTGAACGGATTCCGATGAATTATCCGTAGTTGTGTTTGTTATTTTGCCTGAACGAAGTTGCATTTTGAATGTATGTAAAGTGTGGTAACAAGCTCTAAAAAATCAAAAAGTGGAATTGTAAATCATTTTTTTGTTTTACAAGGTGATTTATTTTTGGTTTTATCCAAAAAACCAAGAATCAAACTAACGAAATATTTATAAAATATTTATAAAATATTTATAAAATAATATAGAAATAATAAATAAATAATATAGAAATAATAAATAATAGGTTATAATATGAAAAAAAACAATGCGGACATTAAAAATAATACCCTGGATAAACTTGAATTGGGAAACATGATGAATGCAACCGCAGATAAATATGTAGATACTACGGATCTTATTCGCGAACTTAAACATAGCGGGCTATTTCGCATAGACATTGCTACCTTGCAACAACTCATGGCTAAATATCCAGAAGAGCCAGAAAATGTCGCCATTGAAGCAATTACGGAATGTTCCTTTCTTTGCACTTATTACACCGATCTTTATAATAAAATTAGAAAAAACGAGATGAATATGGATTTGTTGTATATTTTTATTGACATTTTAGAACAAATAGAAAAAGGCGAGTTAGACCAGCACGATGGAGCCGTTAAAGTCGGGGAACTGCTTAAAAAAATATATATCGACAGCGCACTTAAAAAAGCCGACAAGTTAAATGACGGCAAAGATGGAGATGGAGAAAAAGAAGTGCCGTCAAAAAAAATATCTTATTTGGAATACAAACACAAACGAAAGCAAATTGAAGAATCGTTGAATAAATAAACATTCTTTATTTTATTTTTTTAATTTGAATTGCCACTAATGGATTTTATTCAGATGCTTTTTAAGGGTTGTGTTTTTTTTTAAAAAACAAAAAAACAAAAAAACATATGCTATCCATTATATTAAAAATCCGTCGGAAGAAATGCAGTTGGCGGCGGTTACACAAGATGGATATGCTAATGCTATCCATTATATTAAAAATCCGTCGGAAGCCGTTCAGTTGGCGGCGGTTACACAAAATGGAGGTGTTATCCAATATATTAAAAATCCGTCGGAAGCCATTCAATTAGCGGCTGTAAAAAATAAAGAAATATAATCTTTATATGTGTAAAAAATAAAATTAATTAAAGATTAATGCAAATACGATAATAGGGCGTAGTTATCGCGGTTTTACTGGGGCGTGTAATCTCGCATAATTCCCCGGGGCGAATTCCGATTGCAATCGCTATTGGGTCGAATCGAGAAATTGTAGGAAACTTGTCGTCGTCGTCAATATAATATTTTGCTTTAATTTCATTTAATCGCAACGAATCGTAAATAACTTCGTGTTTAGGTACTAAATCATGGTTTAAAACATTGTATTGTAAACGGTACAAATTATTAATAATTACAAAATATCCACGCATTTCCCAACTTTCTTTTATTCGTTGTGTTAACGAATCGTTTATATCTTGCATAGATATTATCATTAATGTATCTTCAGTGTTAATGGTCGATTCTATACCATTGTTGTCATCATCATTATTTTCATTAAATAATTCTTCTACTACATTGTCATATGTTTTTATGGTAATTTGTTTCGAATCGCAACAAAGATATTTTATATATATTTTTTTATTTGTTTCCTTTTTTTTAATTAACATGTCCATTCCGCCTTGATTAGACATTATATTTATTTCTTGTAAACTAACACCAACATAATCCTTTGTATCGTATCCTTGAACCAACAATTGGTCCAATAAAATATTTCGCGACTTGTATAATTCCGTTATTAATTTGCTCATTACTAATACTATTTATATAATATTTATTATTTTAAATCATTTTTTGTTTTACAAATTGTTTATTTTGGTAAATAAAGTTTTATTCAACAATGGCGAATAAAATAATAAAATAATAAAATAATATCTTATAAAATAAGAATGTCGTTTTCTTACAACGCAGCAAGTATAGATAATAATTATGAATTATCTCCCAATTCATTGAGCGAAACTTCCATACATAAAAAAAAACTATTAAATCAGCATAAAAAAACACAACGACAACCGCATTATGATTCTAATAAAGTAAATGCGGTGGTTCAAAATATTCAAAACCAAACACCTAAATCATTATCTTCTTCTGAGTCTACTTCAAACAAATTAAAAGAGGGGTATGCAAGTATGGCGGATTCAAATAACAACTTAGGTAATTTTAGACCACTGGATATGCCCATTTCTGCGGGACAAGAAAGAATGTCAGAACAAGAAGTAATTGGCGATTCCAAAGAAGGAGGAATAGTTCCAAACGGAACTATCGACAGCACACTAATATACAACGAAATGGATGAGTCCCATGATTTAGACCAAAATTTTATGACCAAACAACAATCGAAACAATATTACCGCAATTTAATGGGCAATTACCCGAATACTAATACACTGGACTTATCTACATCACCACAACATCATGCATCGTCAAACGATATTGTGGTTACCAAGTTGAATTATTTAATTGATTTAATGGAAGAACAACAGTCAGAAAAAACAGATAGTGTGGTGGAGGATATTGTGCTGTATTCATTCTTGGGTGTATTTGTTATTTTTGTAGTGGATAGTTTTGTAAAAGTGGGAAAATATGTTCGTTAATTTGTTTTTATTATTTTGTACTTGAAATTAAAAAAATAAAAATAACTTATAATAATATATTGCAAAATGAAATACGATATTATTTTATTTCTCCTGGTTGTTCTTTTATGTATATTATTATTTGGTTCTTATTTAGGTTTTTTTGAACGAATTGTAAAAGAGGGGCTCACAAATGGCACTAAAACAACCGCTTTGTATACTGCTCCAAACGGTGCTACTGCCTTGGTAAAACACGGAACCATAACCGTTACTAATCCAGACGGCACGAGCAGCATTTATACAGTTACAAGCACCACCAACACTGGAACCGGAAACACTCAATATAATGCATCTTCGGGTGTCATTTATTACGGACCAGATGGAGGAACTGCGACTGTCATTCATAATTCCAATGGTAGTGACAGTATTTCAATTACTGGTCCTAATGGAGGAGATGCCGTTATATTCGAGTCTTCTGTTGATACAACCACATCTAATACAAACGACAATGGTAGCACAAACAATAATAATGGTACTTATGACAATTATAATGGTACTTATGACAATTATAATCATTATATTGGGACTTCATCGCCAACCGTTTATTACGGTCCAAACGAAACTACCGCACGTGTCGTGGGTGATACTTTGGTAATAACCAATAAAAACGGCAGTACAGAAGTTTACAACATTGATAATTCAAATAATACTTCAAATGGCGGAGTTACCATATATATAGGACCAAATGGCGGAAAGGCGGTAGTTGCAACAGATGTCAATGGAAAAAATACTGTGAGCATAACTAGAGCCGACGGGTCAAAAATAGTATATTTTGAAAATAATGTATATACATACAACAACACAGGTAGCGGAACAACCAATTCGGCTACCACAAACACAAATATGAGCGGAACAGAATATAGTACTGCGTTTAATACTTATACTGGACCAAACAACGAATCTTATAATTCGACCGGAGAATACAATGATTCACTTCCAGCCGGTGTTTCGCGGTCACAAATACCTGCGGGGCAAGAAGACTTGTATATTTTAAAATCCGAAGTTGTTCCGCCTGTATGTCCCATGTGTCCCAATATTATTTGTCCCGAACCCGCGTTTGACGATACTAAATGCGGGGCATGTCCGCCGTGCGAACGCATCAGCAACAATGATTTCGAGTGTAAAAAAGTACCAAATTATAATGCAATCAATTCTGGTTCCTCTTCTTCCTCGTCGTTTTTGCCTATTCCCGTAATTAGTGATTTTTCTGGTTTTGGAATGTAAGTAAGTTGGGTTCATTGTTACATTTTCACTTTTTGGTATTATGTATTATAACTTGTTAGCCGGTGATTTAGTTTTTTATTTATTAGTCTAAAGGTACAAGAAAGTTTTTTAAAAATTTCTTTTGTTTTTGAGTTTTTTTTGTTTTAATTTCGGCACACCCAGCGTAAATAAATGGAAATTCATCTTTTAATAAATTGGCAACGTGCAAATACACATGGTTTAATATGTCGTCGTCGCATTTTCCAGAAATCAAAACACTTCCTGTGCGAAAGATGGAATAGGAAATTCGAACAATATTTGGCGGATAGGATACTAATTTGGACATTTTATTTTTGTTTTCATGCAAATCCAAAGTATCCGTCGTGGAATTATATTGCCCGGTTTGTTCTTCCGGGGATTTGGATGTGTCGTAATAAAATTTTGTACGCAGACCAGTATACTGGTTTCCATAATTAAATACACAAATTAAATTGTATTTGGTGGTAAGTATTCGTCTTAATTTAGATTGGTTCAAGCAAAATCCGCACTTGAAATTAGAATTTACCAATATATTTACTTGTTTATAATGTTCAATGTTTGAGGAATAATTCATCCACTCGTGTGGCGCACATAACTTTAATATATTTATTACCACGTTCAACAATTCTTTAAAAATAATGCTATTTTTCACGCCAGTAAACGTTATTTTTCCAGTGTTGAACACTTTTACATTATATTCGTGGAATATTTTTGGTCCAGAAGGCAAATGGGATATACTCGTAGTTGAAGAATTATATAATTCTTCATTAATATTAAATATTTCAACCGGCAATTCTAAACGAATTATTAAGATGAAACAATTCATAAATACTTTTTTAATTACATCATATAAATCTTTAGAACATAAACCAAAAGAAACCATGCCCAAGTAATTAAAATGACGGCGCTTTACTTTTTGAACGTCCATATGTTCAAAGATGGACTCATGCAAATAATTACAACCATCTATAAGCAACCCTTGTTCCTTTTTCAACAAATAATCTGCATATTCTTCAGGGGTTTTATATTTCACTCGCATTTGTTTTTTCAAACATCCTGCTTTTTGTTCATCATAGGATATTAATGGGATTTTCCAAAATATATTCAGATCCACTGCTTTATTTAAAAATATTTCCTTGGATTTTGTTGATATAACTAAAGGCGATGCATTGGGAATAGGAACATTTTTAGTCTTTTTATATACGTTTGTTTCAGCGTCATTTTCTTCTAAAATAGTGGTCTCGATATTAGATTGGTTGCTGGACTCTTCCATAAAATCGTTCCATTCCTGATCGATATCACTGCCACTTTCTTCGTTGTGTTTGCATTCGCTATCATTATACATCCAGATTAATAAGCATATTTGTATTGTTGTAAATCATTTTTTTGTTTTATTTGTTTTTGTTTTGTTTTATAAAAAAATATATAACGTTATTTGTTTGTTAGTTTATACAAATCCCCAATTTTCAAACTGGTCCAAATGGCGAGGATGAAACCGATTTTTGATCAAGTCTTTTTTAAAAA
>Ga0209702_10002784_pt1 | contig 29380 bp, 58 predicted proteins | sample FRY01_FD_187210 | JGI IMG/M metagenome (GOLD analysis project Ga0209702, IMG submission 187210) | Freshwater microbial communities from Lake Fryxell liftoff mats and glacier meltwater in Antarctica - FRY-01 (SPAdes) (version 2) | ecosystem: Environmental > Aquatic > Freshwater > Ice > Glacier... | reverse complement strand
TATTCCCTAGAGCATATATAAAGATGAAAGGGATTGTTAAACAGGGGCAGTGGTATGCGGCAAGATTGTCTAAAATTGAAGAAGCTCCGACATTAACTCGCATGGATTCATACAAAGTTGAGTCTGACTCTGCTATCATAAGCATAGACAATTACATAGAGCGAAAGAATTTAAAGGAATCGGACTATTTAAATGCTAGCATGCAGGTATAACGAAGGAGAATAACATGATTGAGCAGATGCGTGATTATGCCTACCGTAAATCAATTGGTAAAGAACTGTATCCAATTGTCCGCCAATGTGTAATGATAAATGAGTGGGCTGATCAAGTGGACGCGCTGCAGGCGAGGGAAGCCAAAGGTCGTAGAATCATCGCTGAATTGCTGCATGAGGTGGAAATATACGCCTACAAGGATTTAAAGCATGAACTCGATGACCCCGCCGATAACTATGTGATATCTACTGTTCAAAAGACTGTTAATAAAGCAAAGAGATTTATTAAAAAAGGACTCTAAATGTATACAATAGCATTTACTGGTCACAGACCACCAAAGATTGGTGGCTATAACATAGATGCACCTTTGCGTCAGGCTGTAATACAAAAGATAACTCAGGTTGTCCAGTATTATGCTAGTCACTACACGAACTGTCAAGCTATTGTTGGCGGTGCTCTTGGCGTAGACCAAGACGCTGCATCAATTTGCGACTCACTAGGGATACCATATCTTGTAGCAATTCCATGCCTGGGTCAGGATAGTAAATGGCCCAAAGAGTCTCAGGATAAATATAAAATTATGTTAGAAAAGGCATATAAAAGAGTACTTGTCCATAATGGAACATATAACTTTACATGCATGGACGAGCGCAACAAATACATGGTGGATAATTGTGATTTATTAATTGCCGTTTGGGATGGTTCCGAGGGTGGAACGGCGAACTGTGTCCGTTATGCTCAGCATGAGGGCCGAGAGATTACTCTCATTGACCCGTCAAAGTTATTATAAACAATAGACAGGAAATGGATGTGAACGAAGCAGAAAATCTCATCGCGGCAAACGCAATACTTGGATACCCCGAAGTACCAAAGGTGGTACGCCGACAACTCACAAGGAATGCTGCCCATTGCCGCACCTGTAATACAACCATTGAGTCTAGACACCGCCATGACTGGGTAGCCTGTGGCTGTCCACAAAACTCAGACAAGGGCATCTATGTTGATGGTGGTCTTGCTTATAGTAGGCGCGGAATTGGCAAGGATGCGGATTATTTTGATCTTTGTGAATATGATGACACGAAATGAATAAGAAAATTATTCAGATGTATTTTGATAGAGTTCTGTGGGAGATAGGCGACTTCTTTAGTGGGTGCTGGTATAGAAGGCTGGTTATTAAATCTGCTGGTGTAAAGTTTGAGCAGGAGCCGCGTATGTTTGTTACCAGTGCTACTGCTCTATTCGGTGAGGAAGAAGTTGAGTTCAATGCTTTTTGTGGTGTATGGGTCTGTTGGGAAACACATGATGAATATGAATACTTTGAGGGGTATTCAGGGGTGTCAGGGAAAGGCTCTGCATGGTCATATGAGGGCACATATGTTAGCAACTGGCACAGTGCTATTAAATCCGATAATACCAAAACTATTTATGACGGGTTTGATGGAGAAGTAGAAGACATCATTGAAGAGACATCCGAGATAGATCATAATAATAAAATGCCTGTTGAAACCGCCATGAATATCATATCAATGTGCTATGCTCATAAAGCAGGATTGCGATGATTAGGAGACAGCAATGAGTGAACCAGTGGATATTGCCGCCGAGATTCGGGCTTACGCGCTTGAGGGTTGCCCCACTACTGATACTTTTAATGAGTGGGCTGACCATATGGAACGGCTACAAGCAGAGTTAGAAAAAGAGCGCAGATTACATGGCATGGCTCGCTCAACAATCTCATCGCGCACCGACGAAGTGGAACGGCTACAAGCAGACCAAACGATTCTTTTAGCGACGGCACAAGACGCTTTAGAATGTCTGGTTGATTGGGCTAGTTATGCCGACGAATATTTTTTAGTTAAACATGATTTCAAAGGTGATGTCCAACGGATTTCAAGTGTCACAGACAGATTCCGCAGAACCCCACAGACAGGAGACAGCAATGAACCTAATGACGCAAGTTGAATTATCATTACACCGCGACTGTCTTAACGAATGGATTTCTAACAACCAGCTCGAAGATAATAACTCAGACGAAGATCGGATGCTACATATATTCAATGACTTCTGTGATGATGTCGAAATATCAATTGTTAAATAATAAAGGAGAACAAAATTAAAACCAAAGATGATCAAACAGAAAACCTAATCATTGATGGGATAACAACCCGCCTTGAAGATGGTAATTCAGAAGTTGTATACATAACCGTGAAAATGAGATTTTTTAGCGAGTGTTATGGTCGCTCGCGTGACCTGCTAGATGCTGTATCGGCAGTAAATGCGCTTATGGAAAAGAGGGAAAGATGCTAATTATTGACAAAAGACGCGGGGATCTTATGCCTCAGCATGATGTCATCCCAACCCCCAGTATTGGGCTGAATAGGGCGCTGGGTGGTGGATTAAATTCTGGTGCAACCCATTTATTTTGGGGCACTCCGTCAGTAGGTAAAACAACTATGTGCTTCAGAATTATTGGTGAGGCGCAGAAGATGGGTTATCGCCCAATTATAATAGATTCTGAGTCATCTTACAATGACGAGTATGCCGCTAAGTGCGGTATTGATATTAGCGATGTTGTAATTATTCAGGCAACAACAGTTGAAGATATTATGAAGAACATTATTGGGTTTCTTAATGATGATAAAGAGAAGCATATCTTCTTGTTTGATTCATTGTCCAATATTATCAAGGAAGAGTTTTATGATAAGCCCGAGAGTGGTAAGGCCCTGGGTCTGCAGGCGCGTTCGCAAGGATACTTACTGCAAAAGCTGGTTAATTATCTTCATAAAGAGAGGAACATCATGCTGTTTGTTGCTCACCAGACTGTTGACTTAAGCGGTATGTTCGCCATTACGAAGGCTAAGATGGGGAATACTGTCCACCACAATATGCACAATGTTGTTAAGTTATTCCTTTCTATGTCTAAGGCTGAAATGGAACGGGACAATACAAATAAGATTACTTCTCAGAGGGCTGTTTGGACTATTGAAAAAACAAAGCAGGTACCTACAATTGGATCAAGTGGTTATTATTATGTTTTACCGCAAGAAGGACAAATTGATAAAGCCCGTGAAGTAATTGACATTGCTGTTGAAATGGAGATAATTAGTCGCAAAGGAGCGTGGTATACTTATGGGGATAGCAAGTGGAACGGCATGGGCGCTATCGAGTTGACTGAAAAACAGGGTGCCGAGATTGAGAAAGCTATTAATGGCGAATGAAGATGATTATAAATTAATATATGTTGGGGGGATGGCTATTCAATGTCGCAAAGGCTGGCTTGAAATAGTCACCAATTGCTATGACGAATTACTTAAGATAGACCCCGACTTCACGGTTGCTCAGATTAAAGAAAAATTTGGCACGCTCCGTTTCTATTTTGATACAAGAACTGAATTGTGGGACGAGATGCAGGCCGTTGTCACTAAGTATGAGCATATGTCAGCCGTGACTTGTGAAGTCTGTAGTGCGCCAGGAGAGTGTGGTAAACAAAAGGGTTATTGGATTCGGACAACTTGTGAGGCCCATCGTTAAGCGCACCGAGAAAGAAGAAATTAAGCGTGATCACGCAAAGCCTGTCAAGAACTCTGGGCGCGGCGTTAATAAAGGTGACGCTTCTTTGCACAAGTTTCTTCTTGATTATAAGCATAATGGGAAGTCTTTTACTTTAAATCACAAATCCTGGTTGAAGATGCGTAAAGATGCGTGGAATGCTAATTATAAATACCCGTGTATTTCTGTTGTCTTAGGCGAGAATTCCGAGACAAAGGTTGCTATAATAGAGTGGGAAGTGTTCGTTGAGTTGATAAAAGGAAGTGAATATGAAAAATAAATTTTTCTGTGACGATTTGAGCGGGTGGAGAGTCTTTGGATTTGGCTACGGCGTTCCCTCTGAACATGGGGATTGGTATATTGGTCTTTATTTATGGAAATGGAGTGCTGGCTTCGGTCGATATAAAGATAATGTAAAACAGGCAGTAGTCAAAACTGAAGACCTAAGAAAGGATATTTAATGCCAGATATTATAATAAATAGAGAAATCCTCAGTGCCCATATGGGTGATAAGGCAGACGAATTTCTTGAGTGCATGAGGATCGTGGAAGATATTATACAACACCCAGAAGGGTATCTTGGTGCGCAGGCTATTAAGTACGCAAACATACTGGCTGCGTACAGGACTGTAATGATTGTCAAATCACAAATGTTTAAAAGAAGATCGACAATGATGAGTGAGCAAGATAAATTTGTTAATGATATATGGAAAACTATGTATGAAGCATTATCAGAGAATATAAATACATTAAAATTAGCCGCAAAGGGAGTAAACAGTTGAAATCATTAGCACATCTTAAAATGCCAAAAGTGGAAAAACCAATAGTTGTTGAACAAGAGAGAGATCTTGTTGAGGCCATTGATGAGCATTTGGCATTAAGAAATAAACCTAGTTTTAAGAAAGTAAGCGGGTTCCACCCTAGTTATACAAATCAGTGCTCTAGATATTGGTGGTATTTATTTGATGGAGTTAGCGTGACTCCTAGTTTTAATCCACAAACATACCGTATTTTTGATAACGGTCATGCTGTGCATGACAGGCTTTATAGTTATCTTCGAGAGATGGGTATTTTAATGGCGGAAGAAATTAGTGTTTCTTATAGCAGTCCCCCAATTGAGGGTACCGCAGATGGTATAATTAATTGGTATGGAGAAAAGCTGATTGAATTAAAATCTATTAGTGCTGAAGGGTTTCATTATAGACAACTTCACAACAAACCAAAAGACGAACATTACCGACAAGCCCAAATATATATGGAGTGCCTAAATCTCGACGCAGGATATGTTATTTATGAAAATAAAAATAATCAACAAATCTTGCCAATATACATCGAGAAAGATAAGGATTTCATCGAAAAATTGTTTAAGAAATACAGGAAAATTCATGCCTCGTATACGAGTGGAGAAATTCCTGTTCAACCTTACAAGATAACTTCCGCCAATTGCGGGGCTTGTGATTTGAAGAAACACTGCTGGGCAGAAGGAAAGCAAGGTAAGGGTGACGATGTTGAATCGTTTTAACTTTATCTGCAAAACAATCGATGTACGACCAAGAATTGAGAACATGTGCGCATAAGGAATGCAGTAAAGAGTTTAAAGCGAAAGTTTATAATGCTATATATTGCTCTGCGGAATGCAGGAAGATTGTAACAAATAGAAATTTATTAGCCAACTATTACGAAAAGAAAAAGAACAAAAATAAAAAAAGAATTTGCAAGACAAATGAATGCGGCGCTGTTTTATCAATTTATAATAAAGAAAAGATATGTGAAAGATGTAAAAGGGAAGCCTATGTCAAAAGACTTGTCGGGTGGGGTTGGAAAGAAAGCGATGTAAGAAGAGGCATTGAATGAGTATAAAAAGCATTGTCTCAAGTGTAAAATCAGAAAGAATAATTGCAATAGACCCTTCTTCGCATTCGCTTGCCTGGGTTGTGTATGACATAACTTTAGAAAAGATAGTTCTTGTCGCTTCTGGTAAAATTGATTACAAAAAAGATAAAGACATATCTATGAAATTTAGGGCAATAGATACTGGGTTGAAAACTGTCGTGGAGTCCTATAGTCCCAGATATGGCATTATTGAACAATCAATCTATGTTCAAAACTTTGAGACTAGTCGGATTATATCTTACATAATCGGTTACTCTTGGGGAGTTTTAAGTTCTAGCAATTGTGTTGTTTGTGATGTGAACCCATTAACATGGAAATCTGGTATTGGATATAAAAAATTATCCAAAAAAGATACAGAGTTATTCGCCAACAATGGAAAGAAGGGCGCTATCCACGCTAAATTAAAAAATGAAAGGAAGCGGCGCGTCAGAGAGATTGTAAGTAAATTTTTCCAAACAGGAGACATTAACCTAGATGATGATGATATTATTGATGCTGCAGGCATTGGTTTATGGTATGCGATAACAAAAATTCAGGTCAATAAATAATGGCTAATGAACCCTACCGCGACAGGGCGTTCCTGTATGAAATGTATGTACAAAGAAGAATGAATTTAACAGACATTTGCAAACATTTACATAAAACTTACAATATAGAAATTACACCGCAAGCTATTTATAACTGGGTAAAGAAATATGACTTACTTAAGTTTAGAGGAAAAGGGAGAAAGCTTTCAACTGGTGGACAGACTCGGCAGAAGTCTCAGGCTCAACTGAATGCGGAAAGCAGAAAGAGAGATATAGCAAAAATGAACAAATTTAAAAAACAAGGACGAGGTAGATAATGAGAAGAGCAGTTACTGTAGGCGACATTTCGTTATTCGCCAAGGTTGATATGGTGTATAACCAAGTCCGCGTAATCGAAGCAAAACAAAATCAGACAAAATATAAATGTCTTGGATCTGGCGAGTGTTGTCGAATTGGACTAGTCATTCACATGGCTGAATGCGCAAATATTGCTTTTAAACTCAGGCAACAATATTATTTATATCTTGAGGATAAAGGCCAGGAGTGCGCGACTGATTGGTTGAATGGCGTTGTTTCTGACCTCAAAGAAGCAATGTATGATGAGGACTGGGTTCCTGGTGGAGAAACAAAAAGACACTGCGCCTTTTACAAAGGGGGGTGTACCATTTATGCCTATAGGCCGATGGTTTGTAGGTCATTCGGGACCATAACAAGTGTTGATAATTATTGTCCTAGAATTAGGAACGCTAACGGGGAGATTGATTTTTTCACGGGCGACTCAGTTCATCAAACGATTGTAATGTTCCAGCAGTTCTTAAAAGAATATTCTGAGGGGAAGGACATTGGTTATAACTTAGTAGTCTATATGCCCCTGGGAGTCCTTAGTTTTTTCCTTGACCCAGATGAACTAGAAGAATTACAGGAGAAAACAGATCCTAAATTTTGGACGGCTGTGCAGGGGTGGTTTAATTATAGAGTTCAATTCACCAAGTTGCATGGTTATACATATGAAGAACTAGGTGTATTTGCAAAAGATGCTGGGGTGCCAGTAAGTTTCCGTGAGAAAGAAGTTGACGAAGTTTAAAAGATGAAGGATATTCTTTTTTTAGAAAATGTCATAACCAACCCAAACACTGGTTATGGATACACAAGCGAGATGTTGGTTCCGCAATTAATAAATAGCGGGTTAAATATTGTAAAACAATCTGACAATGCTGAATATATCAAAGAAATTATTAAAATCCAACGGGATCTTAATATTGGCTATCAATATATAGAATGGAGTAAGGCAGATATTGTAATTAGCCATTGTACCCCTGACACCTTTATGGAGTCTAAAAGTAATTATACAATAGGGTTTACATACTGGGAGCAAAATAAGCTGCCAAGTAGATGGATTGATAGTTGTAATAAAATGAATGAAATTTGGACAGTTTCAGCAGAGATGAAAAATGTTTTTATTAATTCAGGGATAACCAGGCCCGTTTATGATTTTAAGCTTGGCGTTGACCCAAGTGTGTTTTACCCCAAGAAAAGGTCTGTGGGTGAACAATTTGTTTTTATGAGCATGGGTTCTCCAAGTACCCGCAAGAACTCCCAGATGGCTGTAGACGCTTTTCTGAGGCTGTTTAGGGGTAATGCCGCATATAAGTTAATATATAAAACATCAGGCCCAGCAGATGCCAGGATATTGCAAGGCAAAACTATGATTTCTAGTATTTATGATCATCCACAAATTGAAGTTATTGATCACTTATTATCTGTTGAGGAATTAGGGTTGTTTTATGATAGAGCAAATTGTTTGCTTTATCCAACAGCTGGAGAAGGGTGGGGTTTAATCCCATTTCAAGCAATCGCAAAAGGAATACCAACTATCTGTACTAATGCATTGGCTTGTACTGAATTTGCCAACATGTCAGTCCCTCTTGATTATTCTTGGACTTATAGAAATTGTAACGGGATATATTCCAATGCGGGTATGTTCGCGGAGCCAAATTTCGATGATTTATGTGATAAAATGTTATATGTAGTTAATAACTATGAGCAAGTTTCTAATAAGACATTTGAGTCGTCTAAATATATAAATAAGAACATGACATGGGAACATGTCTCAAAGGAGTATTCTGATAGGTTATGGCAAATATTGAAAAATACGAAGAGCCATCTCTTCTAGATCAATTAAAGCAGGTTGAAGATGTTGGGCTGCTTTATGTAAAAGGTTATAGCAATACAGAAATAGCCGCCTTGTTGACCATGACTGTTGATCAAATAAAATCTTGTGTTCTGGAATATAAGAAAATATTAAACAGACAGGCTGAGAACGATCCATATTTCTTAGAGAAACTACAGTTTAACACAATTAAAGCTCTCCAAGAGTTTGATCAGTTAAGCAAGGAAGCCTGGGAAACCGTTAACATAGCAACAGATCATGGAATGATCCCCGCAAGAATACAGGCTATAAAGCTGGCTGGAGAGTTGGCTACAAAGAAGGCTCAGCTTCATAAACTGTTAAGCGGGAACCAGGCCGACAACATTTATGTTGCAAGAATGCAAAAGGCGGAGAATGTTAATCAAATACTTTCTATGATTCTTCGAGATGTCATTTCCAAACATCCGAATATAGCAAACGAAGTCAGGTCTGAATTGGAAATTGCTTTTGCAATTATGAACGCGGAATAGCCTATAAAATGAATCTAAAAATGTGTCCTATAAAGGTCTATGTAAAGGGTTTAAAACAGCCCCTCATAAAGGTTCAAAATTTAAATGTTGGTTAATATGTCTCTCTATCTATATGAATATTCTTTTGGAGATTTAATAGCATGAGTGATTTCATGAGCATGAACCTTGATCTTTCTGATTTTGATAGATTATTGCGTTCAGATGATCTTATCGAAACACCTGTCGATATCCAAACATTTGTCCAAGATAAAAAATTTTTAGGTTTACCTCCGCTTTCCGATATTCAACTAGAGATTGTAAAGCATAGCACACAGATTTATAAAGAAAGAACTATGATATCAATGTATGGGGAAGAAAAGGGCAAAGAGCTTTATAAGAATTATACTGTTAATGAAGTTATTTGCATGTTAGGTAAAGGATCTGGGAAAGATCATTGTGCTAGAATATCTATGGCTTATACTGTATACTTAATTCATTGCTTAAGAGATCCGATGGGCTATTACGGCAAAGCTCACGGTGTGTATATTGACTTGCTTAATCTTGCTGTTAATGCTCAACAAGCTCAAAGAGTTTTCTTTGAACCATTTAAGAACTTATTACTTAGATCCCCGTATTTTAATGAAGTTGGATTTGAACCAAGAGTATCAGAAATATTTTTCTTTTCAAGACCAGTTAGATGTTTTTCTGGTCACTCTGAATCTGAAGGTTGGGAAGGATATGAGGTTATGACTGTGATTTTGGATGAGATCGCGGCTTTTAAAACAGACGCGGAATTGCGTGGGGAAACTAGATCAAAAGGATCTGCGTCCGCGATTTACAATATGAGTAAGCTATCCGTGATGTCTCGATTCCCAGAAACGGGTAAAGTTATTCTTCTATCATTCCCTCGCTATAAAGGTGATTTTATTCAACAAAGATATTATAATTCCAGGGAAAAGAATGAGCCAAAAACTTGGTCAATAAAAGCATCAACATGGGAAGTTAACCCAACGATTACAAGAGAACAATTGGAATCAGAATACATTAGAAATCCATTAGAAGCGCGAGCTAGATTTGAATGTGAGCCTCCTAATATGGAAGACGCTTTCTTTAGAGATGCTGATTTAGTAAGAAAAGCGTTTATGTATGGAGATGACCCAGTAGATGAAGAAGGTAAATTCCATAATTGGTTTAACCAAACAGATGGTCAAACAAGGTTTATACATATCGACTTGGCCTTGAAAAGAGATAGGGCTGCGCTTAGTATGGTGCATTGTCCTGGATTTAAAGAAGTAAAGACAATTAATGGTGTTGAAAAGTTACCTATTGTAAATGTTGATCTTGTTTATTCATGGGAAGCTTCTATAAACAAAGAAATTAACTTTGCATCTATTAGGCAAATGATTGTTGATTTGTGTAGAAAATTTGATGTGGGCCTGGTTACATTTGACAGATGGCAATCTATTGAGATGATTCAAAGCTTAAGATCTCAGGGTATAAATGCAGATTTCCATAGCGTTAAGAAAACAGATTATGATACTCTTATGACTTGTATATATGATACAAGATTGCGTGGATATTGGAATGAATTATTGGTTGAAGAAGAGCTTTTGAAATTAAGATTGTTTTCTAATAATAGAATTGATCACCCCAATAATGGATCAAAAGATTTAGCTGACGCTGTTGCTGGCGCTACATTTACTTGTCTGGAAAATATGGCTATTGATACCGAGTTTGAGATAGAGGTATTATCTCCAGATAAATTTTGGGAAATCAATGAAGATATTGAAGAGTTTGGCACTGTGACAATTCGTAATGAAATGGGTCAGTTCACGCCAGGTTTTAACCAAACAAATGTTCCTGCTGAACAATGGCTAGAACAGTTATAAAATATGATACACTACACTATCAAATTAGAAAAGGAGCAAGTAAATGAATCCACTAGATAATATTAAAATTACACATGAGGATGTGCTAAAGCAATTAGTCCAGCAAAACTCTGTTCTATCTACCGATATTGCGGTGCTTCGTGCAGAAAATTTAAAGCTGAAGGAATATATTACTGAAACGGCTCCGAGCAATGCTAAGGCTGTTGAGTCTCCTAAAGAAAAATAATATTTTTTCGTCTTTGATGTAGTTTTTGACTTTAACGCTGGTAGTGTGCTTAGGTACAGAAAAACCACAAACCAAAAACAGGAGAAAAAATGCTAAAGCTAAATAAAGTAGATAGCCTTCCAGAAATCGTAAGAGCTGGTCGTCATTCAGAAGAATTGACTATGATTATTGGTGCCCTTAAAGAGTCGGTAAAATATGGCACTGTGTATAGTCTTGAGGGAATTACTGCTGGTAATGCTTACAATTCAATGCAACAAAGAATTCGCGCCCAGGCTAAGAAATTGGGTTTCAAAACAGTTGTTCGTTTTGATTCAACTAAGGGTTCTCTATTCTTCAAAGCAACAGAATTGGTTACCATAAAGACTCCGATTACTGTTGTTAATAACAATGTCGCCGTTAGCGCAAAAGAAATTGCTGGTATCAAGTCAAAGGTTAAGACAAAGTAATAAAATAAATTAAAAAAGCCCTCCGTCTAATCAGCGGAGGGCTTTTTTTTATGTCATAATAGATGTATATGATTACTACTCAAGAAGAAAATATTGAAATTACCCAAGAACAGATGAGTCAATGGGTTCCGTTTTTCGCGCTTCCTTGTTATGACAGACAATTGACTGAGCCTTTCTTTATGTCTTTTATCAAGACAGCTCTTTACTTAAAAGAAAACAATATGCGGTTTTCTATGGCTACCGTTAGCGATTCCTTAATCTCTCGCGCAAGGAACACGCTTGTTGCTAAGTTTATGGCTAACCCAATTCACACACATATGTTATTTATAGATGTTGATCTTGGATTTGAGCCAGAGGCTATCCTTAAACTTCTATGGCAAGATAAAGATATTGTAACCGCAGCATATCCCATTAAAGAAATTAATTGGAAAAAGGTTGCTGATTTTGCAAAGCAAGGGGTTGACCCTGCTAAATTATCTGGCAAATCAACGAGATTTGTTGTCAATCCAGTTAAGCCTGGAAGTAATGAAATCAAAGTAGATAAAGGTGCTCTTGCTATATATGACGCAGGAACTGGGTTTATGTTGATTAAAAGAGAAGCGATTCAGAAAATGATGGATGCTTATCCTGAATTGAAATACAATGACGATACTGGTTCTTTAAATGATGAAGAGAAGAAATATACATATGCTCTGTTTAATTCTTATGTTGATAGTGAGCAAAAAAGGTTTCTATCAGAAGATTATGGCTTTGCAAGATATTGGCAAAATATGGGGAATGCGATTTGGGTTGATCCTTCAATTGAATTAAGTCATTTAGGTAGATTTAATTTTACAGGGAACCTTATCGAGTTTTTAATAGACTTAGAAAAGAAAGATGTCGCAGACACAAAACGGTCTAAGAAACCAAAAAAGAAATAACAGGCTTATAGCCTGAAAAAAATATACTAAAGTTTGCTAAAATATTGGTTAAAATACGCTGGGTGTTTCATTATATAAATCATAATATAAAAGAACACAGTTGCCAAAATTACACGCTTGTAATGTTACATGCTTACCGTCCATTTTTTATATAATTTTTTAGATAAATTATCACCGTTTTTCTGACCGTTTTTCTGACCAAAAAGAAATCTTTGCAATCCAAAAGAAATATAATCTCTGATGTTTTCTTTGACAACTTTATCCGCTAGACTTGTAACCTAATGAGAAAACTATATCTTGAGGAATACGCAAAAGATATTTATTACACAATGAATAATACTTATTGTGTAACTTTTTTGCGTATCCTGACTAATATAAAAAATCAACTTACGAAAGGAATTAGGATATGAGTGAAGAAATCTTTGGGTCATTAGTTGGTCACATTGTTGCGGGTAAAAACTATAATTACGGCAAGGTAAAAGAAGTGCTAAATTATGAAGAAAATGGTGAGACTTTTACTATTGCCGTATTAACTAATGGTAAAGCAATGCGTTTGTCTTATCTTGCTAGATTATTTCGTGATCAAGACTTGTTTTTGCGTAAGCGTGAGGGTGGGTATGCCGTTTTTGCTTTTACAAAAGATGCGTATGTGTCTGCGAATAAATTTGGACCTCAGAAAAAAAGAATTATTACGGTTGCTGGTGTAGGTAGTGTAAACAATACGGCAAGAATTCGTGGTGAAGAAATAGATATTACAAAGACTATTATTAGCAATAATCCTATCCGATATACAAAATTTTAACTAATAGAAAGGTATCCATTATGGAATTTGAATATATTGATATTGCTGAAGTTAAGCATTTAACTCAGTTTGAATTAACAGATGAATTTTCATTTGAATTTATAGATGAGAGTGAATTAGAAGTTAAAGAAAAGGCAGAGAAAATAGAATCATTTTTCCCTTATGGTTCAAGAACAAAAGAGATAACATATCGGACTTATTGGGGGGAAAATGATCAAGAATTGCTTTACTGCTTAGTCAAGATTAAAGTTAATCGTGCCAATAAGAGAGGCAAAATTGCTATTCTTGACGAAATCCGTGAGTTTAGACTATTGACATCTATTCTCAAAAATAATTTATGTGATGACCTTAAACTTCTTGAGTTTAAGTTTGTTGTTTATTTTGACGAAGCCAAATAAGAAGGATAATGATGGACAGTCAAACAAAAATTTTGCTATTGAATGAACTTAATAATCTTACTTTATCTATGGATATTCCATTTGCTAGATTAAATGATCTCCATTGGCTTATGAGAAATGTTCAAATTAATAATAGCAATCACAGGAATACAGAAAAGGTAATTAAAATTTGTAAACTTCTAACAAAGGATTAACAATGGGGCAAGATGAAGAATTAATGAATTGGGAAGAGTACCAAAAAATTGGTGATGATTATTATAACAAAGGTAATCTTAAAGAAGCCAATATTTATTGGAAACGCGCAAATGAATTGCGTGATGATGTAATTGGTAAACAAATGGATATAATGAACATAAATCAACAAATAAGAAAAGCGCTGGAAGGGAATAGAAATGTCTAATTTTAATGAAGGAGGGCAAAATCACCCATCATCTAGGAAAAGAAATGAATTAGAGAAAGTAGAGCCATATGACTGGGCATTGGATCTGGAATTGAATCCAGATTGGGCATTGTGGGGTGAAGAGTATTTGAAATATTCTTCAAGAGTGTTCAAAAGAAATAAATAATGAATTTCCAATGTCAGAATTGTTATGAATTTTATGATGAAGAGCCATATGAAAGTAAATGTGGTGTTTGTTATGAAAACTTAGTTTTGCCAATAGGTTCTGCTGATTATAATATGGACTGGAATGAAAAAGAATACTAACCAACTAACAATTAGGAGAAATAAATAATGATTGAATATATGGAAATTGGGTCTTGTCCTTGTGATGAAGATTGCGCTCAACTTGGTAGCAAAGATTATGATTACAGAAAAAGAGCAAATATAGAATTAACAGCATATAGATACCAATTATATAGAATGTTTCCAGAAGTATCAAATACTGGTCAAATGAAATTTGCGATTAAATGGTTTCCCCATGATTTTGGTACATATGGAGAAGTTGTAATTTATTGGAATGATGATTCAGAAGTTGAAACTCAATTAGCATACAAAGTAGAAGGTAATTTGCCAGAAAATTGGGACGAAGAAGCAATTAAAGAATTAAGTCTTAACAACATAACAACAAAGGAGCAAGTAAAATAATGAAAACATTAACTAGAGAGGTATTTGAGAAATCTATAGCCAAAATTAACGATTTGGTTCCATATAATGATGACGCTAAACAAGCAGTCGTTTATGGTGTTATGCTGGATGAAAATAATGACATTCAGTTTGAGCAAGTTAAAAGTGCGGGGGATGTTTATGATTTGCTTCAGTCATTAGGAACTGAGGCTTATAAATTGAAGGAATACGACATCTTTACATTAGCGACTTGTGGTTGGGCAGCGCCAATTGATGATGCAAATGAATTAGATAAATATAAAGATACTGCTCCATCTCAGCATCCACAAAAAAGAAGGGTTCGGCTATTGTGTAGCGGTACGATTAATGACCAAATTGGTTCAAGTATCGTTTTTAGTGATGATATTGAAAACCCGATGTTTGATTATGGTGTAGCATCTGGTCCGCTTAATGAAGCGCTTATTTCATTAATAAATTCAGTAAAAACACAATAAATATAAAACAAAAGAAGGGGTGCTTCGGCACCCCTTTTTTTTATATATCCGATTAAAGAAGGGTTGTCAAATGGACATAGATTACATCAAAGATATAGAAAAGTATGCGAAACAAGCGGTTCAGAAACCTGAAGATTTTGGTTATTGGGGGTCTGATGATATGTTTGATACTTGGGGTTTTTGTGGGGTTGATAGACATTCTATGTCTGACCTAATAGAAAGATCTAACTTTACAACAATATCAGAAGAATTGATGAAGAAGTTCCCAGATGATTTTAGAATTGAGCCGTTTAATCATTGGGCAGTTGGTGAGCTTGATAGATTGGTTTGCCGAGTGTATATTGTTGTTGATGGAGTATATAAAATATCTGAATCATTTTATGCCGCTATGGAAGTGAAAAACGATTTGGACGGGTATTCAATTTATGATGAAAATCATTATTGTGATTTACAATATGAAGAGTCAATGAATACAATTAAAGGATATTGGGGCATTGAGAAACTTGTTTACCAAGACAATCTTAATTTGGAACCTTGGTATGTGAGAATATATGAAGAATTGGTTTTTAATTTAAATGTTGATTGTGTCCATGAAGAACTATCAGAGAACCAATTGATGCAAGCAATTTATAATTTAGAGTTATGTTCTGAAGAATCAAGTGAAGTTTGGGATAAATGGTGTGATGAAACAAATCAAAAGAGATATGATTTTAGCCCAAATAGATTATCAAGAAATAATCCTGACCAATTAGAATTGGAGTTAGAATGAAAGAGATAAGAGCAACAGTGGTATTTGATTACCTCACGGTTTTTGTAAACCCATTTGAAACATACTATGATCTTCCAGATGATTTGGAAGCATATATTGAAGGGGATATTATGGACAAAATATATGACATTGTGCCAGGGATAACTGATAAACAGAAGGAACTGATATTCAAAAGTGTTAGCGATATAGATTGGGAAGGGCGAGAATGAAAATAACGGTATCAAACATTGATTCATCAATACTTAAATCATTTGTTTATGATAGAGATATACCATTTAGAAGCGGTGAATTGTCTGTTACATTTAAAAACAATCATATTTATTATTATGAGAATGTAGATATGTTTGATGTATTTGAGTTAATGTCTGCAACAACTTCAGTTGGAATGATGTTTAATAGCACTATTAAAAATAAATATAAGCACTTTGACAAAGCAATCCCAACAAAAGGAGAAGATAATGAATAATGCATTACTTACAAAAGTAGCAGAGCAATTAAAAATTCATGGCAACAACCAATCATTTAGCATGGGAACATGGATTAGTTTAGATACGCACGAAATAATTGATCGTATCAATAATCATAGCATTGAACTGCTATCTGAAGGATTGTCTACAGATGAATACAGAAAAGGAATTGATCTTTCTCGTGTTCTTGAACATGAAGATGAAGTAGATATTGATTGCTCTCTTGACAACATAATAGTAAAACCATTTGTCATGATTAAAGAAGGAATTTGTAAAACAGCGGGTTGTGTTGCTGGTTGGGTAATTCTTGTTGATAATGATTTCATTTTCAATGATGACTTCTTAGAAGCCTATACACAAGAAAATTTCTTTGAACAAGCACTTGACTTACTTGATATTAACGATGATGAAGCGAATAATTTATTTTATTGTGGTCAAGGTTCAGTATGGCAATTGATAGCCCGTGAATATGGATTTGGTTATGATCAATGGCATGGTGATTTACAAGATCAAGAATGGACAGCATATTTGTATAGCAAAATTACAGCGAATATAGCATCTGAGGTTCTAACAAGAATTGCTGACGGTGAAATTGTTTTAAGTAATGGACATAAATCCGAGGCTTGCTTTGATTATCAAGTAGAACCTGAATATGATGATGACTATGAAATGGAAGAATATGATAGTGAGGTTGAACTATAATGCCTAACATATGTTGTAACGAATTAACAATTACTGGTAGTGTAAAAAATATACAAATATTTCTGGACAAGGTTTCTGTAATTGATAAAGAAACCAACGAGCCAGAGGTATCAATATTTAATACAATAATGCCAATGCCAGAAGGTATTGATGATAGTAAACAATGTGATTGGGCTAATGATAATTGGGGGACTAAATGGGGTGATTATGATACAGCATTATATATGCTTAGTCGTGAAAATATCCTATTGATTTATAATACAGCATGGGGTCCAGGATTAGAATTTATTCTTGGTCAGTTACCTAATCAATTTCCAGAATTGAATTTCCATTTGAATTATGAAGAGTTGGGAATGGAATTTGGCGGAGATGTACAGATAACAAAAGGGAAGCTGGTTAGAAATTCAATGTATGATGTGAAACTTGAATGCGATAGTGATGGTAATACTATAGAGGATGAGAATGGAGAATGGGTGAAAATTAAATCAAACAGGGAGTGTATATGATGGCTAATATAGTTTTCCAACTTGGGGTAGCATTTGTTGTTATTCTAGTTCTTGTTTTATGGTTCGTATAATTATGACGCTTAAGGAGAGCATATAAATGTTTAATTCAAATGACTTTGAAATGGTGAAAAGCATGGGAGAGACAATTCCTGATGGGATTGTTGACGGTACTGATCATTATTTAGATATGGTAAAGATAACTGATATCTTGATAAAAATAGATTATAATGATGAAACTTCTAGAATGCACGCAATGATGGAAGTAATTAATTGTATTTTTGATGAAGAAGAAAATCTCATTGAAGATAGAGCATATGGAACATTAATAGCACTATGTTTTCATATAATTAACATTGTTAACAGCATGGATGATAATGATAGAACTGAGTATTTTGATTATATGAAAAATGAGGCACTTATTGAAATTGAAAAAGATTCAGCAAATTTACCTTATTGGGATTTTGAAGGCGAGTCATGAGTAATGATTGGAAAAAATCAGCATTATGTCGAACAAAAACGGGTTTGGATTTCTTTGCTGAAACAACTTCTGGCATTAGAAAAGCAAAATCTTTTTGCAAGAAATGCCCTGTCGCTGCCGAATGCTTTAAAGAAGCAATATCGTCTTCTGAAATATATGGTATTTGGGGCGGCATTTCACAAAGAGAACGCAGGAGATATCATAATTTCTTTCCCGTGAACATTTCGTTGACAACAGCAAAGGAGATTGTACAAAAACATGGAAACACCGTTTCTATTAAGAGTGGTTAAAGAAATCTATATTGATCTAAATAACATTGATGAAGCAAATCAAATTGTGAATTTAATGGCAAATAGAGAATCTTTGAATACTGTGTTCGGCAAAATGACTACGGTATTTACAGAAGTAGAGCAATTACAATGTGTATAACTACAACAGGAGAGCAAAATGAATAGCAAAATTGTCCAGGACATGGAATTAGATTTCAATGTCACCGTTAGCCAACAAGAGATTAGAGATAATATAACAGTATCAATTTTTTCTGATGAAAAAATGGGTGCTTTATTTAATAGAGGTCATGTGTCAAAAATGTCCTCTATGGTTAAAATTTCTGATCTGCTGATTGATTATACATATCAGCGTAGCCCAATCAAGGCAAAAGTAAACAAAATTGCAAAGAATTTTGATCCCGATCTTCTTGGGGTTATTATTTGCTCAATGCGTGAGAATGGAATTATCGCAGTAATTGACGGTAGCCATAGAGTTCATGCTTTGCTTCAAAAAGGGCTTACTGATTCAGTAGTGAATGCGTTAGTATATTTTGATTTGACTATTAAAGAAGAGGCAAAAATCTTTGCTTTGATGAATCAAGAACATACTAAGCCAAATCCAGGAGAAATCTTTAAAGCTGGCATTATTGCTGGTGATGAAGAAACTATTGCTATTAATAAAATTATTGAGAAGCTGGGTTTGAAAATTGGTGTTGGACCTGGTGATAATAAACTTAGGGCAGTTTCAACCGTAAAGCGTATTTATCGCAATGCTGGTGGGAGAGTTCTATTTAAGACATTATCTTCTATTAAACAAGCATATGGAGATTCATCTGCTGTTATGAGAGATGTTTTGATTTCTGCTGTCGCGATTGTGTTTAATCGTTATGGCGATCAAGTTGATGTTGATCGCATGGTTAAGGCTTTGCGTAAGTTTGGTAATCCAACATCGCTTATTGCCAATGCTCAGTCAATGATGAACGGTAAAGTTAGCCAAGTAACAACGACTGCCCTTCCATTTATGATTGTGAATGCTTATAATAGCAGATTAACAAAGAACAGGCTTGCTGATTATCCAATGAACTTGCTAGCACAGCAAGTATGGATGAAAAAATAATATAATCAAAAGCTTGGGGTTGGGATATTTGATCGGTGTCCCAACCCCATTTACTATTAAAGGAGAAATTATGAATGACAATTATCCGCCAGGGGTTACTGGTAACGAATATGAAATTGCGGGGGGTGACGAATTTGAAGAGCATTTTGATTGTGAGAATGTAATTGATTATCACATGGTTGATGATAGGCATATAGAAAAACTCTTAGTAACTATCAACTATGCGCTGAATTCTTTAACTCAGGAGAGAAGTAAATGGGTGGAAAACCAAATGCGTTCCAATTTAGAAGAAATGTCAAGAATATTTGGAAGCATCTATCTAGAAGAAACATCTTTAAATAATGATTGTGGATTTTCTGGAGTCGTTCTTAAGGAAGCGTATAAGGATGAAGTGTGGTGGGAATGTCCGAATTGTGAAAAAAGACATGAAATAACAATAGACCCGAGAGGGCAGTACGAATAAATTTACTCAAATTCCTTAAAATTAAGATAAAGAAATGCGGGTGGGTCATTACATCAAACTTTACTTCGTCACGACAGGAGAAAAAATGGAAACGGAAGCGGTTGAGAAATTTAATAATCTAAGAGGAAAGTATTTTGGGATAAATAGTTTTATCCCCGATGTCTTTATACATAAAGCAACAGGTCATCTTGGGGTTAATGTAAAATGGTATAATGCGCCATCTCGCCCCGATCATATTAAAGAAGCAGACTATGAATATCTTTATAACGAGGTAAATGCTTCATTTTGGAATAAACAAAATGAAATTGCTAAAGTTTGTGGTTATGATGGTTCTTTTCAAAGTGGAAGAAGTGGTGGTTGGGCGATGCCAATGAATTTAAGTGATACTTGGTATTTTGTTACTCCGCCAGAATCAAATGGAACAGATAATATGCCAATCGCAGATGCTATTGAAATTGAAAAATTCAATATGTTTGCTCATTATGTAAAAGAGTTATTCCGTTTAGTGAGAGATAATTTTGGACTAATAGAAACCCTAGAAGATTGTAGAAAACTACAAGAGGAGATTGAATCATTATGAAGATTAAAGAAGGTAGTTGCGAAGATAGAATTGGTGCAAGTTTAGATGGCTGTGAAGAATATCTAGACTTATTGTTTAGAGTGATTGATCAAGACATCTTTACTGAAGATGACAATGATGATGCTAAATTGTTAAAGCAAATTGAAGATGAAGGCATTGATGAGAATACCATTTATGAATATGCGGCTGGAGTAAGTAAAAATACTGTAGTCCGAATTGAATTAAGTGGCGGCGGTCCTTCTTCTTTTATTGAAGCTTTTATTGACGATGAAAATGATATATACAAAATAGAGTATCATTTTCAAGATTGGTTTGATGGGGCTAGAAGAAGTGTTTCAAAAGATAGTTCAATTTGGAGATATGCACAAGATATAGTAGACGGGGTCGTTGAGTGAAGGAATTCTTAGAAAGAACAGATAATGCTGGCAATTACTTATACACAACTAAAACAGGAGAAACGATAAATATGGAAACATTAATCATTGCAGAGGAGAAAGATATGTCTAATACTGGAACTGTAAAATCAAAAGACATTGTAGCAACAATGACTTTTCCAATTGAACAGATGAAAATGATGTTTGATGGTTCGTTTTTGATGGATCAAATTGATATGCCTGACCTAGCAGACAATGTAATTTCTGAAATTGATATGGACACATTGGTAGAGAGTGTCGTTGATAATATTGATATGAGCGGATTGGCTAACAAAGTTGTTGATGATATTGACATGAGCGATTTAGTTAGTAAAGTTCTTGAAGATATGGATATGGATGATTTATCTGAAAAGGTGTTTGAGGAATTTGATATTGATAAATATGAAAATGAAATCTTGGGCATGATTAAAGACAACTCAGACATGTCAGATGAAATTAGTGATGAAATTACTAATTTGGTAGAACAATATTCTGTAACGAATGGTTGTTCTTTGTCTAAATCTATTGCTAATTGCATCATTGATACAATTAGATACGATTTGATGATAAATGCGTCAGAGACTGAGAAGGTTAGTCCGTTTGAAGAAACGATTACCGATCAACTAAAGAAATTCATTCTTAAAGTAATTAAGGAAGATACTATTGTAGAAGCACCACTTGTTGCTACTTCAGAAGTAGCAATTTCTACTGTAGAAAAGAAATTTAGTCTTGCTGATATTTATATAGTATTGCGTAATGCTGGCAATACTGAACTTCACACAAATCATATTTTAGAAAAACTTAAGGCGTTGTAAAGCACAAATAAACATATCCCAACAAAAAGGAAGGGTCACATTATGACTAACAAAGTAATAAAAATAACGAATACATCAAGTGGAGTGCCTAGGTTATCTTTAGAGAAACTTGGGCTATCAACTAAAAGAAATGATCCCAATTCAATTGGGCAATTTGGTTCAGGTATTAAATATGCACCGATTGCGGCTATTAGAATGGGATTAGAATGGTGTTTTACTGGTTATGACAGTAATGGTCCATATACTCTTTTTTATGATGTTGAAGTTGAAGATGGAATCAAGTGTATCGTTTATGATTATGGCGACTATAAGAAAACATCTTCATTTACGGTTGATGCTGGAATATTAAGTTGGGAAGATGAATTCCAAATTTATCGTGAAGCAGTATCTAATGCGATAGATGAAGCGTCATCAAATGGTGGGAAATGGGATAGGTCAATTGTATTTGAAACAGATATAAAACCAGTTGAGGGTGAGTTTTCTGTATATATTACAGCATCTCCAGCAATGATGGAAATATATAATGAACATGATAAGCATTTCCTGGGAGAAAGAGACCCTATCTATACGACAGAAAATATTGTATTTTATGAACCGTATAATTCTCACATGAATGTTTATACAAAAACAGTAAGAACATTCACAAATGATATTGATGGTCAAAAGTCTTTGTTTGATTATGAGATTCCAAGAATCAAATTGAACGAAATGAGGACAATATCTGACAAGTGGGATATGCAGTACCAAATTGGTAAAGGGATTGTTTCGTGCGGTGATCATGGGATTATTAAAAGATATCTAGAGGCATCAGAAGAAAGTGCCGACCATTATGAATTTCAATATATTGGTTCTAACCTTATTAGTGGAATGTCAGTAAATCCAGAGTGGCTGACTGTTTGGAATAAAAATTACGGTGTTGGTTGCATATTGGTTAATCCAATACAGTACTTACAAGAAGGCATTATCACCTTTATTAAAGAAAAAGGGTTGAGATATTGTGTTCAAGACTCTGAAATGATATACGCTATATTGGTAAAAGCTGGCGTTAAGACTATTAAAGATATTGCTGGGGAAGAAATTGATTATGAGATAGACACAAACATCAATAACTACCCAAAACTTGTTAAAGCAATGAAAATTGCCGCGAGGTTTGAGCCAGGTCTTTTGAATATGAAAATTCCTGTTGCTGTGTTTACTTCTAAGCAACAAGAAATGCTTTTAGGAATATGTATTGGTCGGGGCACTGATGGTATACGAATAATGGTTGAAAAAACTCACGCTCTTAATGGTGAGCTTAATGAATTAGTAGCAACTTTAATTCATGAACACGATCACTTTGAAACTGGTATTGCTGATGGAGATTTCACTAGCAGAAAGTTTAGGGATTTAGCAGACCGCAGGATCGGAAAATTGATGTGCTCTAACTATAGCAACGCTTTAGTAAATGTTACAAATAAAAGCATTACTGTAAACATTGAAGATTTAGCAGAAGTTGGTGGTGTCAGTTATACTATGAATAAAGCACCATTAATTAACGGCTACATTGTCAATATTGGAAAAATCAATTTCGCTATTGAAAATCTTGAGATTGAGAATTTTCAAGATGTTTCTGGTAAGATGGAGTCTTCTGAATCGGGAAATTCTTTTCATATCAATTACACAAGCGTTAGTGAAAACCCAAAGGTTACGGTGATTTAATGCCAAAGTTTGATAACTACTATGTGGTTGAGTTTAGAATTCCGATTAAGATAGATACTGCTAATTCTGTTCAAGAAGCGGTTGGTATTGCGTCTCGAATATGTGAGGATCAATATGGTGTAAAACTAGAAAATTGGTTTGCGCGGATATTTGAATATACATCTGGCGAGAGTGTCGCTGGGCATATTAAAGAATATTTTTACAATCCTAATTCTTCAACATATAGAGAGATAAAAAAGAACATAGAATATTTCACAGACCTCGCTCATAAAGGTTTATCTCCAGATAAGAAGAAAAACAACAAAATAATTATTAAAACTCTATTGGAGGAAAATTAACAAACCAAATTGTCAAAAACACATTATTAAAATGTTGATTCTATTTTGCGCTAATTATGTTATCCAATTTGCGCCAAATAGATCATAAATTAAAAACGACGCATAAATAATTTTCACAAGAAACTGGAGTGGCAATATGTCAAGCTTTGTATTCGCATTATGGATGATTTGGTTCTGTTTTTTAGCGATGATATTTATCGCCTTTACGGGGGCTTTAGCAATCGTTATATTCCCCGTAATGATATTGGGGCTTTTAGCGATCATTATAATTTGATTTTATAAAGATGGTAGTGTATAATTGATGAATACCCAAAAGGTCTCGGACCAAGAAAAGGAGTTGTTTTAATGATGGAATTGAGCGAAAATGATGAACTATATTCAGATATTGCGTTTCAAATGTTCTCTGCTTATGTTGACGAATCACCTTCGGTAGCCGATACTTTATTTAATTCATATTCAGATCAGAGTACAGACCCAGTATTTATGCCAGGGGTTATATTTGGTTGTATGTTGCATATGGGCATTCTTTTAAGTGCGATTGCTGAAGGTAGTGATATTGATGTCAAAGATGCTTTTAAAAAGTACGCCTTCGCTTACAATACAGAAATAAGACAGAGGCTGTCTTTAATTCCATCTATGCATCAAGGAACGGCTAGGGAAATGTTTAACTTAATGAAGGATCTTAAGGAATAAACATCTAAGCCTACATTGCGTAACGGTTAATGGTACTAACATGTATAAAAAGGAGAAAACTATAAGATAAAAACCATGTAATAACATAGCAGAGTTGTAGATTGCCGTTGTTATGCACTAAAGAATATGCTAATGCGAAATTATCGCAAACCCAAAACTAAGGAGGCAATAATGAAGACAAAAACTTCAATAATTGTAATTACAATAAGTATGTTGTGCGTAGCGTTAATAGCAACAGTTGCGTATGGCTATGAGAAGGAAGAAAGAATATATGTTGCTGCGCGATCAAGCAATGTAATTGAGCCTGGTATCACAATTGATAAAGTAGAAGTGAAGGTATTTGATGAAAGAGTCCCAAAGGATTCATCTAAAAGATGTCCACAATGGGAACATAAATTTGAAGAGTATGGATTACCAGTAGATGTATTTTCATACATTGCTTGGCGAGAGAGTAGGTGTAATCCAAAAGCAATAAACGCTAAATTTGATAAGAATGGCAAGGTCATTTGGACTTTGAATAAAGATGGCTCAATTGATAGAGGCCTTATTCAAGTCAATAGCACTTGGAAAACTGTAACAAGAAATGTTTGTGGTACTAGTGTGGAAGGTCTATTAGATATAGATTGCAATCTTAGTGTCGCAAAGTATCTTATGGATAATACGAAGGGTAAACTTAGGAACTGGTCTATAAACAATTAACAGAAATAGGGCTAAATAAATTTACTCAACTTGCCTGAGAATTAAGATAAAGAAAGACGGGTGGGTCATTGTCTCGTCCTTTGAGTAATGGTTAAATGTATCCGTAGCTTAAATGGATAAAGCAAATTTCTTCTAAAAATTAGATTTTGGGTTCAAGTCCCAACGGATACACGATAGATAATAAAATAGAGAACTAGGCTAAGGCAAACCTTTCTGTCTAAGAAAAATATGCGCATGCTTGTAATGTCAAGATGTGTTAAATGTGGAGGGGTCATTGGATCTCCGTAAATATTTTTTGCTTAGTTCTCTATTTTGTTATCTATTTTTTATATACAAAACAAACAGGAGAAACTACAATGCGTGGAATAATTATAAAAGAAGACAATACATACGAAGTCGTTGAGAAAAAGAAAAAATTCAGTTTAGAAGAGATGCAGCATATTGTTGATGGATATATTGAAGGGGTTATGTTCATTAAAGGCTCAACTTTGTATGTTAATGAAGAAGGGAAATTTAGCAAAGGAATTAATAAACTTGCTACCGCTTTTTGGGGTGCAAAAATTTATCAAATGAATAATTTTGTTGTTGAAGATTTTCTTGCGGGAGATGTTCTTTATATAGGTGAAGATGGAGAGGGGGAACAAGTCGGTCTTACAGACAAACAAATACTTGAATTTTTAGAATTTCACAAAGATTTAAACGAACAGTTCAGCCTCTAAAGAAAGAAGCAAAATGAAACAAGACAATGATATATCAGAATATTCAATTGTATTTTATAAAGAACAAACAGTTGTTGGAGTTAGCAATTTTGTTTCTACAAAAGAACAAGCTAAAGAACTAGCAAATGGAGTTGCTGGACTATATGGAGCATATTTACCAAATGATGGTGATTTTGATATGGTTGGATATATAAAAACATTCCCAATGGAAATTATACTTGAAAATGATGCATTAGAAGGAGAATTTTATGACGCTGGATTATAATTTTAGTAAAGTAAAGAAATATATTGGCAATGAAGATGCTTGGATAGAAACAACTTCATTTGGAGAAAAGGGATTTGATATTGAACCCGTAATGAAGGGTTTAATCTTTGGCGGTGGAATGGTTGGGTTAAGGTCAATAACTTATGGGAATGTATCAGAATGGTTTGCTCGTTTAAAAATATGCGAAACCCTTTTAGATACATCTTTGACAAGGAGATGGACAGAAGATAATGAAATAGAAAATGTTCCATTAACAAAAGAAGTTCTTGTTGGGTATATTGGTTTATCAACAAACCATTCTGAGAGAAGCAGAACTGAATGGGTCAAGAATTTCAAAAGGAATAACCCCAGCATTGACTTAACAGCCAGTGAAATAACAAATAAACTAAAGCGACTTGTTCAAGAATTTGAGGTCTAATGGGTACTACAATTTATCCCGTAGACAGATCTATATTTAATAATAAATTGTTAGCCGAATGGTATTGTTCTGGAAATGGGCATGCTCATGTTTATACAGTAAGACATTTGGGCAAGGCAATTGATATTTATTGCGATGGAGAAATGAGAATCGAATACAAGGGTATTAGTATAAGAAATAGTGAGCAGTTTAAAGAAGCAGGAGTGTATACAGACAATGATATTGCAGACATTGATCATTTAGGTGGTCAATGGATTAATAATCCCTGGTTTGATTGCTATAGAGGTGCGGTTCATGATGAGCATTTAGATATGGTAACTCATGACCTTAACGATGCAATTAATAGCGCAATGGTATATTTACAAGACGAATACTTGAATGGAGAAGTGAATGACAACTAAACTTAATCAGGATTACCTTAAGGATGATGATAGGCAAGACATGATGCTTATTCAAATGAAACAAATCATGGATATGACTGAAAGAAGTAATGAACAGTCTTTAAAAAATATTGATCTTGCTCTTACTACAATGAATGCATTATTGGATAGACTTAAGACATTAGAGAAAATAGTTAGCCAACTAGATGAGAGAATTAATTTACTCTCAGGAGGGGGAAATGATGATGAATGAAGGTAAAGCAATAGGTGCGGAAGCACAAATTTTATTTGATGATGAAGAGCATGTAGAGCAGGTATATATATCTTTTTTACCAGAGCCTAGCGAAATAGAACATGATGATGAAGATGATTTAAGAACCTTTTTCTATGGTTCTGAAGATGATGAAGAAGAATTTAGAAATGGCTCAGAAGGCTGGAAACTACTAGATTGGATACTTGTTTATGGCAACTAAAAAAGCACCAAAGAAATTTACAGATAAGAAAGATGTAAAGACGGAAACTCAGCAATTGATTCAGACTGCGGTAAATGGTACATCAAGTTTATTGATACCTTGTAAGGGTGCTGAGTTTCTATACATAAGAAACCCGATAACAAATACCATTAAGCATTTTGATTGCAATGATATAAACCTTACATCTTATGTAAAAGAACTATCAAAAATTGGGTTGGGTGGAAAGCTTTTGAAAGACTTTAAGGCCCTGATATCTGATGTTGATAATAAATGGGAATCATTACTGGATGATCTAGAGTTTAAGAATGCTTTTAGCGTAGAGGAGTCATAATGCCAAAGGTATCAGATGTAATTACTTTGCTATCATTTCGCGAACCAGATGAAGAAATTTGTATTGCGTGGTGGACTAAGGAAGAATTCGGTGAAGAATATAATGGGAAGGATATTAAAGATAATGTTTGGAAACAAATTGCAATTGAATTTGGCGACCAAACACAATTTGAGCAAGCTAAAATTTGGGATATTATAAGCCAATTTATAATTGATGAAGATGGTTATATTGATACCGAAGAAGATGGAGGTTAAAGTGGACACACAATCTAAGGCTCGTAAAATAGAGGAAGCAATTAAATGGGAATTGATAGGCTTCTTTCTATCTGATCACCCAACAGAAATAAGTGGAGATGAAATTATTAATATGATAAGGGATGGAAACAAACAAATCCTTATCTGGGAACCATTAGAATTATTTAGTAGAGATGATATAGCAGACAACATTACATCTTTACTGCATAACATAATGTCCCAAATAGGTTTAGATTTAGAGGAGGACTAATGATGAAATTATGCGGGCTTAAAATAGAAGGTGTTAGGTTTTTAACCAAAGATGAAATGACCGATGAAGGCTGGGATTACGGTGCTGGAATAGCATTGGTATTATCAAACGGTTCCGTTATTTATCCTTCAGCAGATGATGAAGGTAATGGGCCTGGCGCATTGTTTATGAAAAATGTTGATGGTGAGATGGGACATATCTATCCGTTTGATCAAGATCAACCTGTCGATTCCAGAATTAATTAACAAGTAGTTTAAAATAAGGGACTGGTTTTCTATTTATTAGAAACCAGTCCCCTTTCTCCATATATAGCATTAGAAAACCGTACAGACGATTACAATAGCCAATTAGGAGGCATATTGATATGGATACCAAAGAGATAACCAATAATGAACAGGCTTGGGAATTTATACATAGATCATTAATAAGTCAGGGAGAGAAATCAATTACTGGTCCAGGATTAGCGGGGGCTTGTAGATATCGTTATTCTGATGATGATGAATCAGATGCCCTTAAATGTGCAGCTGGCTGGTTGATTAATGATAATGAATATGAACCTGAAATTGAGGGCATGAAGAGTACAGATGAAGAAGTGATGAATATAATTATGGAGTCACACCCTAATTGGGGAATGGACAATTCCAGTGAATTTATCATAAACCTTGCTCAAAAGATTCACGATGATATGCCTGTTGAAGATTGGGATATCGCATTTAATGGGTTTGGTTCTATTCTTTTTGAAGGGCTTGAATTAATTGATGAGTCAGAAAAGGATTTTATCGTAGCCTATGACAAAGAATCATTGCACAGACTTTGGTTTAGTGATCCTCCACTAGAACAGTTTGTAGCCGTTATTAAATCAATTGTAAGAACTAGCAAAAGACATATGGAGGGGTAATGAGTGAACAAAAAGATATCGTTGTAGAGATGCAAGAACATAAAGACCAGTATTCCGCATATGGTTGGGATATGGCTCAGCCTGATATCTCTATTGTTAAACTAACAGAATGGATTGCTGAAGTAGAACGGTTAAGAGAGAAAATTCTTAGCCTTCATGAAATAATATGGAGAGGAATACAATGAATGAACCAATTATATCCAAAAGCGTAATACGACGAATGGAGTCACAAATGGAAACAGATATTAAAGATTATGAAGTTGTTATTCATAATGATAAAGAGGCCTGGGATTATGTAAAGAAATCAT
>Ga0209702_10002783_pt1 | contig 29405 bp, 28 predicted proteins | sample FRY01_FD_187210 | JGI IMG/M metagenome (GOLD analysis project Ga0209702, IMG submission 187210) | Freshwater microbial communities from Lake Fryxell liftoff mats and glacier meltwater in Antarctica - FRY-01 (SPAdes) (version 2) | ecosystem: Environmental > Aquatic > Freshwater > Ice > Glacier... | reverse complement strand
GACATGGCAGGCGTGGCACTTTCTGTCCGGATGAATAGAATGGCGTCGACACCCATTCTCTACATCAGATCAGAGAGTTAAGCTACGTTCGCCACCCCGATAAACCCGGTCCGGTGAATAAGACGGGTTAGGAACACGTGATTGCCCCGCCCGTCGGCCTTTGCGCACCCGGTCAGCGCGCGGGCGCTCCACACCGGCAAAATCGCCTTCACCAAACGGCAGCTCAAAGCGCAGCGCGCCAGTAATAGGATTGGCCTCCACCAGCCGCAGCTCCAGTCTTTGCCCGGCCCGGTAGCGCGTGCCGCTTTCCAGACCCTCCAAAATCCGCGCATCTTCATCAAATACAAAGCGCTCAGCCCCCAAAGTGCCAATCGGCACCAGCCCGTCCCCGCCCAGCCCGTCCACTTGCGCAAAAAACCCAAACCGCGCCACGCCGGTAATGCGCGTCTTCATGGTCTTGCCGATATGCTCGGAAAGATAGGCCGCCACATAGCGGTCAAGCGTATCCCGCTCGGCCTCCATCGCCCGCCGTTCCGTCATCGAGACATGGTCCGCCGTGCGCCCCATCGCCGCCGATCCAGCCTCGTCCAGCCCGCCCTCGCCCAGCTTCCACGCCCCCACCAGCGCCCGGTGCACAATCAGATCGGCATAACGGCGAATAGGCGAGGTGAAATGCGCATAAGAGCCCAGCGCCAGCCCGAAATGGCCCATGTTATCGGGCGAATAATAGGCCTGAGTCTGGGTGCGCAACACCTGCTCCATAACCTGTTGCCCATGGTCCTCGTCCTTCACCTGCTCAAGAATGCGGTTGAAGGTGGCGGGGCGGATAACCTGACCAAGCGCAAACGGCATGTCATAGGTTTCGAGAAACTCTTTGAGCGTGACGAGCTTTTCCCGGCTCGGCGGCTCATGGTCGCGGTACATGCACGCGGCTTTCTTCGCCTCCAGCGCTTTGGCCGCGGCCACATTGGCGGAAATCATAAAGTCTTCGATAAGCTGATTGGCCGGCAGCGTAACGCGCAGCTCAATCCGGTCAATCCGCCCTGCCGCATCCAGCACCACGCGCCGCTCCGGCAGGTCAAGCGCCAGCGGCTGCCGCTTGTCCCGCGCGGCCTTGAGCAGTCCCCAAGCCCCCCAAAGATTAGCCAGCGGCGCAAAAAATTCCCCCGCACCAGCATCATGGCAAGCCTGCGCATCCTCATAAGAAATATTGGTAACGCAGCGTATCAGGCTGCGCGCAAAACGCTGCGAGAGGATCTTGCCATCCGGCGCAATTTCCAAATGGCAAACCAGCGCCGCCCGGTCCTGCGCTTCCACCAAGGAACAAACATCAGCGGACAAACGCTCCGGTAGCATCGGCACCACCAGATCGGGAAAATACACACTATTGCCGCGCGCCCTAGCTGATCGGTCCAGCGCGCCACCGGGGCGCACGAACCAGCTCACATCAGCAATCGCCACAATCGCCTGCCAATGGCCTTCGCGGGCCGGATCAGGTGCCGCCCATATCGCATCATCATGGTCCCGCGCATCCGCAGGGTCGATGGTCAGGAACGGCAGATGGCGCAGGTCTTCGCGGGGGCCAAGGCCCTGTTCCGCCACATCATCAGCCTCGGCTGTGGTGGCTTCGTCAAAGGCATGCGGAATGCCCTTGGCGTGAATGGCAATCAGCGAAAAGGCGCGCGGCTGGAACGGATCGCCCAAAACCTCAATAATGCGCGCCTGTTGCAAGCTCCCCCGGCCATGCGGCTCTGCCAGCACCAGATCGCCCACCGCCGCCTCGCCCATATCCGAGATGGCCACATCATAACGCGCCTTCTTGTCCACCGGCACCAGCCGATGCCCGTCCCCATCACGCCGCACAATGCCCAGCAAAAACTCCGCCGAGCGTGCCAGTGCCTTCAGCGGAAACGCAATCTGCCCGCTGCCCTTATCCTCAATCCGCGCGAGCACCCGGTCACCCATGGCAAAGGCCGCGCGTTTACTGCTTTCAATAACCCGCAATCGCGGCGGCGGGCCAGGATGCTCCCATCGCTCCGGGCTGCCAATCGGGCCGTCATCTGCCATATCCACAATGCGCAACACGCACACCTTGGGCAGACCCCCGGCTTTATGCAGCGCCCGGCCCGGCCCCATGTCCAAAAGGCCTTGGTCCTGCATATCCTTGAGCAGCGCTTTTAGCGCAACTTTGTCCGCGCCGTGCAGCCCAAAGGCCCGGCCAATCTCGCGTTTACCCACGCTCGCGGGCTGCGCCTTAATCCAGTCGAGGATCGCATCGGGGCTGGGAAGATCGGCCATCGTGCGTCTGTGAACCCCCACGCGCCTACTCGCAAGTCTTGCTGTTAAGGTCCGAAGCCCCCATTAAGACCTTATGCGATCCATGATGACGAGCGCGCCGCCGCCCCCCAGCGGCAAGGCCGAACTGGCGACGCTGAAGCGTTTTCTCCCCTATCTCTGGCCTGCGCACCGGCCTGCCCTAAAGATGCGTGTGGTCATCGCCATGCTGCTGGTGCTCGGCGCCAAGTCGATATTGCTGGTGATGCCCTTTGCTTTCAAAGGCATCATAGATCGGATGACGCCCGGCCTTGAGCGCGGCGTCGATGTGGCCGTGGCACTGGTCGCGGCCTATGCGCTGGCGCGTTTCGGCGGCGTATTGTTCGATAATCTCCGCAACGCCGTCTTCGAAAAAGTCGGCCAGGATTCAGCCCGCCGGCTGACGCTGGAAGTCTTCACTCATATTCACCGCCTGTCGCTTCGCTTCCATCTGGAACGCAAAACCGGCGCGCTCACCCGCATCATCGAACGCGGCACCAAGAGCATCGACACCATGCTCTATTTCCTGCTGTTCAACATCGCCCCCACCATCTTTGAGCTGACCGCGGTTTGCATCATCTTCTGGGTCAAGCTTGGGCCGTGGATGGTCGCGGCCGTGCTCGGCATGATGCTGGCCTATATAGGCTTCACCCAAAAGGTCACCGAATGGCGCGCACAGTTACGCCGTGAAATGGTGGAAACCGATAACCGCGCCGCCTCCCGCGCTGTAGATTCACTGCTAAACTATGAAACAGTCAAATATTTCAACGCCGAAACCTTCGAGCGCGATAATTACGGCCATGCCATCCGCAGCTACATGAAGGCCGCCACCCGCTCCGGCCAGTCGCTCGCGTGGCTTAATATCGGCCAGTCGCTCATCACCAATCTGATGCTCGCCGCCGCCATGGCCTTCACCGTGCAGGGCTGGGCGCAAGGCAAGTTCACTGCCGGCGATGTGGTGCTCATCAACACGCTGCTTATCCAGTTGTTCCGGCCCTTGGATATGCTCGGCATGGTCTACCGTGAGATCAAACAGGGCCTCATCGATATGGAAGCGATGTTCAGCCTGATCGATACCCCTCAGGAAATCAGCGACAAGCCCGGCGCGTCGGCGCTGGACATCACCGGCGGCGAAATCCGCTTCGAGCATGTAAATTTTAGCTACGCCCCAGATCGCCAAATCCTCTATGATGTCAGCTTCACCGTGCCGGCAGGCCGAAAAGTCGCCGTCGTCGGCCATTCCGGTGCCGGCAAGTCCACGCTCTCGCGCATCCTGTATCGATTTTACGATATCAGCACCGGAAGCGTCACTATCGATGGCCAGGATATCCGCGCCGTCACCCAAGCCTCACTGCGCGCGAACATCGGCATCGTGCCCCAAGACACCGTGCTGTTTAACGACACAATCGCGTTTAACATCGGCTATGGCCGCCCCGGTTCCACCCGGCCGCAAGTAGAGGCAGCCGCGCGCGGCGCGTCCATCCATGATTTCATCCAATCCCTCCCTCAAGGCTATGATACGCAGGTCGGCGAGCGTGGCCTGAAGCTTTCCGGCGGCGAAAAACAGCGCGTCGCCATCGCCCGTACCTTGCTCAAAAACCCGCCCATCCTCATCCTAGATGAAGCCACCAGCGCGCTGGATTCCGCCACCGAAGCCGAAATCCAGCAAGCGCTGAACGCCGTCTCGGAACACCGCACCACACTCACCATCGCCCACCGCCTCAGTACCATCACCAATGCCGATGAAATTCTGGTCATGGACAAAGGCCGCATTATCGAGCGTGGTTCCCATGAACAGCTTCTGGCCCAGCGCGGCCGCTACGCCGAAATATGGGCGCTGCAAGCCGCCGAGGCCCCCTCAGCAGTTGAAGCCGCCGAAGCCGCCGCCTAGACTGCGATCATGAAAACCCTGTCTCTCACCTTCCTGCCCCTCGCCCTTCTCGCTAGCGCCGCGCTCGCGCAAACGTCAGGCTTCTCGGATGCCGAACGCCGTCAAGGCGCCGAAGCCCATCCTCAGCTTCTGAAACAGTTCGGCGGGGCCTATCAAGGACCGCAGGCTGATTATGTTCGCCGCGTCGGCCAAAAAATCGCGCTGCAATCCGGCTATGCCGCGCGCGGCCAAGATTACACCGTCACCCTGCTCAATTCCAACGCTAACAACGCTTTCGCCATCCCGGGCGGCTATATCTACATCACCCGGCAACTGCTGGCGCTGATGAACGACGAGGCTGAACTAGCGTTCGTGATGGGTCATGAAGTCGGCCATGTCGCCGCGCAGCACTCGCAAAAACGCCAGAGCCGCTCCACGTTGACGGGGCTAGGTGCCGCCATCCTCGGCGCCGTCACCGGCTCCAACATTATTGGCAACATCGCAAATGCCGGCGCGCAAATCTACACGCTCGGCTATAGCCGCGGCCAAGAAAATGAATCAGACGATCTGGGCGTGCGCTATCTCGCCAGAGCAGGTTATGACCCCCTGGCCTCCGCAGACATTCTCGCCGCTCTCGGCGCGCAAACCAGCCTGGAAGCCCGGCTCGCCGGCAAAGGCGATGAAGCGTCAGGCCCCAGCTGGCTTTCCACCCATCCTACCAGCGCCAGCCGTGTGCAGCGCGTCCGAAAGGAAGCCGCAAAAGTCGCCGCCAGCGCCGGCCCCCGTGCCATCAACCGAGATGCCTTTCTGGATGCCATCAACGGCATGCCTTATGATGATGATGTCGAACAAGGCATCATCGACGGCCAAAACTTTCGCCACGGCGGCCTGAAACTCTCCTTTACCGCGCCTGCTGGCTTCTCGCTTCAAAACTCTCCCTCCGCCGTCCTCGGCACCCGCGGCAGCCAGTTCCGCTTCCAATTCTCCGGCGGCCGCCCCAATGGCGGTGAAAGCCTCGCCAGCTATGCCGGCCGCGTGTGGGAAGGCGCCGGCGTCCAAAACGCCCCCCGCGTTGAAATCCGCCGCATAAACGGCCTGGAAGTCGGCGTGTCCTCCGTTCGCAGCCGCTCCAACAACGGCGAAGTAGATGCCCAGCTTGCCGTCTATCGCTGGGGCAATGACGCTTGGTATCATCTCCTCATGCTCGCCCCTGCCGGCCAAGACCCCGGCTACGCCAGCCTCATCAATTCCGTCCGCCGCCTCACCCCTCAAGAGGCCAATGCCATCAAAGGCCGCCGCGTCACCGTCATCACCGTCAAAGCCGGAGACACCGTGCAAGGCCTCGCCAGTCGCATGGCCTATGATGATGACCGGCTGGCCCGCTTCACCATCCTGAACGGCATCACCGCCAACGCAAGGCTGGTCCCCGGCAGCCGCATCAAGCTCATCACCAGAGGCTGAGCAACCTTGCGCCTCGTCCATGTCGCCGCCGGCGCGCTATTTGATTCCCAAGGCCGCGTGCTGTTAGCCGAACGCCCCCCCGGCAAGCCCATGGCCGGCCTATGGGAGTTCCCCGGCGGCAAAATAGAGCCCCAAGAAACCCCCGAAGCCGCCCTCATCCGCGAATTGCAAGAAGAACTCGGCATAACCATCACCGCCCCCCAGCCGCTCAGCTTCGTCAGCCATGGCTATGAAAGCTTTCATCTGGTCATGCTGTTGTTCACTGTCACAAGCTGGCAAGGCCAGCCTATAGGCCAACAAGGCCAAAACCTGCGCTGGGTAGAACCAGCCAAAATCACCGATCTCCCCCTGCCCGCCGCCGATTATCCCCTCCTCCCCGCCGTGCAAGCCGCCGCCCATTCGCTCACGGACAGGTGACAGCGCCCCCCCTCGCGGCTATGCCCAGAATCGCATAACGCACATGCAAGGCACAGGGGCCCTCACATGAAAATCCTCGCAGGCAATGGCAATCCAGAGCTGGCTCAGGCCATCGCTAGCTATCTAGATATGGAACTCACCCGTGCCTCAGTGCGCCGCTTTGCCGATGAAGAAATCTTTGTAGAAGTCCATGAAAATGTGCGCGGCGAAGACGTATTCGTCGTCCAGCCCACCTCCGCCCCCGCCAACGACAATCTCATGGAATTGCTCATCTGCATCGATGCCCTGAAACGCGCGTCGGCCCGCCGCATCACCGCCGTCGTCCCCTATTTCGGCTACGCCCGCCAAGACCGTAAACCGCTCCCCCGGACGCCCATCTCCGCAAAACTCGTCGCCGATCTCATCACCACCGCCGGCGCCGACCGTGTCCTCTCCGTCGATCTCCACGCCGGCCAAATCCAGGGCTTTTTCGATATCCCCGTCGATAATCTCTACGCCGCCCCGGTCATGGCCTCAGATATCCACGCCCGCCTGCCCAAAGACGATATCACCGTCGTATCCCCCGATGTCGGCGGCGTCGTCCGCGCCCGCGCGCTCGCCAAACGCCTCGGCAACGCGCCGCTGGCCATCGTCGACAAACGCCGGGAACGCGCCGGCGAATCAGAAGTCATGAACATCATCGGCGACGTCCGAGGCCGCTACTGCGTCCTCGTAGATGACATCGTCGATTCCGGCGGAACCCTCTGCAACGCCGCCGCCGCCCTCATCGAAGCCGGCGCCCGCGGCGCCACAGCCTATATCACCCACGGCGTCCTCTCCGGCGGCGCCGTCGCCCGCGTCGAAGGCTCCGCCCTCACCGAACTGGTCATCACCGATTCCATCGCCGCCGTGCCCCTCGTCCGCGCCGCCAGCAAAATCCGCCACATCACCATCGCGCCGCTCCTCGCCGAAGCCATGCGCCGCACGAGCGAAGAAAGCTCGGTGTCGTCACTGTTTGATTAAGAGAAACAGCCTCCTGCGGCTGGGGCCTTAGGCCCCAGACCCCAAAATAAATCATTTAAACGCATGCGCGCTATCCCAAACAAAGGGGGTCTGGGGCCAAGGCCCCAGCCGCCGGAGGCCTCTTACTTAACCAGTCGTGCGGTTAACAATCCGGCCATCGGGCAAATACACCTTATCCGGCGTCACATATTCGCCTTTCGGGCTACAAATGCCGCCCGGATCCTGCGCGCGCATCTTGGCGCAGAATTCCGTATCCGGGCGCGGCTGCGGCTGGGCAATCGCCACGCCGGCGGCAATGCCCCCAACGGCAACCAGTCCAATCAAGATTTTGCTCAAGGTTTTCATCATCTAGGTCCAATCCCGCCGCAAAAGCGGCTATGACTTAGTAATAACGCACCGCGCCTTTCCGCAAGATTAATCTGCCACAAGCCAACCCCTTGCCGTCGTGACAGCATCAGCCCCGCCCGCTAAGTGTTGAACAGATGTCCGCCCCGCGCCTGTCCCTTGAATCTGCTGCTCTCGCCAGCAATTGGCGCGCGTTGGCTGCGGCCAGCGGCGCTGCGGCTTGCGGCGCTGCAATCAAGGCCGATGGCTATGGGCTAGGTGCCGCGCCCGTGCTGGCCGTGCTAACCGCCGCGGGCTGCCAAGATTTTTTCGTCGCGTCTTGGGCAGAAGCACAGGCGCTGGGCCCCCTGCCGCCGGGCGCGCGGGTAGCCGTGCTGCATGGCATCACGCCGCAAGACATGGCGCTGGCCCAGAGTTTAGGGCCGCAAATGGTGCCCGTATTGAACACACCCGCCCAAATCAGCCTCTGGGCCAGCACAGGCCGCGACGCTGATCTGATGGTGGATACCGGCATGAACCGGCTCGGGCTTGGCATGGCCGATCTCGCCGCCGCCCACGCCGTAAAAATCCACACCCTGCACAGCCATCTCGCCTGCGCCGATGAGCCGGCCCACCCCCTTAACAAGCTGCAACGCGCCCGCCTCCATGAGGTCGCAGCGCAGGTGCCCGCAGCGCGGCGCGCGCTCGCCAACACCGCCGGCATCAAGCTCGGCCCAGACTGGCATTTTGATCTCACACGCCCCGGCCTCGGCCTATATGGTGGCACAGCAGACACAGCGCCGGTCGTGCGCCTGCTCGCCCCCGTTGTGCAGCTCCGCGATGTGCCGGCAGGGGCCAGCATCGGCTATGGGGCCAGCTTCATTGCCAAAGCCCCCCTCAAAGTCGCCGTGGCGGCGCTAGGCTATGCCGATGGCTACCCGCGTGCGCTGCAAACATGGGGCCACGCCCATATAAACGGCATCACCTGCCCCGTGGTAGGCCGGGTCTCGATGGACCTCATCATTATCGACGTCAGCGCCGTGCCAGACCTCGCAGAAGGCGACCATGTAGAACTGGCCTTTGATCTCCCCGCCGCCGCCCACGCCAGCGGCCGCACCGAATATGAGTTGCTCACCGGCCTCGGCGCTCGCTATGTCCGCACATGGTCATGAGAACATCCCGCTAATGTCAGCAGTGATCGCGCTCGGGCGGCTGGTCATCGGCCTGTTCGCCCTCATCGGCCGCATGGCGATGTTCGCCGGCCAAGCCCTAGGGCGGCTGGTCAGCCTGCCGATCTATCCAGCGCAACTTTTTCAGCAGATGCTGGTCATCGGCTGGTTCTCGCTGCCCGTCGTCGGCCTCACCGCGCTGTTCACCGGCTCCGCTCTCGCCCAGCAAATCTACATCGGCGGCAGCCGCTTCAACGCCGCCAGCACCGTCCCGGCCGTCACCGTTATCGGCATCGTCCGAGAGCTAGGCCCGGTCCTGGGCGGGCTTATGGTGGCCGGCCGCGTCTCCAGCGCCATGGCCGCCGAGCTCGGCACCATGCGCGTCACTGAGCAGATAGACGCGCTCACCACCCTGCGTACCGATCCGATGCGCTATCTGGTCGCCCCGCGCCTGCTCGCCGCCATTGTGGTCATGCCGCTGCTGGTGCTGGTTTCCAATGCGCTCGGCGTCATGGGCGGCTGGCTCCTCGCCACAGGCCGGCTCGGCTTCAATTCGGCCAGCTATCTGAACACCACCGCGCAGTTTCTGGAAGCCGATGACATCATCTCGTCCATGGTAAAAGCCGCCGTCTTCGGCTTCTTCATCGCCCTCACCGGCTGCTATCACGGCTATAACAGCTCCGGCGGCGCCGCCGGCGTCGGCCGCGCCACCACCAATGCCGTGGTCTCGGCCTTCATCCTCATCCTGCTCTCCAATCTCATCATCACCGTCATCGTGTTCGGCTAATGAGCAAAAGCGTCCCCCGCATAGCGCTCGCGGGCGTAGAAAAAAGCTTCGGCCCCAAACACGTGCTTCGCGGCATTGATCTGGAGGTGCAGCCCGGCCAGTCCATGGTCATCATCGGCGGCTCCGGCACCGGCAAATCGGTCATGCTCAAATGCATCCTCGGCCTCATCCGCCCCGATAAAGGCAGTATCCGCATCAACGGCGAGGAGGTTGTTGGCCTGAAAGGGGGCGCCATGGCCGCCCACCGCGCCCGCTTCGGCATGCTCTTCCAAGGCGGCGCGCTGTTCGATTCGCTCCCCATCTGGCGCAACATCAGCTTTGCCCTCGAAGGCCCTGCCGCTGAAAGACGCGCCAAGGCGATAGCCACAATGGCCCGCGTCGGCCTCGGCGCCGAAGTCGCCGACCTAAAACCTGCAGAGCTATCGGGCGGCATGCAAAAGCGCGTGGCCCTCGCCCGCGCCATCGCCATGCGCCCAGAAATCATCTTCTTCGATGAGCCCACCACCGGCCTCGATCCGATCATGGCCGATGTCATCAACCGCCTGATCCGCGAACAAGTGACAGACCTGGGCCTCACCGCCCTCACCATCACCCACGATATGGCCAGCGCCCGCAAAATCGCAGACAGCATCGCCATGATCCACAAAGGCCGCATCATCTGGCACGGCCCCGTCCAAGATATCGACATGCCAAATAATCCCTATGTAGATCAATTCGTGCATGGCCGCGCCGAAGGCCCCATCAAAATGGCCCTGCACAAATTATAACGCACCAAAAGGCCATACCGTCGCATGCGCGATTTTGGCCAGTTGTAACTGAGCCGCCCCCCCGCCATTTCAGCAGTGCCATTCGGATACCCCGAAACCCGCCCCCTCCTGACCGACCGCAGGAGGATAGGCGGACCGGCATCAGTTCTGGGCAGCCCAGCCAGTCTGTCCGGCTGCCCAGAACTGATAGCGGCTACTGATAGCGGCTACTGATAGCGGCTACTGATAGCGGCTACTGATAGCGGCTGATGATAGTAATTGCAGAAAACCACCGCTCATCGCGCTCACCAAACGCTTGGCCCCTTAGAAGCTGCGGCAAATAGACCGTGCGCTGTTCTGCTCATCTTCATGAAAGAATTCAGTCTTTAAACAGCGCACATCGATTCCCAGTTGTGGGAGCGGTGCTTTCACCTATTCGCTTTCACCTTAACAAGGAGACCTCCCATGACTATCAAGACCTTCCTGCGTTCCGGCATCGCCGCCCTCGCCATTGCAGGCGCCGTCCCTGCGCTCGTGCAGCCCGCCTTCGCCGCCACCATCGTTGAAACCGCCGTTGGCTCCGCAGATCATACCACGCTGGTCGCCGCCCTTAAGGCCGCTGGCCTCGTAGAAACCCTGTCCGGCGCCGGTCCGTTCACGGTCTTCGCCCCCACCAATGGCGCCTTCGCCAAGCTCCCCGCCGGCACCGTGGAAACGCTGCTAAAGCCAGAAAACAAGGCCACGCTGACTTCGATCCTCACCTATCATGTGGTGCCAGGCAAGATCGCCGCTGCTGATGTTCTCGCCGCCATCAAGGCCGGCGGCGGCAAGGCCGTGCTCACCACCGTGCAGGGCGAAAAGCTCACCGGCAGCATCGAGGGCGGCAAGGTCATCCTCACCGATGCCAAGGGCGGCAAGTCCACAGTCACCGCGACTGATCTGCCAGGCTCCAATGGCGTTATCCACGTCATCGATACAGTGCTAATGCCGTAAGCCTCACACAAAGGCTAAAGAGAGGGGCGGGTCCGCAAAGGCCCGCCCCTTTTATGTAAACTCGCGCCCGGCCCCCCGCTCGCCCCGCGCCAGCGCAAACACCACGCCCGAAAGCGCCATCAACGCCACCAGATTGGGCAGCGCCATCACCGCATTGGAAATATCCCCCAGTCGCCACACCAGCGTCAAATCCAGAAACGACCCCACAAAAATCACCCCACACCACAGCAGCCGCCACAGTAAATGCAACCGCGCCTCACCGCGCGCACTGCTCCCCGGCAGCATGTCATATAGCTCAGAAATCGCCCGCTCGCCGTAATAGCTCCAGGTCAAAAGCGTGGTGAACACAAACAATATGAGCGCCACAGACGCGATCAACGTTCCCAACGCCACCCCAAACACCGGCAGCGGAAACGCGCTTGCAAACGCGCCCGACGTCATCGCAAACCCCTGCAAATCCGATTGCCAGGCATGCTGCACCATTTCTGTGCTGCCATCGGCCAGCGTATGTACAAAATTACCCCGCACGGTCAGCAACACCAGCGCCGTCATCGTGCAGATCACCACCGTATCAATAAACGTCCCCAGCATCGCAAACCGTCCCTGCAGTTCAGGGTCATCAGTCTGCGCCACAGCATGCGCCATCGGCGTAGAACCCTGCCCCGCCTCATTGGAAAACAGCCCGCGCGCCACGCCGGCCCGCATCGCCATCAAAATCGCCGCCCCCAAAAATCCGCCACTCGCGGCCTGCGGATTAAAAGCGCCGTCAAAAATCCTCGCAAACGTCTGAGGTATCTCATCCAAATCCAGCACAATCGCCGTCAGCGCCATCACCAGATACGCCACCGCCATCACCGGCACGATCCGCTCGGCAGAGGCGCCAATCGACTTGATCCCCCCCAAAATCACCACCAGAACCATCGCCGCCACAACCAGCCCGCCAATCCACTCCTCCAGCCCGGTCAATTCCTGAATAGAATCCGCCACAGAATTGGCCTGAATCCCATTGCCCGTTACGAGCGCCGAAAACAGCGTGCCCAAGCAAAACAACACCCCCAGCCAGCGCCACTTCGGCCCCAGCCCGCGCGCAATATAGGTCATCGGCCCCCCGCGCCAACTCCCATCCGGCGCCTTCTCCCGAAAGCGAATAGCCAGCGCCCCTTCAGCAAAAGACAGCGCCATGCCAATCAGCGCCGTCACCCACATCCAGAAAATCGCGCCGGGCCCGCCCAAAGATATCGCCGTCGCCACCCCCGCCAAATTGCCCGTCCCCACCTGGCCAGACAAAGCCGTAGAAAGCGCTGCAAACGGTGAAATCTCGCCCTTACCGCCGCCCTTGCGGTCCTTGCCAAACAGCGATCCCAGCGCACTGCCAAATTTTCGCAACGGATAAAACCGCAGCCCCACCATGATATAAAGCCCGGCTCCGAGCAGAATAATCACCATCGGCGGCAGCGGCAAAACCTCCGCCCCGTTCCAGGTGCCCCCCCAGATCAGGTCGCTAACATTAACAACTTTATCGATAAAATCTTCCACGCGCCCCCCGCCAAGCTAGCGTCAGCCCGCGTCCGGGGCCTTCCAGCTTCCATCCAATAGCTTGATAATCGCCGAAAAATCTACCCCCGCGCCGCCCATCCCGGCAAACATCTGATAAATCGCCTCCGCATTGGCCCCCATCGGTACGCTCGCACCGGCTGACCCTGCCGCCGCCACCGCCAGCTTCAAATCCTTGAGCATCAGCCCGGCCGCAAACCCGCCCTGATAATCCCGGTTAGAAGGCGCAGAAGGCACCGGCCCCGGCACCGGGCAATAGCTGGTCATAGACCAGTTCTGCCCGCTCGCCTTGGAGCTGATATCAAAGAAGGTCTGCGCCTCCAGCCCCAGTTTCTGCGCCAGCACAAAGGCCTCAGCGGTCGCCACCATGGAAGCCCCCAGCAGCATATTGTTGCAAATCTTCGCTGCCTGCCCAGCCCCTGCGCCGCCGGCATGCAAAATCGCCTTGCCCATCGCCGCCAACACCGGCTCCGCCCGCGCAAAACCCTCGCTACTTCCGCCCACCATAAACGTCAGCGTGCCCGCATTGGCCGCCGCAATCCCGCCAGAAACCGGCGCATCACACATCACAAAGCCCAAAGCATCCGCCGCGCCTGCCACATGCCGCGCACTGTCCACATCAATCGTCGAGCAATCCAGAAACAGCGTCCCCGCCGCCGCCGCGCCAAACACTGCGCCCTCATAAACCGCCCGCACATGCGCGCCGGCTGGCAACATAGTCACCACAACATCAGCGCCCACGACAGCCTCAGCCGCCCCCGTCACCCCCACACAGCCCGCCTCAACAGCCCGCGCAAGCGCGTCCGCCGACAGATCAAACGCCTGCACAACATGCCCGGCCTTGGCCAGATTGGCCGCCATCCCGCCGCCCATATTGCCCAGCCCGATAAAACCAATCGTCGCCATGCTGCGCGTTCCTTATTTCATCGTCGGGATAACAAAGCTCGAATCCGCCACAGCGCCACCAGTTGGCCAACGCTGCGTCACCGTCTTGATCTTGGTATAAAAACGCACGCCCTCCGGCCCATGCACATTGGTATCCCCAAAGGCCGAGCGCTTGGCGCCGCCAAAGGTATGATAAGCCACCGGCACCGGAATCGGCACGTTAATGCCAATCATCCCCACCTCAACCTGCGCTGCAAATTCCCGCGCCGCCGCGCCATTGCGGGTGAAAATAGCCACCCCATTGCCATATTGATGCTGGGAAGGCAGCGAAATCGCCTCCGCCAAAGTCTCCGCCCGCACCATCTGCAACACCGGCCCAAATATCTCTTCCTGGTAAGATTGGTGCGACGCCTTCACATGGTCAAAAAAGCTCGGCCCCACAAAAAAGCCCTGCTCATGGCCCTGCAACACCAGCCCGCGCCCATCCACCACAAGCTCGGCCCCTTCGGCCACGCCCATATCAATATAGCTCTCAATCTTCGCCTTATGCGCCGAGCTCACTACCGGGCCATAATGCGCGCTTGCATCGCCAGAAATGCCCACCTGCAAGCCCGCAATCGCCGGCACCAGCGCCTCACGTAGCCGCCCTGCCGTCTCCGCGCCCACCGGCACCACCACTGGCAACGCCATGCAGCGTTCGCCCGCTGAGCCAAAAGCCGCGCCCATCAGGTCAGCCACCGTCTGGTCCATATCGGCATCGGGTAACACAATGCCATGGTTCTTCGCGCCGCCCATAGCCTGCACGCGCTTGCCATTGGCCGTGCCGCGTGAATACACATATTGCGCAATATCCGATGAGCCCACAAAGCTCACCGCCTTGATGTCAGGCGCATCCAAAATTGCATCCACCGCTAGCTTGTCGCCGTGCACCACATTCAAAACGCCCGCCGGAAGCCCGGCTTCCATCATCAGCTCCGCCAGCCGCACCGGCACGGAAGGGTCCCGCTCGGAAGGCTTGAGAATAAACGAGTTCCCACACGCAATCCCCACAGCAAACATCCACATCGGAATCATCGCCGGAAAATTAAACGGGGTTATGCCCGCCACCACGCCAAGCGGCTGCCGCATCGAGTAAACATCAATCCCCGGCCCCGCCCCTTGCGTATATTCCCCCTTCAAAAGATGTGGAATCCCGCAAGCAAACTCCACCACTTCCAGCCCGCGCTGCACATCGCCCCGGCTGTCAGCCACCACCTTGCCATGCTCGGAGGAAAGTAGCTCCGCCAGAGCGCCCATCTCTCGCTCAATCAACCGCTTAAACTCAAACATCACCCGCGCGCGCCGCTGCGGATTAACCTCCCGCCAGGCCGCCTGCGCCGTCACAGAATTGGCCACCGCCGCCTCCATCTCAGCCACAGACGCCAACTGCACCCGCGCCTGCTGCGCCCCCGTATTAGGATTAAAAACCGGTGCAAAAACCCCGGAAGCCCCGCGAAAACTCGCCCCATTAATGAAATGATCAATCTCGCGCATCACGCACTCCCCAAGTCTATCCCCCTAGCCCTATTCCTAATGCCGAGGCTCCCACAATCGAAGAATACGCAACCATATACTGCATATTCGCACATCAGCGATTGCACATATGCCCGAGTAGGAGAGCCTCCGGCGGCGGAGCCTCTTCCTAGCCGAAGTGCTCCTTCAACCCGATCATCGCCAGCGCCGCCTTCGCCGCTTCCCCGCCCTTATCCTTCTCGGAAGCCCGCGCCCGTGCCCAAGCTTGCGCTTCATTCTCCACGGTGAGAATGCCATTGCCAATAACCACCCCGTCCAACGACAAAGCCATCAAGCCGCGCGCGCTTTCACCGGCCACCACCTCAAAATGATAGGTCTCGCCGCGGATAACGCAGCCCAGCGCCACATAACCATCATAGCGCCCCGTTTCATGCGCTAGCGAAACCGCGCCGGGGATTTCCAGCGCGCCGGGCACGCTGATCCGGTCATAGGTAGCGCCCGCCGCCGCCAGGACAGCCAGCGCGCCGGCAAGCTGTGCGTCAGCGATGTCAGCGTAAAACCGGGCTTCAACAATCAGAATATGGGTCATGATGGCGTTCCTTAGCTAGCAGTATAAGGCGGAATGGGATGCTCGCCGACAACGCGCAATCCATAGCCATTAAGGCCCACGATATTGCGGTGGGTATTGGTGAGCAGGATCATGTCGGAAACGCCCAAATCCACAAGGATTTGCGCCCCCACGCCATAAGCCCGCAGGTCCATTCCATCGCCGCCCCCGCGCGCCAGCATCTGCCGGGATATGGCATCCGGCGTGCCTTCGCGAATAATCACGATAATGCCTGCGCCCTCGTCAGCGATCACCTTCATGGAGCGCTGCAACTGCCCGGCCCGGTCATTGGCTTCCTGAAACATATCGGAGAAAATCGACAAGGCATGCACCCGCACAAGGATAGGCTTGTCAGGTTCAATCCGGCCCTTTTGAAGCACAATATGCTCGGCATATTCCGCGGTATTGGCATAGGTCTTCGTCGACCAATGCCCGCCGATATGGCTCTCAATCGAAGCCTCGGCCACGCATTTCACCAGCCGGTCATGGGCATGGCGATAGGCAATCAAATCCCGAATAGTGCCAATTTTCATGCCGTGCCGGCGCGCAAACAAAATAAGGTCCGGCAGCCGCGCCATGGTGCCATCATCGTTCATAATCTCGCAGATAACGCCGGAAGGATTAAGCCCTGCAAGCCGGGACACATCCACCGCCGCCTCAGTATGCCCGGCCCGCACCAACACGCCGCCATCCCGCGCCACCAGCGGAAACACATGCCCTGGCGTCACCAGATCAGTCGCCCCCTTGGAGCCATCAATCGCCACAGCAATCGTCCGTGCCCGGTCAGCAGCAGAAATACCCGTCGTCACCCCCTCCTTGGCTTCAATAGAAACCGTAAACGCCGTGGAATGCCGCGTGCCATTATCACGGGACATCAAGGGGATGCCCAAATCCCGCACCCGCTGCGAGGTCAGCGACAAACAGATGAGCCCCCGTCCATGCCGCGCCATGAAGTTCACCGCATCAGGCGTAGCCATCTGCGCCGGGATCACCAGATCGCCCTCATTCTCCCGGTCTTCGTCGTCCACAAGAATGAACATCCGGCCATTGCGGGCTTCGTCAATAATCTCCTCGATAGGCGAAAGCGCAGGCCCGGAATCGCGCGTGGCGATATAATCCTCCAGCTTGCGCAACGTCTCGACCGTCGGGTTCCAGTCCAAATCGTCAAGCGCTCTCAATGAGTTAGCATGAAGACCAGCAGCTCGCGCCAGCCCAGAGCGGCTTTCTTCTCCGCTCGATACCAAATCTCGCACCCGTTCAACTAGTTTCGCGTTCATAGCGCCTCACATTAAAATGTGAACATGGCATCAACCAATCACATTAAAATGTCAATCAACCAATTGGCGCATCCGGGCCAAATAACGTGCTAGTATATCAATCTCAATATTCAGCTCATCCCCAACCTTCGCGCCTCCAAAGGTCGTCCATTCCGCCGTATGCGGAATCACATTTACATAAAACACAGCTCCCTCAGCGTTATCAATTACATCATTCACGGTAAGTGACACGCCATCCAGCGTCACAGAGCCTTTTTGGGCTATAAAAGGCGCGATTTCTGCTGGCACGGAAATGCTGAAGCGAATACTTGCCCCTTCTGGATCCAATGCTACAATTCGTCCCACTGCATCTACATGGCCTGTGACAATATGACCGCCCAGCTCGTCGCCCACTTTCAGCGCGCGTTCTAGGTTCAGTTTGCGTCCTGCTTGCCATTGTCCTGAAGCTGTTCGGCGTTTGGTTTCTGCTGAAATATCAACGACAAAATGGCCGGCTTGTTTGGCCACCACTGTCAGGCAAACACCTGAACAGGCAATGGAAGCGCCTAGCGCGACGCTGGCCATGTCGTAGCTGGTGCTGATGGTGGCGCGTAGATCGCCGCGCTCTTCTACGCTTTCGATTTGACCGATGTCTGTGATAATTCCTGTAAACATATAAGGGCCTTAGCGGTTACGGGTGAAGATCTCAAGCCTGTCTGGGCCGAGGGTGATTATGGGGCTGGGGTGCCATTTGTTGTGGGTTATTTCCGTAAGGTTTAGCATGGCTATGCCGGGCTGGCCGCCTAGTAAAAGCGGGGCGCGGTAGATTAGAAGCCGGTCTACCATGTCCGCTGCAAGTAAGCTTGCGGCTACTTTGGCGCCGCCTTCTACGAGAATCTCGTTGGCGGGTAGGCTTGCCATGTCTTCAAGCGATTTTACGTGCAGCCAGCCCTTGGGGGCGGCGCTTTTTCCGAGCAGGGCTGGGGTTGGGCTGCGGCTTTCCAAGCCGGGCAGGCGGACATCGAGGCGGGGGTGGTCGGCGACGTAAGTACCTGTTCCGATGAGTATTATATCAGCGCGCGCGCGTTCCAGATGGGCGTGGGCGCGGGCTCTTGGGCTGGTGATCCAGCGGCTGGTGCCGTTATTCAGAGCGAGGCAGCCGTCCAAGCTGAGGGCGAGTTTAAGGGTGATATGGGGGCGGTTTTGGTGTTGGCGGGTGAGAAAGCCGGCCATTACTGCTTGGGCTTCAGCAGTTCGGATGCCCGTTATGACTTTGATTCCAGCGGCTTGGAGTTTTGCGATGCCTTTGCCATTGGTGCGGGGGTCTGGGTCTGGGGCGGCGATGATGGCGGTTTTTATGCCGGATTCTATCAATAATCCGGCGCAATCTGGGCCTCTGGGGCTTTGATGGGCGCAAGGTTCGAGGGTGATATAGGCGGCGGCGCCGGCCGCGTTTATGCAGGAGAGGGCCATGGCTTCGGCGTGAGGGCGGCCGCTTGGCTGGGTCCAGCCTCTTGCTATCATTATGTTATCTTTGATGATTATGCAGCCTACCGGGGGGTTTGGGTAGGTGGTGCCGACGGCGCGGCTGGCCAGTGTTAGGGCTGCGCCCATCCAGCGGGGGTGGTCTGTACTCACATTACCGGCGGTTCTGAAGCGACGTAGGGGATTTCTTTTTTGATGGTGCCGGATTCGACATAGGCATCATATTGGGCTTGGGCGTCTATTCGGGCTTGCCCGGACAGGGTGGCGATGTAGTTTCGGGATTCCTGAAGTTTGTTTTCTCTTGCTTTTAGAGTGGCTTCCGTGTCGGAAATGGCGTCGTCCCGGGTGCGGTCACCGGGCCAGCTTTCGGCGTAAATGAGCTTGGGATCGGGGCCTAAGTAACCGGTTTTATGTTCGGTGAGAAAACCATAGATTACTATGCCGGTTATTAGCAGCGACGCGCCGCCTACTTTGAGGTAGCGGCTGCGTTTATCGGTCTTGCTGGGGTTCAAAAATGACATATTTCATCATATCTCGGGAAAAAGCGGGGCGCTAGCGGGGTATTTGGGGGTTTTTTGAGGGTGTGTGAGGGTTGATTGGTGCCGGGTTTGGGGTGTTGGCGGGATGGTTTCTGGGTGGTTTTTTCAGGTTTTTTTGTTGACTGACAGTCTAGTCAACGATTCTGACCTACCGATGAGCGGCATCAGCGCGGCCATTTCCGGGCCGTGATCCAGACCGGTTAAAGCGCGCCGGAGCGGCAGGAAAAGGGCTTTTCCTTTGCGCGCTGTGGCGGTTTTTAATGTGGCGGTGAGACTTCCCCAGATATTTTCATCCCATTCGAGGGTTTCGAGGGTTTCATGGGCGGTTTTTAGGTAGGATTCGTCGTCTGGATCACATTGTAATGTGATAGGGCCGGTTAGGACCTTCTGCCATACTGATATATCTGAGAGGCGGGTGATGTTGGTTTGGACGGTTTTCCAGAGATTCGGGTCGGTGCCGGGGAGGCGGTCTTTTACGGTTTCATAGGGGAGGATGTGGAGGGTGCGCTGGCTTAGGGTGCTTAGGTCTTCAGGATCGAAGCGGGCGGGGGCGCGGCCGAAATGGGAGAGGCTGAAGTTTTGGATGAGCTCGTCCCTGCTGGTGATGGGGGCGATGGGCTGGGAGGTGCCGAGATGGGCGAGGAGGGCGCAGACGGCCAGCGGCTCGATGCCGTCTGCTTGCCACTGATCGGCGCCGGTGCTGCCGATGCGTTTGGAAAGCGCGGCGTCGGCGCCGGTGAGGAGGGCGAGATGGGCGAGGCGGGGCGCGCGCGCGCCCAGCGCCTCGAACATTTGCAGCTGGATGGCGGAATTGCTGACATGGTCTTCGCCGCGCACCACGTCTGTTACGCCCATATCCGCATCGTCGATGACGGAAGGGAGCATGTAGAGCCATGAGCCATCGGCGCGGCGGATGACGGGATCGGAAAGCTGGGCGGGTTGGAATTGGCAGAGGCCGCGGACGCCGTCTTCCCAAGCGATGGGGCTTTCGTGATCCAGTTTGAAGCGCCAATGGGGGGCGGATTCGGCTTCCAGCCGGGATTTGTCTTCGTCGGTCAGCGCAAGGGCGGCGCGGTCATAGACCGGCGGCAGGCCGCGGGAGGCGGCGAGGCGGCGTTTTAGTTCGAGTTCTTCGGGGGTGTCCCATGCTTTATAGGCGCGGCCCTGGGCGGCGAGGGTGGCTAGCACCGCTTCATAACGGTCGAACCGGTCTGACTGGCGCACTTCGGCATCTGGCGAGAGGCCGAGCCATGCGAGATCGTCGCGGATGGCCGCTGCGGAGGTTTCTGTGGAGCGGGCTGTATCGGTATCATCCATCCGCAGCAGGAAGCGGCCGCCAGCGGCTTTGGCGCAGAGCCAGTTTACCAGCGCGGTGCGGATATTGCCGGCGTGGAGGCGGCCGGTGGGGCTGGGGGCGAAGCGGGTGATGACCATGAGCGGGGTTTAGCCGGGATGGGGGGTTTGGTGAAGGGGGGAGAAGGGACTGCTCATTTTGTCGCGATCTGGTGTGCCAACTTCTGAGTCAGTCACTTAGGGCTGTAGCTTCAGGATCAGTTCGGAGGAAATGGTCCATTTATCTGACGCGCGGTCCGGTTTGACGTCTCTGATCATGCGTAGTTCGTTGCCATTGCGGATATGGGTGTATCTCGACACGGGAGGATTGGGCGCGGTTTCATGGGCTTTTTCTGTTGCCGTTCTTGCGGCTGTCCAGTGATCAGCGTCGGTGACGTTTAGGATTTCGGGTTTGAAATAATAAATGCCTTCAGCGCCGCTTAGGAAATAGGACATTTGCATCCCAGTTTCGGCATCCAGCGGGAAGATCACTTTCAGCGTGGGGTGGATTTTGCCGTCTTCCCAAAAGAAGGTGTTAGTTTCGACGAAAACCTCGTTCCCGGGCTGGCACCCATAGCCGGCGTCAAAGGGAATCGTGCGGTATACGCCGGTTTGATTATATTGCCGGAATATGCCTTTCCAGTTGCCTTTTAGGGTGCACATTCGGGCGATATAGTCACGGTCTGTGATGGCGGTTTCTGCGGCCGTGAGCGGGGTTGTGTTCAGCAGGAGGCAGGCCAGAAGTGTTGCTAGCCGCATCTTCATGTTCTTGCTCCTGCAAGGCGGGGGATAAACGCCGCGGTGCGCGGCTTTGAACATATTATGGGCTTTTTGAGCACAGGCAACACATTAGAGAGCGCGGGCTATTGTATAGGGGGATGCAAGGGACGAGTCCCCTGCCCGCCGGAGGCTGCTTCTTACGCTGCGACTGCTATCGCGCGTTCGAGCCATTTTCTGGTGTGGGGGAGGGCGGCTTCTAGTTGGGGGAGGTCGTTTATGCAGAGGAATTTTATGTCTGGGGTGAGGGCGCGGCGCAGGAGGTGGCGGAGCTGCGTGCGGGGGAGGTCGGTGGTGGCGGTGCTTTTTAGGTGGAGGTGATCGGGGGTGGTTTTTAGGACGCAGGCGCCGGTTTTGATGAGGGCGTGGTTGTGCAGGGATTGGGGGAGGAATTGGCTGGTGCAGCGGAAGCGGTGGGTGATGTTTTGCGCGAAGGCTTGGTGGTGGGTTTTGTAGAGGGTTTTCAGGGTGGATTTTAGCATGGGGTGGACGACATGGGCGCCGGCGAAGAGGTGGTTGGCGCTGTAGCCTGCTATCGCGGCGGCGTTGATTTGCGCGAAGCCGTTCAGGTGGGCGGGGTTTTGGCGGTTTTTGGGGTCGGCCAGGAGGGGGCTGAGGTCGATCCATTTGCCGCGCAGGACGGGCTTTTGGCTTTGGAAGACGTCTGTGGGGGCCAGCGGGGCGGTTAGGAAGACGTCGTCGTTGAAGTAGACGAAGCGTTCGGCGAGATTTGGGATGTTCCAGATCATGGTTTCGATGGTCATGGAATTGAAAGTGGGCAGGACTTGTTCATGGCCTTTGAAGAGGGTTTTGTGATCTATGATGGTGAGGCGGGATTTTAAGGTTTCTGGGAGGTGGGTTAGGTTGGGGGTTTGCGCGTCGGTGACGATGTAGATGTGGTTTATCCAGGGGGCGTGGTTGGCGATGGCGTTCAGGCAATAGCTTAGCTCGTCTGAGCAGGCCCAGCGGTGGGGGTTGGTGGCGTTTTCGTTGGCTGATGTGCGCGGCATATGGGCGTGCCGGCGGGCGGCGTGGGCGGGGTCTGCGCCGTTTACCCAGGTGATGACGGCATCGATGGGGGTGGCGGGGGAGGTTTCGGGCATTTTGGGGGGTTAGGGCTTTGCGGCGGGCCGGGGCTTGGGGGGCGCGGGCTTTTGGTGGGGGGGGCAAGGATGTGCTGCGCCGATATGGGGGCGCTACATAGGGAATTGAGCGGGAAAGTCTAGGCTTTTGGGGCGAAGCCGGCGCGGGCGAGTATTTTGGGGACGGTGCGCTCTGTGGCGGCAAGCGGCGCGCCGATGGTGCGGTTTACGAAGAGGGTGCGGAGCGCGTCTATATCTGCGCGGGTTTGGGCGGTGGCGGTGTAGTCGTTGATCATGTCGGGGGTGATGCCGGCTTTTTCTTCCAGGAGTTTTTCGGTGATGGCCATACGGTCGCGCATGATCCAGACCTCTTGGATGAGGGCCATGGTGATGCGGCCGAGATCGTCAGTGCTGGTTTCGTTTAGGGTGGCGTTGGTGGCGGGGAGGGGGTTCATTTCGGTCATGACGGGCCTCAGGCGGCTTTGGCGATGGCTTGTGGTTTTTGGGCGCGGGTGATCCATGGATACCAGTCTTGGCCGAGGGCGTAGCTTTCAACATTTGTGAAGCCGGCATCTTTTAGTTGTTGGTCCAGGCTGGAATGTAGGACGGCGGAGAAGAAGGGTTCGCCTCGGTTTTGTGTGTCCCAATCCAGGATGATGGCGTGGAACAAGTCTACGGCGCGGAAGGGCGGCGGGTCGGAAATGACGATGTCTGCGCCGGGCTTCATGATGCGGAACATTTCGGCGAAGACTTTGGCGTTTTCTTTGGGGGGGAGTTCGTGGTGGAGGGCGTAGGTGATGACGCCGTCAAAATGATTGTCGGGTTCATTGGTGTCAGTGATTTCGCGTTGTTTGAGATGGGCTTTGATGCCTTGGCTTTCAGACATGCGGTGGCCGGATTTTAACAAGCCTGGCGAGATGTCTGAGCCGTGGATTTCGGCATTTGGGAACACGGTTTGGAGGGCGCGAAAAGTGGTGGCACCGCCGCAGCCGGGTTCGTAAATGCGCTCATATTGGGCTTTGGGGAATTGTTTTACGGTTTCGATACGCTGCTGGCTGATGTCATCACCGACACCGACGGCTGCGTAGCCGCCCTTGCTGAAGATGTACGGGCCTACGGCGAAGGCGAACATGGCGCCGTAGAGATCGTAACCGTCCCAGCCGCCGGGTTCTAGGTGCCATTCGGTATCCCAATAGCGGGGCGGGATCTGGTTGGTTAGCTCTAGCGTGCCGCCGGCGCTGGTGGGCAGCGGGGCGGATTGGAAAGCTTCAATTTCGGCGCGGCGTTCTTCGACCGCGGCGATGCCGGAGCTGTAAACTTCCTCGGCGACATAGCGTTGGAGGAAGCGTTCGAGGCGGAACATGGGTTTTTGATCGGCGATGGCGCGGGCGGCGGCGATGCGTCCCCGGCCTTCAGCGCCTTGGGTGTCGGCTTTATGGTCTGCGGACAGGGGCTTTGTGGCCGGGTCGGCATCGAACTGGGCGCGGGCGGCGGGGCGGAGGTTGCCAGCGGCGAATTTCTGGATGTCACCTAGGATTTCCATGCTGGCACGGCCACGCTGGGTGAGGCCGAAGCTGGGCTTGGCGGCGGCGATTTTAGGGTCATCCAGGTTGGTGAAGAAGGTCATTTTTAGCTCCTATGATGGGAGTTTAGCGGTTTTGGGCGGCGCGGGCCAGTGTGAGGACGTCGCGGGGGGGAGATTCTTGTTGGCGGGCGGCGATTTTTTCAGGCGTGAGCCATGTGTGGATGCTGCCGTTCTCGCACACGCCGAGCATGATGTCGGCGGCCCATGTGGCCAGCGTCTGGGGCGTGTCTGCGAGAATGTTTACGACCGCATCTCTGGCGGCGCGGGCTTCTGGCGGGAGCTGGCTTTTGGCATTTTCGCGGAAGAAGCCTTCGGTGAGGACGAGGCCGGGGCTTAGGGCGGCGAAGGCGAGATGGGGCGGGGCTTCCCCGGCGAGCGCGCGGGTGAGGAAGGTGAGGGCGGCTTTACTGGTGGCGTAGCCGTTCATTTTGGGAACGGGTTGATTGTCGGCGCCGGCGCCTAGCATGTTCCAGATGCTGCCGGATGTCATGGTGCGGGCCATCGCTCTGGCAGCGGCTTGGCAGCCGTAGAGCGCGCCTTTGAGGTTTATGTCGATCATGCGGTCCAGGGTTTCGGGCGGTAGGGTTAGCAGGCTGTCTCCGGTGAGGGCTTGGCCGGCGTTGTTTAGCCAGATGTCTATCTGGCCGAAGCGGGCGATGGTGGCGTCTGCTAGTGCCTGGGTTTGGGCGGGGTCTCGGACGTCTGTGATGAGATGGGCCGCGCCGGGGATGGTGGCGGCGGCTTTGGCGAGAGTGTCTGGGTTGGGAGCGGCGAGCATGACGCGGACGCCTCGTGAGGCGAGTTCTTGGGCGATGGCGAGGCCTAGGCCTTGGCTGGCACCGGTGACTACAGCAGTTATGGGGGCGACCGTCATGGCAGGAACTTGTTGATGATGGCGGCGGTTTCGGCGGGGCGTTCTTGATGCACGAAGCTGCCGGAATTGGGGATGATTACGGAGGTGAGGTGGGGGATGAGGCGTTTGCCGACCGCTTCATATTTTGTGTAATTGCCGCGATCGGTGTTGATGAGTAGCATTTTGCACTGGATGCGGGGCAGATAGGCGTTGATGTTTGACCAGCCGACGCCGCGTTCTATCGGGCGCAGCCATGGCCCGACGGCGGCACGGCTGGCGATCATTTCCTCTGTAACTTGGGGGACCATGGTGCCGAAGATATCGGTGCCGAGCACGCCATCTGAAAGGCCTTGGCCCCGGCGGTCTATATCTTGCTGGGCGATGTCTTTGCGGCTGATTTGGCCGATGAGGCTGGCGCTTACCAGCGTTACGGTTTTGATGCGATCTGGGAACAGCGCGGCGATGGCGGCACCGGCGAGGCCGCCGAGCGAGTTGCCGCCGATGTGGAATTGGGTGAGGCCCATTTCATCTATGGCCGCCAGCAGTTGCGTCATGATTTCCGGGACGGTCATCATATAAGGCGCTGGTCCCCACATTTTGGACGCGCCGTGCGCAGGGAGATCAATGGCGATGATACGGCGGTTTTTGGCGAGCAGGGGCGCGATGTGCCGCCAGTCTGCGACCCAGCCGCCTAGTTTGTGGAGAAGAACGAGGGGATCGCCTTCGCCTACGCTTACCCAGTGTAGGGTGCCTGCGCTGGTGGCGATGTTGCCTTCTTTGTCCCAGGGGCCGGGGGGCATGGGGGTTTGGGCCAAGACAGGAGCGGCTGCGGGTGTGGCTGCTGCTGCTGTTAGCAGGCCCAGCGCGGTGCGGCGGCCATAGAGGGGGGGAGTGGGGGTCATTTGGGGACTCCTGTGGGAGAGATATCAGCGTCGATCGGGGTTTCGAAGCTGTTCACGATGAAGGCGAGTGTGGTGTAAAAACCGATGGTGGCCATGATATCGAGAAGGAGGCCGGGGTCTAGGGCTTTGATTTCGGTTGGCGTTAGGCGGCCGTTTTGGAGGAGGGCGTCGGTGGCCGCCATGAGCGCGGTGTCTTCGTCTGATTCGCCCCAGTCTTCGCAGGCTTTGGCGGTGCGGGCGATGCGGGCGTCTGATAGCCCAGCGAGTTTGCCGCGCACCACGTGATGGGCGCGTTCATAGGCGCTGCCCCAGTGATAGCCGGTGCGCAGAATGACGATTTCTTTTTGCGGCTCGGTGAGGCTGCCGCCGAGCACGACATGGGCGCGGAGCGGCTCCCATGCCAGCAGCAGCGCGCGGTTGTGCGCCATGGTGCGATAGACGTTCAGCTTTTTGGCGAAGCTGGGCGCGCCGGGGGGGAGGCTTTCGTCGGGGAGAGGGGCGAAGGTCATAGGTACTGCCAGCCTCGGAAGGTGTTTCCGGGGGTGCGGGGGGGGAGCATGTTGGCGTAGCCGGTTTCTGCGGCAATTTCGGCGAGGACTTGCTGCGCGTCGGCGATGATCTGCGCTTCGTTCCAGCGGGTGGAGCGGCCATTTTCGATGAGTTTTTCACCGGCGACAAACACCGTGTGGACGTTTGCGGACTGGGCGGCCCAGACAAGCAGGCCGGGGATGCGGAGGTTTTGGTGATGGGGGGCGGTTTCGGCTTTAGCCATATCTATGAGGATGAGGTCGGCGGCTTTGCCGGGCTCGAGGCTGCCGCTGACGTCTTCCTTGAACAGCGTGCGCGCGCCGCCCAGCGTGGCCATTTCAAGCATGGTTTCGGCAGTGGCCCAATGTTCAGGCGCAGGGCGGTCCAGGCCTTCGGCTTGTTCGCGTTTTACGCAGAGATTTTGGGCGAGAATGGTTTTGCGCATCATCTCGAACGGGCTTTGGCAATCGGCGACCAGCGGCGCATCGGTGCCGAGGCCGGGCAGGAGGCCGGCGCGCAGGAAATGATGGAGTGGCAGGCCGCGGCCATCGAAGAAGCGTAGCACCGGAACCAGCGAGAAGCGGGCGTCCAGCTGGGGGAGGCGGGCGAATTCTGACGGGGTAAGCTCATGGCCTTTGCCGGCGTATATCGGGCCATCGAGCACACCGAAGCTTTCGTAATAGTCGAGTTGGCCGCCGCTGAAGCCTCGCGCTTTTAGGGTCGCGCCTCGGCTGTTGTCGGTCATGTCTACATCGAGGCGGCTGCCCATGGCGTCGGCGCCTTGGCGGATGCGGCGCATGTCTTCTACGTCTGCGAAGAAATGGAAATTCAGGATGGCGGGGACAACTTCGATGCGGTCTGAATTGAATTTTGCACGCAGGCGTTCGACTTCCATGAGTCCGGCTTCGGCGGTTTCGGCGCCGGCGTCGGGCACGCGCTCGCCGCTGACGATGCAGCGGCCCAGAAAGCCGCGCATGCCGCTTTCTTTGACCGCTTCGAACGAACCATCGGCACTATCCTTGCAGATGTTGGTGAAATGTTCGTCATGGGTGGCGGTGTAGCCGGATTTCAGCATGTCCAGCAGATGCAGGCGGACGATCTTGTTGGTGCGCTCGCCGTCCATTTTTGCCGTCATGGTGAAGAGCTGTTGGAGCAGGTTTTTGACGGCGGTGGGCAGGTCCAGCACCGGCCAGCGGTCGTCGTTATAGCCCCGGAAGGCGCCCTGGACGAGGTGGTTATGGGTGTTGGCAAAGCCCGGCATCGCGACTTTGCCGTTGGCGTTGATGGTTTCGGTCGCGGTTTTGGGGGCGTCTGCCATGGGGCCGGTGGCGGTGATTTTGCCGTTTTTTATGGCGATGTAGCCGTTGGTGTAGACGCGGCGCTGGGGGTCCATGGTGATGATGTAGGCGTTGGTGATGAGCGTGTCAGTCATTGCGGCCTCCGGCGGTTTTAGAAGGGCCTCCGGCGGCTGGGGCCTTAGGCCCCAGACCCCAGTTGTGGGGGTGGTGTTTTTGGGGGGCTGGGCGGTGTTGTGGGGGGGTATGGATACCGGCGTTCGCCGGTATGACGGAGGAGAGGGGGTGGCGGTTGACGCGCAAGGAGAGGCCCATAAATTGGGGTCTGGGGCCTAAGGCCCCAGCCGCCGGAGGCCCTTGAATGCCCGCCGGAGGCTTTTTCTTCTGTGTTTTAATCGGGCACATAGGCGATGAGATCCAGCAGCGCGTTGGCACCCGGCACCACGAGCGGGCCGCCGATTTTCATGGTGGTGCTGGCGGGTTTTATGCCGGGGAAGTAGGTGGCCCATTCTTGGATGCTGTCTGCGAACCATGTGCCTTCATCGTGGAAGCAGGCGCGGCGGACGATGTTTGGGACCGAGGTGCCGCCGGCTTCGCAGATGGCGGCGATGTTTTTCATCATGGCGCGCATTTGGAGTTGGCCGGGGAGGCCGTACCAAGGGAAGTTTTCGTGGCGGTTCATGCCGGGGAGGAGGACGCCCTTGGCGTCGCAGGCCATTTGCTGGCTGAGGAAGAGGAAGTTGCCGGCGCGGATGGCTTGGGGCTCGTGGCTCCATGGTTCTGGCGCGTTGGAGGTTTGGATGGTTTGGGCTTTGATTTTGGCGCTGTTGTGGAGGCAGGTGAGTGCGATTTCGATGCGGCTGCCTTTGGTGCCGAGGCCCATGTAGGGGATGACGACGCGGGCGGGCGGGTTGTCTGGGAACCAGCGTTTCCACACGCGCTCCATGCCGGCGTAATCGCTGGGGTGGCCGATATAGACTTCGGCTTTTACGGCGCGGCTGAGGCTGGTGCCTGCGGCTTCGGCGATGGCGGCGAGTTTGGAGAGGGTGTATTCGGTTTGGGTTTCTATGGGCGAGCCGTACCAGACATAGGGGTTGATGCGGGCGTCTTTGGCGAGGGCGCTGGGTTCGCCCATGTTTCTGGCTTCGCCGTAATCGCCGACCCAATCTGTGGGGACATCGCCGGCGAGGAACACCCAATCGCCGCGCCGGATGGCGGGGGAATAGCCGGCGAGCGGCATGGGGACGCCTTTGGGGGCGGCGAAGCCTTGAGGCTCGGAGTGGGGGTCGTCGATGGCGATCATGTCGACTTCGATGCGCGCGCCGCGCACCGGGAGGGCGCGGATGCCGACGCCGGTGGAGGCGGGGCGGGGTTCGGCGATGTAGTCGTTGCGGGCGTCGAGATAGGGGGTGATGGAGAGGTTTGGCCAGCTATTGCCGCCTGCGAAGTCTTCCATGGTGGGGGACGGGGAGGGGAACCATTGCCAGATGCGGGCGACGTCTCTTGAGATGTCGCAACCTGCGTTGGCGAGGGTGCGTTTTAGGGTTTCCATGACGAAGCGGGATTGTAGGGCTAGTTCGTCGCCGAGGTTGGGGTTGGCGGGGGTGGCGTCGGCGGCGATGCCGGTGTTGAAATCTGAGGCGAGCTGGCCGGAGACGAAGACCCAGCCTGCGGCTTTTACCGCTGGGGTATAGGGCATGAGCGGCTGGGGAATATCGGGCCAGATGGCTTTTGGGGCTTTTGGATCAGTCATGATTTGGCTCCGTGAGTTGGCCTATGGCGGCCCAGTCTATGTCTGGGCCTTGGGCGGCGATGAGGGTGTGGAGGCGGTCTTCCAGGATGTGAGTGAGGGGGGCAGTTTGGGCTGCTTCGCGGAAGAGGCGGAGGTCTTTGGTGCCTAGTTTGGCGGTGAAGCCGGCGGGGTGGAAGCGGTTTTCTACGAGCATGGCGCCATAGTTGCGGATGATGGGGGTGTCGAACAGGGTGCTGGTGAAGAGGTTTAGCAGGGTTTCGGGGGGGATGCCGTGGGCGGCGCCGGCGGAGAGGGCTTCGCCTAAGGCGGCGGTTTGGGCCATGATCATGAAGTTGCCGGCGAGTTTTGCGACATTGGCTTGGGCGGGGGTGGGGCCTA
>Ga0209702_10002777_pt1 | contig 29428 bp, 22 predicted proteins | sample FRY01_FD_187210 | JGI IMG/M metagenome (GOLD analysis project Ga0209702, IMG submission 187210) | Freshwater microbial communities from Lake Fryxell liftoff mats and glacier meltwater in Antarctica - FRY-01 (SPAdes) (version 2) | ecosystem: Environmental > Aquatic > Freshwater > Ice > Glacier... | reverse complement strand
CTTAGTACTCGGAGCGGGACTTGAACCCGCACGCCCATACAGGCACAGGATTTTAAGTCCGGCGTGTCTACCAATTCCACCATCCGAGCAGACGATTTTAATTTTGAGCGGGAGACGAGATTCGAACTCGCGACCCCAACCTTGGCAAGGTTGTGCTCTACCAACTGAGCTACTCTCGCAATATTAAAAGTAATTACTTGGTAATAAATCACTCTTGCTTATTTCAATTATTATCAAAGCATCGATTTGCTTTGGAGTGCAAATTTAGATATAATTTTTAATTATCAAAGCATTTTGAGTAAAAAAAATAAAAATAATTTATCCACCGACTATTTTTTTAATCTCGTTTAGTTTCATTAATGCTTCCACAGGAGTTAATGTATTGATATCGATACTTATAAGCTCGTCTCGAATGTTTTCCAAGACTGGGTCGTTCATTTGAAAAAAACTTAACTGCATATCGGGACTATTGACTGCTTTTTTCACTTTTTCTTTTACGCTTGACTTTTTATCTACTTCATGCGACTCTTCTAATTGAACTAACATTTTACTTGCTCTTTGTACAACTTGACTAGGCATTCCTGCTAATTTAGCAACGTGGATTCCAAATGAATGCTCACTTCCTCCTTCAATTAATTTTCTTAAAAACAATATTTTTTGTCCTACTTCTTTTACTTGAACGTTAAAGTTTTTAATCCTGTCAAATTGTTTGCACATATCATTTAATTCATGATAGTGTGTAGCAAATAATGTTTTGGCTTTGGCTTTAGGATGTTCATGTAAATACTCTGCAATTGCCCAAGCAATAGAAATACCATCATACGTACTTGTTCCTCTTCCTATTTCATCCAATAAGATTAAACTTCTTTCAGACAAATTATTCAAAATACTTGAAGTCTCATTCATCTCTACCATAAAAGTAGATTCGCCAGATGAAATATTATCGGAAGCACCAACTCTCGTAAACACTTTATCTACTAACCCTATCTTAGCTTCTCTAGCAGGTACAAAACTCCCCATTTGCGCCATCAAACAAATCAGTGCCGTTTGTCTTAAAATAGCACTTTTACCCGACATATTAGGTCCGGTTATCATGATAATTTGTTGTGAGTCACTATCTAAATAAACATTATTAGCAATATACTCGTCTCCGATTTTTAATTGCTTTTCAATTACTGGATGCCTTCCATCTTTAATGTCGATAATCAACGAGGAATTAATTTCGGGTAAAACATATTTGTTTTCTTTCGCTATTTGAGCAAATGACGCAAAACAGTCTAACTGTGAAATTAAATAAGCATTTTTTTGAATTGGGAGAATGTATTTAGACATAGACTGAACTAGATCATGATAGAGACGAGCTTCAATAGCATAAATTTTCTCTTCTGCTCCTAAAATTTTAGATTCGTATTCTTTTAATTCACTTGTAATATAACGTTCAGCATTAACTAAAGTTTGCTTTCTAATCCATTCTTCAGGTACTTTATCTTTATGCGTATTCGTTACTTCAAGGTAATAACCGAAAACATTATTAAATGATATTTTTAAGGATGGTATACCTGTACGCTCAATTTCTCTTTGCTGCATGGCATCCAAATATCCTTTTCCAGAAGTTGAAATTGCTCTTAATTCATCTAATTCAGAATCTAAACCATCTGCAATTACTTTTCCTTTCCCTAATAAAACAGGAGGGTCTTCATAGAGTGTGGTAGCAATACTTTCAATTAATTCAATACAAGGATTTAATTGATCTGATATATTTTTTAAAGTAGCAGATTTACTAACGGTTAAAACAGATCTAATTGGTTGAATCTGCTTCAAAGTACGCAACAACTGCATCACTTCTCTTGGATTTACTCTACCAACTGCCACCTTAGAGATTAAGCGTTCTAAATCTCCTATCTCGTTTAATTTTTCTTCAATTTCATGAAAAATTGTTTCATCACCTTTTAAATAAGCTACGGCATCTAATCGCTCTTTTATCGGTTTTTCATCTTTCAAAGGAAGAACTGTCCATCTTTTCAATAAACGTCCTCCCATAGGTGTTCTTGTTCTGTCTAAAATATCAATTAGCGTTGTCGCATTTTCGTGTTGAGAATAAACCAACTCCAAATTTCGAATTGTAAAACGATCTAGCCAAACATATTTTTCTTCTTCAATTCTACTTACAGATGTAATATGCCCTAAATGTCGATGCTCTGTTTCTGATAAATAATGTAGAATAGCACCAGCAGCAATGATTCCTTCAGGATAAGACTCAATACCAAAGCCTTTTAAAGACTTCGTTTCAAAATGCTTATTCAAAGCTTCAAGGGTATAATCTTCTGTAAAAATCCAATCATCCAATTTAAAAGTATAATAAGCGGATAATGTATCTTCTAAATCTTTATTTTTTCCTTTTTGATAGAGTATTTCCTTTGGTTCGAAGCCTTGTATTAATTTATCAATATATTCTTTCGAACCTTGTGAGAGTAAATATTCTCCTGTTGAAACATCTAAAAATGAGATTCCAAATTCTTTTTTTCCTACATGAATAGCACATAAGAAATTGTTTTTTTTCTGGTCTAATACTTGATCATTGTAAGAAACTCCAGGCGTAACTAATTCTGTAACTCCTCTCTTAACGATTGACTTTGTAAGTTTTGGGTCTTCTAATTGATCACAAATAGCTACACGCTGCCCAGCTCTCACCAATTTAGGTAAATAGTTATCTACCGAATGATGAGGAAAACCTGCTAGTTCGATGTAAGCGGCTGCACCATTTTTACGCTTCGTTAACGTTATTCCTAATATTTTAGAAGCTTTTATAGCATCTTCTCCAAAAGTTTCATAAAAGTCTCCTACTCTAAAGAGTAACATCGCATCAGGATGTTTGCTTTTTATTTGATTGTATTGCTTCATCAATGGCGTTTCTGCCACTTCTTTAATTTTTATTTCTTTCGCCAAAACGTTTTTGATTTTATTGCAATGTAAATGTAGAGTTGAAGTCTAAAGAAACAAAGTATATCGCCTGATTATTATCAACAAAAAGAACAGTGTTGTTAATTAGTCATTATTGTGAGTCAATTAGTGGCCATCTCATTGTCCCTATAATTGACGAATGACGTAATTATTTTTTCCAAAACAGGGTTTTTAGAGAGTTTATGTTTTACTCTATTGTTTTGAATGTAGTTTATTGTATTCAAATAGTGTTGGGAATCTTTGATGTAGGTACAGGAGAATTTTTGTGTCCAAAAAGGCTTTGCCTTTTCCACAAGGGGATAGTTAATTGTTTCAAGGGGATGGTTAATTGTTTCAAGGGGATGAATCCCCTTGGACACTAGACGTCGATGCTGGTTACACACCCTGGATGTTCTTCCTTTTATCTGGTGCATTATTTTGCTAATATCATCGATATTACATTTAATCAAGATATGTATATGGTCTCTACAAACATTAAAAGCTACAATATTTAAACCTTTTTCAAACACAATCCCTTTTACTGTTTCAGCAAGAATCTCTTCTTCCTCTTTGGTCATGAAAATAACATCAGGAAAAGGTTTGGTACCTTTAAATCTTCGTTGTCTGGCTTTATAGTCAATCATTCTTTGAGAAGTTCTACTGTCGTGAAGAGAAGCTACTAAATGGTAAGGATACAGATTTGTATCTGTTGATTTATTAGGTTTCATTAAAAGTTAAATTTTTATTCTAACTTAAAGTTAAGGATTATTTTATAGATTAACTAGAACATACAACTGAAATCTTCAACGGCTGATTAAGCCTCTCGAAATCAGCATATCCCTTCCAAATCTCCCCAAAAACTTGGATAACTTTTCTTCACTGCTTCTGCATCATTAATTGTAATTGGCGACTCGCTAAAGCAGCTTGCTATACCTAAACACATTGCAATTCTATGATCATTGTTTGAGTCACAAATCCCTCCATTAACGTGTCCGGTTCCATGAACTAGCATTTCATCCCCATTTAAATCGATGTTTACTCCTAACTTTTTAAATTCTTGTTGAAGAACAATTCCTCTATCACTTTCTTTATGTTTCAAACGATAAACTCCTTTTATGGAGGAAATACCTCTACAATATGCTGCAAAAACGACTAATGCTGGAAATAAATCAGGACAATGGGAAGCATCAAACTCGAAAGGTTTTCTTTCTAATCCATTGATTCTAATTGCTTTTTCTGCTTCAATTATTTTACAATTTGCATTTAAAAAAGCAGTTAATATTTTTTTATCTGCCTGCAAACTATTCATTTCCAAGCCTGTCAAACAAATGTCCATTCCTAAAGCAGAAGCAACTAGCCAATAACTCGCCGAACTCCAATCACTTTCAATAGTGTAGTTTGTAGTATTATAAATTTGATTTCCTTTAATCTTAAATGTTTGAAAATCATTGTTTTCAATTTTAATTCCAAATTGATTCAATGTCTCTAATGTCATGGAAACATAAGGAATACTTTTTAAATCTTTTACTTCAATAGTTGTATCTCCATCAATTAAAGGCAAAGCCATCAATAGTCCTGATAAGTATTGAGAACTCAAAGAACCATCAACTGTAATCGTTTTATTACCTTGCATTGGACCTTCAATCTCTATAGGTAAAAAATCATTTTGAGTAGTTACTTTAACTGCTAGTTGAGAGAGCGTTTTAGGAAAAAAATCCATAGGTCTTGAACACAATGACCCTTTACCTAAAATGGTGTATTTTCCTTTTTGTGAAGCTAAAACAGAAGTCATTAAGCGAATCCCTAACCCACTTTCTCCTATATTGATCGTTGCCTCATTAGGAAATATATTTATACCCGTAATTTCGACTACATTTTCTTCCGTAAAATGAACCTGAGCACCCAACTGCTTCACCGTTGTTAGCATTGCTAATTCATCAGCACTTTTACCAATATTATGAAGGGTGCTTGTTCCTTTTACTAAAGACGCGGCTAAAATTGCTCGCTGACTATCACTCTTTGAAGGAGGTATAGCGATTGCACCTGATCTCACCTTTTTTTCTATTGTAATACTTGACATAATCTCTTTTAAATTCTCTAATAACAACCCAAACCTTAATCCCTAATTACTAACACCTACTATCTATCTATTCATCACTTTGGTTTGATGCCTTATCGATTCTTGGTGTATAGCATCCATAAATTGTCTAATAAAACGTTCCGATAAGTTATATTCTTCGAACTTCGAAAGACGAGAAGTAATACTTTTTGTCCAATGCTCTTGTTGAAGAATGGTTATATTATGCTCTCTTTTGAAAAGTCCAACTTGTTCTGCCAAATGCATTCTTTCAGTTAAAAAGTCAAACAATTTATCATCTAATTGTCCAATTTTCATTCTAAATTCAGAAAGTTCATTATCATCTAAAGAGCTACTTTCGTTAGAGCGAAGAACTAGACTTTTTAATAATCTATTTAATGCATCAGGAGTTAACTGTTGGGCAGCGTCGGATAAAGCATTTACTGGGTCAGGGTGTGTTTCAATCATCAAGCCGTCGAAATTTAAATCCATCGCTTTTTGTGAAACTTCTAGTAATAAGTCTCTATTTCCTGTAATATGACTTGGGTCACAAATAAGTGGTAAATCCGGCATTCTTTCCCTTAAAGCTATCGGAATCTCCCAGTTTGCTACATTTCTATATTTAGGATGTTTATAGATAGAAAATCCTCTGTGTATAGCTGTTAAATCTTTTATTCCTGCTTGTTCCATTCTTTCAAACGCACCAATCCAGAGTTCTAAATCTGGATTAACAGGGTTTTTAATCATTACAGGTATATCTACACCTCTTAACACATCAGCAATTTCTTGAACTGCAAAAGGGTTGACAGTAGTTCTTGCTCCTATCCAAATTATATCTACTCCAGCTTTAAGTGCTAACTCAGTATGTTTACTATTTGCAACTTCTGTAGTAACAGGTAAGCCAACTTCTTTTCCAGCTTCAATTAACCAAGGTAATGCAATTTCACCCATACCTTCAAATGAATTTGGTCGTGTTCTGGGTTTCCAAATTCCAGCTCTTAATAATTGTGTTTTACCATCTAATGCAAGTTTTGTAGCAACGTCAAGTAACTGTTCTGGAGACTCAGCACTACAAGGACCAGCTATTAAGAATGGTCTTTTTTTATTTTTTATAGAATTACTTAAATTCATAGTTATAAAATTATAATAAAACAAAAAACCCGTTTCGAAGTACGAAACGGGCCTAAAATATGGTAATAGTAGCTTCCGACGTACCTAAGAACGTTTAATAAACCACCAATAAAAACTTGTTGTTAATTTCACTTTAATAAATTGTTCCACAAATATAAAATAAAAAAAGTATAAATTATTTTGTTTTATAAAATAATTTATAGCAATATTTGTATCATAAATGAAAACACAATATTTAAATACAAATTTATGGTGGCACACTTTCGAACGATGGTGTGATTGGCAATAGATTGTATTTTTTCTAAAATAATTCAAGGCTCTTCATACACGGAAGAGCCTTTTTTTTTCATTCAACTTTTTCCAAATGATTTTTTCCAAGATTACTCCGTTTAATGCGGATTTATATACCCCGATAGAATTATATCTATTATTGAGGGATAAACATAGAAAGACCTGCTTACTGGAAAGCAATGATTACCACGATCGTTCAAATAGTAAATCCTTTTTAGGGTTGAATCCAATTATTGAAATTTTATTGGAAAACCACCGTTTAATAGTCAGAACAGATGGAAATGAAGAAATAACGTTACTGTCTAAAAATAAAACTATTGGTGATCAAATCCAGGCCTTTTTAGATTCTTTTATTTTTGAAAATCCTTCGATATCAGGTAATGGCTTTTTTGGAAGAATTGGTTTTGAATTCTCCTACCTTACTGAAGATTTTATCAATAAGTTACCTTCTTCGCACGAATTACCTGATGTTCACCTTTTTCTATATGAAACAATCATTATCATCGATCACTTTTCTGATAACGGGCATGTGATTACGAATGGTTTCTATAAAGAAATGGTAGAGCAACAAAATATTGATCATTTATTTAAAAAACAAGGGATTACAGATTTACCATTTGAATTGGTTGGAGAAGAAACATCAGATTTAACAGATCTTGAGTTCTCTAAAATGGTTCAAAAGGGAATTGATCACTGTAAAAGAGGGGATGTTTTTCAGTTGGTTGTCTCAAATGAATTTAGACAATCTTTCTTTGGCGACGATTTTAATATATATAGACAGTTACGTAGGTTAAATCCTTCGCCCTATTTGTTTTATTTTGATTTTGAATCGTATCGCTTAATGGGTTCAAGTCCAGAAGCTCAGGTTGTTATTGAGAATGGAAATGTAGAGATTCATCCTATAGCTGGAACTGTTCCCAAATCAGGAGATTCAGCTATAGACAATGATAAAATTACTTTTTTATTAGAAGATGAGAAAGAGAATGCGGAGCATACAATGTTAGTAGACCTAGCAAGAAATGATTTAAGCAAAGACTGTTCCCCAGTTAGAGTAGAAGTATATAAAGAGGTTCAACATTTTAGCCATGTCATTCATCTTGTTTCTAAAGTTGTAGGTAAGCTGAAAGAAGGAAGAGGTGCATTTTCAGTATTTAATAATTCGTTTCCAGCCGGAACATTATCAGGGACACCTAAACCTAAAGCTTTAGAATTGATTAATAAATATGAAAAAACTACCAGAGATTTTTATGGAGGAGGAATTGGAATTTTTGGTTCTAATGGCAATATAAATTTAGCAATTGTAATACGAAGTATTTTAAGTCAAAATAATGTTTTGCATTACAGAGCTGGTGCTGGAGTTGTTCTGGATTCGATAATTGAAAATGAGGTGAATGAAGTTCATCACAAATTAAAAGCTGTTAAGACAGCAATTGAGATGGCTAATAAAATGGAGTATTAAATTGGGTGTATTATGAAGAAAAGTAAGATAGTTATAATTGATAATTACGATTCATTCGTTTTTAACTTGATTCGATACATAGAGGAGATTTCAGATACAACTGTTTCTGTTATGCGAAATAATCGTCTAAACGATGAGGAACTAGAGGCTGCAGATATAATTATACTTTCTCCAGGACCAGGTATTCCATCTGAAGCAGGTAGACTAATGGAGGTGATTGAAAAATATGTATTTACTAAAAAAATCTTAGGGGTTTGTCTAGGTCATCAAGCTTTAGGAGAATTCTTCGGAATGAAGTTAAAACAATGTAATGAACCGATTCATGGTAAAACATCAAGAATTAATTGCAATACGGATAATGTTTTATATCGAGGCTTAGAAAATAAAATGGATGTTGGAAGGTATCACAGTTGGGAAGTCACTCAAACAGATTTATCCCAAATGGAAACAATTGCAGAGACGGATGATGGTATGATTATGTCTATTCAACACCGCGAATTACCAATCTTCGGAATGCAATATCATCCAGAATCTATTTTAACACCAAATGGTAGAAAGCAAATAGAAAACTTTTTAAAACTATAACATGAATTTTTTAAAGAAAATTTTAAATCAAGAAAACCTTGCTTCAGTTGAAGCTGAAAACTTGATTCATCTGATAGCTCAAGATGGGATTACAGATGTTGAACTGGCTTCTGTTCTGACTTTAATTCAATTTAGAGGTCTTACTTTAAAGGAAATGATTGGTTTTAGAGATGGACTTCAACATTATATTACTCCTTTAAATTTAGATGCTTCGAATGCTATAGACGTTTGTGGTACAGGAGGAGATGGGAAAGATACGTTCAACATCTCTACAACTACCGCGTTTATTCTTTCAGCAATGGGACATAAAGTGATTAAACATGGGAATTATGGTGTGAGTTCAGTTTGTGGTTCATCCAATGTTTTAGAATATTTAGGTTACCAATTTTCTTCAGATGAAAAGGTATTACAAAACGAACTTGAGGATAATAATATTTGTTTTTTACATGCACCTCTTTTTCATCCGGTTCTAAAAAAGGTTGGATCAATTAGAAAACAGTTAAATGTAAGAACATTCTTTAATGCATTAGGTCCGTTATTAAATCCGGTTCAACCAGCTTTTCAATTGTCTGGAACCTTTAATCTTGAGTTAGCTAAAATGTACCAACATCTTTTAAAAGATAAAAGAAAAGAGTTTAAGGTTGTTTATAGTCTCGATGGATATGATGAAATTACATTAACAGGAGAAACACGTGTGTTTGGAAAATTATCGGATGAAGTTTTGAATGCAAGATCTTTTGGGGTGAAAACTCTTCTTTCCACAGAAATAATTGGTGGAGAAATTGATAAATCTGCTAAAATTTTACTGGATATAATAGAAGGAAAAGGTTCTAATGCTCAGATGAATGTTGTCGCAGGGAATGTAGCGATGGGTTTAAGTTGTTTTTACCCAAAAATTGAATTGAGAGAATTGTTTAATGAAGCACTCTTATTTATTAAATCTGGAAAAGCATTAATTCACCATAAAGTACTTAACCAATTTTCAAAAACGTTATAAAATGGAAACAATACTAGATAAAATTTTAGAAAATAAAAGACGAGAAATAAAAGAAAGAAAAAAGGATGTTACTTATCGAATGTTAGAAAATTCAGCGTTTTTTGATAGATCAGTCATCTCTTTATCTAAAAACATTTCAAAAGAATCTTTCGGGATAATTGGAGAGGTAAAAAGAAAATCACCAAGTGCTGGAGATATTAAAAAAGAACTCGATCTTAATGATTTAATAAAGGAGTATGAGCAAATGCAATTTTCAGGGATTTCTATTTTAACAGATGAACATTTCTTCGGTGGTTCGATAGCGGATATTGAAAATGCTAGACAGCTAACTTCTTTACCAATATTAAGGAAAGAATTTATTATAGATGAATTTCAGATTTTTGAAGCCAAAGCTATTGGTGCAGATGCAATTTTATTAATTGCTGAAGCATTAACAGAGAGAGAATTACTCCACTTCACGATTATTGCAAAAGGTTTAGGTTTAGAAGTTTTGGCAGAGTTTCATGAGAAAAGTCAGTTTTCAAAAATAAACGATGAGGTAGATATAATAGGTGTAAATAATAGAAACCTTAAGTTACAGCAAACAAATATTCAAGTTTCATTAGATATGATCGATTTACTTCCTTCTGATAAAGTTATTATTTCCGAATCAGGAATAAAGACAATCGAAGATATAGAATTATTGAAATCTGTAGGGTATAAAGGAGCTTTAATAGGGGAGAGTATTTTAAAAAATCAATTGAATTTTCAATAATAGGTCTGATGAAAAACTTAAAGATCAAAGTTTGTGGTATGAAAGAGCAAGATGAGGTAGATTCATTATGCGAATCTAACTTAATTGATTATATCGGTTTTATTTTTTATTCTAAATCACCAAGGTTTATAGTAGATACTCCTTCTACTTCAAATGTTAAACGAGTTGGCGTTTTTGTGAACGAAGAACTAGAAACGATATTAAAACGAATTGATACACATCAATTGGATATTGTACAACTTCATGGAGACGAATCCGTCGAAGATGTTAAGTCCCTTAAAGGAATGTCAAATGTACAATTAGTTAAAGTAATTGGAGTAGATGAATCTACCGAATTTAAAGACTTTAGAGAGTATGAAATGTATATCGATTTTTATTTATTTGATACTAAAAGTTCAAAATACGGAGGTACAGGAAGATTATTTGATTGGGAAGTATTGAAAAAGTATAAAGGAGAAGTGCCTTTTTTTCTAAGTGGAGGATTGAATGAAGAGTCAATTTTTAATATTGAGACTGACTTACATCCAAAATTAGTAGGCATAGATTTAAATAGTGGATTCGAGTTAACTCCAGGCAAAAAAGATACAAGAAAAATAATTGAAACTTTGAAAAAATTAAAAAGTTATGGGAATTAATATCCAACCAGATGAATTAGGGTTTTACGGTGATTTTGGAGGGGCTTTTGTTCCTGAATTACTAAGACCAAATTTAGAAGAGTTAGAAACAGTTTTTAGAAAGTTATCTAACGAAAAAGCGTTTACAGAAAGTTATGCTGATTATCTAAAACATTATGTAGGTAGACCATCACCATTGTATTATTCTAAAAAGTACTCTCAAAACTTAGGTTGCTCTATCTATTTTAAAAGAGAAGATTTAAACCATACAGGTTCGCACAAGATTAACAATGCTATTGGACAAGTTTTATTAGCAAAAGAGATGGGGAAGACAAGAATTGTAGCCGAAACTGGAGCTGGTCAACATGGTGTTGCAACTGCAACTGTTTGTGCATTGATGGATATGGAATGTGTCGTATTTATGGGCGAAAAAGATATAGAAAGACAGTCTCCAAATGTTCAAAGGATGCAGTATTTAGGAGCGAAGGTTGTACCTGCTACTTCCGGAAGCAAAACTTTAAAAGATGCGACAAATGAAGCGATTCGTTATTGGATTAGTAACACAGATGCTTATTATTTAATAGGAAGTGTTGTTGGTCCGCATCCATATCCTGAGGTTGTTACATATTTCCAATCGATAATTTCTAAAGAAATAAAACAGCAACTAAAAGAGCAAGTAGGGGTAGAACATCCTACCAAAATTATAGCATGTGTTGGAGGGGGGAGTAATGCAGCAGGTGCCTTTTATGAATACTATAATCATCCAGAGGTGGAACTAATTGCTGTTGAAGCTGCAGGTTTAGGAGTGGGTACTAATTTTACTGCCGCAACTTCTAAAATTGGTACAACAGGAGTACTACATGGAAGCAAAACACTTTTAATGCAAGATGATTTTGGACAAGTAATAGAACCCTATTCTATTTCAGCAGGGTTAGATTATCCAGGTATTGGGCCATTACATGCTCATACAATCAGAGAAGGAAGAACAATGGCTATTTCTGTAACAGACGAAGAAGCATTAATAGCAGCGAAGAATTTATCAAGAAGCGAAGGGATTATTCCTGCATTAGAGAGTGCTCATGCTATTGCGGCTTTAGATAAAATTGATTTCAAAGCAACAGATCTAGTGGTTGTGAACCTTTCAGGAAGAGGAGATAAAGACATGGAAACCTACCTTAAAAAGCAATAAAGGATAGGTTTAATTTTTTTAAAGATGATAAGAATGAATAAATTTATAAAGAAAAATAAGCAACTTAGTATTTTCATTACTGCAGGGTTTCCAAATTTAGACAGTACAACTAAAGAGATACTTTCACTTCAAAAAAAGGGAGTTGATTTTTTAGAAGTTGGGATTCCATTTTCTGATCCAATGGCAGATGGTCCAATAATTCAAAAATCGAGCGAGATTGCGTTGAAAAATGGAATGAATTTAGATATTTTATTTAATCAATTAGCATCTATCAAAGATGAGGTTAAAATACCTTTAGTATTAATGGGGTATTTTAATCCAATCTTAAAATATGATATTCGTAAATTTTTACAAAGATGTAAAGAGATAGGAGTTCGTTCTACCATAATACCCGACCTGAGTTTGGAAATATACGAACGTTTTTATAAAGAAATGTTTGATGAGTTTTCTGTTTCTATGATCTTCTTAGTCACTCCTGATACTGAATTAAAAAGAGTTGAGCAAATTGTCGAGATTTCTAAAGATAGTTTTGTTTATCTCGTGTCTAGTTCTAAAATAACAGGTCAGGGTTTTGTCGTAAATGAAGAAACCCAATTAAAGTATAAAAAGATAAAAGAAGCATGTAAAGGTGTTCCTCTAATGTTAGGCTTTGGTATCTCTTCTAAAAAAGATATTATCCAAGCACATCAGTTTTGTGACGGAGCAATAATAGGCTCAGCATATATTAAAAGTATAATGGAGGAAAAAGAGTTTGATGTTTTCTGATAGTAAATTATTTCTCTACTTTTTTACCTGCAACAAAATCTTTTAAATAAAAAGGTTCAAAATAAGCTACGTCTACAACGTCTTTCGCTAAATACTTTTTGTAAGCAATGCTTGTTTGACCTTTTGCAGAAGATAAAATAGTACTATCTATTTCACAGTTTTTAGTAGACCATATTTCTTGAAGTTTCATGGCTCCGTCTCCAAAATATATGAAGGGTTCGAATTGAGAATAACTATTCTCTTCAATTATATCTGCTGAAATTGGTTTTATTTGCTCTCTTTTATCGTTATAAATAGCGTTGAACACTTCCATTCTTCGTGCATCAATTAATGGGCAAAGATTTGAATTTGGATATTTTTCCCTTGCTAATTCAGCTAAGGCAGTTAAAGAATCTATGGCAATTAATGGAATATTTAAAGGATAGCAAAGACCTTTAGCAGTGGATACACCTATTCTTAAACCCGTGTATGAACCTGGTCCCGATGAAACGGATACTGCATGAATGTCTTTAATCGAAAGCTCAGCTTGTTTTAAAACATCCTCAATAAACAAAGTAATATTTTCTGCATGGCTATAATTCTCTTCCGATATTTCTTTCAATGCAACGAGTTTACCATCTTTTGATAGAGCAACAGAACAAACTTTTGTAGCTGTTTCGAGGTGTAGAATATATGTCATTTTTTTACTTCTAATTTAAATCCAACTCCATGTATATTTTGAATCTGAATCGTTGAATCTTCCGATAAATATTTTCTTAATTTGGTAATAAAAACATCTAAACTTCTACCTACAAAATAATCATCTTGCCCCCAAACAGCATTTAAAACTACATCTCTCTCTACTACATTATTTATATGCTGAACAAGAATTATTAAAATTTTAGTTTCTTTTTTGGTCAAAGTCTTTTTAAAGTTTGAATGCGCTAACAAAAAATTATCAGCATCAAAAGTGTAACTCCCAATTTTAGAAACTTTTTCATATTCTATTGTAATAGAAGGCGTTGGCTGAAGTTTACTTCTCTTTAACAAAGCCGTAATTCTTAATTGAAGTTCTTCCATAGAGAATGGTTTCGTTAAGTAATCGTCCCCTCCTACTTTAAATCCAGCAACTCTATCTTCTGTCATTGATTTAGCTGATAAAAATAAAATGGGGATTTCTTGATTCAACAAACGCACTTCTTTTGCTAATGAAAATCCGTCTAATTTTGGCATCATTACATCAAAAATACAAAGGCTAAAATTTAGAGATCTAAAAGTGCTAAGACCTACTTCTCCATCAGTACATAAATGAACAAGATAGCCGTCTTCTTCTAATTGATCTTTAATCACATATCCCAAACTAGAATCATCTTCGACTAATAATATCTGAATTCCCATTATCAACTACTAGATAAACAATTTATAAAATACACTTTATTTTAACTCATAAAGGTAAAAAATTATGTTCTTACTCTTCTAATAAAATTTATTGAATAAGATTCAAGTAACATCAGATTTACAATTAAGAAAAATATTAGATTTTTTCAATGTTAAGAAAAGGTTAAGGGAGTGAGAATTTTTTTTCAAGTTAAATAGTATATTTACATCAATAAATTTAAAAACAATCTGTATTGTATGCTATCAGTTTTAATAATAGATGATGAAGAAGATATTAGAAGTATACTAAGATACTCTTTAGAAAAAGAAGGTTACTTAGTTCATGATGCTGCTAATGGGAAAGATGGGTTATTAAAAGTTGATGAAAATCGCCCAGATATAATCATATTAGACGTAATGATGCCGGATATGGATGGTATCGAGGTTTGTGAAAATATTAGAAGAAAGCCAGAGAATAATGAAATGATTATCTGCATGTTGACAGCAAGAAATGAAGATTATAGCCAAATAGCAGGGTTGGAAGCTGGTGCTGATGATTATGTTGCAAAACCTGTTAAGCCAAAAGTTTTCTTAAGTAAAATTAAAGCACTTTTGAGACGTAAAGGATTGGTTTTTTCAATGCCTGAATCGAATTCTAGTTTGATTGTAAATAGAGATAAATACATAGTTGAAAGAGATGGTGAAGTTATTCATCTACCACGTAAAGAATTTGAGCTACTTGCTTTACTTGCATCTAAGCCTAACAATGTTTTCGAAAGAGATGTTATTTTAGAAACAGTTTGGGGTAAAGATATAGTTGTAGGGGATAGAACAATTGATGTTCATGTAAGAAAACTAAGAGAAAAGTTAGGGTCTGATTATATAATTACGGTGAAAGGTATAGGGTATAAATTTGTGGATTTATAGGGGTATTAATAAAATATCATACAAGAAATAGGAAAGGCTGATAAAATTTATCAGCCTTTCCTATTAAATTAAAATGCAACTTCTATTTTTCTAAAAATTGTAAGTAAATTTCAAACTAAAATTTTGACCTATCGTTAACTTAGAAAAGTATTGTTCTTCTGACTCAAACGATTTAAAAACGGATTCTTGTTTGTCATTTAGAATGTTTGTTATTTTAAGTCCGATTTGCATTTGATCTTCTTTACCGAATGTTTTTGAACCATTAAAATTTAAACTATGAAATTCTTTCGTGTATATATCAGGTCTATCTACCATACCTGCATATAGTAATGTTAAACCTTGCACATTGTAGTATATACCAAGATCAATACCTTTGTAAAATCCAGAAGTTGCAGAAGATCGATATGCAAGACCACCGTTTATAATGTAGGGTGCTTGGCCTGCCATATCTCTATAAGTATTAACTGTTTGACCAGTTCTAGCGTTTGCTACTCTACTATCGTATTCTGTTTTACTTAATTCAATTTTTGAATGCGTTAACGTATAATTTAATGTAAGTGTTAATGATTTTAATTTAGCAGAGATTATCTCAAGATTTTGACGAATTTCAATCTCTCCACCTAATACTTCACCATCACCAACATTTCTTGGCTGAAATGCACCCGCTTGAGTAGCGAACTGAACAATTTCAATAGGTCTAATGAATTTTTTATAAAATGAACTAATAGAAACAGTTTGACCTAACGCTGGAAAAATCTCCCATCTCACATCAAAATTATGAATATCTGAACTTGTTAAATTACCATCCCAGTAAACAACACTGTCCACATCATTTGCATCTCTAAATAAACCACCAATAAATATTCTTCCTGATAAAGGATCAGAAATTTCAGCAAAAGACAGCTCTTTAAATGAAGGTCTTGCTATTGTTTTACCATAAGACAACCTTAAATTCTGCTTTTCAGTTACTGCAAAAATAAAATTAACCGTAGGGAAAAGTCCAAAATTTTCGAGAACCGTTTTATTATTTAAGACATTATATCCTAACTGATCCTGTCCCGTATATCTATGCGTATAATATTCACCTCTCAAACCGATGATTGTTTTCAATCTAACCGTCGTATTTACTTCAGTAGAAACATAAGAACTAATATTTGTTATGTTCGAATTAAACTGATTTGGATTTACAGGAATAAAATTTGCATCAATAGTTGTTCCTGATGCTATGTTACCAGTATTACCCCATAAATTAGACTCTTGAAAAACTTCATTAGGATCACCCGTTAAAGTTAAGTTTCTAACATTTACTAAAAATTGATTAATGATATAATCTCTCTCTTTGTAAGCATAACCTGCTCCAAATTTCAATTTAGCATCTCTTTTAAATGCTTTATAGGTTCTTGAAATATGTGTAACTCCAACAATGTTCCTTTCTTCAAGATTTCTCCAAATTCTTTCAGGAAAACCCGCTTCTGTTGATAATATGAAGTTATTATCTCTTATTTCATAACGTGTAAAACGAATATCTGGATCAACAATTTTAGATAGCGTAGGAGAAATTTTCCACTCTATATCCCATTTAGAGTTATAAATACTATGATTTCCACTAATTAACAAATTAGTCAACGCTTTCTGGCTATACTCTAAATTATGCTGAAAACCACTAAAAACTGCTCCTTGATCTGAATTATCATAATCAAATATCCCTGCTTTAGATTCTCCATTTTGAAGATGTATAATATTGATGAAATATTTAGAATTTAATGTTTTTAAAGCAAATCCTCCCATCGTACTAATTAGTACAGAATTCACCCCATAATCACCTTTTTGAAACTCCCTTACTTCCATTTGAGTAACTGAAGGATCACCATTTAAACCATACCTTCCAAAAACTGCATCTTGGTAAAATTCTGTAGTGTTTTTATAAGATAACACAAAATTATAGCCCAATGTGTACTTTTCTTTTTTAAATTGATTTCCTACATTAGCAGAAACTCCAAAGTCCATACCGCTGTTTTTTTTCATTGCAGCCATAACTGGATTGAAATCATTTAAAATCTGTTTGTAACGAGTAGCTTTATCTCCATTTGGACTCCCAATAACTTCTGCGAAATTTGGGACATTAAATTCTGCCGGAATATCTCTTTGTCTATTATCAAATCCTAAAAAATCAGTTGAACTTCCTTTATATGTTAAATAATTGGAGTTAAAATGATAAAGTGCATTATAACTACCATCAACAGATATATTTCTGATTCTTTTTGAAGGTAAACTTTTCAATGTGATATCAACTATACCTCCTGCAAAATCTGCAGGTAATTCAGCTACAAAGTTTTTACTAACGATAATATTATCAATAACGCTTGTTGGAAAAATATCCATTTGAAGAGTATTTCTATCTGGATCTAAACCCGGAATATCCACACCATTCAACATTGTTTTATTGTAACGATCTCCTAAACCTCTTACATAAACATATTTTCCTCCAATAATAGAAACACCTGGCACTCTTTTCATTGCAGAAGCAGCATCTGAGTCTCCAATTTTCTTAAAAGCGTCTGATGAAATACCATCAATCATATTCGTTGATTTCATTTTCATTGACAAAACCGCTGTTTCTGTGTTTTGAACTCTATTTGCTGTAATGGTAACAACTTCTTCAAACTCATTCACAACTTCTTTTAATCGAACATCACCAACATCAGTTGACTCTCCACTTTTCACAACTACATCATTGATTACTAAAGCATCTAATGATGGGAATTCAAACTTAATGGAATAAGTTCCTGCAGGAACACTAAGGTTAAATATACCATCAAAATCGGTTAATGCCTTTTTGTCATTTTCAATGACAGTGACTTTTACACTTGGAATCGTTTCAGAAGTAGCATCATCTATTACCGAGCCCTTAATTGTTCCATTTTGTGCTGATAATAAAGCCGTAATAAGCGTGAAAAATAAAGCTAATGAAATCTTTACTGTTTGCATAATTGATATTTTGTTATAAAAAGCGTATAAAATTACAAAACTCGTAGGCTAAAATAGCCTACGAGCGTTGAAAGTTAAATATAATATTTCGAATTTCAATTAGAAATCTGTCAATTGACCTCTTGAAGCTGTTAATGTCCAGTTCATAAATGAAGTCTTAGAAGCTCCTAATGAACCTTTTGAAGTAACACTTGTTGCGTGCACATCCGTTCCATTTTTGAACACTTGAGAAAGAGTTACATTTGCAGGTAAGATTACATTTAAGTTATTGAAAGTTAAGTTTCCTGCTCCGAATGTTACATCAGACCCTGAAGACAATGATAAATCTCCTCTACCATCTGTTGCTGGATCAGGGAATCCAAAAAAGAAAATATTATCAAATGCTCCTCTTGCTGAAGATCTAAAGTCACCTAATTCTGAACTAGCTGAACCTTTTACAGAACCATTCTTAACTGTGTGACCTGCTAAATATGTACCTTCTGGTCCATCAATCTCTAAAGCGTGATCTGTAGAACTTCCACAAACAACGATGAAATTATCTAAAGTTCCAGCCCAAGCTTGATCTGTATCTATACCGTCATCACCAGAAGACCAAACAATTGCATTTTTAACATTAACAGTACCTCCAAAGAACTCAATACCATCATCTTGATTAGCAACTACCTCTATGTTTTCTATTACTGTTCCAGAACCAACACCACCTAATGTTAAACCATTGATCTCATTTCCTTCACCGATATTAGCTCCACCATGACGAATTGAAACATATTTAATAACACCTGAATTATCAGCAGCATCAGAACCTCCGTATAATCCATTTTGATCAGATGGTGGAATACCTTCAATTTGAACTGAAGATGCATCAGCAGAAATAGGAGCATTTCCTAAAACTATTAATCCTCCCCATAATCCATCTAAATCAATATCTAAATTACCACCATCTATTTGACCTGCTTCGATCTCGTCAGCAATAGAAGTCATTATAATTGGACTAGCTTCAGTTCCTTCAGCCATTATTTTAGCTCCTCTCGCAATAATTAATGCAGTTGCATTTGCTCCTGTACCAGCTTGTCCTTTAATAATTGTACCTGGCTCAATTGTTAAAGTAACTCCTGAAACAACAGTGATTCTTGAAGTTAGAATATAAACCTTACCTGTTTCCCAAGTTGTATTAGTAGTAACATTACTTGTAACATTAATTGTAGATTCATCTACTACTGTAGCAGCTACACAAGATCCATCATCTTTTTTCGCTTTAGAGTCATAATTTGTAGCTGTACTATCAGTACATCCTTCTTTCTTACAAGAAACCGCTCCTAAAGTTAGAGCCGATAACATTAAAACACTTAATTTTAAATTTACGTTTTTCATTGTTTACATTTTTAATTCGAGACAAATCTACTGCAAGCCTAGAAAAAAAATGCAAAGTTTTGGTTTACCTTTTTATTATGAATTATTTACATTTTGTTAACATTGGTTAATGCTAGTGGCGATTGTTATATTTTTTATTAGTTTTTTGTTTGATTTACAGTTGTTTATGGTGTTAACTTGTTGAGGTGGAGTTTAGGTTAAAAGAGGTATTTCAACGGTAAAAGTTGACCCTTTATTTATTTTGCTTGTTATTGTGATTGTTCCGTTATGCTCTTCAATAACTAATTTAACATAGTATAGCCCTAAGCCAAATCCTTTGACATTGTGTATGTTACCTGTTGGTACTCTATAAAACTTATCAAAAACAGTTTTAATGTTTTCAGGGGCAATACCTATTCCTTGGTCTTCAATTTTAATTTTAATTGAATTATTCGTGTTTTCTGTTGTGACACAAATCAACGTACTATCAGGTTTTGAATACTTAATTGCATTATCTAGCAAATTATAAATCACATTCGTTAAATGCACAATGTCTCCATTTAATAGAGAATTAGTTGCTTTTAAGTTCAACTCAATTTTACCATTGTTTTCAAGCTGATTAAAATCAAACGTATCTTTTGCTTCTTCAATAATAGTATGTAAATCAATAGTAGAAAATGAAAGTGATAGTTTATCTTGTTCTAATTTCGCAACACTTAATACGCTGTTTACTTGAACTTCTAGTCGCTTATTTTCTTTATTAATAATACTTGCATAGCGATGAAGTTTTTCAGGATTATTAGATAAATCGGACTTTAACAACATTTCACTTGACAATCGGATAGTAGAAATTGGAGTTTTCAATTCGTGCGTCATGTTATTAATGAAATCATTTTTAATTTCATCAAGCCTTTTTTGTTTCCCAATAACTAAAACAGTATAGCCAAAAAACAATAAAGAAATAATTATAATTGGAACAACAAATAGCCAAGGTGTATATTTTTCCTTATTCTGAATGAGTGATTTTACGGAAATATTCGGGAAATAAACGGTGAAATAATGTCCGTCTTTTTTCCATGAAATTGCTTCCAACTCAAAATCTGATGAATTATCATTAGAATAGAGTGAGTCATTTGTATATTTAATTGCCTTCCCATAAACTATAGAATCAGAAAAACAATCATAAATACTGTACTGGAAATCTTGAAATATTTGCTCTTCATATAAAGCTTTTTTCAATAATGACTCAAGATAATATGGATGGAGATCTTCATTAATATCTACTGTGTAATAGTTTGTTTGAACTTGTTTTATTGCTCCATAGTTTGCAAGCGGATCGTTCTCCGTTTTTGTAATCTGATCTAAAACCCTTGAAAGCGCGATATAGGTTTTTTCGGTAAACTGCTTTACAAAAAGGGAATCTTTCTTTTCATTGATTTGAATATTCGTGTTTTGTATGGCAATAGATTTCTTAATCCAGCTAACCTGAATTAAAAGCATACTGATTAGACATAAAATTCCAAACAGAATAATTAAATGAACTCTTTTGAATCGCAAAAAAGCAGCTTAACCGATTAGATCATTCCAAGCAATGATTCCACCTTCTAAATTATATAAGTTATCATATCCATAACTTTGCTCTAAAAACTGTATAGCATTAGCGCTTCTCATACCTGATCTACAATGAACAATTACTTTTTTATCTTTTGGAAATTCTTCAACTCTATTAGGTACTTCTCCCAATGGAATTAAATGACCGCCCATATTATCAGCATCAAATTCATTTTCTTCACGAACATCTATTAAATAGAAAGATTCGTTTTCATCCATCATTGTTTTAAACGTTGCAGCAGATACAGTCTTCATAACTTCTTATTTTATTGTTTGGAACAAAAATACAATATGATTTATTTGTTCCTGCTATTTTTTAGTTAATATTGGTCTTAGGCATATAATTTAACTTAAATTATGTCTAAATTTGTTATTGAAATGAAAAAATGGATTGTATATTCTTTTTTGATAGGCTATTTATTTTCAGCAACTGAATTATCAGAATTGTTGAAGATAGATCACATCTTTTCACATTTTTCAGAACATCAATCACAAACCAAAAATTTATCGTTTTCAGGTTTTCTATACATGCATTATATTAATCATGGTAATGCAAATGGTGATACTGAAAAGGATGAAAATTTACCTTTCCATTCTCATTCGGATTCGTGTGAAGTTAATTTTAACATCCCTGTAGTGCTACCAATTACTACTTTTAACATTGAATTTATAGCGTTCAATGGATTTGACAAGTCCAAAATTATGCTGTATCATCCTACTGATAAACCTAGTACATATCTAAGTAGCATTTGGCAGCCGCCTCAATTGGTTTAATAGACGTTAAATGATAAGGAGAATCCTTATTAAATGTTTATTAAATACGAAATCAAATGTTAAATAAAATCATTTCATTTTCTATTAAACAAAAACTAATCATTGGATTATTCATTTTGTTTTTAATAGGTTATGGTAGTTATGAAGTTACTCAACTACCTATTGATGCTGTTCCTGACATCACAAACAATCAGGTTCAAATAATTACTTCTGCTCCATCATTAGGAGCAACCGATATTGAAAGGTTGGTTACTTTCCCCATTGAACAGGTAAATAGTAATATTCCGGGACTATTAGAGTTGAGAAGTTTCTCTCGTTTCGGCTTATCTGTTGTTTCACTTGTTTTCGAAGATGATGTAGATGTTTATTGGGCACGTCAGCAAGTTCAAGAACGACTTCAAAATGTAAAAGATCAAATTCCAAAAGGAGTTGGTATTCCAAGTCTAGGGCCAATTACAACTGGACTGGGAGAAATCTATCAATATATTGTAAAAGCTAAAAAAGGCTACGAAGAAAAATATACTGATACTGAATTAAGAACCATTCAAGACTGGATCGTTCGAAGAGATTTACTTCGTGTTGAGGGTATTGCAGACGTAAGTAGTTTTGGTGGAAAATTAAAGCAATATGAGATTGCAATTCACACTGATAAATTAAATGCTTTTGGAATTACAATTTCAGATGTATTTAACGCTGTTGATAACAACAATGAAAATACTGGAGGTGCTTACATTGAAAAACAATCGAGCGTTTTATTTATTCGTACAGAAGGGCTAATCAACAGCATAGAGGATATGGGGGCTATTCCGATTAAATTGAATGCTAATGGAACACCCCTTTTGGTACGAGATGTTGCTGAAGTGAAATTCGGACACGCAATTAGATACGGAGCAATGACCTATAATGGTGAGGGCGAGGTTGCAGGTGCGATTGTAATGATGGTGAAAGGTGGCAATAGTTCTCAAATTATAAAGAATGTAAAAGAAAAAATTGCTGAAATTCAAAAAACACTTCCCGAAGGAGTAGAAATTGAGCCGTTTTTAGATAGAACTAAAATGGTGAACAATGCCATCTCTACTGTTGAAACAAATTTACTAGAAGGCGCATTGATTGTGATTTTTATTTTGGTGATTTTCCTAGGAAATTTTAGAGCTGGACTTTTAATAGCAAGTGTAATTCCATTGGCAATGCTGTTCGCAATTATTATGATGAACATGTTTGGTGTTAGTGGAAACCTAATGAGTTTAGGCGCTCTTGATTTCGGATTAATCATTGACGGAGCAGTTATTATTGTGGAAGCAACGATGCACCAGTTAAAACATTCTAAAAAATACAATCACCTCAATCGCTTTAATCAGAATCAAATGGACACTATAGTAGGAGATTCTGCTTCTAAAATGATGAACAGTGCCGTTTTCGGTCAAATTATAATTTTAGCAGTTTACCTTCCTATATTTTCGCTACAAGGAATTGAAGGTAAAATGTTTAAGCCGATGGCCCAAACCGTTGCTTTCGCTTTAATTGGTGCTTTTATTTTATCGCTTACTTATATTCCGATGATGAGTGCTTTGTTTTTATCGAAAAAAGCAGCTACTAAAAAAACGATTTCGGATAAAGTAATTGAACAGTTAGAACGATTTTATGAAAATAAATTATCAAAAGCTTTGGGCAGGCCTAAATTAATATTAGGATCTGTTATAGGTTTGCTCATTGCTGCTATTTTTATCATGACAACTTTAGGTGGCGAATTTATACCCACTTTAGAAGAAGGTGATTTTGCAGTTGAAACGCGCGTATTAACTGGAACTAGTTTACAAGGCTCTATTGATGCTACACTAAAAGCTGAAAAAATATTACTCGAAAAATTTCCAGAAGTAATTAAAGTCGTAGGGAAAACCGGAAGCAGTGAAATCCCTACTGATCCTATGCCCATGGAAGCTAGTGATTTGATGATTATCTTGAAAAACAAAAAAGAATGGGTTTCCGCTACAAATTTTAACGACTTAGCTGAAAAAATGCAAAAAGAATTAGAGGTCATTCCTGGTGTTACTTTTGGATTTCAATACCCTGTTCAAATGCGATTTAATGAATTAATGACGGGTGCTAGACAAGATATTGTATGTAAGGTTTTTGGTGAAAATTTAGACACTTTAGCTAAATATGCGAATCAATATGGTAAAATTATTCAACACATTGAGGGTGCAGAAGATTTATACATAGAGTCGGTTACGGGTATGCCTCAAATTGTGATTGAGTATAATAGAGAAGCAATTGCCCAATATGGGTTAGATATTAGTTCTATTAATAAGGAAGTAAATACTGCTTTTGCGGGTCAACATGCCGGAATGATTTATGAAGGTGAAAAACGATTTGATTTAGTAATACGCTTAGATGAATCAAAAAGAGATAACTTAAAAGATGTCCAAAACTTACTGATTTCAACTCCAAGTGGTTCGCAAGTTCCTTTGTATGTGTTTGCGAAAGTTGAAATTACAGAAGGTCCAAATCAAATTCAAAGAGAGAATACTAAAAGAAGAATTGTTGTTGGGTTTAATGCTCGAGGGCGAGATGTTCAAAGTTTAATGGAGGAGTTGAGTGAAAAAGCAGCTACTCAAATAAAACTACCAGCTGGATATACGGTTGATTATGGTGGGTCTTTTAAAAACTTAGAACAAGCTAAATCTCGACTTTCAGTTGCTGTTCCTGTGGCATTATTACTTATTTTTATTTTACTTTATTTTGCGTTTCGATCTGTTAGACAAGGATTACTCATCTTTACAGCCATTCCACTTTCTGCAATTGGAGGTATTTTCGCCTTAGCCATTTTAGGACTTCCTTTTAGTATTAGTGCAGGTGTAGGTTTTATTGCCTTGTTTGGTGTAGCAGTTTTAAATGGGATTGTGTTAATTGCCGAATTTAACAGATTGAAAAAAGAAGGATTAACCGATTTATCGAGAATTGTTTTAATGGGTACTAAAATAAGAATGCGACCTGTATTAATGACTGCTTTTGTAGCGTCACTTGGATTTTTACCAATGGCTATGAGTCATGGAGCTGGAGCAGAAGTGCAGAGACCATTAGCATCAGTAGTGATAGGTGGATTATTATTAGCTACATTTTTAACCTTGTTTGTACTCCCAATACTCTATGTCCTATTTTCTGGAAAAGACAAAGTGAGGTTAACTACAGAAAAAATTATCCCTGTTTTAATAGTGATTGTTGGGTTCAACTTTTCCGTAAATAGTCAAACTAAAATTGGTTATCAAGCAGCGATTGATTCTGCACTACTAAATAATTTACAATTGAAAAATTCTGCGAAATCAGTAGCATACCAAACACAACTCATTTCTTCTGCTTATGCCTTACCTGCAACTGACTTTTCTTTTCAATACGGAAGGTTTAACAGTTTTTATATGGATAATGGCTTGAATATTTCTCAATCAATGGATTTCCCAACAGTCTATAAAAAGAAAAAGGAGGTCAACAGCAGTTTGGAAAATAAAAGTAAATTTATTTATGCAGTAAAAGAAAAAGAACTCAAACAGCAAGTAGGTTCATTGTTTTATTACCTGATAAATTTAGTCGAAAAGGAAAAATTACTAAAAGAAATAGACAGTGTTTATGCAGCGTATTTAAATGTTGCCATTTTACGACTTGCTGTAGGTGAAAGTAACATCTTAGAAAAAACAGCAATTGAAAATCAACGCATTCAGATTTCGCATCAATTGAAATGGTTGTCAGAAGATCTTGAAGTAAACAAAAAGCAATTTCAGTTATTATTAAATACGACTACCGATTTTATTCCTGATGAAAACGATCATTTAGTACAACTCAAAGAAACTGTTTCAAATACTTCCGTCGATAATCATCCGCAACTAAAATTGGTTCGTTCTGAAATTGAGATTGCTTTAGCAAAATTGAACCTTGAAAAAGCGAAAAGAGCACCAAGTTTAAATGTTGGCTTAAATTCTATGACAATGTATGGGACGGGAAGTAATAACTTATCGTACGATTATTCAACACGTTTTAGTAGTTTTCAAGTAGGATTATCATTGCCAATATTCACTAAACAGTCGAATGCTATTAAACTAGCCAAGATTGATGTTGAAATTACTGAAAATCAGTTAGAAATTGATAAAAGAAGTATTTTAAATAAAATTGAAAATGCATTATCTCAATATGATACTCAAAAACAAATTGTTGAAGAATTAGAGCGTATTGCATTGGTAAATTCGGATTTAGTTTTCACTGTAGCCAATCAACAATTTAGGAATGGTGAAATTAATTATTTAGAATGGGCGCAATTAACCAATCAAAGTGTTGGTATCAAAGCCAATTATTTAAACGAAATATTGAAGTTAAACGAAATTAGTTTTCAGTTAATTTATTTAGCAGAAACGTTATAGCGTAACAAATAAAATTTAAAACACACTAAGATGAAAATTAAAAATATAATTACAGCTTTACTAAGCTTATCGCTTTTTGCAGCATGTGGAGATAAAAATGATGATACTACAACATCAAAAACAGAACCTGTTCAAACAAAAGAGATTGTTAAACTAACAGATGCTCAAGTTCAAAATGTTGGCTTAAATTTTACAAATGTTTCTGAAAAAGAAATTTCTAGCATTTTAAAATTAAATGGTAAAATTGATGTGCCGCCACAAAATCTTGTTTCGGTTAGCATTCCTATGGGAGGATATTTAAGGTCAACCGATTTATTACCAGGAGCTGTCGTTAAAAAAGGACAAGTAATCGCCACATTAGAAGATCAACAATACATTCAATTACAGCAAGATTATTTAACGACAAAAGTAAAGTATAAAACAGCTGAAGCTGAATTCAACAGACAAAAAGAATTGAATATTAGTAAGGCTTCTAGTGATAAAGCGTTACAAATTGCTGAGTCAGATTTTAAAACGCTTCAAATTAATTTAAAAGCATTAGATGAAAATTTAAAAATGATTGGATTAAAATCGAATCAATTAACAGCAGAGAATTTATCGAAACAAATTTCTGTTTTTTCTCCTATTGATGGATATGTTTCTAAAGTAAATGCCAATATTGGAAAATATTTAACGCCAAGCGAAGTCTTGTTTGAATTGGTAAATGTGAGTGATATTCATCTTAACTTAAATGTGTACGAAAAAGATTTACCCAAATTAGCAATCGGACAAAAGTTAATTGCATATTCCAACAATCAAAAAGAGAAACAGTATAAATGTGAAATCATCTTAATAGGACATACATTATCAATGGAGAAAAACACAGAAGTTCATTGCCACTTCGATAAATATGACCTTAATTTGGTTCCAGGCATGTACATGAATGCTGAAGTTGAGCTGAAAAAAATTAAGGCTAATATACTACCCGAAGCAGCAGTAGTTCGTTTTGGAAATGATGAATTTGTATTTGTAGAAATTGCTGCCAATCAGTTTGAAATGATCAAAATTGAAACAGGTATTAAAGAGAATGGTATTGTAGAAATTATTAATTACTCCGAAATTGGCAAACGAAAAGTTGTTTTAAATGGAGCTTATTCTTTATTAATGAAATTGAAAAATCAAGAAGAAGAGGAGTGATTTAAAAAGCAAACCATTTAATTCTACCGATTTTGTATTTAAATAGTGCCTGGTCGGAAATTGACTATTTTTATAATGAAATAAATTGTCGAGGAGATTTTTAATTTCTTTATATGAGTTGATACCTGAGCATCAATCGAAGATAAAAAATTGAAAAGATTACGACAAGAATTTTATTTAATTTAGATGAATTTCCGTACAGACACTAGATAGTCTAAAAACTGTTAGTATAATGCTGGTAAAATTTGAAAATAGTACTGCATCAATACAGCTATATATATCAGTGTTCTAAATTTTGTTTCCTTCGTTAGGGAAAATTATAGTTGGTTTAAATGTTTTCGCTTCTTCAGCATCAACAAACGCATAAGCAATAATAATTACGATATCACCTACTTGTGCGTGTCTAGCTGCTGCTCCATTAAGACAAATTGTCCCACTTCCTCGTTCACCTTTAATTACATACGTTTCTAAACGAGCACCATTGTTATTATTTACAACTTGAACTCTTTCTCCTTCTAAAATATTAGATGCTTCCATCAAATCTTCATCGATAGTAATACTGCCTACATAATTTAAATTTGCATATGTCACTGAAACACAGTGAATCTTAGACTTGAACATTTGTAACATCATAACCTTACCTGTTTTATATACATTGCAAAAATAAGCATACTTTTTTCACTTTATTTGATCTCTTATTTATTAATTATGACTTAATTTTCATTTTGCATTAAACACATGTAAATAATCCCGATCATATATTCACTTTGAAGTCAAAGATAACTATGTTTGTTGTAAAATTATAAATAAGCATTAATACCAATGCTCATACACACCATTTTTAAACAAAACACCTTCTTCCTCTAAGAATGACTCCTCTAACGCTTCTTCAAAGTCATTATCTAAAGAAATTATTTGATCTGAAAAACGCACATTTTTCCCTTTTGGAATTTCAATAATAATAGTCACATTTTGCCCCCTCAATTTATCTTTTTTAGGATAAGTAAATTCTGTATCTATTAAAAGAAAATTATCTTTTAAATCCACTTTATGCTGAATGTGTTTTGCTTTTTCAATCGCTAATTTATGAACAATGGAACGCGCACTAAACCTTTGAGAGATGTGATACATAGAGTCTTTTGAAGATCTGTAAATAAAATTAATCTTATTGTTTTTAATGTTTTCACCCTCAATATTTAAAAACCCTTCAAAACCATCACTTTTCACAACAAATTCGTTGTTTAATTTCTTTAAAGATGTAGGTGTTTCGATGACTAATTCTGCTGTATTAACATTTCCAATGGTACGCTCTATTTCACCTTCAATAGCAAATTGACTTCCTGACTTAGCAACTGTATAAGTGCAAGAAATAATGGAAACAACTCCAGTTATAAAAACAACTATTAAAAGTAATTTAACCAACTTTGTTTTTGTGTTTAGTATTAATTTAACACCTAATATAAGCGAGAATAGAACAAGACATAAACCAAAAATGAACCCGAATGTTTTCAACCAGACAAAGTCGGAAGGATCCTCAATAAATAACTCATTTATATCTGAAAGAGACAAAAAATCAGAATGTGAATCCCAAGAATTAAACCTCATATTTACAGTTCTGCTAATTGGAATAAATGCTTTATTGAAGAATCCATAAAAAATCATCGTTACCAAAGAAACACATCCAAAAATTATAAATCCAATTCCTATAAACACACGAATCATTGATGCCAAACCATAAATCTTATTCGACAATTCTCCATCTTTTCTAAGTTTATTCGCAAATGATTTAGATTCATTTTTGATGCGATTAGCAGCCGATTCAACCTCTTCTTTCACCGTATTTATAGTGATGTTTTTACCCTGCATCCTCAACCTATCGATTGATGAATTGGCTTTCGGTGTCACCAACCATATTATTAAATAAATTGGAAAACTAAATCCAACAGTGAAGAATAAGAGTAAAAATAAAATTCGTATAAAAATTACATCAACTCCAAAATACGAAGCTAATCCACTACACACTCCTGCAACTTTTCCA